>ENA-OQIX01000151-OQIX01000151.1-human-gut-metagenome-genome-assembly--contig:-NODE-151-length-14008-cov-2.948923_pt1 | contig 14008 bp, 14 predicted proteins | sample MGYA00242591_ERZ504756 | MGnify/ENA primary metagenome ERZ504756 (study PRJEB26092, sample SAMD00036369) | human gut metagenome | host: Homo sapiens | study: EMG produced TPA metagenomics assembly of...
GAAGTTCCACGCCCGTCCACCGCAGTGGAGCTGGCTGCGTTGCGCCGTACTTTGAAGTATTTTTTGAGGTTCTTTGCCTCGATCAAAATCTTTTCTTCCATTGTCATTTCCTCCCGGCTCAGGTGTTGGACTGCGGCAGATCGAACCGGCAGCAGCGGATGAAGTGGCCCGGTGTGACCTCCCGCATCTTCTGGGCTTTTTTGCAGGCCGCAGTGGCATATTTGCAGCGGTCAGCAAAGCGGCAGCCCTCGATCTTCTGGGTGGGGTCAGCCATCATCCCCTCAATGGCCTCCAGACGCTTGGTGTTCTCATCCAGCTTGGGAATGGCGTTGAACAGCCCCTGGGTGTAAGGGTGGCGCTGGGTGGTCTCAAAGATATCCTCTGCTGTGCCGTACTCGATGGCCTCACCGGCGTACATGACCATGACCTTCTCGCAGGTCTGGGCCGACAAACACCCAGATCGTGGGTGATGAGGATCATGGCGGTGTTCAGCCGCTTCTGCAGCTCATTGATCAGGCCCAGCATCTGGGCCTGAATGGTCACATCCAGTGCGGTGGTGGGTTCGTCGGCAAGGATCAGCTTCGGCTCGCAGGCCAGCGCAATGGCAATGACGATGCGCTGCTTCATGCCGCCGGAAAACTGATGGGGGTACTCCACCTTGCGCTTTGCAGGGATGCCCACCAACTCCATCATCTCGTCCACACGGGCTTCCAGTTGAGCAGTGCTCTGCTCCGGATGGTGGATCTTCAGCACCTCCATGATCTGAGCTCCCACGGTCATCACTGGGTTCAGGGCAGACATGGGATCCTGGAAGATCATGGATACCACACTGCCGCGCATGGCACGGATCTTTTCCTCGGGAGCATTCAGCATATCCACACCATCCAGCTTGATGGAGCCATCGGTCACAAAACCGATCCCCTCGGGCAGAAGCTGGATGACGCTCAGGGCTGTGGTGGTCTTACCGGCACCGGTCTCACCCACCAGACCCAGCGTCTCGCCGTAGTTCAGATCCAAGTCCAGACCATTGACGGCGTAGACGGTGGAAATTTCGGTATCATATTCAACGCTCAGGTTTTTGACTTCCAGCAGCTTGTCGCTCATTTCAGGCCACCTCTTTCACATTCTTGGTGCGCTTTGCGCGCTTGGTCTTTTTGCCGCTGCCCAATGTGCCGCGCAGCTTCGGGTCGAGGGCATCGCGCAGAGCGTCGCCGCACATATTGAAGCAGAGCACCACGATGATGATCGCAATGCCGGGAGCAATGGCAATGATGGGCTGGGTGGACAGGTACTTATAGCCACCGCTGACCATTGCGCCCCAGCTGGGAGTCGGGGGCGTGATGCCCATGCCCAGGAAGCTCAGGTTCGCTTCGGCCAGAATGGCACCACCCAGGCTGGCGGTCATGCTGACGATGTTGACGGACAGGCAGTTGGGGAACACATGCACCAGCGTGTTGCGGATCCGGGATGCACCGCACAGGGTACCGGCGGTGACATAATCGGCATTGCGGACGCTCAGCACCTGACCGCGGGTGACACGGGCGTAGCCGGGCACCATCGAGATGCCGATGGCCAGGCAGACATTGCCCAGGCCCTGACCCAGGATCGCGCCCAGAAACATAGCCAGGATCAGCATGGGCACAGCCATCATAGCATCCATGACACGCATGATGAAGGCATCCACCACACCGCCTGCCATGCCGGCGATCAGGCCCAGTGCCATGCCGATAACGCTGGAAATGACCACGGCCACGATACCGACCGTAAAGGAGATGCGGGCACCATAGATGATGCGGCTCAGAACATCACGACCATTGGAGTCGGTGCCCAGCCAGTGCTCGGCAGAGCAGCCCTTCAGAACATTGTAAAGATCATCCTTGTTGGGATTATAGGGAGCAATCACCGGAGCAAAGATGGCGATAAGCACCATGATGAGAAGCAAAATCGCGCAGACCACGATGATCTTGCGGCTGAACATGACCCGGAACACGCGGGAGGACGTGATACGGTCCAGCAGACCCTTCTTTTTTGTCTTGTTTTCCACAGTTCATTCCTCCTTTTAGCGGGTGCGGGGATCGATGATGCCGTACAGGATATCGACCACGAGGTTGCAGATGGCAACAAAGATGGAGATGATGAGCACACCGTTCGCCACCAGCATGAAGTCACGGTTGCTGATGCCATTCATCATCACGCTGCCAAGACCCGGGATGACGAACAGGCTCTCGATCAGGACGGTGGAGCCCACCATGGAACCCAGGCGCATACCCATGGTGGTGACGATGGGGATCATGGAGTTGCGCAGCTGGTGCCTGAAGGTAACATCCTTCTTGGAAACGCCCTTGGCACGGGCAGTGGTCACATAATCCTGCCGCATGACTTCCAGCATGGAGGAGCGGGTCAGACGAACAAAACCAGCGTTGACACCCAGACTCAGCACAATGATGGGCATGATCATATGGCTGAGCCAGCCGCCAAAATCACGGGTGATGGGCACATAGCCGGAACTGGGCAGGACCCGCAGTTTGAGGGCAAACACCAGCATTCCCATCATGCCCAGCCAGAACATGGGCATCGAAACGCCGATGTTCGCAAAGAAGGAGATCACACTGTCAATGACCTTGCCGCGGTTCTTGGCAGCAATGATGCCGAACAGGATACCGGTGATCGTTCCGATGATGAAGGCCGGGATCACCATGGTCAGGGTTGTTCCCAGACGGGGCAGGATGATGTCAGCGATCTCAGACTGATAGCTGATGGACTGGCCCATGGTGCCCCGGAACAGGCCGCCGATCCAGCTGAGATACTGGACGATGACCGGACGATCGAAACCATAAAGGTGGCGGTAATAGGTGATCTGCTCTTCGGTAGCGGTTGCACCCAGATAGTTGGCTACGGGATCGCCCGGAACCATCTGGATGAGGGCAAAGACGAACAGAGTGACAAGCAGGATAGTGATGCAGGATTGCACCACACGCTTGCCGATCATTTTGGCAAGGTTGTTCGATTTCATAGTTCGCTCCATTTCCTGCGGAACCTTTCTCCTTCTAAAACAAATTCCGGCGCAGTTGCCCGCGCCGGAATCTGCCGAAATAAGGAGAAACGTATTCCGGTCGTGATACACAAAGGTTGGTCGCTTACTTGTTCAGCCAGCAGGCGGACAGATCCCAGCAAGCAGTGAAGGCTTCGGTTGCGTGGTCATCGATGACGTAATCGTACTTGTACATGGAAGACTTATTCACGTACAGCACGCGGCCAAACAGGCAGGAGCCATCCTCAGCATCGTAGATCGCTGCCTGCAGCTCCTTTTCCAGCTTGTGCTTCTCGTCGGGATCCATGCAGCGGCGGATCTCCTCCAGCAGCTCCATTTCCTTGTCGGGATGCTGGATGCCCTTGGCGTAGTAAGCGCCGTTCTTGTCCAGATGACGACCCATGTACAGGCCCAGATCGGGAGCGATGGTTGCAAAGTGGAGCATCAGGCCCTCCCAGGTGCCATCCTTCATGTACTGGTTGTTGGTTGCGCCGTCCACCTGCTGGATGTTGCAGTGGATGCCCACCTCGTCCAGCATGTTGGCAATGGCCGTCAGCATATCGGACATGCCGCTGATGGTGACAATGTTGGTGGTAAAACCATCGGCATAGCCAGCCTCTGCCAGCAGGGACTTTGCCTTCTCCGGATCATAGGTAAAATGATTCAGGCTGTCGTTGTAGGTGGCGGAACCGGGAACTGCCCACTGGTCGGTCATCTGTGCCATGCCCATCAGGAATGCTGCGTTGATGGCATCCACATCGATGGCGTAGCACAGGGCGCGGCGGACACGGGCATCGGCCCAGGGGCCGTCAATGGCACTGTTGGGGATCAGACCCAGACTCTCAACACCCATGCCGTTCTGGTTATCTTCCTTGACGTAGATGCCTGCACCGTCCAGCTGCTGCAGGATGGTGGGATTGGCCAGACCTACCCAGTACATATCGTACTCGTTGGCCTGGAACGCAGTGCTTGCGGTGCTGGACTCGGTGACCAGTGTCACTTCCACGGAATCCAGATAGGGCAGCCCCTCTTTCCAGTAATTCTCGTTCTTGGTATAGATAGCGTAGGCATTGTTCTCGAACTCGCTCAGCTGGAAGGGGCCGGTGCCGCAGGTAGCAGCATCCAGGCTGCTGGGGTTCTCCAGTGCCTTGGGGCTCATGTAGTAGACGAAGAAGCCCACCGATTCCAGCGTGGAGGAGTTGGGCTCTGCCATCATCATCTTGATGTGGGTGTCGTCAATGATCTGGCACTCGGCAATGTTTGCGGTCTCGGTGCGGTTGTTGGCCTGATACTCCTCGATGTTACGCTTGACGGCCTCTGCATTGAAAGGCTCACCGTCGGCGAAATTGACACCCTCCCGCAGAGTCCAGGTAATGCTCAACTCATCGGTGTTCACATCCCACTCCGTTGCCAGATTGGGGATCATATTGCCCTCGGCATCATAGCTGGTCAGGCTTTCATAAGAAAGCGTCAGGTAGTAAATGGCCGCGTTGCCGGTGGCACGGGGGGTGTAACCGGGGGTTGCAATGGGGCTGGAATAGCACAGGCGCAGGGTGCCGCCTGCCTTGGGCTCACCGGTTGCTACTGCACTGGCAGCAGTGGAGCCAGCCGTGCCGGCTGCGGTGGAACTGGAAGAGCCGCCGCATGCGGCCAGTGTCAGGGCCGTTGCAGAAATGCCCATAGCCTTGAGGAAGTTTCGACGAGAGATACGTTTCATAGTGGTTTCTCCTTCTTGTCCTTCTTATTCTTGCGTTCATCTGCACGGTTCTGTGTCTGCCGTGCTTTTGTTGTATTTAGTTTAACGCACCGGGAGCTTTTCCAGCTACCAAAAAAACGAAACTAATTTTTCATTTTCCGTGTTCCTGTTCCGAGAGCTTCAGCATTTTTTCAAGTTTCCGACCTCTGTTTTTCATTTTCAGAGGTTTCTTCTGTCCGAAAAAAGAAAACAGGGCCGGTCTCCCAGCCCTGCCTGTTTCAGTGCGATGCGTTCAGCCAGTTGTCCAATGCGCTTTGTTTTGCCTGAAGGATCTCCTGTATTCCGGCCTGTTCCAGTTCTTCCAAAAACTCCGGGAGTGCCTCTTCCGAATCCAGATAGCCGCACATCAGCCCATTGTGATAGCTATTCTTCAGTGCCCGGCAGGCATCCAGCTTTGCGGCAACTGCACTGTTGTTGAAGCTGAACCCATAGGCCGGAGAGACCCACTGCGGCTGCTCGTCTGTTTCCGGCAGCAGTCCGCTGGCGTTGAGATACAGATTCTGCCACGGATGGAACTGCTCCTCTTTCCCATCTCCCTTCGCAAAGAGATCGTAGCAGGATGCATCCGTGTACAGCAGTTCAAGAAGAGCCAGTGCCTCCCTGCGGTGGCTGTTGGTCACAGGCAGGCACCAGCTCTCCACCGGGATGGAGCCGTTCTGAATGGTCGGCCCCAGCGGGATGGCAGTCAGCTCTGTGCCACAGGCCCGGGTGCAGCAGTCCAGTGAATCCCGGTTGAGCCGTGCAAAAAAGCCAAAGCTGTTGCCCAGCCGCATCCGATCGGTGGCCGGTTCGTCCCGCAGGCTGGCATTCCGCAGGATCAATCCTTCCTGATACCACTGATGCATCGTTCTGCAAAGCCTGCTGTAAGCATCCGCGGCATACCAGTTGACAACGGTGGTGCCGCTTTCTTCGGTCAGAACACCAAAGGTATCTCCCAGAGGATCCAGTTCCGGAAAAGGAAAAACCTGTCCATTATCCGGCAGGACCCCCTCTGCATTGGGCCGACGCTGCCTGACCTGCATCAGCAGGTCGTGCAGAGCATCCAGATCCGTGATCTTCTCCGGCCTGGCACCCAGCTCCCGCATCCAGTCGGCCCGGGCCAGAAAGCCGACCTGATACATCGAGACTGCCCGTGCCGGGATTGCATAGACGCGGCGGTAATAGGTTCTACTCGCCCACTGCTGCTCTGAGAACAGAGCTTTCAGCCCGGGATATTCTTCCAGAAGCGCACTCAGGGGCAGGATGCAGTTCTGATTCAAGTAAACATCCAGCGGCTGATTCTCTGTGAGGAAAAACAGATCCGGCATGGTCTGGCAGACCATCCGTTTCCACAGCTCTGCCGAGTAATTGGTGGGTGCCACCTGCTCGATGGAAACGCCGAAGCCCAGCTTCTGCTTTGTGACTTCGCTCAGCGCCGCTGAAATGCGGACGCAGGCAGTTTCATCCGATTGGCCCGGCATCAGCACTGTGACCATAGGCTCTGTTCCACTTTCTGCCGCCGATGCCGCCCGCTCCCCGCAGCCAGCAAGCAGAGCCGCCCCGGCTGCAGCACCGGTCAGCTGTAAAAATGTCCTGCGAGCCATCCTTGTTTCTCTCATAATGCTGCGCTGCGCTCCTCCTGTGGGGTCTTGTGATAGAACTTCTTATAAGAAGTGGAGAAATGCCCGAAATTCGTATACACAACCTTGGCCGCGATCAGGCTGATGGGCAGATTGGTGGTGCAGAGCAGGCTCTGGGCCTCCTGCATTTTCTGCTGAATGATATAATCCTTCAGGTTCAAGCCGGTCTCTTTCTTAAAAAGCCGGGCCATGTAATCCGGATTCAGGTGGACAGCCTCGGCCAGTTCTTCCCGGCGCAGCTCGTTTTCCAGATGCTCGGCAATGTAAGCCATAATGATCTCCACGGTACTCTGACTATTTTCTTCCGTTTCATTATCCCAGACCGAGGCCACATAATGGACCAACGCCTTCATATCCGGCACGGTCTTCATGCCGTTGCGGTAAAGTTCCAAGGCTTCCGGCTCCCGGAACATATCGCCCTGCCGTTTCTTTTCCGGAAAAGAGAAGAGCATCTGCATAAAATCCTGATAAAAATACCGCAAAGTCTGGCTGTTCAGCTGATTGTTGACCGTCAGCTTATCCAGCAACTGGCAGGCTTCCTGCTCCATTGCCTGCGCACATCCCGCCTGCAGCAGCTTCTGCCATGCACCGATCTGCGGGATACGGAACACTTCCGGCGCTTTTTCCGCTGGGCGGCCCAGCAGAACACCGCCTTTCAGGGCCACATTCTCGCTCCGTTGCTGCAGCAGCTCCTGGTAGATCTCCGGTGCCTGTTCAAAGGGCTGCGGCCCCTCCGGATAAAAAGCCGCTTCACAGTGGATATACTGCGCGCACGCACTTTGCAGATAATTCAGCTGCCGGGTGATATAATCTGCCTCCAGCGGCTCCCCACCCGGCTTTGCAGCACCAGAACGAGACACTGCTCCGCAGGGATCGCCACCGTCACACTAAGCACCTGCAGCGGCGTGAACACCTCGCTGCTCATATTTCCCACTGCCGTGCTCAGCAGGCTCAGCTCCCACGGCTCCTCGCCTTGCTTCCAGCGCAGCGGCTGCATCAGGGCAACCCAGCATTCCCGCTCCTGCCGGGGCACAAGGCTCAGTTCTTCAAACGCGGTCAGGCTGCTTCCCGGGGCGTTGCCTGATAGGAAGCCGCGCAGCATCGTCTCCACAATCTCCTTTTTCTGGTCGTCAAAAACAGCTCCCTGCTCTGCAATTCCAGCGCCGCCCGTTCCTCCTTTACATCTTCCAGCGCACGGCTCACTGCATCCGCCACCTGCTCGTAAGGGGCGGGCTGCATGATATAGTCAAAACCGCCCAGCCGCAGTGCCTCCTGTGCATATCGGAACTCAGCATGGGCTGTCAGGAAGATACAGCGGGTGGTCATCCCTCGCTGCCGGAGCCAGTCCAACAGATCCAGCCCGCTTTCCATGGGCATTTCAATATCGCAGAGCATGACCTCAGCCTCCTGCCGCAGCAGGCTGGCCTTGGCATCCACAGCGTTCAGAGCCGTATCCACCACAGTAAATCCCATTGCTGCCCAGTTGGTGCAGTGCAAAAGCCCCTGCACCACGGTGCTCTGATCGTCTACGATCAGCAGTTTCATGCTGTTTCTCCTTCCTTCTTCTGTAAGACCGGATCTATCGGCAGGAACAGCTCCACCCTGGCACCGCCGCCCCGGCGGTTATTGGTAAAGGCGATGGCTGCCTGTTCCCCATAGAGCAGCTGCAGCCGCCGTACCACATTGAACAGCCCGACGTGCTGTCCATTCTCCTCCTGCGGGGCTGCACTGTTCAGCTGCTTCAGATCCCCTGCCGTAAAGCCTGTGCCATTGTCCGCCACCGAAAGATCCGCCATGCAGCCCTCTTCCGTTTCGAGGAGCTTTGCAGTGATTGTGATCTTCAGCGTTTTGCCGATCATCTTGCCGTGCTTGACGCTGTTCTCCACCAGCGTCAGCAGCGAGACCGGCGGCAAGGGCAATTCGCTGAGTTCCGGGTCGATCTCGCATACTACCTCCACGGGATCGTTCTGCCCCACGCTGGAAAGTTCCGCGTAGTTGCAGCACTGCTCGATCTCGGTGTGCAGAGGCGTTGTGGTCGCTTGTAAAGGAGAGGATATAGCGCAGATACCGGCTCAGCAGCAGGATCAGCTAGCTGGGCATCCTCGCGGCTGCCGGTCTGCACCATGGCATAGACACTTTTCAGGCAGTTGAGCACAAAGTGGGGCCGGATCTGCAGCTTAAGGGCGGTCATCTCGTTGCGGCGGGCTTCCAGCTCCTTTTCGTAACCGTCGATCTTCAGCTGGGTGATCTGGTCGATCATCCGGTTAAAGGTCTCGTTCACCTGCGTAAACTCAGCGTTGCGATAATCCACACTGGAGCGCACCGAAAGTTCACCACGGCCAATCCTGTCCATCGTGCTCACCAACGCCGTCATAGGGGCAAAGATCTCCTGCTTCATATAAAACAGGAGAAACGGGATCGCCAGCAGAACAAAATAGCGCCCATCACCAGCAAGATCTGATACGGCGCAAAGTCCACCCCGAAATGCTGGTAGGGAACCAGATACAATACCGTCAGCGCTTTGACCTGTTTGCGCACCACCAGTCGGCTGTCCCTGCCACCTTTGTCAGGCAATACCCTGCGCTGTTCCATTCCATCTTTGTGGGCAGAAGGTTGGCATCCCCTACCAACACATTGCCGCTGTCGTTCATCACAATGACCCGGCCGTCCAGCCCATAGTCTTTCACAAGTTCTTCAAACACCAGCCGCAGATCCACCGCAGCGGTTAGGCTGGCTTTCTGGTAGAAAACACTGCGCAGCAGGTAAAGCCGCTGGCCAATGGTGCGCAGATACCATCCCTTTGTCATCATTTTATTGGTCTGGCCCGGCTGGCCGAGATACGCTTCCAGATTCAGTTTCTGCTTGAGCTGCTGGGCAGTTGCACCGTAGCGCCCCACATATAGGTTGCCTGAGCCGCTGCGCAGCACCACACCCATCAGAGCATCGTTGGCAGCCAATACCGCCGGAAACCCCTGTGCGATCTCATAAGCATCCAGGTAGGCGCGGGTGCGGTCGGTCTGTTCGCTCAGGCTGCGAAAGGTCGCATCGTTCAGTGACAGATTGAGCAGGTAGTTTTCCACCGAATCCAGCTGATTCTCAAAATTTGTGGTAAACATATCAAGGCCACCGGATGCCGCAGCTGCCAGCCGATTGCGGTTATAAAGCCCTGAAAAAAAGAGCAGCAGCCCCAGCAGAATACCAATGGGAATGGCGATTCCCAGAAAGATCATTACAAGCTGCCTGCGTAATGATGGCCGTTCCATTTATTTTCAAACCTCCTGCTGCTTGCATCCTGCGGAAAATACGATTATAATAAAAACCGTCCAAGTCATTCCGTACAACGTTGTACTACAATCAAAAAGAAGAGGCTCCTTATGCAGGAACAGAACATTGCACAAATGCTTGAAAATCCATTCATGCAGTACAATCACATCGAGATTGTATCGGTAACGTCGGACAGCGCCGTCATGTCGCTGGACATCCGGCGGGACACCACCAACATCTACGGTTATGTGCACGGCGGCGCATTTTTTACCATGGCCGACTGCTGTGCCGGGCTGACTGCCCGCTCTGACGGGCGGCAGTATGTCACCCAGAATGCTTCGGGTCAATTTTCATCCACAAACGTCAAAGCCGGTCACCTGACAGCCCGCGGCCGGACGGTCAGCCGCCGCCGGCACATCTGTGTGGTGGCTGTGGAGATCACAGACGAGACCGACACCCTGTTATTTTCCAGCACCTTTTCCATGTACTGTATCAGCGCCGAGGGCTGACTGCTCTTTCTTCCCCGCACTGCGCTACGTTTTGCGTGCCGGTGCGGGGCTTTTTTATTGTGCAGCGTATTCTGTCAGCGGCCCGCAGCTCTCCCTGGGAACATACTCGATCGGCAGCAGCCGGCTTTCCGGCGTGGCAATCCGACCATCCAGCTGCCCCAGCACCAGCTGGATGCACTCCCGCGCCATCTCCTCCATGGGCAGATAGACCACGCTCAGGCTCGGGATCGAAAACGCATCGGATTCCTCCGGGCCGTTGCCTACAGCGATCAGCCGGGGCAGCTTTTTCGCCGATATATCCAGCCTCACAAAAAGCCCGCAACGCACCATGCGCAATGGCCGAGGAACCGCAGAACACTGCGTCCGGCAGCTGCTGCTTCCACTCATGCCGCAGCCGATGCGAAACCGCCTCGTAACCGCCTCGTATGCTGTTATCACAATACCGGTTGGCCAGGATCGTCAACCCGTGTTGCTCCCCTTCCAGCCGGAACCCATGCATCCGGTTTTCCATCCCCTCAAAGACCGGGCTGCTCGTCAGAACTGCCGCCGTCTTGCATCCCTGATCGGCAAAAGCCCGCGCCGCCAGAGCACCCATCTTCAGATCATCCACATTGACGCTGCAATACCCATTGCAAACACGGTTGTACAGCACCACCGGGATCGGCAGCTGCGTGTCCTCCAAAAACTGCAGATCCGCATAGGACGCATTGCAGATGATGGCCGCATGGCAGTTTGCGCCACTGGTCAGTGCCTCGCTTTCCTTCAGGTGGTCGTTGACATACGGGTAGATGACCAGCCGCACCGGACGTGCCGTTTTTTCGATCTCGGCCCGCAGACCATCCCAGAAGCGGAGCATCATGCTGGCCCGGAAATCCTGTGCCCAGAACATGGCCACCACCAGCTCATTGGCACCGCTGCCGCCCCGCAGACTCCGGGCAGCCATATTGGGCTGGTAGCCAAGCCGTGCCGCCGCCGCAAAAATTTTTTCCTGCGTGGCCGTGCTGATCTTCCGCTCTGCCGCCTTGCCGCCCAAAACAATGCTGACCGTACTGGACGAGATCCCGACCTCCTGCGCGATCTGCTTGATCGTAACCATGCGCTTCCCCACCTTTTTCTGATATCAGGTTTATTGTACCCGTTTCCACGTATCTTGACAAGCCAAAAAAGCCTCTCCAATCTCAAACCAGCCGTTTTTGTGCACTCTGTATATTTTTCTTTTTCCTTTTTAGCCGTTTCAACAAAGTTGCATTTCTTTTCCTCCAAACTTCGTTTTTTTCTTGACATTAGTAAATCGTTGTACTACACTCAGTACGACGATTGAGTCAAACGTTATACTGATGTTTGACGCTGATATCACCTTTCCATTTATAAGGAGGCTATCGAATGAAGAAAGTTGCAATCGGCGGTGGCCAGGGCTTCTGGGGCGACAGCCCGGACGCGGCCATCCACATGATCCGCAATGCCGATATCCAGTATATGGGCTGTGATTATCTGGCAGAGCTGACCCTTTCCATCATGGCAAAGCAGCAGCTCAAGGACCCCACCAAGGGCTTTGCGCCCGACTTCACCACCCGCATCCTGAAGGAGGCCGGCAAGGAAGCCTGGGACAAGCACATCAAGATCTGCACCAACGCAGGCGGCATGAACATCAATGGCTGCGTGGACGGCATCCGCCAGTGGGCAGAAGGCAACAGCATGAGCGGTTATAAGATCGGTTATGTGACCGGCGATAACATCAAGGATAAGATCCCGCAGCTGCTGAAGGATGGCTGGACCTTCCCCAACTTCGACTACGACGGCAATTTCAACGATATTCTGGACAAGATCTACAACTGCAATGTCTACATCGGCCATGAGGGCATTGAGGGATGCCTGGCAGAGGGTGCCGATGTGGTCATCACCGGCCGTGCGGCTGACAGCGCCCTGTTCCTGGCTCCGCTGAAGTACGAGTTTGGCTGGGCTGCTGACGATTGGGACAATCTGGCCCGCGGCATCATGGCAGGCCATCTGCTGGAGTGCGGCGGTCAGGGTGCCGGCGGCAACTATATGTACGACTGGCGCAATGTTCCCCGCATGGACGAGCTGGGCTTCCCCATCGCAGAGCTGACCGATGATACCTTTGAGATCACCAAGGCTCCCGACTGCGGCGGCATCATCTGCGAACAGAGCTGCAAGGAGCAGTTCCTGTACGAGGTCCACGATCCCGCCAACTACCTGACCCCGGATGTCAACGTGGATATCAGCCATGCTACCATCACCCAGGTGGGTGACAACCGTGTCCGCATCGGCGGTGTCAAGGGCAAGCCCCGCCCCGACACGCTCAAGCTCTGCGTGGGTTACCACAAGGGCTGGAAGACTGTTTCCATGCTGAGCTTTGCATGGCCTGATGCCTACGAAAAGGCTCAGTACTGCGCCGAGGTCATCATGAAGAAGATGCAGCGCCGCGGCATGAAGGCCGACGACATCCACATCAGCTACATCGGCCTGAACAGCCTGCATCTGGGCGTGGCCGATATGAGCGAAGAGGCACTGAAGAACCTGAACGAGTGCGTGCTGCGCATTGCTGTGTTCAGCGAGGACAAGAGCGAGTGCGCCAAGATTATTCCCGAGATCAGCCCCCTGCAGCTGAACGGCCCTCCGGGTGCTTCCTTCTTCGGTGGCCGTGCCCGCGTGCAGGAAGTGATGGCACTGTGGCCCACCACCGTGCCCCGCGATGCCGTACAGGTCGAAAGTCACATTCTGGAGGTGAAGTAAGATGGCAGAGATCTATCTGAACGATATTGCTCACGGCCGCTCCGGCGACAAGGGTGATACCAGCAATGTCTGTGTGTATGCACGCAAACCGGAATACTATAAGATCATTGAGCGCGAGGTGACCCCCGAAAAACTCAAAGCCTACTTTGGCGACATGGTCAAGGGCGAGATCACCCGCTACGACGTGCCCAGCCTGAACGGCTTCAACTTTGTTATGAAGCACGCTCTGGGCGGCGGTGCCACCATGAGCCTGCGTCTGGACAGCCTGGGCAAATCCATGGGCAGTGCCGTGATGCGCATGAAGATCCACGTTGAGGATGGAGAGCTGTAACATGAGTGAACATATGGCATTGGAGAACCTGACGGTTCTCGACCTGACCCGTGTGCTTGCCGGCCCCTTCTGCACCATGATGCTGGCTGACATGGGGGCAAACGTCATCAAGATCGAGGTCCCCAAAGGCGGTGACGACACCCGCAGCTATCCCCCCTTCCGCGCCAAAAATCTGAATGGTGAGCGGGAAAGCGTCTATTTTGCCAACATCAACCGCAACAAAAAGGGGATCACCCTGAACCTGAAGGCCCCTGAGGGCAAGGAGATCTTCAAGGAGCTTGTCAAAAAAGCGGATATCGTGGTGGAAAACTACCGCCCCGGCGTGATGGACAAGCTGGGGCTGGGCTATGATGTCCTGAAGGAGATCAATCCCCGCATCATCTATGCGGCGGTCTCTGGCTTTGGCTGCTACGGTCCCTACCACCTGCGCCCGGGCTATGATATCCTGGCTCAGGCCATGGGCGGTATGATGTCCATCACCGGTTCCAAGGGCGGAGAGCCTACCCGTGCCGGTTCGGCGCTGGGTGATATTCTGGGCGGACTTCATGTAACCATCGGCATCCTTGCCGCAGTCAACGCCCGCACCATTACCGGCAAAGGGCAGCGGGTGGACGTGAGTCTGATGGACAGCATGATCGCTGCCACTGAGAACACTGCCCTGAAGTACATCGAGACCGGCAACATCCCGGCCCCCATGGGCAACCGTTATGCCGCTGTTTCCCCCTACGACAGCTTCACCTGCAA
>ENA-OQIX01000152-OQIX01000152.1-human-gut-metagenome-genome-assembly--contig:-NODE-152-length-13986-cov-3.219641_pt1 | contig 13986 bp, 28 predicted proteins | sample MGYA00242591_ERZ504756 | MGnify/ENA primary metagenome ERZ504756 (study PRJEB26092, sample SAMD00036369) | human gut metagenome | host: Homo sapiens | study: EMG produced TPA metagenomics assembly of...
GACCTCAATCGAGGAGGCTCGAGGCCGATAAGCTCACCACGACAATGGCAACCAAGCTTGGTGAGCTATTTCGGAGTCGACGGAGATATTTTTTTTGGGCAACAAGTCAAATTAAACTTGACCACCAACTAGCGAAACGGAGAGAACCATGAACGAGAACTACATCGACATCGAGCTGGGCGGCTGGAACATCCCCGAGGCCATCACGGTCGAGGCCGAGCCCGCCGGGGCCCGCGACTTTTCCGACTTCGAGCTGTAGGGGAGGGCGACATGGGAGACATGAAGATGCGCCGTGAGAACATCAGGTACGAGGCGCGCGGGAAGTCCTTCGAGATCGAGTACCCGCAGGGCTTTTCGGGCATCGAGGCCATCGTCTGCTGGTGCGACGACGGGGGCGGCTGGCACCGCGAGGCCTTCGAGTCGTTCCTCGACGCCCGCGGGCGCCTGGACGGGCTCATGCGCGGCGACGAGGCGGTCATGGCCTACGTCCAGCGCACGGTCTGCATGAACACCGCCGACGCCATCGACCCCGGCATCCAGCCGGTTGAGGTCGGCCTCGCCGCGGGCGAGTGGGTCATGTATCAGCTGCAGAAGGGGCGTGAGTAGCGATGGGTAAGCGGGTCCGCTACGACTTCGAGCTTGTCGACGGCTCCTACGTCGAGACCGACAAGAGCGCCGCGTTCCGTATCTCGGAGACGTTCGGCTTCACCAACGCGCAGAACATCAAGATTTTGGAGAAGGGCACCGAGAAGCTGGGAAAGCTCGACGGGACCGAGTACTACATCGCCTCGCCCGTGACGTTCGCCCTGTACGGGCAAGTCTACTTCACGCTGGGCAACTCGCTCGTCTACATGCCCGGCCTGGAGGAAGTCTACCTGGGCGGCGATGGGCGATGAGCAAGTTCTGTCAGGCGGTTCGCCTCGTGGTCGCCATCGTCGTCGCCACGCCGCTCGTTCTGGTCGTCGCGGCGCTCACGCTGGTCGAGTGCCTCTTGAGGATGGTTTCCGGGGCGTTGACAAGGCTCGGCATCTCAATCCTCAGAACTCTGTCCGCATAGCGGCGACAGGCCCCATCCCCGGGGCGGCACCGTTGCCCCGCGGCTCTCCATAACCATCCGCGGGGACGTTCCCTACCGGTGCCGTGCCGGGGGCGAGGCCCCGGAAAGACAAAAAAGGAGCCGCCCAGTGTGGAAAGCGGGGACGGCTCCCTGACCTGAAAGGAGGTCACTCATGGATTCTAGCAGAGCCAAAACGTTCCAGCAGATGGCCGACGAGCTTGGCATCAGACACAAGCTGATGTACACGCTGCGCGAGGCGTCGAGGGTGACAGGAGTGCCCTACGACACGCTGCGCATCGAGTGCAAGGCGGGCCGCCTGCGCTCGCAGCTGCCCGAGGGGCGCAAGGTGGGGCGCATGGTGCGCCCTGAATGGGTGGAGCAGTGGATCGAGGAGGGAACGCATGGCATCGAGGCTGCTTAGGTGCGCTGCGTACATCGCGCTCCTGTTCGCGGTGTACGCGCTCATGCCGTACGTCCTGCGGGCGATGCTGCTCGCGGCGGACGGCATCCGCGTCGTGCTCGGAATGGGGTCGATGCTGTGATCGGAAGAAACTTCGCGTTCACCGTCCCGTTCGTGGCCGGCAAGCTTCGCCACAGGCTCGACCGACGCCACTCGCGGATGTACACGCCCACCGAGACCATCCGCAACGAGGCCGCCATCCGCGACGCGGCGCTCAAGGCCATGCGGGAGGCGTACCCGAATCTCAAGGGGATGCTGTTCCCGTTCAGGGTCCCCGTCGCGGTGCGCATCGACGCGTACGGCCCGCTGCCGGAGTCGAGGCCGAAGGGCATCACGTCGGAGCCTTACACGTTCAAGCCGGACGCGGACAACATAGCCAAGCTGGTGCTGGACGGGATGAACGGGGCTGTCTGGGGTGACGACAACCAGGTGGTCGAGCTCCACGTCGTCAAGTGGCCCCGAATGCGCGGCATCGAGCCGCACATGGACATACGGGTCTACCGCGGCTGGTTCGCAGGCACCAGGGAGAAGAAGAGAAACGGAGATTAAGCAATGGAGTACATGCACATAAAAGTCCAAGTCGATGGCGATGCGTTCGAGGTGCTGGACGAGTTCGCCACGAACCTTATCTGCCTCGCAGACGAGGATGGCGCCGAGATAGGGAAGAGGGGCCTGAAGCCAGCGTGCCTGCGCGGCATCGCCTACGGGCTTCTGTGCAGCGTGAAGCTGCTGGGAGCCGATTCGCAGGACTCCGAGGTCTACGACTCCATTGTCGGCAGCGCCGGCCGCATGGAGCGCATCTACAAGCTGGACGGGCCGCGCGGCGTATTCGCCGAGCTGGCGGGCGTGGACATCGAGAAGGTCGAGATCAATGACGAAGGGGTGACCATCGATGAGTAACGGGATCATCGAGTTCAAGGACGACGCGGGCATGCCCGTGAAGTTCACCTCGCAGGACATCCGCGAGCGTCTGTGCCCCAACGCGACCGACAGCGAGCTGGCGCTGTGCGTGGAGCTTTGCAACCGCCAGCACCTGAATCCCTTCACCAAGGAGGTCTACCTCGTCAAGTACGGCAACGCGCCGGCGAGCATCATCACCGCCTATCAGGTCTTCAACCGCCGCGCCAACCGCCAGGAGAGCTACGGCGGCATCAAGAGCGGCGTCGTGGTGATGCGCGAGGGGCAGATCGTCAAGAAGCGCGGCAGCGCCGTCTACAAGCAGGTGGGTGAGCAGCTGCTCGGCGGCTGGGCCGAGGTGCAGTTCAAGGACGGCAAGGAGCCGGCCTACGTGGAGCTGGCGCTCACCGACTACAGCACCGGCAAGAGCAACTGGGCGAAGATGCCGGGCGTCATGATCGAGAAGTGCGCCAAGGCTGCGGCATGGCGCCTGGCCTACCCCGACGAGTTCGGCGGGATGTACACGGGCGAGGAGATGGACCAGAAGGTCGAACGCGACATGCACGCCGGCACTCAGGCCGTCGAGGCCGAGAGCGTCGAGCCCGTGGCCGACCTGCAGCCCGTGCGTGACCTGTTCAAGCCGTTCATGGCGGCGACTGGGCTTGGCAGCGCCGGGGCCATGGCTGCCATCTGCGCCGCCGTGGGCTGCACGTCGGGCTCAATGCACGACATGACGGTCATGCAGGCGCGCCGCGCGGCCTCGTGGATGGAGGAGGAGATCGCGGCCCGCAAGGCGCATTCCGAGCCCGCCGCCCCCGAGCCGGAGCCCGCGCCCGTCTATGAGCCCGCGCCCGCCGAGTACGCGACCGACGACGACCTTCTGGGAGGCTTCTAATGGCAGACGAGGTTTTGGCGGTCGAGGCCGTGCCGCTCGAGGAGGACTTCGACACGCTGGTGGCGTCGCTCGCCATCGACGACACGCTCGAGGACAAGCTGGCGAAGCTCAAGAAGAACGTCGATGAGAAGCTGGCGGACTACGTGGACGTCAAGCGCATCGAGAGGGACGAGGACTTCAAGGCGGCGAAGAAGTACCGCGCGGCGGTCAACGACGTGAAGAAGCCCATCGAGGCGCAGCGCAAGGCCGCGAAGAAGAAGTACAACGACCTGCTCAAGACGTTCGACAAGACCATCGGCGAGATCACGGCGCCCATCGACGCGCTCTCCGATGAGTACAAGGCCGAAATCGACCGCTACGACGGCGAGTGCAGGGCCCGGCGCCTCGCTGCGCTCAGTGGCCACTACTACGACCTCGCGGGCGAGATGGGGCCTTTGGTGCCATACGAGCGCATCGCCGACGACAAGTGGCTCAACGCGAGCTTCGGCGAGGTCAAGGCCAAGAACATCATCGAGCGCCGCGTGGGCGAGCTGCTGCACCAGTTCAAGTTCGTTAACGGGCTCGACTACGCGGACGAGTCCGAGAGGGCGTGGGCTGTGGCGTGGTGGACGAGGACCCTGCCGACGGACTCGGGCGAGGTGGCGGCTGCGGTCGCCGCGCACCGCGAGGAGGTGGCCAAGGCCGCCGCGCTCGTGTCGACCTACGAGCAGGCGACGGCGCCCGCACCGGAGCCCGAGCCGGAGCCCGCGCCGCTGCCGCTCGACCCCGAGCCGCTGCCCTCCGAGGAGCCTGAGCCGCCCCTGGGCGTGCCGAGGTGCGTGCGGGTGGTCCCGTCGCGCCCAGAGCCGGATGCGGCCGAGGATGCGGCCCCAGCGCCGCAGAGGGGCTACCGCGTGGTCATCGAGTGCGCCACGGCGGACGAGCTGCGCCGCGTGAGGGCCGTCATGGTCGAGAACGGCATTCACGGATACGTCGAGAGGATGTAGGACATGGAGGAGAAAAACCTGCCGCCGCTCCGAACGCCGGAGCAGCGCAAGGAGGCGATGGCGAAGGCCATCCACACGCGCCGCGAGCGCGCCGCGTTCAAGGCCGCCTGCAAGGCGGGGAACATCCCGCCCGAGGTCGCCATCGAGGGCAAGCTGCACTACAGCTCCTGGGAGAAGGACGGCCAGAAGCGCTCGAAGCTCGAGGTGATCGTCGACGAGATCGAGGTCATGGTGCGCCGTGAGGGGCAGACGCAGGCCCAGCCGCAGCAGAGCCTCGCCGAGACGGTGCCCATGCAGCCCCGGGCGCAGGCCGCGCCGCAGTGGAACGCCCAGCAGGCCTACGCCGCGGTTCCGCAGTCCGAGTTCTACGACGAGGACGTGCCGTTCTGATGAGGCACGTACCCGACATCATCCGCGACCACTGGGAGGCGGCCCTGTTCGCCGCCTCCTTCTCCGCGGGTTTCCTGTTCTTCTCTTCGCTTCTATGGGGGTGGTTCTGATGGCCAAGGACTTCACGGTTTTCGCCGACTCGATAGCCGAGCTTTACGACGATTACGACCCGAACGACCCCGAGGACATGAGGGAGCGCATGATGCTTGCGGACGCGGTGCTCATGTACGGCCTCCACGGGGTCGAGATCGAGTTGCCCAAGAACGTCAAGAGGGCCTTCAAGGGACTCAAGAACGCCATCGACAACTCCAAGGAAAGGCGAGAGCAGGCCAAGAAAGGCGGCAGGCCCCGCAAGGCCAAGGCAGAGCCGGAGCCTGAACCCAAGCCTGAGCAAAAACCCGAAACCGAGGTTTCCGAAAGCGAAAACCCAGGTTTTGAAAACGGGAAACCTAGGTTTTCAGAACCCGAAACCGAGGTTTCCGAAAGCGAAAACCCTAACCTAGCCTGTCCTAGCCTAGCTTTACCTAGCCTAGCTTGTGTTGATGGTACGCGCGGCGGCGACGCTGACGGCTTCGCTCCGCCGACCCTGGACGAGTGCCGCGCGCACTTCGCCGCCAACTGCATCAGCGGCGACCCCGACAAGTTCTGGGCGCACTACGAGTCGCAGGGCTGGATCCGCTCGAACGGGATGCCCGTGACCTCGCTCAAGGCCGCGGCGATGCTGTGGAACGGCAACCAGAAGCGCCTCGACGCCGAGGCCCATGCCCGCGGCAAGCCGACCGATGCCGAGATTCAGGCCGCCACGTTCAAGCCGACGAGGACGCCCGAGCAGACGAGGGCGGAGCTCGAGCGCAGGTGGCGCGAGGAACATCCGGGCATCGACCCGGCGAAGGTGAAGGCCCCGAGGGGGACGACCGCCGACCCGGTGGCGCTCAAGGCGTACCAGGACGCGCGGCGTCTGCTGGACGCGAGGGCCGCATGCGAGAGGAGGGCGTCATGAGCTTGGACGCCGAGAGGAACGAGAACATGGGCAGACCGAAGGGGTCCGTGAGCATCTACGACGACGGGCCGCGCAGCGCCCGCTGCGAGACGTGCGGCTTTTGCGCCGTGAGCGAGGCGGTCATGACGGCGTCCGGCGAGGGACGTAAGCGCTACGCGTGCATGCGCTGCCCCGACTTCGTGCACGGCACGCAGGGGCTCGCGAGGTGCAACTACTGGGAGGCGCGCCATGAGGGATGAGTCGTGGGACGTGCGAGGGGGCAACGTGCTCGTGTGCCGTCAGTGCGGCAGGCGGTTCCGCGCGAGGGGCGCCCGCCAGCGGTACTGCTGCGGCTGGTGCGAGAACGTGGCTCACAGGAACGAGAGCAGGCGGCCCGTGGACGTGTACCTCGGGACGAGGAGCGAGCAGGGACGCGAGGTCAACGCCATGCGCGCCGCGCTGGCTGAGGGGAGACGAATCTGATGGAGACTTTGGAACAGATCAAGGCGGATGCGGTCGAGGTGTTCCATTTCGACCGCGAGTGCAGGCCGCAGGACAGGGCGCACGCCTACCTGGGGAAGTACCGCGTCAGGCGCGGCTACAACGACACGGCGATGCAGGTCGCGGTGACCGACATGATCGAGCGCGCCTACGAGGCGGGAAGGGCGGAGGTCGCCGACGCGAACCTCGTGCAGAACCTGCGCCGCCAGCTGACGAGCATCGAGGCGACCGTCGGGATGCCATCGACCTGCTCGACGAGAGGCGTAGGGGGGGCGGACTGCGATGAGTGACTCGAGGGTCGGCGGCTACCCGATGGGGGTGACCGATGCCGCCATCGAGCGCCACTTCGGCGGGGCCTGCGAGCCTCGGATGTGCGGGAACTGCAGGCACTTCTGCGGCAGCGACATCCACGTCGACTACGGCTACTGCCACCTTGAGTTTGAGCGCGCCTACGACGCGGAGGCGCCTGACCGCAAGGAAGGGTTCTGGCGCCTGGCGAAGTGGGCCGTGGCGTGGCTCATGGAGAACCTGCTGTACTGCGAGGACGAGTGCGGCGAGTGCCGCGACTATGAGGAGTTCGGGCTATGAGTATCGAATTGCCGAAAGATGCCGAGGGACGCGAGATTCCGCTTGATACCGAGGTGCTGTATGACGAGTGCGGAACAAAGGTAAGCGTGAAGGAGTTTCTCTCCGGAACGTCGGTTGAGAATCGGAGAACCGAATGGACGATTAAAGCCGCATACGAAGGCAACTTTTACTACAACAGCTTCAAGCCGAAGAACATGCACCTCACACGGCCCGACACTTGGAAGAGGCTGCTTGAGGACTTGAGCGAGGCAGGTGACGCGCGGTATTACGAGGCTTGCGCCTACTTCCACAGAGACAAAGACGAAGGTGGCTGTGTATCGTGCCCAGGTGGCGAGGACGGCTGCGCTCGAATTGCCATGCGCGACATCGCATCACGCATCCGCAAGCTGAGGGGTGAGGACTGATGAAGCGCCAAAAGACGGTAGAGGTCTACACGTGTGACTGCTGCGGAGCAGAGATCGACGACAAGGCAAATGCGAGCATCACCGTTCGATGCAATGGCGAGATCTATTACGAGTGGTGGGCCAAAGGCGATTATTGCGAACGCTGCGCAGACATGTTGATAAACGCGATCATCGACGCGATTCCAGTGCCAGAGCGTTATGAGGATAAGTTTCGCGATCATGATGCGTGTGTCGAGTGCGAGGTTGGTCTGATTAACGACCAGCGTGAGTTGGGAAGTGAGTGAATATGGGCGATTGTACTTACTGCGGCAAGCGAAGAATCAACTTCAACCAGGATGAAGACTACACGATGCGCATCGAGAACAATGACCGCGGAGATTACGTCATTGTGACCGGCGAGTTGATGATTGACAGCATCCCGATCAGCTTCTGCCCGTTCTGCGGACGCGACCTTTACAAAGAAGGTGGACCAATGACGACACACCGACTCAAGGTCTTTGTCAAATACGCCGACGCAATCATGAACGGCACCAAGACGTTCGAGATCCGCAAGAACGACCGGGGTTACGAGGTCGGCGACAAGATCGTATTCGACGTTGTCACGAACGAAGGCTACGCCGTCGGGGCGGCGGCAAGGCATCCGCTCAACGGGGCGACCTACCGAATCGACTACATCCTCGACGACTTCGAGGGCCTCGCCCAAAAGTACGTCGCGCTGGCCATTTCTAAGGTGGACGAATGAGTGAGCTGGAGCTGCTTGAAGGGCTGAAGCCGTGCCCGTTCTGCGGTAGGCACAGCACCATAATCAGGAGCGAGCAGGTATCGGCCTCGGGTATGACGCTGTACGCCGTTCGGTGCTACCGGTGCGGCGCAGATGGCCCGAAGGTCTACTCGTACGGTGGAGAAGACCAGAACCTTGCGAAGGAGACGGCTGCGGTCTTTTGGAACGGGAGGGCAAGCGATGAGGGCGACGACCGATTACGTGCTCAATAGGAAGGCCATCCAACACTATCTGATTGACCACGATCTCACGCAAGGCGATTTCTCCAAGACGCTCGGCATCTCGACTTCATATTTCAGCGAGCTGTTGAACGGTCGTAAGAGCATTTCACTGAGCATTCTATTTTCCATTGCCGAAGAGACGGGCGTAGACATACACGAGCTCGTGATAGAGGTGGGCGAATGATTAGCGACGAGAAGCGCCGCGAGATAGCCGGAAACCTCCGCTACTGCGCCGAGATGTGCCACAGCACCGGTGTCCTAGACTCGGACGTTCTGAACGCGCTTGACATTCATTGTGGCGATACCGACGGCGTGTCTAGCGCATACGACGTCGAGAAGCTCGCCGACCTCATTGACCGCCCGACCTGCCACGACCTTGTCGAGCACAAGCAGGATCCGTTCATCCCGGGCAAGCGGATGGTCGACGGCTACTTCCACTGCTCCGACTGCGGATGGGACGGACAGATCTGGGAGCATATCGGCTTCGGGGACATGCTTGCGTATGAAGCCGTCCATTGCCCGAAGTGCGGGGCGATAATCGAGCGCCGTGCGTGGGGTAGTCCCCGGCGCTTGGTATGGTAGCCGAAGCAAACCGAGCGCGAGGGGGTATGCGAATGGCGTGTAGGCCACCTGTAGGAGATGGGCCAAAAGGCCCATCTACAAAGTCAACACATCATCCTTTGGCGAGGGAGTGGGCGCTCCGCAAGGGGCGCTCCTCTTACGTCCTTTGGACGGACGAGATGATAAGGCGGATGCAGGCGCACCCGGAGCGGACGGCGGCGGAGCTCGCGGCGGACCTCAGGGTGACGCCGAGCGCCGTGAGGCACGCGCGGCAGCGGTACGGGCGCTTCTCGACCGGAACGGATGGGCTGTGCATCGTGTGCGACGCGCGGCCCGTGTTCGACACGTCGGCGCAGGCGAAGAAGTGGAGGCTGTGCAAGGGGTGCTATCTGGCGGAGCGGAAGAGGCGGCTCGAGGAAGAGGCGGAGAGCAACCGCATACGACAGGCCGCGCACAGACGGCAGAAGCTGGACGGAGACGTTTGAGAGGCTGGCCGAGGTAATCAGAATCAAATCGACCAAGGTCGAGTAGCCGAAAGGCCCCGGTTTCCCGGGGCCTTTTCTTTAAACGTTACCCCCTTTTTACGCTCGCGGGCAAACGCACACGCTTGTCCACGTGCGTAAAAAGGTGGGAACGTTCGCGTTTCCATATGGCTATCTACCAGCGGAAACGTGATTTTGTGGCGGGAAAAGGGCGTGAAAAACTGACCAAGGATGGCATCGAGGATGCCGTCCGCCTGTGCCGTGCCGGACTGACCGACAAGGACATCGCCGCATATCTCGGCGTTGCCCCCGAGACATACAGCCGCTGGATAAACCATCCCAGAACCGACAATCAGCATCAACTATGTCAAGCCATGAAAAAGGGCGAGGTTGAGCGCAAGGCTGCCTTGGTGACGCGCATCATGGATGCGAGCAACGACAGCTGGCAGGCGGCGGCGTGGCTTCTCGAGCGCAAGTACCCGCAGGAGTTCGCCAAGGCGCAGCGCATCATGGACACCACCGACACGGCGGTGCTCAAGGCCGCCAAGGAGCTCGTGCTGTCCGTGCCGTCCTCAATCGGCGGGGACGAGTAGCCGATGCCGCTCACGAGGATGCAGGGCGAGTACCTCGCCAACTGCACGCACCGATACAACGTGAAGTGCGGGGCGACGGGCTCGGGAAAGAGCTACGTCGACATAGCCGTGACCATACCGCAGAGGCTTCTCGCCATGAGGGGCGAGGGGCTGGCGGTGATGATCGGGAACACCCGCTCGACGCTCGAGCGCAACATCCTCGAGCCGATGCGCTCACTCTACAGCGAAGACGTCGTCAGCCAGATCGGGCGGGACAACACGGCCCAGATATTCGGGCGCAAGGTCTACTGCCTCGGGGCGGATAAGAAGACAAGCGTATCCAAGATTCAGGGCGCCACGTTCGAGTGGGTCTACGGCGACGAGGTCGCCACGTGGAGCGAAGATGTGTTCCAGATGCTCAAGAGCCGCCTGCGCTGCGAGCACAGCCGCTTCGACGGCACCTGCAACCCCGACAGCCCCAACCACTGGTTCAAGCGGTTCCTCGACGGCGACAGCGACATCTACAGGCAGGACTACACGATCTGGGACGGTGCGCTGGCACCGGATGTCATCGAGGCCCTCATCAAGGACTACGGCAGCGGCGTGTACTACGACCGCTACATCTTGGGCAAGTGGACGCTGGCAGAGGGCCTGGTCTACCCCGAGTGGGAGGGCGCCCTCGAGAGCCGGTATACGGGCGGCGCTGTCAAGTACGCGGTGTCTTGCGACTACGGCACGCAGAACGCCTTCGCGGCGCTGCTGTGGGCGTTTGACGGCAAGGTGTGGCACGCGGTGGACGAGTACCGCTACTCGGGCCGCGACACGGGGCACCAGAAAACGGACGCCGACTACGTGGCCGACATGGCCGACTTCGTGCGCGGGCTGGGCAAGCCGCCCCTGTTCATCATCGACCCGAGCGCCACGAGCTTCATCGCCGCGATGCGGCAGGCCGGGTTCAAGACCAAGAAGGGGCGCAACGACGTCGCGGACGGCATACGAGAGACGGGGGTGTGCCTGGGCAACGGCACGGTGCGCATCTCCGACGCCTGCGCGGGGCTGATAGGCGAGCTCGGCGGCTACTGCTGGGACGCCAAGGCGGATGGCGACAGGCCCGTCAAGGTCGAGGACCACAGCTGCGACGCGCTCCGTTACGGCGTGGCAACACTGCGCATGTACAAGCCTGCGAAACGGCAGGTAAACCCATTTTTTGAAGGGAGGTAGCGGCTTTGTCTAAGGGTCCTTTGGTGACCGATGGCGACCTCAAGGCGGCGGCGTCGGCGACGGCATTCGCGGCAGATGCCATCGAGCGGCACATGTCGAGCGAGATGTACCGCAACGCCGTCACCGCGAACGAGTACTACCGCCAGCACAACGTCACGATCAACCGTTTCGTGCAGAAGATCTACTCGTGCTCCGGTGCCGAGGCCGAGGACTTCACGGCCTCGAAGCTGAGGCTGGCGAGTAACCTGTTCAAGCGCCTAAACGTCCAGCGCTGCACGTACTCGCTCGGTAAGGGCGTGAGCTTCGTGGACGTCTCGGCGGGCGGCAAGGACACGACCAAGGAGGGGCTTGGCGACCGCTTCGACGACGATGTCATGGAGATGGGGCTCAAGGCGCTCATCCACGGTGTGTCATTTCCGTTTTGGAACCTCGACCACATCGACGTGTTCACCGCCGACGAGTTCTGCCCGGTGTGGGACGAGTACTCGGGGGCGCTATACGCCGGCGTGAGGTTCTGGCGGCTCGACTCCGACCACCCGTGGCATGCGACCCTCTACGAGCAGGACGGCTACACTGAGATGGTGTCGGGCAGCAGCGGCTTCGACTTCGAGGTGGCCGAGGCCAAGCGCGCATACAAGGTCACGTATCGGGAGATACCGGCGGACGGGATGAAGCTGGCCGTCGATGCGGAGAACTACTCCCGCCTGCCCATCGTGGCGGTCTGGGGCAGCGACGCGCACCAGAGCACGCTCGTCGGCATGCGCGAGAGCATCGACGCCTACGACCTCATCAAGAGCGGTCTGGTGAACGACACGCGCGACTGCGCGCAGATCTACTGGCTCATCAACGGAGCCGGCGGCATGGACGACAGGGACCTCGACCTGTGCGGGCGAAGCTCAAGCTGACGCACGTGGCCGAGGTCGACGCCGAGCAGGGGCAGTCCGTGGACGCCGTACACGCAGGAGGTGCCAGTCGAGGGCCGCAACGGAGACGCTGGCGCAGATCAAGGCCGACATCTACGAGGACTTACGGCGCGCTGGACGTCCACACCATCGCGGCGGGGGCGACCAAACGACCATATCGACGCGGCATACCAGCCGATGGACGAGGAGGCCGCCGAGTTTGAGCGCCACATCCGCGAGGGTATCATGGACATCCTTGCGTTGCAGGGCATCGAGGACACGCCCGTGTTCACGCACACTCGCATCAGCAACACCAAGGAGCAGGTCGAGACCGTGTGCCTGGAGGCCGAATATCTGGACGACGAGACGATCCTGCGAAAGCTGCCGAACATCACGCCCGACGAGAGGGCGAAGATTTTGGAGCGCAAGCAGCGGGAGCAGGAGGAGCGCATGGCAGCGCTGCCGCCCGCCCTGGCGGCTAACGCGAAGGGTGCCCAGGAGGGCGACGAGGACGACGACAACGACGAGGAAGGTGATGAGTGATGGCGGCATTGCAAGTGCTTGACGGCGAGCTGTGGCAGTGGGACACCGGGCGCGAGGTCGAGGTTGTCGGCTGCGAGCAGGTGCATTTCGCCAAGTCGACCACGGGGACGTGCTACACGGTCGCGGTTGCCAACAGCAAGGCGAAGATTCCCGACGAGCTGCTCCAGGCGGCTGGGCGCGTGTACGCATGGGCCTACATCACGGACGAGGCATACGGCGGACGCACGCGCATCGAGGCGCTCTGGGACGTAAAGAGGCGAGCCAAGCCCGCCGAGTACATCTACGAGCCGAGCGACCAGCGCACCATCAAGGACGCAGAGGCGGCGCGAGACGAGGCCAAGACCGCGCAGAAGGCGGCGGAGGCCGCACGCGACAAGGCTGTCGCCGCCGAGGTCAAGGGGGCACGAGCCACGACGCTCGCCTCGGGCTCGGAGGCAACGGCGACGATGGAGAACAACGTGCTGGTCGTCGGCGTGCCGAAGGGCGACGCGTTGAGATATAGCGACCTCACCGCCGAGCAGATCGCGGAGCTCAAGAAGCCCGCAACGGACGCGGCGGCTGGCGTGAACAAGGTCAACAACGAGTTCAAGCAGCTCAAGGCTTCTGTCGAAACGGCTGAGAAAAAGCGCGCCGACGCCGAGACCGAGCGCGGGCAGACCGAGTCCGAGCGCAAGACCTCCGAGACGGAGCGCAAGGAGGCGGAGACGGGGCGCAAGACCGCCGAGCAGAAGCGCGAGCAGGATTCGACCAAGGCCCTCGCCGACGCGCAGGCGGCGCTCAAGGACGCCAAGACGGCAGCCCTGAACTACCAGTCGATTATCGACTCGGCGGCTGCCGTGACAGCGCTGGGACTCAAGAAGGTAAACGGCAAGATTTGCCAGATGCGAAAGGTAGGTGCCTAAATGGCCGATACGCAGGCAACCGAGCAGGCAACCGAGGGGTTCGAGTACGCGGACCCGCTGGCATCGGACAAGGCGGTGTGGGCGCTTGTCGGCGCGGTGAAGAATCTGGGCGACCAAAAGGCGCTCGAGCGCGACGCCTCGACGGGTCACTATGCCAACGAGAGCGTCGCCGCGATGGTCGACAAGCACAAGACGGGGCTGGTGTACACGTTTCTCATCCCGGCGGGCAGCCCCACCGACATCCGGCCCATGAGCGCCGCCGCGAAGCGCGTGGCCTCCACCGAGTTCGTGCCCGCGACGGCGACGAGCGCAGCTGTCGACCCGTTCGATGCCGAGGGCGGCCCGTGGTTCCACGTGTCCGCCAACGCCGGGGTCGATGCCGACGGCGTGCCGTGGGTCGAGGCCATCGACGGCGTGGACTACGGCTTCTCGCGCGTGGACAATGGCAAGGGCAACAACGTCTACGAGATCGCGCCCGTCGTTTGGCAGGCGGTCGAGGTGCTGACGAACGGCAACCTGCTCGTCTCGTGGTCCGACAGCCGATTCAGCGGCTCGCAGCCGAACCCCAAGGCGTTGCTGCCCGATGGCACGCTGCGACCGTACATGCTGACGCCGACGTACCCCATGAGCATCGACGCCGACGG
>ENA-OQIX01000154-OQIX01000154.1-human-gut-metagenome-genome-assembly--contig:-NODE-154-length-13963-cov-2.964585_pt1 | contig 13963 bp, 10 predicted proteins | sample MGYA00242591_ERZ504756 | MGnify/ENA primary metagenome ERZ504756 (study PRJEB26092, sample SAMD00036369) | human gut metagenome | host: Homo sapiens | study: EMG produced TPA metagenomics assembly of...
TTTCAGAAAAGTTGTAAGATTTCAGAAAAAAAGACAATGAGGATAGAAGAAGAAAAGCAAGATAAAAGATGACAGGGGGCAAAAAGAGAGGTAAAATAGGAAAAAAACAATGAAATTTAGATGGAGGTTAGAGCATACCATGGAACAGGTGATAAAGAAAAGACTGCAGCAGGTGATGGATGCATCCGTTGCAAAAGGAGAGACACCGGGCTGTCTTCTGATGGTGATCAAAGACGGAGAGGAGCAGGTTTATCTGGAGAGCGGATATGCGGATATCGAAGCAAAAAAGCCGGTTTCCCGCGATAATATTTTCCGTCTCTACTCCATGAGCAAGCCGATTACCGCGACGGCCATGATGATTCTGGTAGAGCGCGGAATCGTCGATCTGGCGGATCCGGTCAGCAAGTATCTGCCGGGCTTCCGGAACCCGGTTGTATGTACAGCGGATGGGAAGATAGAAAAAGCGGAGAGGGAGATCCTTCTGGAGGATATTATGAATATGACATCCGGGCTGACGTACGGCGGAACGGATGAGACGGGACGGCAGACCGATGCACTTTTTCAGGAGGTGATCCACGGACTTAAGGAAGAAAACGGCGGAACGATCAGTACAGTAGAATTTGCAAACCGTCTTGGAAAAGTCCCGCTTCTGTATCAGCCGGGCCAGTCCTGGAGTTATGGAACGTCGGCGGATGTCGTAGGTGCGGTGATTGAGGTGGCAAGCGGCATGCGCTTTGGGGATTTTCTGAAAAAAGAAATTTTCGAGCCGCTCGGCATGAACGATACCGATTTCTGGGTTCCGGCAGAAAAGCAGGATCGTCTGGCGAAGGTGTATGACTGCAGGGAGGGACAGCCGTCCGTCCGTTATCTGGACAATAACCTTGGCATTCAGAACGATATGGCGTACCGCCCGGCATATGAGGCAGGCGGAGCAGGCCTTGCATCTACCATCGACGATTATGCGAAATTTACGCAGATGCTGCTGAACGGCGGCACCTACAACGGTGTACAGATTCTCCGTCCGGCGACGGTAAAATTTCTGGGAGGCCACACATTAAGCGCGGTACAGCAGGCAGGCTTTGATAACTGGATCGGTCTGGAAGGATTTTCCTACGGAAATCTGATGCGTGTTCTGGTAGATCCGACGCGTGCGGTAACGCTGGGAAGCAAGGGTGAGTTCGGCTGGGACGGCTGGCTTGGATGCTACATGGAAGTCGTGCCGGAGCAGAATATGACATTTCTGATGATGACCCAGAAAAAAGATGCCGGAACGTACACCCTGTCCCGGAAGATCCGAAATATTATTTTCAGCGAATAACTTTTCATGAGAGTGATTCTCAAGTAAGGCCTTCCGGCCCGTCAGATCAGACGAAAAAAGTGCCGGAAAAGAAACAACTTAACGAATCAGACGGAACATATGAGCAAATTGCTGTAAAACTACGTCGAATTTTGTCTAAAACGGATATTTGCAGTGAGACAGATGTATGCTATTTTAGTGTCAGTCGAAAATGAAGGCGATTTCATTACTACTTTCAGAAAAAACAGCAAAAAAGGGATATCGTGTAAGTTTTTGACCGATTTTGAAGGAAATAAAAGAAAGAATTCAAAATCATGAAAAGAAGACTAAAAAGCAGAAAGGATGCAGAAAATATGATTTCGTTACCGTTAAAGTTTGATGAAGTAGAGAGTGTAGAAGAATTTGTAAATATGGTGAAACGTCTGGATTACGACGTTGACGTAAAAATAGGACGATGCGTCTTTGATGCGAAATCCCTGATGAGTGTCCTGATGATCGCCGGAAACCCGGATGCGGTTGTGGAAGCCCATACGAACGATATCGAAGCATTTAAAAAGAAATTTAAGGATTACCTTCAGTAAGAAAAAAGTCGGAAAGGCACTGTGTGTAAGATGCATGGTGTCTTTTTTGATGCACGAAAAAGCGGGTGAAGTATCTTGCCGGGGAGACGTGTGCATGGTAAAATAAAGTCTATTGGGATGGAAATAAGAGAATCAAAAGAACGGGCTGATGTAGAAGAAGTTTTTCGTAAAAAAGGAGGTACAAAGTGGAAGAAGAGAAACTGGAAAGAAGCATCAGAAAATCAGAGATTCCCGGACTTACGAGGGAAGAGGAGGAAGCGCAGCTTGAAAAGGTCATCGGGATTGCCGAGCGGAATCTGGAGCAGGCGAAGGCAGATATCCGGTCGGCCAATGAGGATCTGGCGGATCTGATGGAGACGTATGACGCGAAAGAGGCGGAAGGTCTGGCGCTCTGGAACAATGCGACGGCGAAGCTGAATGCGTACCAGCACGGCATGGCGCGGCTGGAAAAAGCGAGAAAGAAGCCGTATTTCGGGCGGATTGATTTTCAGGATCCGCGGCTTTCGTTTTTAGAGTCCTATTACATCGGGCGCGTCGGCATTTCCGATGAGAAGGCGGAGCCGGTTGTGCTGGACTGGCGGGCGCCGATTTCCTCCGTCTATTATGAGAACAGCACCGGGCCGTGCAGCTATACGGTGAGTTCAGAGGGTACTTTTTCGATTGATCTGAAAAGAAAGCGGACGTATGAGATTGAAAATGACCATCTGAAAGACTTTTTTGATTCTGATGTGGTAGCGAACGATGAGCTGCTGACAAAGTATCTGGCGAAGAACAAAAAAGCGGTGCTCGGTGAGATCATTGCGACGATCCAGCAGGAGCAGAACCTCATTATCCGCAGATCCCCGAAGACGAATCTGATCGTACAGGGCGTGGCTGGCTCCGGAAAGACGACGGTGGCGATGCACAGGATTTCGTACATCCTCTATAATTACGAGGAGGACTTCCGGCCGGAGGATTTCTATATCATTGGAAGCAACCGCATTCTGCTGAACTACATTACCAGCGTTCTGCCGGAACTCGATGTGTACGGCATCCGTCAGATGACGATGGAGCAGCTTTTCATCCGGCTTCTGTATGAGGACTGGGACGAAGAAAAGTACATGGTACACACCATCGACCGCGCGGATGAGAAAAACAGCATAAAGGGCGGAAGCGGCTGGTTTTTCGATCTGGAAAATTTCTGCCGTACGTACGAGGCAGAGCAGATTCCGCGGGAGCCGGTGCGGCTGGAAAAAACGGGAACATTGCTTCTGGACGCCGAGTATATTGATAACTATTGCAGGGAGCAGTCCACACTTTCCATGGAAGGAAAGATGTGCATGCTGAACGAGATCCTGCTGGCAAAATTTGAGAATGAGGTTTCGGGAAAAGAAGTGACGTTTCCGGCGCGCGAAAAAAAGGCGCTGAAGCGGAAATACGAGAAATATTTTGGAGATGGAAAATGGCGGGGATCCATTTTTGATCTCTATTTACAGTTTCTGGAGCAGCAGGCGGAGAAAGGAAAAGCGGTGGAAGTGCCGGAAAACTCCTTTGATGTCTATGATCTGGCGGCGCTGGCATACCTCTATAAGCGGATCAAGGAAAACGATCCCGTGCGCGAGGCGAGCCATGTGGTCATCGACGAGGCGCAGGATTTCGGGATGATGGCTTACCAGGTGCTTCATTACTGTCTGCGTGACTGTACGTATACCATTATGGGAGATACGTCGCAGAATATCCATTTTTCCTACGGCCTGAACGACTGGGAGGAGCTGAAAAAGCTGATTCTGACCGGCACGTACGATGCGTTCGGCGTTCTGCGGAAGAGTTACCGGAACACGGTGGAGATCTCCGATTTTGCAAATGAAATCCTGCGGCACGGGGATTTTGCGATTTATCCGGTGGAGCCGGTGCTGCGGCATGGAACGACGGTGCAAAAGGAAGCGTTTGCGGATGAGGCTGCGCTTCTGGCAGCTGGAGTGCAGAAGATCAAAGCGTGGCAGGAGCAGGGATATGAGACAATTGCCGTTGTATGCCGGGATGAGGCAGAAGCGGCTGCGACGGCGCGGAAGCTGAAAAAATATGTGCCGGTTGTGGAGGAGGATCTCGAGACGGCAGAATTTGGCGAGGGCGTGATGGTGCTTCCGGTTGCGTATACGAAGGGACTCGAGTTTGACGCGGTGCTGCTTCTTGATCCGACAGAAGAAAAATATCCGGAGAATGACGGACAGGTAAAGCTGCTTTATGTAGCGGCAACGCGTGCGCTGCATGAGCTGGCAGTGCTGTATACGGGAAAACTCACAGGAATCCTTGCAAAGAAAGCGCCAAAGGGCCGTCACAATCAGGAATTTGCCATGGAGACGCTGACGAAGGCGAAAGAGTATGAGAAGGTTTCGCTGACGCAGAAGGAGGCGCGTGAGGAGAACCGCGCGATCGGCATCCAGGAGATGGACGAGCGGAACAGCCACGGACCAAAAGGATTGTAATTAAGCCGGAGCAGATACCGGGAAGGGCGCCTGGAAATACAAGCACGACGGGAACAGCGGTGATGCCAAAAAGCAGTACGGGCATGCGGAAAGCAGCGGCAGAAACAGGAAAAGAAATTGCCGCAAAGACGATGCAGCAGCGTGCGCCGGAAGGAGTTTCTGCTGTCTTTGCCGGTGCCGCCTACCGTGGAAAGACAGGCGGCAAAGCACCGGGCAGCAGACCGGCGACTGCAGGAATACAGTCAGAAAAAGCTGAACAGCCAGAGCACATGAATACATCGCCCTACGCTTTTGGGGCAATTCCGGAAAATGAACTGCTGCGCATGAAGGGGCATTCGAGGATCAAGTGCGCGGTGAAATGGGCAAAGAAAGGAAAAGCAGCGGTTGAGATGGCGAGCATGTACGGCATTCTGCGCATCACGCCGATTACGCCGGAGGTCATCCGCATCAGCTTCGTAAAAGGTGTGACGGCAAAAGTCCAGGACACGTACTGGAAGCCAAAGGCGGATACCTCGTTCCCCTGGAGTGCAAAGGAATCGAAGACGGCGGTTCTTGTTGAGACAGAGAAGCTGCGTGTCATGGTGGAAAAAAAGGACGGCGCGGTGCAGTTCTTTACGCCGGATCACAAACTGGTTCTTTCCGAGAAACGAGACGAGCCGCGCATGATCGACGGCGGCATGACATGGACATTCTTTGACTGGAGCGGTTCCGAAAAGCTGAAAGCCAAGGGCATTCTCTCGACAGAGTGGCTGGATCTGACCGCGAAGGCGCGCTACGTCTCGTTTGGCGGAAAGCAGGCGCGGATGCCGCTTGTCGTCTCAAACCGCGGCTATGGTATTGCAGCCGCCGCTTCCAGAACGGCACTGCTGTGCAATGTGCGGACGTTTGGAACGTATCTTCATACCGCCGGGGACGGACAGATCGATTATTACTTTATTCTCGGAAAAGACCGGGATGAAATTATAAAACAGTATAAAGAGCTATAAAAGGAGCAGACATTTCATGAAAACTCTGGTAATTGCAGAAAAACCATCTGTGGCACGCGATATTGCACGCGTGCTCGGATGTGCGAAAAAAGAAACGGAGCACTGGAAGGAAACCAGTATATTGTGACCTGGGCGCTCGGCCACCTCGTGACCTTAAAAGACCCGGAGGACTATGATAAAAAGTATAAGGAATGGAATATGGCAGTTCTGCCGATGATGCCGGAGAAACTGCAGATCAAGGTCATTCCGCAGACGGGAAAACAGTATCACGCTGTGACGACACAGCTTGCGCGGAAAGATGTCGGTGAGGTGGTCATTGCGACAGATGCCGGCCGTGAAGGCGAGCTGGTGGCGCGGTGGATTCTTGACAAGGCGCACAATCAGAAGCCGTGTAAGCGTCTCTGGATTTCGTCCGTTACCGACAAGGCAATCCGTGAGGGATTTGCCAGCCTGAAAGATGCGAAAGAGTACGATAATCTCTACCGGGCTGCTGTTTCCCGTGCAGAGGCGGACTGGCTTGTCGGCATTAACGCAACGCGGGCACTGACATGCAAATACAATGCACAGCTTTCCTGCGGCCGTGTGCAGACACCGACGCTCGCCATGATTGCACAGCGCGAGCAGGAAATCCGAGAATTTGTCCCGAAGCCGTACTACACCGTAACGGCAGCAGCAGGCGGCGCAGTATACACCTGGAAGGATGAAAAATCGGGCGGAACACGGATTTCTGATCCGGAAAAGGCAAAGCAGATCGCAGAAAAAGCAAAACGGTATCCGCTTGTCCTGCAAAAAGTAGAAAAGAAGAAAAACAGAAAAGAGGCGCCGCTGCTCTACGATCTGACGGAGCTGCAGCGCGATGCCAGTGCACGGTTCGGTTATTCGGCAAAACAGACCCTGAATCTGATGCAGAGCCTCTATGAGACGCACAAAGTCCTCACGTATCCGCGGACGGATTCGCGGTATCTGACAAAGGATATTGTACCGACTTTAAAAGAGCGCCTCGATGCCGTGAGTATCGGGCCGTACAAGACGCTGGCACAGCAGGCGAAGCGCCGTCCGCTGAAGGAAAAGCCAGGTTTTGTGAATGATGCAAAGGTTTCCGACCACCACGCCATTATCCCGACGGAGCAGTATGTGCAGCTTTCTGCACTTTCCAATGAGGAACGCCGCATTTATGATCTCGTGGTGCGCCGTTTTCTTGCGGTGCTGCTGCCGCCCTGCGTATACGAGGAGACTGTGATCCAGGCTTCCATCGAAAAAGAATGCTTTACGGCGCGTGGAAAGCGCATGGTCGAGAAAGGCTGGCAGGAGGCGTACGAGGATAACCGGTATGACGACGAGGACGAGGCGAAAGAAGAGGTGCGGGAGCAGAATCTGCCGCTTTTGCAGGCAGGCATGAAGTTCGACCAGTCAAAGATCAGCCTCCGGGAGGGAAAGACAAAGCCGCCGGCACGCTTTACGGAAGGAACGCTGCTTTCCGCGATGGAGAATCCGGTCCGTTACATGGAAAATCGCGACAGCAGTCTTGTGAAAACGATCGGCGAGGCGGGCGGCCTTGGAACGGTTGCGACCCGCGCAGATATCATTGAGAAGCTGTTCCGCAGCTTTCTGCTGGAGAAAAAGGGGAATGAGATCTATCTGACCTCGAAAGCACGCCAGCTTCTGAAGCTGGTGCCGGCGGATCTCAAAAAGCCGGAGCTGACGGCAAGCTGGGAGATGCAGTTAAACGACATTGCAAAGGGAAAGAAGCGGCGCGATGTGTTTATGAAGGAGATCCGCAGCTACACGGTGGAACTGATCGATGAGATCAAGACGGAAGAGGGAACGTTCCGCCACGACAACCTGACGAACAAGAAGTGCCCGAACTGCGGAAAACGGCTGCTTGCGGTGAATGGAAAGAACGCAAAACTGCTCGTCTGCCAGGACAGAGAGTGCGGCTACCGTGAAACGGTTTCCCGTACGACGAATGCGAGATGCCCGGTCTGCCATAAGCGCATGGAGATGATCGGAAAAGGCGAGGATGCGACGTTTGTCTGCTCCTGCGGGCACAAGGAGCGCATGACAAAATTCCAGGAGCGCCGCAAAAAAGAGGGCGGAGGCGTGACGAAGCGGGATGTGGCAGCCTACCTGAAAAAACAGAAAAAAGAGGCCGAAGAGCCGGTAAACAATGCATTTGCCGCGGCATTAAAAGGAATCAAATTATAAAAAAACGGAGCGTGTCTGCCAGAATGGAAAAAGCGATGGCAGGCGCGCTTCTTTTGTTAAAATCGTAGAGAAAAGAGTCAAAAAAATAGATTGTTTTATGCAGAGTTATGCCGTAAAATAGAAACAAATGGGATAGAAAACCAAAAATTCTGAAAATAAAAACAGGAGGTTTTTCAATGAAACAGACAGATTTGGAAAAGCTGCTGGCGGATATGTCGCTGAAAGAGAAAGTGGACCAGATGCTTCAGTTAAGCGGAGCATTTTATCTGGGAGATGAAAACAGCGTCCTGACCGGTCCGGCAAACGATATGGGAATCGGAAAAGAGGATCTGGAGATGGCAGGCTCCATTCTGGGAGCAGCAGGCGCCGATACGATGAAAAAACTGCAGGACGACTATATGGCAAAACAGCCGCATCACATCCCGATGCTGTTTATGATGGATGTAATTCACGGCATGAAGACGATTTTCCCGGCGCCGCTGGCGCAGGGAGCCACTTTTGATCCGGAGCTCTCCGGCGAATGCGCATTCGCAGCTGCAAAAGAAGCATCCGCAGCCGGACTTCACGTTACCTTTTCCCCGATGGTGGATCTTGTGCGCGATGCAAGATGGGGCCGTGTCGTGGAATCCACAGGCGAAGATCCATACCTGAACAGCCGCTTTTCCGAGGCGATCGTAAAAGGCTTCCAGGGCGATGATTTAAAAACACCGGGAAAAGTTGCCTCCTGCATCAAACACTTTAGCAGGCTACGGCGGAGCAGTCGCAGGAAGAGATTACAACACCGTAGAGCTCTCAGAGCATACCTTCCGTGAATTCTATCTTCCGGCATACAAAGCAGGCATTGATGCGGGCGCAGCGATGGTGATGACATCATTTAACACGATCAACGGCGTTCCGGCGAGCACCAACAAATGGCTGATGCGCGATATCCTGCGCGGCGAGATGGGATTTGACGGCGTGCTGATTTCTGACTTTGCAGCCATTCTGGAAACCGTTGCCCACAGAAGCTCGAAAGATGCCGCCGATGCAGCGAAAAAAGCGCTGGAGGCAGGCGTGGATATTGATATGATGACATCCGTTTACGCCGCAAACCTCTGCCGTCTCGTAGAAGAAGGTGAAGTGGACGAGCATCTGATTGACGAGTGCTGCCTGCGGATTCTGGAGCTGAAAAACAAACTGGGACTGTTTGAAAATCCATATAAAGATGCGGATGCCGAGAAAGAGAAAGCATACAACCTCTGCCCGGAGCATCGTGCACTGGCGAAAAAAGCAGCGGAGGAATCCTTCGTCCTGCTGAAAAATGACGGTGTACTGCCGCTCGACACTGCGAAAAAGATCGCATTTATCGGCCCGTATACCAACAATCATGAAATCAAGAGCAGCTGGTCCTTCACCGGCGACAGCAAGGACTGCGTGACGATTCAGGAAGCAGCCGAGAAAGTATTCGACGCATCACGCACCACGTATGCAGAAGGATGCCCGGTTATCGGAAACGATGTGGAGCTGATCGGATTTACCGAGACGACACCGAAAAAATACAGTGAGGAAGAGCTTGCTGCCATGGAGCAGAGCGCACTACAGGCAGCAAAAGAGGCCGATCTCGTGGTAATGCCGATGGGTGAGCATTATCTGCAGAGCGGCGAGGCGACCAGCCGTGCCATGATCGATGTGCCGGAGATCCAGATGGAGCTGTTCCGAAAAGTGATGGCCGTTAACCCGAATGTTGTTGTTGTTCTGTTCAATGGCCGTCCGCTTGATCTGCGTGAGATCAGTGCAAAAGCAAAAGCCGTTCTCGAGGTATGGTTCCCGGGAACAGAGGGCGGAAGTGCCGTTGTGGATGTTCTGACCGGAAAGAAAAATCCATCCGGCCATCTGCCGATGAGCTTCCCGTACTGCGTGGGCCAGGCGCCGGTCAGCTACAACGAGTATTCCACCGGAAGACCGAATCTGCCGGGCATGAAAGAGCGGTTCCGCTCCAAATATCTCGATATTCCGAACGCACCGCTGTATCCGTTTGGTTACGGACTTTCCTATACCACGTTTGATATTTCCGCGGTAACACTGGATCAGAACGAGATGGATAAAAACGGCAGAATTGCAGCGCATGTGACCGTGAAAAATACAGGTGATACGGCTGGCTGTGATGTTGTACAGCTGTACATCCGTGATGATTATTCCGATGTGGTTCGTCCGGTGCGAGAGCTGAAAGGCTTCCGAAGAGTAGAGCTTGCTCCGGGCAAAGAGCAGGAAGTGACCTTCTATATTACCGAAGAAGATCTGCGCTACTACCGTCTCGACGGAACTTTTGGAAGCGAGCCTGGAACGTTTACCGTATTTGTCGGTGACAGCAGCACGACGGAAAACAGTGCGGTATTTACACTGAAATAAATGCAGCAGGAAAAAGGAGAAAACTTATGGAGAAAACAACGAAAAACGGAATCCACCGCATCACACAGGCAGACGGAAAAACGATTGCCTGGGCAGAGGAGTCCGGAGTTAAGGTATTGGAAAAAGATGGATATTACTTTAAAGATCTTGCAAAAACCGGCGAACTGCTGCCGTACGAGGACTGGCGTCTTTCCGATGAGGAGAGAGCGGCAGACCTTGCGGGTCGTCTTTCGATTGAAGAGATTGCAGGCCTTATGCTGTACTCGCCGCACCAGGCGGTACCGCCGATGCCGGGCGGACCATTCCAGGGAACGTTTGACGGAAAAACGTATCTCGAATCCGGCAAAGAGCCGTATGCCATTTCTGACCAGCAGAAGGAATTTCTGGAGGACGAACACATCCGTCATATTCTGCTGACGAATGTAGAAAGCCCGGAAATCTCCGCAAAGTGGAGCAATGAGCTGCAGAAACGGGCAGAGACACTGCCGTATGGTATTCCGATCAACCTCTCCTCTGATCCGCGGAACGGAGCAAAGGATTCCGGCGCAGAGTTCAAGAGCGGCGGAAGCGAGATCAGCAAATGGCCGGAGGGTGTCGGCTTTGCAGCATGCTTTGACCCGGAAGTAGCCGGACAGTTTGCAAAGGATGCCTCCCGTGAATACCGGGCACTCGGCATCACAACGGCACTCGGACCGCAGATCGACCTCTGCACCGAGCCGAGATGGATGCGCTTTGTCGATACGTTAGGCGAAGAAGTGGAGATGTCCAAAAAGCTTACCAAAGCGTACTGTGACGGTATGCAGACAACGGAAGGGGAAGCAGACGGCTGGGGAAAAGACAGCGTCAACACGATGGTCAAACACTGGCCGGGCGGCGGCACCGGAGAGGCCGGACGCGATGCACACTATGCATTCGGACAGTTTGCCGTTTATCCGACCGGAAATTTTGAGGAGCATTTAAAACCGTTTACCGAGGCAGCCTTCCACCTGGACGGACCGACCGACTGCGCATCCGCGGTTATGCCGTACTACACCGTATCCTACGGCGTGGACAAGAAAAACGGCAAGAACGTCGGAAACTCCTACAGCGAGTACCTGATCAAGGATCTGCTGCGCGGAAAATATGAATTTAAAGGCATTGTCTGCACCGACTGGGGCATTACCCAGGATCCGGAGAAGACGATTGAGGGATTTGGAAGCCGCTGCTACGGCGTGCAGGATATGACCGAGGCAGAACGGTGTCTGCTGGCGATCACAAACGGCGTTGACCAGTTCGGCGGAAACAGCGAGTCCGGTCCGATTGTCGAGGCATATAAGATCGGCTGTGAGAAATACGGCGAGAAAGCGATGCGTGAGCGCATGGAGCTGTCCGCCAAACGTCTTCTGATCAACATTTTCCACTGCGGCTTGTTTGAGGACCCGTATCTTGATCCGGAAGAATCCGCAAAGATTGTAGGATGCGAAGAGTTCTGCCGCCATGGCTATGAGGCACAGCAGAAATCCATCGTCCTGCTGAAAAACAGTGCGAAACGTGCACCGGAAGGACAGAAGGGTGTGCTGCCGCTGAAGAAAGGTTTGAAGGTTTATATTCCGGAGAGAAAGATCGGACCGTCCAAAGCGTTCTTCCGCATCGATCTGCCGGCAAAAACCGAAGATCCGCTGCCGGATGGACTGCCGTCCAAGTACGGTACACGCGTGGCATCACCGGAGGAGGCCGATGTGGCGCTGGTATTTATCGAAAGCCCGGCATGCAACCCGTATTCCACCGAAGATCTTGCGAACGGCGGCAACGGATATCTGCCGATTACACTGCAGTACCGCCCGTATACGGCGAAAAAAGCGCGTGAGGTGAGCATTGCCGGCGGTGATTTCCGCGAGAATTTCACGAATCGCAGCTATCTTGGAAAGACAAACACTGCCTACAACGAGGCTGATCTCGACAATATTCTCGAATGCCGCCGCGCGATGGGCGACAAGCCGGTGATCGTCTGCGCAACCGTCAACAACCCGATGGTGATGCATGAATTTGAAGCCGAAGCCGATGCGATCGTCGCAGAGTTCGGTGTTTCGAGAGCCGCTGTGCTCGACGTTGTCTTCGGCGGTTACAACCCGACCGGCCGTCTGCCGATCCAGATGCCGAAGGATATGGATGCGGTTGAGGAGCAGAGCGAGGACCGTGCGTTGGATATGGAAACCTATATTGACAGCGAAGGACATAACTATGACTACGGTTATGGCATGAATTACGAAGGCGTTCTTCCTGCATGGAAAAAGTAAAAGAATAACAGAAAACCTGATCGGCACCGGGACCGCGTGTGTTTCGGTGCCGATATTGGAAACAAAAGACAGAATAAGGAGGACTTAAAAAGAGATGATTGTTCCAAAATATTTCGAAGATTTCGATCACCTGCATGTGAATACCATGCCGAACCGTGCCTACTACATTCCGGCATCCCGCCGCATGGAGGATCTGGTGGAGAACCGGGAGGCGTCGGACCGCTTTTTCCCGCTTTCCGGCGACTGGAAATTCCGCTATTTTACCAGTGTTTACGATGTAAAAGAGGAGTTTTTCGCAGAAGGATACGACACTTCTGCATTCGAGACGATTCCGGTGCCGTCCGTCTGGCAGAATTATGGCCATGACCACCATCAGTATACGAACGTCCGCTACCCGTTCCCGGTGGATCCGCCGTATGTGCCGTATGAGAACCCGTGCGGTGCGTACGTGAGAACGTTCGAGTGGAAAAAACAGGAGGAAGCACCGAGGGCATTCCTGAATTTTGAGGGCGTGGATTCCTGTTTCCCTTTTTATTTAGCAAGTGTTGAACCTTCATGGTTTAGTGTGAGCAGGAGCTTTTCTTTTTCGAATACAGCATTTTCGAAATCGTTGCTGAACTTGATGGCTCCATGCGGACATGCGTTTACACATAACTCGCAAAAACATGCACGATCCCAGGTTGTATTCATATTTCACTAAAACCTTTTTCTTTTTTCCTTCCTCATCTTCACGCATTTCTGAAATGACTTTAATTGTGCCATTTGGGCAGGCCATCTGGCAGAGTCCACAGGCAATGCAGTGATGATGATTCTCATCGTCGTGTGGCATAACAAGCTGAGCACGATGACGTTCGGGAATGTGCAACGTCGTATGACGGTTTTCCGGATATTGCTCAGTTACTTTAGGCTGACAGAATACTTCATAGAGGTACGCATACCTATCAGTCAAGCCTTTTTTACTCCTGAAGCAAAACCTTTTTATATAGTTCACTAAAACTTTCCATAATATCTTATTGATAGCTAATCTACCTTAAAATGTTAAATCCAAAAACTTTACACAATGCCATCAGCAGCAATACTACCAGTGAAAGCGGCATCAGGTATTTCCATTCCAGTGTAAGAACCTGGTCTATTCGCAGACGTGGGAATGTCCAGCGAATCCACATTAACAGAAATACGATAAAGAAAGTTTTTCCAACAAACCATATTACTCCGGGAATGTAATCCATTACGGCATTGAAACCGTCTAGACCAGCTATATGCAATGGCATCCAGCCACCCAGGAATAGGGTTGTAGCAATACCGGCGGTAATGAACAGGTTCAGGTATTCTGCCAGATAGAAGAATCCGAAGTGCATTCCGGAATATTCGGTATGATAACCGGCAGTAAGTTCCTGCTCTGCTTCGGCCAAGTCGAACGGACCACGGTTAGCTTCTGCATTACCGGCAATCAGATAAATAACGAATGCAGCGATTGCCGGAATATGTCCTTTGAAGATATTCCATCCGTCTGCCTGTCCGCTTACTATCTGCTGGATATCCATTGTACCACTCAGCATAACCATAGTCAATACGGTCAGACCGATAGACAGTTCGTAGCTGATAATCATAGCTCCGCTTCGTACGGCTCCGATGATGGTATATTTACTGTTACTGCTCCATCCGGCAAGCAGGATACCCAAAACTCCGATAGAGGATGCGGCGAGAACAAAGAATATACCGATGTTCATATGAAGAATCTCTCCACCTTTATTCCATGGCAAAC
>ENA-OQIX01000155-OQIX01000155.1-human-gut-metagenome-genome-assembly--contig:-NODE-155-length-13906-cov-2.038174_pt1 | contig 13906 bp, 12 predicted proteins | sample MGYA00242591_ERZ504756 | MGnify/ENA primary metagenome ERZ504756 (study PRJEB26092, sample SAMD00036369) | human gut metagenome | host: Homo sapiens | study: EMG produced TPA metagenomics assembly of...
GTTCGATGTCTGCCCGGATGCGACACTGAATGTGTCCATCCTCGCAGTATCCGGTTCTCAAGGTGCACGCCTGGCGGCTGATCCGGTCCGACCGGGCCGCGCGGCAAGGAGATATATTGCCAGACCGCGAAGCCCTGTGGGTCGTCAATTCCACTCTTCACAAGTCCTACACAACATATCGCTTTCTATAGCTAATAGAAAGACTGGTGCGGATCTTCCGCACGTATCAGATGATGACCCTTTGGTTTAGAAATATATAGAGATCGGTCACCTGTAAGTGTCTATCTACCCGCGCTTTTAGCAATGTAAACCGCGCTTCAGATAAAAAGAGGGAGCGCCGCGCACAACGCGACACTCCCCTAGCGATTCAAGAGAATCTATTAGGCCTCGAGAGCCTTCTTGGCAATGGCAGCCAGCTCGTTGAAGGACTCGATGTCCTCGTAAGCCATCTGAGCCAGGACCTTGCGGTCGAGCTCGATGCCGGCAACCTTCAGGCCGTGCATGAACTGAGAGTAAGAGATGTCGTTCAGGCGAGCAGCAGCGTTGATACGGGTGATCCAGAGAGAACGGATCTCGCGCTTCTTGTTGCGGCGATCACGATACTGATACTGCAGGGAGTGCTGGACCTGCTCTTTAGCATGCTTGTAAGTACGCGAAGCGGCACCGTAGTAACCCTTCGCACGGTGCATAACGGTACGGCGCTTCTTCTTGGCGGCAACAGCGCGCTTAATACGTGCCATGTTCTATCAACTCCTAGACGGTAAAACGAAAAACGGGAACGCGAACTTAGGCGAGACGCGACTTGATGACCTTGCGGTCGGCAGCGGCGATCTCGGTCTCCTGACGGAAGCCACGCTTACGCTTGGTGGACTTCTTGCTCAGGATGTGGCTCTTGAAAGCCTTGGCGCGCATAAGCTTGCCGGTACCAGTCTTGCGGAAACGCTTCTTGGTGCCGCTGTGGGACTTCATCTTAGGCATGAAATACTCCTTAATCGGTTACAGAACACTAGTTACTTGCTATCGCTTGCCGCTTTATCCTCATCGAAGGCGCCCTTAATCGGGGCGAGCAGCATAAGCATGTTACGGCCTTCCATCTTAGGCTTGGACTCGACCGTAGCGTAAGGCTTGAGATCCTCGGCGAGACGCTCGAGAACGTTAAGGCCCTGCTCCGGGTGAGCCATCTCACGGCCGCGGAACATGATGGTGATCTTAACGCGTGCGCCCTTCTTGAGGAAACGCAGAACGTGGCCCTTCTTGGTCTCGTAATCGCCAACGTCGATCTTGGGTCGGAACTTCATTTCCTTGACCTCGACCTTAGACTGGTTCTTACGAGCGGCCTTGGCCTTCATGGCCTGCTGGTACTTGAACTTACCGTAGTCCATGACCTTGCAGACCGGCGGCTCCGCGTTGGGAGCGATCTCGACCAGGTCGAGACCCTGATCGTCAGCGACGCGCTGGGCATCGCGGATGGCGAACAGGCCGAGCTGAGAGCCATCGACGCCAATCAAACGGCACGAAGATGCAGTGATCTCGTCGTTGATGCGGGTGTCATCAGACTTAGCTATTTTCCCACCTCCATTCATAAAAAAATACCCGGCGCTTCTTTGCAACCAGGTCGTACACATAGACATCCTCAATATGAGGAAGGGAATCTAAGTTGTATGACCAGTCAGCTGCTCATTGGCGCCAAAAGGTGGGAACCCTCAGGTTCCTCTTTAGGGCATTGCGGGAACAACGCCTTGCGAATAATAACACGTACCGCGCGTTATCACATTACGTACACGAAAAAGGGACCTTGACCCCCTTGAACGCTCGCTTGCATGTATGGTGCTCGAGGCGAGACTCGAAGGGCCTTCGCTTCGCGAAGCCCCGGGCTTCGGGCGCGTGGCGCCCTCGCCACGCTCCGCTACAACAGGCCACAGGCCTGTTTGCTTAACGCTTCGCGCGCTCACGCGAGTTCGGCACGAAAAAGGGGGCCGCAACCCCCTTGAACGCTCACTTGCATGTATGGTGCCCGAGGCGAGACTCGAACTCGCACGTTGTTGCCAACGGTGGATTTTGAGTCCACTGCGTCTGCCAATTCCGCCACTCGGGCACGCAATGCGTGAGTTAGTTTATCACAGCTTTCTACCGATTAGTCCGAAAATGGAACTTCGAGCATTTCGATGAGTTCGACCGTGCGGAGCATCTCGCGCCGACGGCATCCGCGACCGTCGACCGAAGCCTCACCCATCTGGTTATCGTAAGGGTCCTCGCGCATGCCGTCGAAAGCAGGCACAAATTCAGCCTGGAATCGATTATTGGCCACCATGCGCCACGGGTCGAGATTGCCAAAGTAGTGACGACGACGCCACTCCTCCCCCATCCTGCGTGCCGAGGAACCAAACGATACGTCGGCGTTAAGCCAACCGGTCTGTGGAGTATAGAACTCAGCCCAATCGTGCGGCCCCACCGAATCGGGCGCAACATACAGGCCGCTCTGCCAACGGGCAGGCACGCCCGCGATACGGCACATGGTGATAAACGTGAGCGCCATAACGCCGCAATCGCCGCGGAGCGAATGCGCGCAGTCATCGGCAATAGATCCCAAAAGCAGGTACGGCGGCTGATAGCGATAGTCGATATGCTGCGTCAGGTAATCATAGATAGCACGGGCGCGATCGAGCGGATCCTCGAGTCCGTCAACAACACCGGCCGTCAGCTGCTGCAGATACGGCGTGAATGCAATGTGCGGACGGTCCTCGGAGGTGTCCACGGGCAGTGGCGTGTCCATGCAAGGATGCACCGGAAGCGCACCCCATAGACATCACGATAAGCGGCATCAATTTGATAGCGATAGGTCACCGAGAATGAGCGCTCACTCGAAGAAGACCACGAGGCGGTACGCGCCGAAGCATTCGCGGGGGCAACAGCACCCTCCGGCGTCATATCGAGAACCTCGATATGAGACTGTTGACGACAGGCGGCGGCAACGGGTAGCCACGCGCGAACGGTCTCCCCTTCCAGAGCGCCGGGGACAGACACGGACGCTTTAAGCGTAATGACGCGAGCCAATCCGTTTTGTGACTCCATCTCCTTGAGCATCTCGTTGCGCAGTGCTATTCCGTCCGTAGAATCGGGCCGCATGCCGGGAACCTCTTTGGGATATACGCGAAGCGAATCGAGGAAGTTGTCGAGAACGAACAGTTCGCCATCGATAAAGCGCCAGTCAATACGCTTACGATTAATCAGGTCATCAAACTGCTCTTCGGTAAACTCTGGCCACTCCTCGCGAATCATCGCAATGGCCCGATCACGCGACACCGAAAAATGAAGCGGCGTCTCGAGCATGCGATACCGCTCGGCACGAACACAAGCAGCCAGCGAAGGCTCGGAGTTCTGCTCCAAAAGGCGATCGCAGGCAGCAACAGCCTGCGTCAAATACCCGGCATCCATAAGACGAAGAATCTCGGGCGGCAGTCCAACATCGAGATGACGAAAGTCATCACAGCAAACATCAGCAGAGCAACCAACTGGACCCTCGTCAATAACCTTCCCATCCGAAGGCAGCACATTAATAACAGCCATACCAAAACTCCAAGTCACTAGAACGCTTGAAGCCCATTGTAGCGAGATAAAAAGAAAGCCCCAACAAGGGAGCCATCAACACCGCTGAACGGTAACCATATAACTAAAATCAGACCAGTAACCCTGTAGCAAGTTAACAAAGGAGGCCCCGTTTCCCCGGAGCTGATTCCGTCGCGCGACTTCTGGCAAAGCCAGTAGCCATCTTAATTCAGACTCGTAACCCTGCGGCGTTAAACGAAGGAAGCCCCGTCCCCCGGAGCTGTTTCCTTGGCGCGACTTCTGGCAAAGCCAGGTGAGCGCAAAGGAAACAGTGTAGGGGGACGGGGCTTCCGGTGGGAAGTTTAACGACGCTTACGCCTTGTTGACGGAGCCAAACTCCTCCATGAGCTCCTTGGTGCGGGCAACGATGTTGTCGCGACCAGGCTTGAGGAGCTTGCGGGGGTCAAAGCCCTTGCCCTGCTGATCCTTGCCAGCCTCGATGTACTCGCGGACGCCCTTGGCGAAGACGAGCTGCAGGTCGGTGTTGACGTTGATCTTGGAGATGCCCAGGGAGATGGCCTTCTTGATCTGATCCTCGGGGATGCCGGTGCCACCGTGCAGGACGAGGGGCAGGTCGCCGGTCTGGGCCTTGATCTCGCCCAGACGCTCGAAGGAAAGGCCAGCCCAGTCGGCGGGATACACGCCGTGGATGTTGCCGATGCCGCAGGCGAGGAAGTCGACGCCCAGGTCAGCGATCTGCTTGCACTCAGCAGGATCAGCGAGCTCGCCGCTGGAGGTCACGCCGTCCTCGGTGCCGCCGATGCCGCCGACCTCGGCCTCGATGGACATGCCCTTGGAGTGGGCAAGCTCAACGAGCTCCTTGGTGCGGTCGAGGTTAAGCTGGAAGGTCTCCTCGTGAGAGCCGTCATACATGATGGACGTGAAGCCGGCCTCGATGCACTTGAAGCAGTCCTCGTAAGAACCGTGATCGAGGTGAAGGGCGACGGGAACGGTAACGCCCGTGGCCTCGACGGCAGCCTTGACCATGTCGGCGCAGACCTTGAAACCGCCCATCCACTTAGCGGCACCAGCGGTGCACTGAAGGATCAGCGGAGACTTGGCCTCCTCGGCGGCCTGGAGAATAGCCAGGGTCCACTCGAGGTTGTTGGTGTTGAAGGCACCGAGACCGTACTTGCCGGCCTCAGCCTTCTTGAGCATGTCTGCTGCGTTGACGAGCATAAAAGAAACCTCCTGTAAGGTTGCTCCGATAACGCCTGAGATTTTACCGACGGCGCCACCCGAGCATAAACGTTCGTTTGTTCACGAATATCGTCCAAACAGTACTTTTTTTGACCGTTTGCCCTACGGAATCGACCCGTTGGGGAAAAATAGCTTGACGTTTGGACGCTTCTCGTGCTTCAAAAGCCGACTAGTAAGCTACATCTGCATGAAAGGGCTCTGCATGAGCTCGCGTGCCATGGTGGTCGAATCGCCATGGCCGGTTAGGCAAACGGTATCGGGCGGGAGAAGCTGGGCGAGCTTGGAGAGCGAGCGCAGGATCGCCGCCTCGTCTCCTCCAGAAAGATCGGTGCGGCCATGCCCACCCGGGAATAGTGTGTCGCCCACAAAGGCAATATTCCCCTGCTCAGTGGCGGCGAACAGAACGATGCCGCCCGGTGTGTGCCCGGGCACCTCAATTACCTGCAGGCAAATGTCGCCCAGCTCAATGGTGTCGCCCTCGGCAAGCAGCCGCGTCGGCTCACCTGGATCGGGCGTCTCGATGCCCCACAACGCTCGCTGCTCCTCGATATTCGCATGCGGCACTGCTGCGTCCTTGCCACACAGCTCGTACAGGGCGTCGGCGCCAACGGCGGCCCGAACTCCAGCGACACCGCCAACATGGTCGGCGTGACCGTGCGTGCAAACGGCGCCGAGCACCTGCACATCGGGGTGTTCGGCTCGAATATGCTCCACCAAACGCTCGCCTTCCCATGCGGGGTCGATAATCACGCACTCATTGTCCGAAATAACAGCATAGCTATTGGTCTGAATGGGACCGTTTACGAGCGTCTCAATCTCGACCGATCCCTTGGGAGTTAAATCCAAGGACACAGCACTCATGTCCCTCTCCTCTCTATAGAACTCGAGGCATCAAACGATGCCTCGAGTGTAGCGAATATCGATAATGTGGCACGTTCGTCGCGACTAAACGCGGCGCTTAAGCTGGGCTCCACCTCGCCGGGCATCAAGCGACGCGCGTCGTAGACCGAGTCAACGCTGCTGATAGAGGCAAGCAACGGATCCAGGCCGCTCGCGTCCGAGATCTCGACCATAAAGCGCAGGGTTGCAATACCCTCGCGGTTGGTCGACGTGGCGGCAGAAAGGATATTGCCGCCCGCATCGCCAATAGCAATGGTGACATCCTTGAGCAGGCCCATGCGGTCCAGGCACTCGACCACGATCTCGACCTGGAAGAGGGTGTCGGCAGCGCCGTCCCACTCCACGTCGATCATGCGCTCGGGATGTTCCATAAGGCCTTTGACGTTGGGACAGTTGGCGCGATGCACCGAGACGCCGCGACCGCGCGTGATGAAGCCGACGATGTCGTCGCCCGTCACGGGGTTGCAGCAATGGGCCAGACGGACCAGCAGGCCGCTGTTGCTCTCGCCCTTGACGATAATGCCGTTACTGGCGCTCTTACCGCGCTTTTGCGGCTTGCGGTTGGAGCCGCGAGCGGGCTGCTTTACGACCTCGGCGATAGCCTCGGCCTTGGTGAGCTGTTCCTCGGGCTTGGGGTCCAAGATTTGCTCGACCTTATTGCCCACAGCGCGCGGGGCGACCTTGCCCGCGCCAACGGCTGCAAAAAGGTCCTCGAGCTGCTTGAAGTTAAACTGCTCCGCCACGGCGTTGAGCGCACGCGTGGATCGTGGCGTAGAGATGCCATATCCGCGCTTGCGCAGGTCCTTAGCCAGTATATCGCGGCCGGCGGCAGCGTCGTCGTCCTTGGTCGCGGCGGCGAAGTAACGGCGGATCTTTGACTTGGCGGAAGGTGTCTTAACGATCTTGAGCCAATCACGCGACGGCTTGGAACTCTTGTTGGTCAGAATCTCGACACGGTCGCCCGTCTTGATCTCGTGCGTGAGCGGGGCCACCGCACCGTTGATCTTAGCGCCGACGCAGTGGTTGCCCACCTCGGTGTGAACGGCATAGGCAAAGTCGAGCGGCGTGGAGCCGGCACGAAGCGCCATGACCTCGCCCTTGGGCGTAAAGACGAAGATCTCCTGATCGAACAGATCGACCTTCAGCGAATGCAGGTATTCCTTGGCGTCGGTGATCTCATCAGACGCAGCCCAATCGAGCGAATGTTTGAGCCAGTTAATCTGGTCGTCCAAGCGCTGGGCATCATTGGTCTTAGACGCAGACGATCCGCCCGACTTCTTATAGAGCCAGTGAGCGGCAATACCGTACTCGGCCTGCTCGTGCATCTCGTAGGTACGAATCTGAATCTCGAGCGGGCGGGCCGTGGGGCCGATAACCGTCGTGTGGAGCGACTGGTAGTTATTGACCTTGGGCATGGCGATATAGTCTTTAAAGCGACCAGGCATGGGGTGCCACAGCGTATGCACCGCACCGAGCGTGGAGTAGCAATCGCGCACCGAATGCGTGATGACGCGCAGTGCCACCAGGTCGTAGATCTCGGAAAATTCCTTGCCCTTGCGCTTCATCTTTTGGTAGATGGACCAATAGTGCTTGGAACGGCCGTTGATCTGGAAGTCCTCCAGGCCAATGCGGTTGAGCTCGTCGGTGAGTGTCTTGATGGTCTCGGCCAGATAGCGCTCACGGACCTCGCGCGACTCCGCCACCATGCGTGCGATGCGCTGGTAGGCGTCGGGTTCAAGGTAGAAGAAGGACAGGTCCTCGAGTTCCCATTTAATGGAGCTCATGCCCAGACGGTCGGCCAGGGGCGCATACACGTCCATGGTCTCGCGGGCCTTAAACAGGCGACGGTCCTCACGCAGGGCCGCAAGGGTGCGCATGTTGTGCAGACGGTCGGCAAGCTTAACGATGATGACGCGGATGTCCTTGGACATGGCGAGGAACATCTTTCGCAGCGTGAGCGCCTGTTTCTCGTCCATGCTGTCGACTTCGATGTTGGTGAGCTTGGTCACGCCATCGACGAGCTCGGCCACCGTATCGCCAAACAGGCCGGAAACATCGGCAAGCGAGGTCTCGGTATCCTCGACGGTATCGTGCAGCAGCGCGGCGCACACCACATCGCAGTCCATCTTGAGATCGGCCAAAATGATGGCCACCTCGACGGGATGGTTGATGTACATCTCACCCGAGCGGCGCTTTTGGTTGCAGTGCTTCTCGGCAGCAAAGCAATAGGCCTGCTCCACCTTAGAAAAGTCGTCCTCATTCATATATTTGAGGCACAGGCGCTCCAGCTTGTCGTAGCTGTCCGCCATAATCTCGGGCGGCAGCTCATCGGCATGCTTATAGTGCTCCATCTCCGAGAACGGCTGGAGGGCGGAATCATGGGCGGTACGGGCTGCGGCATCCATCGAGGTCCCCTTCCCCTAGGCCCGCGGTACGATCGGGCGGTTAACTTTGGCTAGCATATCAGAAGCGCACGAATCGAGCGCCCAACTCCGGAAAGCCGAGAACTCCATGCGCGAACGCAAGCCCTCCAAATAGCGAATTGACCTGCTCAATTGCACACGGCCGGGGTTTTCGGCCATCGCGATGCGACGGGTGTCGTCAAACCCCGAAACGCGACAGAAGCCAAGCTCTTCGAAGATTCCCAGGCCACTTTCCACCGAGCGCTCGTCGACCGGCGTGCGAGCATCGATGGCAAGGCACATCTGCGCGATGTCGATATCGCTCGCGCTAAAGGAATCGTCCCCGGTCTTGCCGCGGTTGGAGCGCCACATGGTTTGCAGCGCGCGATAGAGCGTGACGAGCTCGTCGCGCTCAGGCGCATAGCAGTCGAGTAGGCGCTCGTTAATGCGGGCGTCGCGCGACGAATAGAGCAGGTGAATCACGGCGGGCTGTCCATCGCGACCGGCGCGGCCACTCATCTGGTTAAACTCAATCGCGCCAAACGGCATGTGATAGAGCACGACATGGCGAATATCGGGAAGGTTGACGCCCTCGCCAAAGGCCGAAGTCGAGACGATGCAACTGAGGCTGCCATCTCGAAACGCCTCTTCGACGCGGCGGCGATCGGAGCGCGCAAGCCCGGCGTTATAGAACGCGATATGGGTCGCACAGTCTGGTACGCGCTTGCGCAACGTCTTGGCAAGCGCCACGGACTGGTCGCGCGAGTTGACGTAAATGACGGTCTTCTCCCCCGTCGCCACAATCGACACCAAACGGTTCTCGCGGCTCGCAAGATCTCGGTCGTCCTCGAGCTGCAGGTTCTCGCGCACCGTCTCGTCGACCACCGTGTGAGTGATCGGAAGCGTGCGGGCAAGCTCGGCCACGACCGGAGCCGTCGCGGTGGCAGTCGTGGCCAGAACGACCGGATCGCCCAGGGCCTTGAGGATATCGGGCATGTCGAGGTATGCGCTTCGGTCGCCGCCCTTGGCAAGACCGGCATGATGTGCCTCATCGATAACGACAAAACCGATGCGCCCCGAACGCGCAAAGCGGTCGCGGTGAATAGACAGGAACTCAGGCGTCGTGAGTACGATGCCGGTGCGGCCCGAAGCCAGGCCGGCAAACACGTCATCGCGCGTTGCTTCCACGGTCTCGCCGGTCAACACGCCCACGCCAATCCCGAGTGCAGCCATCGTCGATGAAAGATGATAGGCCTGGTCGGCAAACGAGCGCGCGCAGCGGATAGACAAAGATGCTCGCACGCCCTCGAAGGACCGCCTCGCGCGCGGCGTGCACATGGAAGATGAGCGACTTACCACGTCCCGTCCCCATAACGGCCAAAACGCTCTGGTGGTCGGCGAGCGCGTCGAGTGCCTCGACCTGCGCGCGATGTGGCTGGTTCGAGCCGATAAAGCTATGGATAAGCGAGCGCGTGAGCTCGGTATAAGAAAGCTGGGCGAGCGTCTCGCGTTTACGCGACTCCAGGCGCAGGCCAGAATCCGCCGGCTGCACGCCGCGGCGAAGCTCGCATGCCGGATCGTCGATATTGGACGCCGCGGTATCGCGCACCAAGACATCTTTGATCATGAGCTTGGGCTTCACGCGTCCCTGCCAATGCTCGGCCACGGCCTCGAACACCAAGTCGACGGCGCTGTCGCAATTGATGAGCCTATCGATCTGCGGCACGCGGAACATGATGGCCGGCACACTCGCGGCGCCATCGGTCGCCACAAAGCGCATGTGCTCGCCGGTTTTGCCCACCACGGCGCGATCGCACATCGTCACGCCCTCGGCGGCCAGAAGCGGCACCTTATTGCCCTGGCCAAACGGCTCAAGACGAGAAATCTGCTCGATAGTCTCGATATTCAGCTCGGAGAGGTCAACGGTGGCGGCAAACCTCGTCGGTGTCCTCAAAGTCCTCGGCGGGAAGCTCGGACAGCACGGCGGAAAGCGACGACGGAACTCATCGAGCTTGGACGCCTCGATGGTCACGCCCACCGCACCGGCATGCCCGCCGCGGCGAATCAGCAGGTCGGAGCAACGCTCGACGGCGTCGAACAGGTTGACTTTGCCCACCGAGCGACCCGATCCGCGTGCAACGCCGTCCTCGATCGAGAAGAGCAGCGCCGGCACGTGATAGCGATTGGTCAGGCGGCTCGCCACGATGCCCTTGACGCCCTCGTGCCAGCCCTCGCCGCCCACGACGATTGCGCGCCCGCCGTCATAAGTCTCCTCGACCTTCGCCATGGCATCGCGCGTAAGCTCGGCCTCGATCTCGCGGCGCTGACGGTTGATTTCCTCGAGCTCGGCTGCCAGTGCACTTGCCTCGATAGGATCGCGGGCAAGCAGCAGGTCGAGCGCCAGCTTGGGATCAGCCATGCGGCCGGCAGCATTCAGACGAGGGATGAGCGAAAACGACAGGCCGTCGGCCGTAATGGTAGAAAGGTCGGCCTTGGCAAGTGCGGCAAGCGCGATATAGCCGGGACGGGCCGTCACGCGCATCTGCTGGATGCCCTCGGCGACCAGTGCGCGATTCTCGGGCGTGAGCGGCATCATGTCGGACACGGTGCCCAGCGCCGCGACCTCGATCAGCGAACGCCAATACGACGGCTTGCCCAAACGCTCGCCCAGGACCTGCACCAGCTTGAGCGCCACGCCGGCACCGGCAAGCTCGCGCGAGGGACCCTCGTCCTCGAGCTTGGGGTCGGTCAGGGGCACGCCCTGCGGCACCTGGTCGGAGGGCTCGTGATGGTCCGTGACCACCAAATCGATCCCCAGGCTCTCCAGATAGGAAACCTCTTCCTTGGCGGCAATACCGTTATCGACGGTCACAATCAGGTTGGGTTGGGCGAGCTCGTTGACGCGGTCGAGCGCCGCACGCGACAGGCCGTAGCCCTCGTCAAAGCGATGCGGAATAAACGGCGTGACATCGGCGCCAAACGTGCGCAATGCCTCGGTCAACAGGCAGGTCGACGTAATACCGTCAACATCAAAATCGCCAAAGACCGCAATGTGCTCGTGGCTGCGAATAGCGCGCTCAACGCGGTCGGCGACGACCGCCATGCCCGGAATAACGAGCGGGTCCGCCCAGTCGCGATCGAGCGAAGGCGTCAAAAACAGCTGGCCTTCCTCGATGGATGTAATGCCGTGCGCAACCATAATGCGCGCCACCAGCCCGGGTATGCCCAGGCCAGCCGAAAACTCCTTTTCGAGCTCGGGGTTTTGCCGAGCGACCGCCCAGCGATGCGTCGTCTTAAGCGATGACATAGGCGCCCACCCCCGATAGGGGCAGGTCGCCGCGATACCTCTCACGGTTCATAGCGATGAGTCCTCTGTGTATGCCCGCTTCGGCAGGCAGATCTGTTGAACGGATTTATTATACCGTGCGGCACGGACGCAGAGCCTCGCGGCACGCCCTGGTTTCGGTAAACGAGGCCGGTAATAGCCTCGAAATAATCGAGCGTTTCTGACGCACGGACGCATGCGAGCGTCTAGCATATCCATTCAAAACGGATTCACGAGCAAAGGGAGTCACAAGAGCATATGAAGCAATGGGTTGGACTGGGTAAGTTTCTCGCGGGGTACATGCAGGTCATCGTTCCGATTTGCGTTACGCTCGGCGTGCTCTTTCCCCAGCAGATCGGCGTGCTCAAGCCAATCGTTCCCGCCCTGTTTGCCTTTATGACGTTCCAAGGTGCGCTCAGCAACACTTTCCATCAGGTTACTGAGGTGTTCCGCCGTCCGCTGCATCTGATTGCGGCATTGCTCGTCTCGGCGGCGCTCATCCCCCTTGCAGCCTATGCCGCAGGATCGTTGTTCTTTGGTTCCAACCCAAACCTTGTCTGCGGCATCGTGCTCGAGTACAGCGTACCCGTGGCAGTCACCGCCTTTATGTGGATCAGCATGTTCGGCGGCAACGGCCCGCTCGCGCTCACCATCATCCTAACGTCCTCGGTCATCTCGCCCGTCACGATTCCGCTCACGCTTAAGCTCCTGCTGGGTGCCACCGTTGCAATCGATGTTCCGGGCATGATGCAGAACATGGCCTTTATGATTGCCATCCCCGCCGTGCTCGGCATCGTGATCAACGAGTTCACGCGCGGATGGGGACACGAGAAACTCTCCCCCGCGCTTTCGCCCGCCTGTAAGTTCATGATGATGGGTGTCATCGCCTCCAACTCCACCGCCATGAGCGAGTACGTGCTGCACATGAATGCGGTGCGCCTGGAAGTCGCCCTCTTTATTTTGACCTTCGCCATCAGCGGCTTTGTCGTCGGCATTCTGGTCGCCCGCGCGCTGCATCTGCCATATAGCGAGACGACTACCATGTGCTTTACCTGCGGCATGCGTAACATCTCTTCGGGCGCCGTCATCGCCACGCAGTACTTTCCAGGCGAAGTCGTGTTTCCCGTCATGTGCGGAACGCTGTTTCAGCAGGTGCTGGCCTCGATTATCGGGCACCTCTTTGAGCGCCTAACCGGCGAGGAGCGCGCCAAACAGCGCAAGCGGGTCAAGGCTGGGCGCGACGCGATGGCACGCTAGGCAGCACACTTTTCGAAGGCGCTCGCCTTGCTATACGAGCGTTTCCAGATGCGCGCGTAGGCGCTCAGCATCGATATCGAGCGTGGTCTCGGCATTAACCTGGGCCAGACGATAGCCCACGAAGTAGGGCGATACCACCCAACGTGGCAACGCCTTGGCAATGGTCCGGCCGTCCATGTGGTAGAAGAACAAGTTGTACGACTCCGCGCGACCGCCGTGGTGTTCGTGCAGGATATAGCGCAGGGCCACCTGAATCGCATCGGCAAACAGGTCCGCTTCGGCTTGGTCGCGGGCGTCGTCGCTGGCGGCGATTCCCTGTGGGACTGAAACATTGACCTCAAAGAATCCCATAATCGGTTCGGTTGAGATGTTGACCGAGATTCTCCCCTGTTGCCAAACATTGATGCCTTCGAAATTGCGGAAGCCAGCGAAGCATTAGCCGTCTTCCTGCTCCAAGCCCACAATCTGCATGTGTGGATGGACGAGACTGCCGCCCGAAAGCGGGCCTTTGTTCTTGTACATGAGCACACTGCGGTACTGTTGGGAATCGATCATCTGCTGCCAACAGCCCAGGGCAAACCGCATCACATGATGCAGCTCATCTGGTTCATAGGTCGCCAGGTCGGCGTCGTGATTGGCCGACTCGATCAATACGGTCTGACGGGTGGCCCCGCAAGGTCTTGAACTTATTCTCGAGCCAGATGCAGTCACCATCGCGCTGGATGATGTTGGCGAGCCCCTCCGTGTCGCAAAAGGGGCACGCGGTGCCAGGGCGACGATTATCGTCGGGCTTGCCGCTCGCCTGCTGGACGTCAAATACCAGCGCCACGGGTTATACCCCCAGCGGCACGATCTTGGTGCCATGGAGCTCGGAGACGCCTAGCGCCGCCACGACCGCGTCGCGATTTGCCGTAGTGATGCCGCCGCCGGGAAGGATGGTCAAGCGATCGCCCGCATACTCGATTAAACGAGCCAGGTATCGAAATTATCCTCGATCGACGTACCGGCCGCACCGCCATGTGTGAGGATGCGCGTAACGCCGCAGTCGGCAAGTGTATCAATCGCATCGAGCTGAACCTCGGGCGAGAGCTGGTCAAACGCCATGTGGAAGGTGATGTCAAGGGGCTCGCGCTTGCACTCCTCCGTCGCGCAGCCCGTAGCCATAACGAGGGCGCCGAGGGTGAGCTCGTCGAGCGCCCAGCCGCTGGCACAGGGC
>ENA-OQIX01000158-OQIX01000158.1-human-gut-metagenome-genome-assembly--contig:-NODE-158-length-13894-cov-2.361081_pt1 | contig 13894 bp, 20 predicted proteins | sample MGYA00242591_ERZ504756 | MGnify/ENA primary metagenome ERZ504756 (study PRJEB26092, sample SAMD00036369) | human gut metagenome | host: Homo sapiens | study: EMG produced TPA metagenomics assembly of...
GAAAAACGCAGTTCTGTCATACACCTTCATCGGACGTTTTAAACAACAAGAAACAGATACGTCCCCGCTCGCCCTCCGGCCGATATTATCGTCTCATAATCGGCGTTGGATCTATTATATTCACAAATATGAACTGAAAATTCCATTCTTCTCGTTTCCCCTTTTCTTTTCTTCTCCCTATTTTACCGCAAAACCGGAAAAAAAGTCAAATTTGCCGGACAAAAATCTCTGGTTTTTTTCTATCTTCCTGCTAAAATTGAAACTATCCAAAGCGAAAGCGAAACGGTGGAATAAAATCATAGACACGCCGGTGATCCTTTGTTTTTCTGGATCGTGTCTGAAAACGAACATTTCTTTTAACAGGAGGATTTTTAAGTATGAAAAAAGCAGAGATTATCATTGACAAATATTTTCTTACCGGAAAAGTTGACAAACGAATCTTCGGTTCCTTTATCGAGCACCTGGGACGCGCCGTTTACGAAGGCATCTATCAGGAAGGAAGTGCTCTCTCCGACGAGCAGGGCTTCCGAAAAGATACCCTGGATCTTGTCAAAGAGCTTCAGGTACCGATCGTCCGTTACCCGGGCGGAAACTTTGTCTCGGGCTATCACTGGGAAGACAGCGTAGGTCCGAAAGACAAACGGCCTGCAAAACCGGATCTTGCCTGGGGCGTGATTGAGACAAACGAATTCGGTCTGAATGAGTTTGCGGACTGGTCGAAAAAAGCCGGCAGTGACATCATGATGGCCGTCAATCTCGGAACCCGCGGACCGGAAGACGCAAAAAATGTGCTGGAGTACTGCAACTTCAAGGGCGGCACCTACTACAGTGATCTGAGAAAATCCCACGGTTACAAAGATCCACACAACATCAAACTCTGGTGCCTCGGCAACGAGATGGACGGACCGTGGCAGATGGGACATAAGACCGCTTCTGAGTACGGACGTATTGCAGCAGAGACTTCCCGTCTGATGAAATTCATGGATCCGACGATTGAAACTGTTGCCTGCGGAAGCTCCAATCTTACGATGCCAACCTTCGGTTCCTGGGAATATACGGTTCTGGACGAATGCTATGATGAGTGGATTACCTTTCTTTACACCAGTACTACGGAAATTATGCAAATGATACTGTCGATTTCCTGGCAAGCTCCAAGGGCATGGATGATTTCATCTCCGGTGTAGTTGCGATCTGTGATGCAGTCAAAGCGAAAAACACGGCAAAAAGCAGATTAACCTTTCCTTCGATGAGTGGAACGTATGGTATCACAGCAATGAGCAGGATCAGAAGCTGGAGAAATGGGTACGCGCACCGCATCAGCTTGAGGATGTTTACAACTTTGAGGATGCACTTCTCGTCGGAAGCATGCTGATCACACTCCTGCGCCACGCAGACCGTGTCAAGATTGCCTGCCTCGCACAGCTTGTCAACGTTATCGCTCCGATCATGACATCCGATACCGGTGCATGGCGTCAGACGATCTTCTATCCATACATGCATGCAAGCGTATACGGCCGCGGAACCGTCTTAAATACACAGGTTCTGACACCGGTTTACGAGAGCAAAACGTACGGCGAAGCTCCGTATCTCGATTCTGTCTGCATCTGGGATGAGGAAAACGATGCACTGACCATTTTTGCAGTCAATAAGAGCCTGGATGAGGATATGGAGGTTTCCTGCGATCTGCGTCAGTTCGAAGGATGCCGTCTGGCTGAGCACATCGTGCTGACAAACGACGATATGAAAGCGGTCAACACCGAAGCAGATCCGAACCACGTTACTCCGACCCATTCCGATGCCACCAAACTGGAGAATGGAAAAATGCACACCGTTCTTGGAAAACACAGCTGGAATGTGATCCGTCTTACAAAATAATGGAACCGTATAAGGTATGGCCTAGAAAAACAGAACATCTGTAATTTTTCATCCAAACATATGCATAAAGGAGTTTTATTTTATGGCACAGGCATATTTATTTGTTCATTTTCGGGAAAAAACAACACCGGACGGCGAACAGGTTTATTTCGGCATCAGCCGCGATGGTTTCCACTGGGAAGCTGTCAACGACGGCGTTCCGGGTGCCGGCCAGGGATATGTGCCGTTTGTTGCAGACAGCCTTGCTTCCGGAAAATTTGTTCGTTCTGATGCTTCCTTCTCGTTCCCATACGGCTACAAGCATGGAACGATTCTTCCGATTACAGAGGAGGATTACGAGCGGATCAAAAACCATGACTGGTCAGATCACGGATATCAGTAAAATCGCTGTCCGCCTGATGGGATTTTCATACAAAAAGAACTGCGGCAGGCTTCCTTTTGGGGAAGTTCCTGCCGCAGTTCTTTTTCGCTTTTCTTTTCCGACAAAACCCATCCGCTTCCTTTTTGTTCTGGCGGACAGTACCTTTTCTGCAGATTGGTAAATGTATCGTTTTGATGGTGTCTGAATTTTCTTTATTTCTGTGCCTGTGCAGCGGTTCTTGCATGGAACATGCGGAAGACGCCGGTCTGCTCGATCAACTTCGTCAGGCTGTAGAAAATGATGGAATCGATCGGCCACATAATCAGGTTCTTTAAGGCACGTGCCGGAAGAAGCACCATGATTCCTTTTCCATACAGCATGCTGAGCCACAGGGTGTTCAGCAGTACGTTGACAGTCAGCATAACGATGAACTTGGCTGCAAGCACACGTTTGATGGTCAGTTTTTTGCGATAGTAGAAGCATCCATACATAAAAGATGCCAGCATCGCATTAAAGGTGAATCCGAAGAAGAACGGGCCGCTCGGTTTCAGGAAGTATTTTACGACATCAAGAATGCCGGAGAAAAGACATCCTGTCACTGGTCCGAACAGGTAATCGACAAGGCGGTTCGGGATTCCGGAAAATCCAATGCGGACATAAGGCCCGATATCAATCGATGCTACCTGGTTCAGAATCATCGCCAGCGCTGCGAACATGGCACAGGCTGCGAGGGTTGTGACTGCTTTCAGCTCTTTTGCTGACTGCAGAAACATGTTTTTGTTTCTTTTGCTGTTTCATTTGCATTTTTCTGCATAAAAAATTACCTCCTTTACAGATATCTGACTACAATAGGAGATAATCTCTTGTCTCTATCTTCTGTTGCAGCGAGATGCAATTCATATACCGCAAGATTTTCTCTTTTCGTCTCCCTGGCTACTCTCTATCCCGGGAGCACTTTACGCATATGAACTTACTCTGCAGTTGTTTTTGTCCTGCTCATTATATAGTAAAATCCCCTTGATTTCAAGAGGATTTTACATTTTTTTTCTAATTTTTTTACGATCAAATATCAGCCCTGCATTTTTACGGTCTTTCCGGTGATAAAACGGAGACAAACGCAAACTTTTTTATCCAGCAGTTTTCCCATCAGCACAATGCCTTTTCCCATCGTAAAAGCAGCTGCTACCGTTCCGATTCCAAGACCTTCGATTCTTCCAAGTCCGAAGAAGGTGAACAATGCGGCTGTTGTCTGGGCTGTTGATCCAGAAAAGGGACAGTTGGGAGTTGGTCAGTGATCGGGTGACGGGTGGTCGTCAGCAATCGGTCACTGGATCAACTGGGTTGCCCTTTGACAACAAGATCTTTCTTCTTTTATTTTCGGATCTGTCCCGTTCCGTATACGATATTTTTAATCGATGTCAGCGCCAGCAGTCCCATCGGGCCTCTGGCGTGGAGTTTTTGGGTGCTGATTCCGATTTCGGCGCCGTAGCCGAATTCGAAGCCGTCGGTGAAGCGGGTGGAGGCGTTGACGTAGACTACAGCTGCATCGATTTCGTCCAGGAATTTCTGGGCGTGGGTGTAGTTGTTGGTGATGATTGCTTCGGAGTGTTTTGTGTTGTAGTGGTTGATGTGTGCAATCGCTTCGTCGATGGAAGAGACGGTTTTGATGGACACGATGTAGTCGAGATACTCTTTTCCCCAGTCCTCTTCTGTCGCTTCTTCTGCTTCCGGCATGTATTCTCTTGCCTTTTCGTCTGCGCGCATTTCCACATGTTTTTCTTTTAATCGTTCCTCCAGAACCGGGAGCAGTTTTTCACGTACATTTTCGTGTACCACAATCGATTCACATGCATTACATACGCCAACGCGCTGTGTTTTTGCGTTCAGAATAATATCCACTGCCATGGAAAGATCGGCTGTCTCATCCACGTAGATATGACAGTTTCCGGTTCCCGTCTCAATGACAGGAATCGTGCTGTTTTCCACGACAGCGCGGATCAGTCCGGCGCCGCCGCGTGGGATCAGGACATCGACATAGCGGTTCATCTTCATAAACTGCGCCGTCGTCTCGCGGGAGGTATCTTCGATCAGAAGCAGGGCGTCTTCCGGCACCTGCTCCTCTTTCAGTGTTTTCCGAAGAGAGGCAACAATCGCCGTATTCGAGTGGATTGCATCGCTTCCGCCTTTTAAAATCACGACATTTCCCGTTTTGAAGCAGAGTGCAAATGCATCCGCCGTCACATTTGGGCGTGCCTCGTAGATGATGCCGACAACACCGAGCGGAACACGTTTCTGTCCGATCAGAAGACCGTTCGGGCGTTTTTTCATTCCCAGCACTTCCCCGATTGGGTCGTCCAGTTCGGATACCTGACACATGCCTTCTGCCATTGCTTCAATCCGGCTTTTGTCCAGAAAGAGCCGGTCCAGAAGTCCCTGAGACATGCCTTTTTCTTTTCCATGCTCCATATCCAGCGCATTGGCCGCGATAATCGTTTCGGCGTCTGCCACAAGGTTTTCCGCTGCTTTTTTCAGCACACGGTTTTTCTTCTCCGTCTCCATGATTCGAAGCACAGGCTCCGCCTGGCGGGCTCTCGTTCCGATTTCTTCCAGACTTATCATATTCGTCTCCTCCTCGTGTTGTCTTATCGTGATTGGCTTAACGGTAAATCTTCTGCTCTGTCACCAGCATCTGCGGAAGAATGTCCGTCTCCTCGAACGGCACCGCGTCAAACAGCTGAAACTCAAACGCCGCCGCAACCGTTGTAAACCCTGGATGTGCGGCAAGAAAGCGGTCATAAAATCCTTTTCCATATCCGACTCTGTGGCGCGCCGGATCAAAGGCCACGCCGGGTACCAGCAAAAAGCCCTCTTCCCGCGTGCAGACCTTTCCGCCGTCCGGCTCCATAATACCAAAATAGCCGGATTTCAGCGTGGAGAAATCTTTGATCTCATAATAAACCATATCATCGCCTTCCACGCGCGGCACAGCGACCGTCTTTCCCATTTGCAGGGCCTTCTCGATCTAGATTCCCGTGTCATGACTCTTTTTTTCGAAGTCCATATACGCAAAAAAGCAGTCCGCATCCAGAAACTCCGGCAGAGCCGTGATTTTTTCATAAATCATACGGTCTCTTTTCCCTGAATTTCTTCCTGTGTGGCTGCTCTTCTTCGGGCAAAAACTTCTTTTCTAATGTTTCCTTTTGCTTCCATAGCGCTCCCCCAGATTTACGATTGTTCCGTCTTTCTCCTGCACATCAATATTGTCGAGCTGGGTACGGAGGTTCATTTTCACGGCTGCAATATATTCTCTCCGCAGCTTCTGCTGCTCTTCTTTCTCCGCCGGTGTCAGCCCCTCTGCTTTCGCCTTGCGGGCAAGTTCGTTGATTCTCTGTATATTAATTTCCATTTTCTGTATTTTTCTCCTTTGTTTCAACTCACAGTCGGTATTTTCACAGAGTCTGACATGTCGAAAATAGTTCGACTGTGACTCGCCTCATGTCAGTGGAGGATACCGATTTCTCTCCGCCTGCCACTACCGTTATGTTTCTTTTAACAATTCATCCCACCGCTTTAGAAGCGAGGGACTTGCTTGATTCGGTTAAATGACCGGATTTTCTTTTTATCTTACCGCAAAACACAGGATCTGTCCAGCCGATCTGAGAAAAATCCTGAAATCCAGCTTTATCACCGGATTTCAGTCTCATCTGCATAATTATCTAAAACAATCAGAACCCATGTTTTTCCAAGATTCAGTTTAATCTCCTCTCCATTGCTGTCCCGGTACTTTGTGACACCCCACGGATCATCCTTGCTCCATGTCACGTCGATGGCCTTTCCGCTTGTGATATACGTTCCCATTCCGCCGTTTACCACATCAATATCGAGATATTCCGCATTGTCATCATACTTTTTCCAGGAACAGTACTGCACGATAATGTTCTTCACCGCAAGCTGTTCCTGTGTCATCTCATCGATCTGCGGTTCCCCGAACTGATAACGCAAATACGTGCCGCTCGCCTCATCGTACGAAAACCATGGATTATTGTGGAAATATCCGCCCGGTGCCACATAGGCGGCATTTCGTCCCTGTTCCAGCGTTTCCGGTTCTGTCTCGGATGCAAACTGGAAAAATCCGTCATAACCGTCTTTGTAAGATGTCCGGTAGCCGCAGAGATCGATTCCCGCTGCAATCCCGGCCGCATCCAAATACGCATTGTGCGGCGACGGACGATCCGACGTCCGGTAATACACCTGTTCCGAATACTCCATGCCATTCACATTGTCTATGTGATCCGATTCGAGCAGCGGAATCGCATACGCCGCCTGTCCATAGTGGTAATACAGAGCGTCAAATCCCGCTGCCAGATACACATAATATTCGCGGCAACTCCGCACCGATCCGATCTTTTCGAGATCATCATAGTTTTCAAACAGCCCCATCAGGCGCGTAATGCCGCCTTCGACCGGCGCTTCATAGATCACTCCCGCACGGCTGATACCGCTCTGCGGGCAGGCGCTGATGATATTGCTCAGCATAACCGCCACCGGGCGCCTTCTTCCCTGTACTTCGGCGACAGGTTCTCCTGTCAGATAACTTTTCACCATACCTTCCGGCAGCGCATCCTCCGCGGATGTCGGCTCAATCGCTTCCGGAACCAGCGGTTCCGGTGCCGGATCTTCGGTCGGGGCCGGTGGTTCCGTAGCTTTCGTTTCTGTCTTGCTTTCCCCTGCTGTCTCTTCTGAGACATAAGAAGTTCCTGCCGATGCAGTTTCCGGTGCCGTTTCCCCAATTTTCCGGCATCCGAACAGCATCATGCTTCCCAGCAGAGCAATCCCCAATGTGTAAAACCCTCTCTTTTTGATAAAGACCCCTCCTTTTCTTCTTTCAATCAGTCTCTTGTGATACCGAGACGCTGCAGCACCTCTTCCTGCTTTGCCTCCATCACGGCTGCTTCCTCCGGTGTCATATGATCATAACCCAGAAGATGCAGCATACTGTGTGCAACAAGAAAAGCAAATTCGCGTCTTAAAGAATGACCGTATTCCTCCGCCTGCGCTCTTGCGCGCGCAACAGAAATCACAATATCACCCAGCATCAGCTCACCGCTGTCCGGGTTAAAACAGTCATCTCCCTCTTCCGTCTCCAGAAAATCGAACGAAGCCGGAGAAGGATAATCTACCATCGGGAAAGAAAGCACGTCTGTCTCCCGGTCAATGTTTCTGTGTTCCCGGTTCATGGTGCGGATATTTTCCGGATCAGTCAGAATCAGTTCTACTTCTGCCTCATACGGGCACGCTTCCTGATCCAGCACACCATTGATTACCGCTGCTGCAACCTCTTCCGGATCAAATCCAAGGTCAAAATCCTGTTCATTTTCAAACGTCAGTGTCATTTATTTTCCCTCCGTTTTCTCGTCGTACTTTTTGCTCTGCCGCTGTGATTTTCCGGCTTTGCTTTCTTTTCATATTCATCGTAAGCCTGTACAATCTTCTGCACCAGCGGATGACGGACAACGTCCTTGCTCGTCAGCTCGCAGAAGGAAATTCCGTCTACTTTTTTCAGTACCTGCATTGCCACATCAAGGCCGGAGCGTGTACCGGAAGGAAGGTCCTTCTGAGAGGCATCTCCGGTTACAATGACTTTGGAACCGAAACCGATACGGGTCAGGAACATCTTCATCTGCGCCGGTGTCGTATTCTGTGCCTCATCAAGGATAATAAACGCATTGTCGAGCGTACGGCCTCGCATGTACGCGAGCGGCGCAACCTCAATCAGGCCTTTTTCCATGTTTTTCTGGAAGCTCTCTGCTCCCATGATCTGATACAGCGCGTCGTAGAGCGGCCGCAGATACGGGTCAATTTTACTCTGCAGGTCGCCAGGCAGGAAACCGAGTTTTTCACCCGCCTCAATCGCCGGACGCGTCAGGATAATACGGCCTACCTCATCGTTTCGGAATGCCGTGATCGCCATCGCCATCGCAAGGTACGTTTTTCCGGTTCCGGCAGGGCCGACGCCGAAGACGATCATCTTTTCCCGGATCGCATCCACGTACGCTTTCTGACCGAGTGTTTTCGGTTTGACCGGACGGCCTGCGACCGTGTGGCAGATGCAGTCACTGTCGATTTCAGCAAGGCTGCTTCCGCTGTCCTCCATAACAAGTGAGATTGCATAATTGACGTTCTGTGTGTTGATATCATTTCCGCGGCGTGAGAGCTCCAGAAGCTGTGTCAGACATTCCTTTGCGCGCGCTGCATTCGATGCCGGGCCCACAATTTTTAAAACGCCGTCCCGGGAGATCAGCGTAACCGCCAGGGATCTCTCCAGGATTTTGATGTGTTCATCAAACTGGCCGAATACTTTCTTTTCATGTTCGATGGGCAGTTCCATCTGCAGTTCTATCATGTTGTTATTGCTGTTCATCTACCATTGTTTCCTTTCCATCCGACATCTTCTGCATTTTCGCAGGGCTGTGCTTCTACGGCCCGTTCTATCACGCGAAGTGTCCCTTTTGTGATACATGACGTATCGTTAAGTTCTATTGTAACATGATTCTCCGATATTTGAAGTCCTTTTTCTGATAAATTTCTGTGGAATTTCTGATAATTCTGCGAGGCTTTTTCTTTTGCCTCGTGTTCTGAGTAGGTTTCTTTCTGAACTTCAAAAGGAAATTTCTGACGGTAGCCGAAATAAAACGGAAGGGCAAAGTTTTCTGTCAGATAAAGCTGCTGAAGGGACACTTCCTCGTCTGCTCCATTTTCCCTTTTCTCTGTTTTCTGATCCGCCGTTCCGGTCATGCTCCGCAAACTCTCCACAAAATTCTCCGGCAGCAGATTTTCCAAGGAAAAATCGGTAAGCAGAAATCTGGAATACCGGCGTTTTTTTCTCTGCTTTCTGATATGTCCGTACCGTATGGGAAAGCGGAAAGGTATCATAATAGTACCACGTCGTCTCAAGGTCAATATCCGCGTCTGCGTGAACATAAGAATAATCATACGTTTCCCCACTGTCATTCACAAGCGGAATCTCGCCCTTTACAAGAATGTCTCCCGCTTGACATGTATCACCGGGGAGCACCTGCGGAATGCCGTTCCGTGTGATAATACGCACGACCGTCCCTTCTTTTTTCGCCACAAGATTCTGCGGATCATCTGCTTTTTCTTCGATCACATAGCCGTCTACGTTTTCTTTTACCGCAAGGACAAGCTGCGTCCCTTCTATTTTTGCGGACACCCAGGTCAGATTCGGAAACTGCTCCCGCAAATACGATGCGGTCTGGCTGCAGTCCACACGTTTTTTCCAGCTTCCATGATGAATCCCGGCCGCGTCAAGGCTGTTTAAGATCGTCTGCGTACTGTTCGCGTAATTTCCTTCCACATGAATATTCCAGATGAACTGCGACAGCGTGTAAAGTCCCGCCAGGCAGAGAAAAATACCAATAAAAAATGCCTTTCTTTTTAAACTTCGCCGGTAAAAGAAAGGACAGTCCCTGTTTTTTCTGTATTCGGATGCGCACACCGCTCTTGCGGCGGATCGGCAGGAGGCGGAAAAAATCTTCCGGCAGAAGGCTCATCTCAAAGCAGCCCTGATGTTCTGTCACGTCCCACAGTGTGATGTTATGGTGCCCGCACAGATTGAAAAAACGCTCCGGTTCACGGCCCGTCACACGAATCCGCACACTGCCTTTCCAGAAAACCTTTCCCCTCTGCAAACGCACACCCCCTTTTCAGCATTGGAATGATTGGAATCATTACACTTATTGAAACGTCGCCTGATCGATTCTCCCTTCCACCCGCATCTCCTCCCCGGAATACGAAACAATCCGGATTCCCTCTCCCACAAGGAGCAGCCTGCCATATTGTGTAAGCACACAGAGGCGGCACGCATTATATTCCAGAATCCTGCGGAAATTTTCAATCTGCACTTCTCTCCCGCCGTAAAACGTCACAACCGGCTCGCCAAAAGCAAGATCTGACGGAACCTGCATCGCCGAAAGCAGCTCCCCGCCCGGCGGATGGAGTGATTTTTTTCTGCTTTTTCTTTTTTCGCATCCAAAACCTCCTCCGCTTTGCGGGTCTGCTTTTTGTTCTATCGCTATTTTTATGCAGAAAAAAGCACAAAAATACCCCACAGCCGCTGGGGTTTCCTGCCCGATCAGGCTGCGGGGTTTCATTTCTCTTTTTTAAAAACATTTTTTTGTCAGGGTTCATACCCCTGGGCTTCTGCATTTTCTCTCGTCATCTGAGCTTCCGTTACCTGTGGTTCTTTCAGCAGTCACTGCCGGCTGCGTTTCTTCCGCTGCCTGCGTTTCTAACGGTTTCTTCCGCCGCAGCTTCTATGGTTGGCTCAGGGGTCGGCGTTTCGGTTGGAGCAGCCGTTGGAGTTGGTGTCTCAGTCGCTGTCGGTGTTGGTGTTTCGGTCGGCGTCGCTTTTTTCGCCGGCTCTGCCGTAGCGCTGACGGAAACAGACTCCGCAGATGCTTCATTCCCCCTCCTGTGTATTTTCTGAATTTCTTACAGCGAAATCCTCTATTATAAATACGTTTGAAAGAATGGAAAATTACATCACAGATTACGATTCTTTATAGAAAATCATGCTGAACCATATGACCATATGCTCGCCGAGGTAATAATCCATCATGTTTTTTCAATCAGGTTTGCAACAACGATGCCGTGGCTCTCGATGCATGGATGCATCAGTTCAAGATGGCGGCAGCCGCCTCTCGGGTAGGTACATTTATCACAGAGCTGGCAGGAATCGGAGGAAAGGGCGAAGGTGAGCAGGGTTTTGTCTTTTAAATGCTGCTCGATTTCGCGTGTGATTTTTTCGTGCTCCGATTTTGTTTTTAATGTCTCATCCATATCCATGATGTTGTCCACTTCTGCGATGCTGGAGAAGAACAGAACGTGATCGTAGTTCATGCAACGCTCCTTACAGACTTCAACAGTGCCGACCGCCGGCGGGCAGGACCAGGAGGCTCCGTAGCGGGAGCACTCCTTTTTGCAGATCTGGCGGACCCGGTCATTGAATTCGATGTCCTCCGGTTTTACAAATGCATACTGATAGATAGGAAACTGGGTAATATATTCTTCGATTTCTGTCTGTGTCATTTTGTCATCCCTTCTCTTTTGTTACAGATCTTTTTCCAGAAAAGCAAATACCATATTCCAGTACGTCTGGAGCATGCGCCCTCTGGTTCCAAACAATTCATGCTTTGCGCCCGGTACTTTTACCATTTTTGCCATGCCGGGACGGCGTTCTGCCATTTTCCGGATCATCCGCTCCTGGGCACGGTTGGACACAAGATGATCGTTCTCCGCCTGAAATAAAAGGACAGGAGCCTCGATCCGTTTCCATCCGCTCCGCATCAGATCGCGGTACAGATGTGCGGCGGCATGGAGCCATCCGTAAGAAGCGGCATTTAGGTGATACAGCGGCTCTTTTTCCCGCTTCTGCTGGTAATAGAGAAAGCGCGGACGGGAGAGGGACGAACTTTGTTTAAAGCTTTCGATTCCCTGGTATGGTTTCTGTCCTACCACATACTGTGTGCCTCGTTCTGTGGCACAGGCAAAAGCTGCGATCCGTTTTGCATCGGCGAACGGCACTTTTCCGGTCAGCGGACGGATCATCGGCGAACTCAAGACCACTTTCCGGAACAGATGCGGCGCTTTGGCGGCCGCTGCTGCTGCGATTCCGCCGCCCATCGAGTGAGAATAGAGAACGAGCGGAAGACCGCATGCCTCTGCTTTTGCTTTTCGTGCAACAAAGAGCAGATCTTCTACATAACGATGGTAGGAATCGACATAAACAAGCGACGGATCATCCACCAGACGGTAGCTCTTTCCGTGGCCGCAGTGTTCCGGCAGATAAACATGAAAATGCTCTTTGATAAAATAATACACGATCTCTTTATATTTCTCTGCATTTTCCGTAAAACCGTGTGAGATTACAACAACACCTCTCGGGCGGAATGCGCGGTAACGAAGAACATGAATCGGATGACCGCTCTCCCTTTCCCAGTAAAATTCTTCTGCATGAGCGGCGAGGTACGGCTCCACACCATTCTGCATCCGCTCCGCGTAATTTTTTTCCTGTAATACGCGTGTTCTCATTAGCAAATCACCTGCTTTCATCCAGATACGAAAGGATATCCTGAAGATTGTCGATGGTACAGTCCGGTGTAACTTCAATTTTGTTCGGAAGATGATCCGGGTTGTACCAGCAGGTCAGGATTCCTGCATTTTTTCCGCCGCGGATATCACTTGTGAGGGAGTCGCCGACGATCACAACCTCATCCGGTGCATAACTTCCGATTTCGTTCCATACCGCATCAAAAAAAGCCTTCTGCGGCTTGTCCACACCGACCTGTTCCGAGATAAAAACGCCGTCCAGAAGCTGATCAAGCCCGGAAAAGCGGAGTTTACGCTCCTGTGCAACAGTGGTTCCATTTGTTACTGCATACTGTTTTACGGTAGCTTTCAGCCGTTTTACCAGTTCATCTCCGTGATCGCAGAAGAAAGCCTTATCGCCGAGGCGGATCTGATATTCATCATTGAATACCTTTACCTGATCCGTCGGCAGTCCTTCCGATTCAAAAAATTCATGGAATCGTCCAAGCATCACCTGTTCTCTCGTAAGCTCTCCCGTCTCCAGCCGCTCCCAGTAACCGCGGTTGATCACGCTGTAGCGCTGCAGCATTTCGTCCGTGCAGGTTCCCATATGAAACTTGTTGAAACAGTACTCAATTGCATATCGTTCCGACATCTTAAAATTCAGAAGTGTTCCGTCGATGTCCCACAAAATTACTTTTATCAAAGAGAAATCCTCCCTTTTTCATTTGTATTTTCCTAATTATCTGTTTTTCTATTCTAGCATAGATTACAAATACGATCAATTGTATTTTAGGTCATTGTATCTTTTTGTAGAAAAAAGTAGGAGCTGAACCTCAGATTGTGGTTCCTATTGGATATCATAATTACGCCGGATATATGCCTGATAAGGATGGCAGACAGGATTGGTTACAAAGAGCTTTGGATTGGATGGAATATTGCAACGGAGATGCTGAAACTACTAAATGGGGTAAAAAACGTGCGGAGAACGGGCATCCCGAACCGTATAATGTGAAATATTGGGAAATAGATAATGAGGTCTGGAAGATGGACCCCAAATTGTATGCAGAAATAACTCGTCTTTTTTCAATAGAGATGAAAAAGCAGGATCCTTCCATAAAAATAATAGGTTGTGGGTGTGGACGATTAGGGCGTGAAGGAATAGGCTTGGATTCTATTATGATTCATGATGTTGCTGGCTATATTGATTATATTAGTCCTCATTATTATCAGATGTTGGATAGATATGGTAATGAAGGGGTGGAAGAATATGGGTGTTATTTGGATAAATTATCCTCTTGGATTGCCAAGTCTGAGAATCCTGCTATGAAAATTTATCTTTCTAGAATGGAACTTGGATGGAATAGATATGCGTACTGGGCTTTTTACTAGGAGGTTTCTTGAATAGATTGGAAGCCACTCCGGGAGTAGAGATGGCTGCTTCTGCCTTGTTTTTAAGACATACTTCTGCCACAGGCTGGAATAATGCTTTTATTAACTTCGATCAAAATGGGTGGTTTCAGGCTCCTAATTATGTTGTGATGAAATTAT
>ENA-OQIX01000159-OQIX01000159.1-human-gut-metagenome-genome-assembly--contig:-NODE-159-length-13871-cov-2.504075_pt1 | contig 13871 bp, 16 predicted proteins | sample MGYA00242591_ERZ504756 | MGnify/ENA primary metagenome ERZ504756 (study PRJEB26092, sample SAMD00036369) | human gut metagenome | host: Homo sapiens | study: EMG produced TPA metagenomics assembly of...
AGAAACGATCGGTTTGTTGATCAGCTGATAGATTTTTTCGCAGTTGCTTTTGCTGAAGGAAATGGCAATAACACCATCTACATCCCAGCCCATGACCATCTGGAATATCTTATACTGTATCCTTTGCGGAATACAGCATCAGATAATATCCCAGTTCCTGCACGTATTTCTCGATAAAACCGATGATCTTTCCATAAAAAGGATCTCCGATGATAGAATCCTTGAAGTCTTTATGATAATTGATCACAACTGCGATCAGCTGGGATTTTCTTTATTCAGAACTCTCAGTCCCATTTTCTGGACATACCCCATCTCTCGGATAAGATTCTCGATCTTCTGAATATTGGCAGGAGATACTTTTTTGTTTTTCCATGTATGACGTTGGAAACAGTTGTTGTACTCACGCCTGCTCTTTGCGCGATTTCCTTAATCGTTGCCATTATCTTTCCTCCAGAGATATTTCTGTGCGGAAGCCACTGCATTGGCTCCGTCTGAAACAGCAGTTACTATCTCGGCGAAGTGCCTTGGTACGAATATCCCCCGCTGCAAAAACCCCAGGTGCGCTGGTAACACCCTCTTCTCCTGCACAGATATATCCATTTTCATCCAGCTTGAGCTGGCCCTTTACAAGTGTCGTATTAGGAACGATCCCCACAGCAATGAAAACACCTTCTGCGGTCAATTCCCTCTCTTCATTTGTTTTTATATTACGGATCTTAAGACCGGTCACTTCATCCTGTCCCAGGATCTCAAGGGGAACACTGTCCCACACCATTTCTATATTCTCACAGGCAAAGACTTTCTCCTGAAGTGCCTGATCTGCTCGAAGCGCATCACGGCGATGAACAAGATATACCCTTTCACAGAGGCCGGAAGAAAAACTGCATCCTCTGCTGCCACGTTTCCTCCCCCCACTACCACTGCGGTCCGATCCTTATAAAAAGCTCCGTCACAGGTAGCGCAGTAGGAAACACCAAGGCCGCTCAGATCATCCTCTCCCGGGATATCCAGCTTCCGGTGCTCTGCCCCAAATGCAAGGATCAGGGCTTTCGCCTGATATTCATGCTTTTTTGTACGAATCGTCTTGATCTCTCCGGAAATATTTTCCAGAGAAAGAATCTTCTCTCGCTGCGGTTCCAATCCCAGCTTCCGGGCATGTGCCCCAAAGGCTTCTCCAAGATCCATGCCCGATATCCCCGGCATTCCCGGATAATTATCCACCGCATAGGTAGCTGTGACCTGACCGCCCGGTGCAAAGTTTTTATCGATCCATATGGTATTTAACCTGGCCCTGGACGCATAGATCGCTGCCGTGATCCCTGCCGGACCTCCGCCTAAAATTGCAAGATCATAAATATCACTCATGTTATTTCTCCATTTTTGTATATTTCCGCTCACATAATATCATAGATTCCGTAATTTTCCAATATGATAGAACAAAGCGCCACTCTGAAAGGACGTTACTGTTTGCTTCGAGACCATCAGCACTCTCCACATGGTATATGTCTGTAAACAGTAATGAAAGACTGTCTTATGTCTCTTAAAATCAGGAAAAATAAATTTTCTATTTTCATCACTCTGCTTCTTATCCTGGCACTTCTCACCGGCCTTACTGCCGGTTATTTTTCCACTCACGGGATCACAGAAAACGGAAAATTCGAAGCCTTTTCCGGAAAAGTTTTTCAAAATGAAGTTTCCGGCAGCACCCTTACCCTCCATTATACCCTGGCACATCCGGAAAAACAGGGTATCCGGCGAAAAAAAGCTTCTCTTGGCACTGTCCCCACAGATATGAAAAATACATACCAGATCTGCAGCCAGTACGAAAAAAAGCTGAAATCCTTCCGCTACAGCCGCCTTTCCACGGAAAATCAGCTGACGCTGGACTCCATGCTCCTCTATTACCACACAGAAAAATCACTGGGCGACAATTATCTGCTTCAGGAGCCTCTTGGCCCAAGTCTTGGTATTCAGGCTCAGCTTCCGGTTCTTCTGGCGGAATATGCCTTTTATGAAGATCGTGATATCACCGACTACCTCAATCTTCTCACCACCATCCGCCCATACTTTCAGAGCATCCTGAAATTTGAAAAAAAGAAATCCGAAGCTGGCTTCTTTATGAGCGATACTACCCTGGACCGGGTCCTTGCACAATGCAGTGCTTTTATCCAGAATCCCGACAACAATTATATGCTGGAAATTTTCCAGAAAAAGCTATCCGAATATGGAAAACTTCCTTCCTCAGAGCAGAACGCTCTGGTCCTGACCCACCAAAATCTTATGAAAACAGAAGTCATCCCAGCCTATCAGGAACTTATGACCGGTCTGGAAGCTTTGCGTGGCACAGGAAAAAACACTCGTGGCCTGACTTATTTCAAGGGAGGAAAAGCCTACTATCTCTATCTTCTTCAGAGTCAGACCGGCTCTTACGTTCCTGTAAAGCAAATGGAAAAACGACTCTCCGGACAGCTTTCCGACGAGATTGGCATCGCAGGAACCATACTTCGACAAAACCCGGAGCTTCTGACTACTCTCAGCCGGGGAATCACTTTCAGAGAAATAAAGCCTGCCCAGATGCTGAATGCCTTGCAGCAGAAGATCCAAACAGACTTCCCACCTCTCACAGATGTCACCTTTGAGCTCCGCACAGTCCACGATTCCATGAAAGAATATCTAAGCCCCGCCTTTTATCTCACCCCACCTATGGATACCGGAACCCCCAATGTGATCTACATAAATCCGGCTGCCGGCTACCAGGGCCTGGAGCTTTTTACCACACTGGCACATGAAGGATTCCCGGGGCATCTTTACCAGACTGTCACCTTCCAACGCCAAAAATCCTCCAACATCCGAAATCTTCTCTGCACCTCCGGCTTTGCAGAAGGATGGGCCACCTACATCGAACCCTATGCCTACCAGTACGCCGCCGATTATATTCAGGATCCTTCTGCCACAGAGCTTGCCAGGATCTCCTGGCTGAACCGAAGCATCAATTTATGCATGTACTCCCTTCTGGACATTGAGATCCATTACAACGGCTGGACTCAGGCCGAAGCCGCCAGCTTTCTGAAAGCCTTTGGTATCGAAGACAGCGCCGTTGTCTCCGAGATCTACCAGTATATCCTGGAAACCCCGGGAAATTATCTGAAATACTACTGGGGCTACTTAAGCCTTCTGGACTTACGCACTTCCGAACAGAACCGCCTTGGCCAGGACTTTGATCTGAAAGCTTTCCACAGCCAGGTACTGAAGATCGGTGGTGTACAGTTCCCGGTGCTGGAGAAGTATATTGATGCGGAATTTTGAAACTATTTTTTCACTCCAACCCAGCAAAAAACAAGTTCATAAAAATACATCCTCACCCTCCAAGCATCGGAGAATTCTCTCCGCCGCCATTGGTACTCCTCTTCATCGCTGCATAAAATTCCTCACCAGCTGCGATCAGATCCATCTCATAAACCGGAACCCCAAGCTCCCGGCACTTCTTACAGAAAGCAGCCAGCGGCTCTTTCTCCCTGCGGGTAGCAAGCAACATCTCCCGAAGCGCCGGGTCCCTGCGGGCCTTTTCCTTCAGATTATCAAGCATCTCCACAACTTCCATTAGACTCGATCCCCCTTCACACAGCTTCTGAACAGCACATCCAGTTCCGGAATCTCTTTTTTCAGAGAAACCAGCTCCCCATTCCTGGTAAAACAATGCTTCGAGGAAGCCTCTGTACAAACCTCATTTCTGGTCACATTAAAAAACTCATAAGCCAGCTCCAGAACCACACCACTGTACTTCTTCACCGAAACCGAAATCCCAACTACATCATCAAAAAGCACCGGCTTCTTATAAGAAACCGAAACCCCTGCAACCGGAGAAACAATCCCCCGCTTCTCCACCTCACCATAACCAAAGCCCAACTCCTTCATGAAATCGATCCGAGCCTCTTCCATCCATTTCACATAATTGGAATGATGGATGATCCCCATCTGATCCGTCTCATGATACTGTGCCTTACGCCTGTAAACACCCATGTTTATATCCTCTCTTCTGTAAAAAATCTGACATTTGTCACCAGTAACAAAATATCCTCTTTATTTCTCACAAACCATACTCTTTATACAACTCCCTGCAAGCCTCCGCACTGTCTATGATTTTCCCAATCTCATCCATTCGACCATCCGCGATGAATTCCCCATCCTCCAGCTGATGCTCATTCCGAAGATGCACAATCTTTACATTCTCCGGATAAGAAGTATGAAACACCTCATTGATAAGCGGGACGATCAGATAAGTCATCTTCTCCATCATCGTCCGAAAAACATCATCAAATATAGTATTATTGGTCATTAACACTCCTACTGGTATATACAAATTATACCACACAAACAAAACATGAAAACACCATAAACCAGCATTTCACAAAATACACAGTAACAAAAAATGGAAAACGCTTCAGAATCTAAAGCTTCAGAAATGTCCATACAGACAAAAAGATCTTATAAGATAAACCACCCATACCACACACTATAATAAAAAGCACTGAAATTTCATCCAAAAATTCCGACACACTCAAACCAACAACACAACACCTCCACACCACCAGGCCGACAGCAAAGCACCTCCACACTACCAGGCCGACAGCAAAGCGCCTCGGCCATCCCCTCCGTCAGACCACAAGGAAACTCAGCCTTTCGCCCCAAGCATCCAGCGCAGCGCTGATGCCCCATCCCCTACCGGGAAACCACTCAACCTACCACTCCAAACAAACCTACCACCCAGCCACCCTAGCCCTACCGCACTGAACCTCACAGCCCGAGCCGGGGATGCTGTCTGGTCTGCCTCTGCAGGAGGGGAGCTGATTCTTGGCTGGCGGAAATCTGCGTTGTTTTTCAAAAGTCCGCTGTCTGAGCGGCTGCAAGACGCGAGTTCGGACTTTTGGAAAACGCTTTTAGCAGATTCCCGGCAGCCTAGAAGCCAGCCCCCGACGAAGCCGCAGACCAGACAGCATCCCCGGCTCAGGCGTACGTTCACCCCCACCACCCTCTTCCCACCAAAATAAAAATCTGCTATAATACAACCACACAACAAAAATCAAAAATAACAAAGCGAACAATCACCAATCAATCGCATTCAAAATCCAAAGAAAGACAAGGTAAAACATAAATGAAATTTCCACCCAACATCAAAATCCCCGACTCACTCAAAGGAGTCTTCAAAAAAAGCTCCACCCCGGATCCCCTCAGAGAACCCCGGCGCAACCCCAAGGACAACATCCCCCTGAACTTCCGCGAACGCAGCAATGCCCGCGTAAGTCTTATGGCATCCGTCATCGTCCTTGCGATCCTGGTCCTCTTCTTCAATCAGCTGGACTACCGCCTCATCCGCAAACCAGCTATAGACGCCCAGAAAAAAGCCGCGGCAGTCAAAGCCAAGGCCGATCAGGAAGCAGCCGACACCACTGCCGAAACTACCACTGCCTCCGTCATCGCAGTAGGCGACAACCTCTACCACCAGAGTCTCATCGACGCAGGAGCATCCTCTGACGGCAACTGGAACTACGACAAGATCTACACCCACATCCAGGACGCCATCAAGGACGCAGACATCAAAATGATCGATCAGGAAACCGTCTTCACAACCGACCATGACAGCGTAAGCTCCTACCCATCCTTTGCAACACCCACAGAAGTAGGAGACGCCATTATAAAAGACAGGATTCAACGTAGTAGAATCCGCCAACAACCACATCGATGACTTCGGAGAAGGCTTCCTCACAGACACACTGAACTTCTGGAAAACCAAATATCCGGATGTCACACTTCTGGGGAGTCCACGACTCCCACGGAAGATGCCGACACCGTCAAGATCCGTGAAGTAAACGGTATCAAGATCGCATTTCTGGATTACACCTACGGCACAAACGTAAGGCGGCATTGAAGGAAAAGACTACATGATCGACATGATCCGCAAAGACAAGATCACAGCCATGATCCAGAAAGCAAAACAGCAGGCCGACTGCATCATCTTTGTAGCACACTGGGGTACCGAAGACGAAACCATGCCAAACGAATACGAAAAACAGTGGGCAGCCTACCTTATGGAGCAGGGCGTAAATGTCATCATCGGCGGACATCCATATGTACTCCAGCCATATGGCCGCCTTACTGATGACAAAGGCAATGAAACTGTAGTCTTCTACTCTCTGGGAAATTTCGTATCCACCCAGCAGAAGCTGGAAGAACTTCTCGGCGGAATGGCAAAATTCACCATTCAGAAAACCGTACAGGACGGCAAGACCTCAATTGAGATCCTGACCCCTACAGTGGAACCTCTGGTCATGCATTACAACAGCGATGCCGGTGAATTCGGACCATATATGCTTTCCGATTACACAGAAGAACTTGCATCTCAGAACGGTGTACAGTCATACATTGGCTCCGGTGTATTCACTCTTGACAACCTGAAAAAGAAGTTCAACGAGATCATGTCCATGAATGTCACTCCATCCACAGGAACCAACCTCCTGGATGTGACCATTGACACAGACCTGAACATGATCGATGCATCCGGAAATGTCGTAGAAGATACCGACTCCATCACAGCAGAAAAATATTACGCAGATAAAGGCATTGACATCACTTCCGAAGACTTTAACTCTGCTGATAATAACTCAGGCAGCACAGACGACTCCTCGGATGACGGTTCCTACGACGACAGTTACTCTGACGATGGTTCCTACGACGACGGTTCCTACGATGATGGTTCCTACGACGACGGTTCCTACGACGACGGTTCCTACGATGATGGTTTCCTACGATGATGGTTCCTACGATGATAGCGAAGAATAGCGATAACTTTTCGTAACCAGTTTATACCCAGATTCATAAAATACCGGAGATCCGGCACCTCTGAAGCCAACATTTCAAAGGTACACAGATCTCCGGTATTTTATTTTATCTTTTATATTTTCTTTCAAAGATTTCGCTATACAGAATATCAGTATGTAAATATACCAACTCCATAAGCTTCCAAAGGATATGCAAAAGAAAATTCCCGGTTGTCACAATTTTTCTTTTCGGCTTTAAATACCTTGCCCTTCGGAAGAAGCCCCTGCTCATCCATGATCAGCTTGTACTGTTTTTTCTTCGGAACGCCTACACGGTAATCCGGACGTGCTACCGGTGTAAAGTTGCATACTATCAGGATATTATTACGTCTTGTAGGAGATTTTCTCACAAAGCTGAAGATACTTCTGTCGCCATCGTTGGCATTGATCCACTCAAATGCAGATGGATCATTATCTGCACCGTAAAGTGCCGGATATTTGCGGTAGATATGCAGAAGATCACTGACATACTGCTGCAGCTTCTGATGATTTTCCTCGCCAAGAAGATACCAGTCAAGCTCTCTGGCCTCACTCCACTCACGCAGCTGTCCGAAATCCTGTCCCATAAACAGAAGCTTCTTACCCGGATGCCCGAACATAAAAGTATATCCGGCCTTCAGGTTCTTGAATTTATCATCCAGCTCTCCTGGCATCTTCTCCAGCATAGAACACTTCAGATGTACTACCTCATCATGAGACAGAACCAGAACATATTTCTCACTGTACTGCATAAGTCATAGAAAATGTCATCTTATTATGATTAATTTACGGAATATGGATCCAGCTTCATGTATTCCAGGAAGTCGTTCATCCAGCCCATATTCCACTTCAGAGAGAATCCAAGCCCGTCGTCTTCTGCCTTACCTGTTACCATCGGCCATGCGGTAGATTCCTCTGCGATCATGACAGTTCCATGATTTCTTCCGAGAACAACGGTATTCAGATGCTTAAAGAATTCAATAGCCTCCAGATTCTTGTTTCCGCCGTATTTATTGGCGATCCACTCACCGTCTTTCTTACCGTAATCCAGGTAGAGCATGGATGCAACCGCATCTACACGAAGACCATCAACGTGGCATTCCTCTACCCAGTAAAGAGCGTTTGCGATCAGGAAATTCTTCACCTCCGGACGTCCATAATTGTAGATCTTGGTTCCCCAATCCGGATGCTCACCCTGTCTCGGATCTGCATGCTCATATACAGCAGTTCCGTCAAAGTTAACCAGTCCGTGTGCATCCTTCGGAAAATGTGCCGGTACCCAGTCAAGAATGATACCGATTTTCTGACGGTGAAGATAATCCACCAGATATTTGAAATCCTGCGGTGTTCCGTAGCGGGAAGTCGGTGCATAATAGCCGGTTACCTGATAGCCCCAGGAACCGTCAAAAGGATGCTCTGCAATACCCATAAGCTCCACATGGGTGTATCCCATTTTTTTGACATACTGTGCAAGCTTCGGCGCCAGTTCTCTGTAGGAATAGAAACCATCCTCATCCTCTGCTGTCTGCGGATGCTTCATCCAGGAACCCGGATGCACCTCATAGATAGACATGGCACTTGTGTCCGGATCAAAGTTCTCGCGATTTTTCATCCAGGTATCATCTTCCATTTATAGTTGGTGATATCTGTAATACGAGAGGCTGTTCCGGGACGCATTTCAGCGGCATTGGCATATGGATCTGCCTTGTAAAGCTCCTCACCATGTGCACCTGTAATGTAAAATTTATACAGCTGTCCGATCTTCGCTCCCGGTACAAATGTCTCATAAACGCCAATGGGTCCAACTTTTTTCATGGGATTCTTCTCCGTATCCCATTCGTTGAATTCACCTATAACAGAAACCGCCTGTGCATTAGGTGCCCACACTGCAAAATAAACCCCTTTTTTCCGGTTCTGCGTGTCCGGATGTGCTCCCAGCTTCCTGTAAATATCATAATTCGTGCCCTGACCAAACAGATACTGGTCAAGCTCCGTAAATTGTAATTTTTTTCCCATTTTCAGGTACCTCCCTTTATAGTTCTGCCACCGTCCATTCCCCAATTTTAAGTGGAATTTTTTATTCTATAATTATACCAATCCCCATATTTTCAGTCAAGGAAAAACCCTCTCCGGCTAATATGTGTCTATTATCCGACAGTGTCAGATAAAGTCAAAAAAAGAGACCTGAATGACGCACATTTTGTCATTCAGGTCTCTCCTGTCATTTTTTAATATTCTTCGCTTCCATCGTCATAAGATTCGTCGTAGGAACCATCATCATAGCTTCCATCATCGGAAGATCCATCCGAATAATCACTTTCGTCAGAACCATCGGAATAGTCCCCTTCATCGGAAGATCCGTCACTGACATCCGATCCGTCAGAAGAATCGCTTCCATCGGAGCCATCCTCAGAGGAATCCTCTGAATCGCTGGAATTTCCTGCATATCCTGCAACACGACCAGCCTGAAGAGAGCTGTCCCAGAAGTCAGAATAGGAAGCACTCTGTAACGTAACATCCTTCGCTTCTGCAAGCTCGCTGACTGTTACAAGCTTATATCCCTGGTCGATCAGTGCCGGGATCAGCTTCTCTGTGGCACACTTCACAGATGGTTCATGAATATCATGCATCAGGATGATAGAACCGTCTCCCAGTGAGGAATCATTCATGATCTGGTTATAATCTGCATCCGCATCCATCAGCTTCCAGTCCAGAGAATCCGTAGACCACATGAAGAAAGGCTTGCCAACTGCACTCATCTGCTCATCTGTGATCGCGCCATACGGTGCACGACATACCGTTGATGCCTGCCCACAGGCTTTTACCAGTGCATCATCCGTCTTCTGGAACTCCTGCATAACAGAATCCAGATCCATATTCGGCAGCGTCTGTTCCGGATGATCCCAGGTATGGTTACCGATCTCGCAGCCAAGCTTTACCATTCGCTGTATGGTAGATTCACGGCCCTCCACATTCTGTCCCAGCATAAAGAACGTAACATGGATATTGTATTTCTCAACAGTATCAAGAAGTGTCTCTGTATACTCTCCAGGACCATCATCAAAGGTCAGAGCGATCATCGGGCGCTTCTTGGAAGGATCATAAGAGCCATCCTCATTAAAATAATAGTCCTTCACACCTTTCTCCACCCATCCGGTCTGCATGTATCCCTTTTTATCAAAGCTGTATGTTGTTCCGTCAATATCCGCAAAACCATTTACATAATATGTACCATCCGGATTCTGATACCACTTTCCTGTAGAATCCTCATGCCATCCCGGAGTCATAACAGAAAGCCTTTCGCCTGCTGCACTGCCCTTTACCGGCATCACCGTTGCATCCGTACCGGAATCCGCGCTGTCTGTATCCGAAGCAGCCGTATCCGTCGATGCCGTACCGTCCTTCGTACTGCTGCCTGTGGAAGCTCCGGCGGTATTTGCCTGGACATTTACTGTCTCCGCATCCTTATTGCTTCCGCCGCCTGCATGGTTGACGATGGGAAGAATTACCCCTCGAACAACAAAAACCAGCAGAAGAATCGCCGCAACTACACAGGTTATCCGCTTCATCATCCGCCGCCGTCTTAACTGCTGCTGTTTTCTGCGCATCCTCTCACGCAAAACTCTTTTGTCCATTTTTTACATCCCCGTTTATATACTCATATCTTTCTTTGATATTTAATGTCTGTCTTTAATCATACCGCATTTAACGCTTAAATACAATGGAAATTCCCGAAAGAATCTCTTAATTTGTTACTGTTCACTCCGTTCTCAGTAACACACTTCGCGATGCACATGTAAAAAAAATGGTACCCGGAACACATTCCGGGCACCACACTTTTTTAGCTGCTGATACTGTCAGATCACTCCTGCCCCGCTGCATCCGATGTGCTGCTGTCTGCATCCTGATCCGCCTCGCCGTCTTCCGGCACCATATCTGTAGCCTCTGCCGCTTCCAGCTCTTCATCCACGGTACCTTCCGCACTGCTTCCGTCCGAGGAAGGATCATCTCCGTTTACTCCCTGGGTATCACCGGCAGAAACCTTCTCCTCAACCGTTGCATTGTCCAGGATAAAATCTTCCACTCTGAGAAGTCCGATGGATTCATCCACGGCTGCCTGTCCGTATTTATCTACCAGCGCAGCCAGATCCTTCACACTGTATGCTTTGATCAGTTCATCCTGGATACTGAGAGATTTTTTATCTTCAAGTGTCATATTCTCCGCATCCATGATCCCCTGTACGATCAGGTTCTGCTTTACTTTAAACTCCGCATACTGACCGCTCTGCTCCTCAAAATCATCCATGGAGATTCCCTGAGCTTTTACAAAATCCTCCAGCGTCATATCACCCTGTTTTGCATAATTCTCATACAGACTGCGAAACTCTGTCTTGGCTGTATCCAGATCCTCCTGTGGATATTCCTTCACTTCAGATGCTGAGAGCACTGTGTTCCATGCAGTTTCACGCAATGTGTTCTGTGCACTTGTCTTCGCTTCATCCTCCAGTGTGGTACGGATTTCCTTCTTGTAATCATCCACACTCTTGCAGTCTGTATTCTTGGCTACCCAGGTATCGGTAAGCTCAGGTGCACGCTTAAAGCTCTGCAGAGTGACCTTAAATACCACTTCCTGTCCGGCCAGCTCTTCCGAAGAGTATTCCTTCGGGAAAGTCAGATCGAGATCCTTGGTCTCACCTTTTTTCATTCCGATGATCCCGTCCTCAAATCCGTCGATAAACGTTCCGGAGCCTATGGTCAGCTCATAATTATTTGCAGTACCGCCGTCAAAAGCCACTCCGTCCTTGGTTCCCACATAATTAATGATAACCACATCTCCGTTCTGAACACTGCCTTCCGTTACTTCCTCAGCCTTGTCTGAAGTTCTTCCTTGATCCTTCCGTCAACCATATCATCGGTTACGGCTTCTACTGTGTTATCAAGAGTCAGTCCCTTATATTCTCCGATGGTCACATATTTGCTCACATCATCCACGGAAACAAGCCTTGTATCTCCGGAGGCTGCCTCTTCGCTGTCTTTATTGGAATCCGTTTCTTCTGACTCTTTGGAATCTGCAGATCCGGAATCTTCTTTATCTGTTGTATCCTGCGCTTCTGCTGCAGGTTTTTTGTCATCTTTCTGGTCTGTTGATGTGCCACATGCAGTGATCGCCAGTGCCGCACACAGTGCAAGAACCATGAGATATGCTTTTTTTCTCATAACCTACTCCCTTCATCAAGTACTGTCGGTTCGATTATAATCTTTTTTTATACAGATTTGTAAAGTGTGTTTGCTGTCTTACATTTCCGGTACCGGTGTCGGTCTGGAAGAATCCCACACCTCCGATACATCAAACAGGTCACTGAGCATATCCGGATTGTAATACATTCTGTATCCATCCAGATTCCGTCTTCCTTGACGGAAATATTCACTTGTGATCTGCACAAAATACTGACTGGAATCTACATTGCAGAAATAGCGGTAGCCACGGCTTTTGTAATACTCATACTTCTCATTATCCGAGGTGTATCCTTCCCAGTCGCCGATATCCGCACCAAAGGACAAAAATGATCATATCGGTTTTTCCGAGGATGGGTGCCACATATTTTTCCCATTTTTTATTATCGGTCTTCAACTCCGCTGCTGTGGAGCTTGTAGCGTTTCTGTGACCCCAGGTATGGCTTGCAAATTCCCACCCGTCCTTTTTCATGGCCTTCGCCACTTTTTTGGCTGCTTTTACTTCTTTATCATAGTCAAAATCCGGATTGGCCTTGAGAAAAGCCTTCTGGTCATCCTGAAGATTCTTCTTGGTCTTATATGCCCCATCTGTACGGTAGCCCAGAACACCATTATAACCGGTCATTGCCAGAATACCCTTTCTTCCATGATAGGAAAAAATCCGGATGTTCTTTGATAAAGGAATCCAGGATCGGCACCACATCGTAATCTCCGGTCACAACTGTACCGTCTGCCTTCTTATACTCGCATTTGATATCTCCGTTGTCGTCGATCACCAGCTTTGTGGCAAATCCGTCTCCGTCCATATAATGATAGTAGCTGACGTCATCCTCTGAAAGAACAAAAGGAATCTTGCCTTCCGGCAGCATGATCTTTCCCCTGCTCATGGTTCCGTCATCATTGATCACAGCCATATCATGAGGACTCACCAGTACGTAACCCTTATCATACATGATCTGGAGCATTTTTTTGAACTCGCTGACTGTGGTCATCATCTGATTATATCCGGCCTCATCGGAATCTCCGTCAAAGGCCAGTGAGGTATTCACGATCAGGGAATGAAAAAATACATGGGTGATATTCTCAAGTGGATATTCCACACAGGCATCTCTTTTTTTCATGTAGGCTGCTGCTGCTTCCTGCATCTTGTCACTGGTGGCAAATTTCCAGTTGTTTTTCAACACGGAGATCGCGCCGGTGTAATCATACTGCTGTGCCAGTTTTTTTGGCTTTTTTTGAGAAGTGTTTTTTCGTCTGAGGAAGTACTGTCGGAGCTGTTCTCGGCAGCTTCCCTTTTCTGTGTTTCTTTTTCTGCCTTTTTTTCTTCCTTCGGTGTCTCGGTAGCTGCCGGCTGGTCCTCCGGATCCGCTGCTACTTTGGCTTCTTCGGACTGTTCTTCTTCGGCTTCCGCAGCTTCTGCTTCCGCTTCATCAGACTGTGTATCCTCGTCATCCTGTGTCCCGGAGATCATATTGTCCACCTGAACAGTGACCGGATGGTTTCCGCCCACAAGAAGTGACGCCGCAAGCACTGTTGTCAGTACACCTGCAATTTTTTTCTTCATAATAATATATATGCCCCTTTCTAAAAGTCCCCTCGTATCTCCGGATATGACCGTTACATCGGCGGTACCGGTGTCGGTCTTGCCGGATCAAAAACATCTTTTACGTCAAAAAGATCGGATAACAGTTCCGGGTTATAATACATACGGTATCCATCCACGATTTCGTCTTCCCTGACGGAAGTACCGATCCCGGATCTGTACATAATACTGGCTGGAAT
>ENA-OQIX01000161-OQIX01000161.1-human-gut-metagenome-genome-assembly--contig:-NODE-161-length-13809-cov-2.656848_pt1 | contig 13809 bp, 18 predicted proteins | sample MGYA00242591_ERZ504756 | MGnify/ENA primary metagenome ERZ504756 (study PRJEB26092, sample SAMD00036369) | human gut metagenome | host: Homo sapiens | study: EMG produced TPA metagenomics assembly of...
TCCGAAAGGTAAGGAAGCTACAGAATGTTTTGTATTTCGTTATGGACAGGCCGGCCCTCGGGAGTTACCGCCTGGATCAGCCGCCCTCTGTCAATGTTGCGGCAGAGACAAATTCCACCATTGTAAAACTACCAAAGCAGGCTGTAGAAGAGTTACTCCTGCAGCACACAGAGCTCGTATATGTTTATAATGAGCTTTTAATTCGTGAAATGGAAGAACACCAAAATATTAAACACGCGATTTATATGCTGAACGCAAAGGAACGATATAATTGGTTCCTGCGTGAATATAAAGATCTGATTGATCGCGTCAGCCACAGACATGTCGCCTCTTTTCTGAATATGACACCTGTAACGCTCAGCAGACTGCGCAAAGAATTCCGAGAACAGGAAGAATAACAACAGGGTAGATTGTTCTGCTAGATTCTCCATGTTATAATAATTCCAGCATCAAAAACATATTTTCAAAAAAGGAGTATTCCCCATGGATGATCTGGATCGTAAGATTCTCTCCCTGCTGGCAAAGAACGCACGGATGCCGGTCAAGGAGATCGCCGAGCAGGTATCGCTGACCAGTCCTGCCGTTTCCAGCCGCATTCACAAGCTGGAAACGGATGGCATCATCAGCGGCTACACCGTCACCCTGAACCGTCCCGCTGACCGGATGTATGTGGATGCCCTCATCAGCCTTTCGGTAGCACCTTCCAAGCAGGATGCCTTTCTGGAGCTGCTGCAAAGCAGCAAGGAAGTGCTGCAGTGCTACCACGTCACGGGTGCATACACCTTCCTTGTCAAGGTGAGCTGCGGCAGCATGCCCCAGCTGGAGCACCTGATCCTGCAGTTCCAGAAGCTGGGCACCACCAGCACCCAGATCATCCTTTCCACGCCGGTGAACCACGGCGAGCTGGATGCCCTTATGCTGTAACGCTGTTCATAAAATGGTTACGTTTGCGGTGCAATTCTGGCGGGGTGTTCTTTCGTATTATGGATAGCAGGCGCAAAACAGCACACAATAGCTTCAAAACCGCTGCGCCCGCTTTCACACGAAGATTTTCATACACGAAAGGATTTCACTTATGAAACGTATCATTGCTTCCCTGCTTGCCGGTCTGTGCCTGCTTGCTCTGGTGGGCTGCTCTGCCGGCAGCAAGGCCGACTCTGCCTCCCGAAGGACTACTCCCAGATCATCCACGATGCCCGCACCGACGAGGACAACGAATACGATATGATCTTTACCAAGGGCGAGGACGGCAAGTTTACCGCCATTGACGGTTACAGCGCCGAGTACAAGGCCGACCAGCTGAACGAAGAGATCCGGGACATCCTGATGCCCCCGCTGAACCTGGAGGATGACCAGTATACCGCCTTTGCCGCCAGCATTTCCAGCATGATGGTGCGCAGCTACGCCGTTGCCATCGTAAACGCCAGCCGAGGGCAAGACCGATGCTGTGAAAGCCGCACTGGAAGCCTATGTGCAGAGTGAGCAGCAGTCCATGGAGCACTATCTGGAAGATCAGTACCAGATCGCCAAGGCCGCCACCGTCACCGTGGCCCCCACCGGCGAAGTGATCCTGGTGTGCGCCGAGAACCACGACACCCTGCTGGCCAACATCGAAAAGGCACTGGCAGCGTAAGACCCATACAAATTTACCGCACTCCGCCGCGAGTGCGGTTTCTTTTTGCCCGCAACTGTGCTATACTGTTCCGGTAATCGTGCAGTTTTACAGGAGTAACCTTTATGTATAAAGCAACCATCGTCATCCCCAACATCAACGGCAAAGGCTGGCTCAAGGACTCCATCGAGTCGGTCTATGCCCAGACAGAGCAGGATTTTGAGCTCATCATCGTGGACAACGGTTCCACCGATGAAAGTCTGGAGCAGGCCCGCAGCTACTGCGGCCGCCCCAACTTCACCCTGATCGAAAACGGCACCAACACCGGCTTCTCCCACGCCGTGAATCAGGGCATTGCCCGGGCCAGGGGCGAGTATGTGGTCATGTTCAACAACGATGCCTTTGCCGAGCCCGACTGGCTGGCCGAGCTCATCCGCACCGCCGAGACCGATCCCAAGATCTTTGCCGTGCAGAGCCTGATGCTCCGCCACTTTGAACGGGAACTGGCCGACGATGCCGGTGATTACGTCACCTGGATGGGCTTTGCCTGCAAGACCGGCGATGGCCGCCGGGCCAGCCGCTACACCAGGCAGAAGCGCATCTTCTCGGCCTGCGGCGGCGCGGCGCTCTACCGCAAGAGCATTCTGGAGGAGATCGGCACCTTTGACGAGAACTTCTTTGCCTACTTTGAGGATGTGGACCTGAGCTGGCGTGCCAACAATGCAGGCTACAAGTGTGTCCTCTGCCCCACCGCAAAATGCTACCACATCTGCGGTGCCAGCACCGGCGCGGTGAAGTACAACGCCTTCAAGAGCCAGCAGAGCGGCCGGAACAGCATCCTGCTCCCCCTCAAGAACGAGCCGCTGCTCATGCTCATCCTGAACTTTCTCCCGCTGGCGCTGGGCTATCTGCTCAAGTGCTACAAGTTCCACAAGCAGGGCTTTGGCGAAGCCTGGGACAAGGGAATGCACGAAGCCTTTGCCCTGCTCAAAGAGGGACGGCTCGGCAAGCGTCCCTTCCGCCTGAAGGACCTGCCCAACTATATCCTCATGGAGCTGTGGATGATCTGGAACATGGTGCCCTACCTGTGGTATCGTCTGGTCGTGGTCAGGTTTAATCTGAAATAATCTGGAAACAAAAACACCCCTGCGTGGAATGCTTCACACATTCCGTGCAGGGGTGTTCTGTCAGATTTCGGTTTTCACTTTATGCCGCCGGGCTCTCAGAGGAAGCCTCGGTACTCTCAGCCGGGGTGCTCTCCGCAGCCTCGTCCGCAGGGGCAGCCTCGTCAGCAACGGCGCTGGCGGCGGCAGAATCGCCTGCGGTTGCAAGGATGGCATCGTTGACCTCGCTCTCAGCCAGCGGGGCGGGCTCTGCGGCAGAGGCTGCGCTGTCGGCAGATTCGGGCTTGGTCTCGCTGTCGGTCAGGCCGGTCAGATACCAGCTGCCGCTCTGGCGGCTGAACAGGTAGTCCATATACTTGGTGGGCGTGTCGGACAAGTTGTTCAGGATGCTGTCATCGCTGCTCTGGGTGGGGATATAGCCCACGGTAACGTGGAGCAGGCCGTCCTTCTTGAACAGTCTGGTGACGGTAGCACGGAAGATGCCCACGCTGCCGGTGACGGGGATCTTATAGCACTGGGTCGTCTCATCGAACTCGACAGTCATGTCGTCCATCTCAAAGCTCCTGTGGGTCAGCTTGAAGCTGGGGCCCACCAGCTTTGCCAGATAGGCATCCACATCCACCGAGGGCAGCAGCAGCTGTTCGGTGTCGGGGTCCGTATTGTAGTTGTCAAAGCCTCCCTGGGTCTCCTGGATGCTGTACACGCAGCCCCAGACAGCGGCTTCGCGCAGGGTCAGGTCATTGATGTTCTCAATGCCGTCAAAGGGCAGCGGATCAAACAGGACCAGACCTTCCAGCCGGTCCTCATATTCCGCTTTCTGCTGGGTGTCGTCAAACAGGGTGGCCACACCCTTCACACCGGCCCGCACGACTGTTACAACGCCCACCAGTGCCAGCACGGCGATCAGCAGGCCAAGGGCCTGCCGGGCGCGGCGGCGGTGGAGCCGGGCGTGTTCTTCCGGGGTCATATAGGTTTTCATATCGTTATCGTCTCCTGCGTTGTTTCACTTTTCAGATAAAAACAGTATACCACAATCATGGGCAGGGTGCAAACCTGCCCGTGTTATTTTGGTGAAAGCCGTTCATTCCCAGTTCTTCCAGACGTCGGGCTGGTAGCCGACGGTGGCCTGACGGCCATTGCGGACGATGGGGGTGCGGAACAGCTGCTGGTTCTCGAAGAGCTTGTCTTCCTTCTGCCAGTCCACCAGCGCGTCCAGCAGAGCGAGGGTCTGCTTGTCCTTGGCGTTGGGGTTCACCATCTTTTCCCAGCCGCCCAGGGCGCGGGCCACATTGTCGAACTCGCCGCGGCTCATGCCCTTTTCCTTCAGGTCGATCATCTGGAATTTGATGACCCCGCTCCTTGAAATAGCGCTGGGCCTTTTTGGTATCAAAGCACTTGCTGGTGCCAAAGATCTGAATGTTCATTCGTTTTTCCTCCTGGATCCTGTGTGCTCTATTGTATCATATCTGCCGGAAAAAACCTAGGGATAATTCATCTTCTTTCCGTCCATACTTGCTTTATCACAAGCCGCCCCTGAGATTGAACGAAGGGCGGGCCATTTCAGAAAGAGAGGAACTTCCCATGAAAGCATTCGTTGACCCCGATCTCTGCATCGGCTGCACCCAGTGCACCGGGATCTGCCCCGAGGTGTTCCAGATGACAGGCATCCTGGCCGTCGCTGTGCCGGGCGAGCTGCCGCCCGACACCGTACCCACCGCCGTGGAAGCCGCACAGGCCTGCCCGGTGAGTGCCATCACCATCTCGGAGTAACCCCTTCACCTGCCTTCCCAACACGGGAGGGCATTTTTGTTTTTTCTGCAAAAATCCCCCGCTGGCCCCCATTTTGTGTTATACTATAAATTGAGTTATAATGCAATGGAGGAGACTGACTATGCGTTTACTGGTCATTGACGGCAACAGCATTGCCAACCGTGCCTTTTACGGCATCAAGCTGCTGACCACCAAGGACGGCCGCTATACCAATGCCATCTTCGGCTTTTTGAATATTATGAATTCCCTGCTCCGGGAGTGTGAGCCCGACGAGGTGGCCGTTGCTTTCGATCTGAAGCACCCCACCTTCCGCCACGAAATGTATGACGGCTACAAGGGCACCCGCCACGCCATGCCGGACGAGCTGGCCCAGCAGATGCCCATCCTGAAAGAACTGCTCACCGACTTGGGCTACCGCCAGGTATCAGCAAAAGGCTGGGAGGCCGACGACATTCTGGGCACGCTGGCCGCTGCCTGCGAGGCCCGCAGTGACGACTGCTTTCTGGCCACGGGAGACCGCGACAGCCTGCAGCTGGTGAGCGAAACCACCACCGTGCTGCTGGCCACCAGCGCCATGGGCCGCAGCAAAACGGAGACCATGGATCTGGATGCCATCCACGAAAAGTACGGCATCGAGCCCAGGCAGCTCATCGAGGTGAAGAGCCTGATGGGCGACACCTCCGACAACATTCCGGGCGTGAAGGGCATCGGCGAAAAGACCGCCATGACCCTGGTCAAGAACTTCGGCACCCTGGACAGCGTGTACGACCATCTGGACAGCCCGATCATCAAGCCCCGGCAGCGGGAAAATCTGCTGGCCTGCCGGGAAGATGCCTACCTCAGCCACACGCTGGGCACCATCCGCACCGATGCTCCCATCGACACAGCGGAAGGGGCCTACAAGGTGACCGAGGGCAACAAGCCCGCCGCTGTCCGTCTGATGCAGGAGCTGGAGATCCAGACCCTCATCACCCGGTTCGGGCTGGACGGTGTCGCTCCGGAACAGGACCCCGACACCCTGCCGGAGGTAAACGCAGCCATTGCGTCCCTGCCCGCAGAACCTTCCGGCCACTATCTGGTGGCCGCGCGCCCTGCTGTTCTGGGCAAAAAGAGCGCAGTCGTGCAGCCGGAGGCCTGGTACGCCGTGCAGGACACCACCGTGTATCCCCTCTCCGAGGAGGAGCTGGTCTCCCTGCTGGACGACCCCAAGGTGACGCTGGATGTGTTCGATTCCGCCCCCCTCTACGCCAGAGCCATGGCCGCAGGCAGCTGGGGCAGCAGCATCGTCTGGGACGGCAAGCTGGCCGCCTACCTGCTGGACGCTTCCGCTTCCCACTATCTGCTCACCACCCTTGCCACCAGCTACCATGCAAGGTCGGCGTTCTCCTGTGAGGAGTACCCCGATGCCGGTTTCCTGGCAGACCTGTTCGCCAAAATGAAGGCGGAGATCACTGACAACGGCGAGGACGACCTCTACAACAACATTGAATTCCCGCTGGCACAGGTGCTGGCCGATATGACCCGCACCGGCATCCTTGTAGACCGTGAGGGCATTGAAACCTTCGGCGTGCAGCTGCGGCAGGAGCTGGACCAGGTACTGACCCGCATCGAGATGGAGGCGGGCACTTCCGATTTCAACCCCAACAGCCCCAAACAGCTGGGCACCCTGCTCTTTGATACCATGGGTCTGCCCCACGGCAAAAAGACGAAGAACGGCTGGTCCACCGATGCCGAGACACTGGAAAAGCTGCGGGACATCCCGCTGGTGGAGGACATTCTCCAGTACCGTGCCTGCCAGAAGCTGAACTCCACCTATGTGGAGGGTCTGCTCAAGGTCATTGGCGAGGACGGCCGCATCCACACCCGTTTCAACCAGACCGAGGCCCGCACCGGGCGGCTCTCCTCTGACAATCCCAACCTGCAGAACATCCCCATCCGCACCGAGATGGGCAGCAAGCTCCGCGCCTACTTTGTGGCAAAGCCCGGCTGCGTGCTGGTGGATGCCGATTACAGCCAGATCGAACTGCGCATCCTGGCCCATGTCACCGGCGACGCACACATGCAGGAGGCGTTCCTCTCCGGTGCCGACATCCACCGCAGCACCGCAGCCAAGATCTACAATATCCGGCCTGAGGATGTCACGCCCCGCCTGCGCTCCAGCGCCAAGGCCATCAACTTTGGCATCATGTACGGCAAGGGCGCTTACAGCCTTTCCAAGGACATCGGCGTGAGCGTCAAGGAGGCAGAGGCCTTCCTGCAGACCTATCTGGCCACCTTCCCCAATATCGACGGTTATATGGAAAAGACCATTGCGGATGCCCGCCAATGCGGCTACGTTTCCACCCTGTTCGGCCGCCGCCGCGCCCTGCCGGAGCTGAACAGCAACAACCACAACATCCGGGCCAGCGGCGAACGGATGGCCCGCAACACCCCCATTCAGGGCACGGCCGCTGATGTCATCAAGCTGGCCATGGTGCGCGTCTGGCGGCGGCTGCGGAACGAGAAAATGGAAAGCCGCCTGATCCTGACGGTCCACGATGAACTGATCGTGGAAGCCCCGGAAGCTGAGGCCGAAAAGGCCGCGCAGATCCTGCGGGAGGAAATGGAAGGCTGCGTGCACTACGCGGTGCCCCTGAGCACCGATGTGCATACTGGCAAAAACTGGCTGGAGGCCCACTGAACTATGATTGTTTTAGGAATCGAATCCACTTGCGACGAGACCGCCGCATCCCTTGTGGAGGATGGCCGCCGCCTGCTGAGCAACGTCATCTCCACCAGCGTCAAGGAGCAGGCTCTTTATGGCGGCGTGGTCCCTGAGATCGCCAGCCGCCGCCACTGCGAGTTCATCAGCGCCACGGTCAAAAAGGCTCTGCTGGATGCAGGCAAGACCATGGACGATGTGGACGCGGTGGCTGTCACCTTTGCCCCGGGCCTGATCGGCGCGGTGCTGGTGGGCGTGAACTTTGCCAAGGGGCTGGCCTATTCGGCCAACAAGCCGCTGGTTCCGGTGCATCACCTGCGGGGCCACATTGCGGCCCTTTACCTGACCCATCCGGAGCTCAAGCCTCCCTTCCTCTGTCTGGTGGCATCCGGCGGCCACAGCCATATCGTGGAGGTGCAGGACTACACCCACTACCACATTCTGGGCCACACCGTGGACGATGCCGCCGGCGAAGCCTTTGACAAGGTTGCCCGCACCCTGGGTCTGCCCTATCCCGGCGGCCCCAGCGTGGCAAATGCCGCCAAAACAGGCGACCCCAAGGCCTACCGCCTGCCGGTGCCCCATGTGGACGGCAAGTACAACGTCAGCTTCTCCGGCCTGAAAACCGCCGTGCTGAACGAGGTAAACAAGGCCCAGATGAAGAACGAGGAGATCAACGTGCCTGATCTGGCGGCAAGCTTTCAGGAGCGCATTGCGGGCATTCTGGCCGAAAAGCTGCTGCTGGCTGCTGCCGACACCGGGGCCAAGCAGGTCTGTCTGGCGGGCGGCGTGGCCGCCAACGGCCGCCTGCGTCAGCTGGTGAACGATGGTGCCCAGAAGTTAGGGGCCAAGGTCTATCTGCCTGAGCTGAAATTCTGCGGCGACAACGGCGCAATGATCGCGGCGCAGGGCTACTACCAGTACATGGCAGGCCACACGGCGGACCTTGATCTGAACGGTCTGCCCACCCTGCCCATCGACTACGAATAAACGAAACAAAACCAAAGCTCCCGGAGCAGTGCGGCATTCAGTGCCACCGCTCCGGGAGCTTTTTGCCCTGCTGCGGGCGCACAACCAAAAAGGCACCCTCGCCTTTCAGCGAGAGTGCCTTTTGTTTCAAGAATAAGAATTCAAGAAAGAACGTTCAGAAGGGATCAAATTACTTGATCTCGACCTTAGCGCCAGCCTCTTCCAGCTTCTTCTTGATGTCCTCAGCCTCAGCCTTGGAAGCCTTCTCCTTGACAGCCTTGGGAGCGCCGTCAACGATAGCCTTTGCTTCCTTCAGGCCCAGACCGGTGATCTCCTTGACCAGCTTGATGACCTGCATCTTGGTAGCGCCAGCCTCAGCCAGGATAACGTCGAACTCGGTCTTCTCTTCCTCAGCGGGAGCGGCAGCGCCGGCAGCAGCGGGAGCAGCAGCAGCAACAGCAGAAACGCCGAACTCCTCGCAGTAAGCGTCGATCAGCTCTTTCAGCTCCAGAACGGTCAGGCCCTTGACGGACTCGATGATGGCAGTAATCTTCTCAGAAGCCATGGTAATAACCCTCCAATATCAATGGTTTTTGTTTGTTTCAGTTTTGTGTTAAGCAGCGGTCACGCAGCCATTAGGCAGCGGGGCTCCTCCTGCTTGTCGGCGTAGGCCTGCATAGCAACAGCCAGACCGGACAGAGTGCTGGTAAGAGCACCTGCGAACATGGACAGCATACCCTCGCGGTTGGGCAGCTTTGCGATGGCGTTGGTCTCGGCAGCGTCCATGACCTTGCCTTCCATGAAGCCAGCCTTCACGACGAACTTCTTGGACTTATCGCCATCCTGATACTTGCACAGGATGCGGGCAGCAGCCATGGGGTCATCCTCGTGAGCAAAGGCAACAGCAGTGTCACCCTTGAAGTTCTCAGCCAGACCCTCCAGAGCGGTACCCTTAACTGCCAGACGCAGCATGGTGTTCTTCACGACCATGTAATCAACGCCTGCCTCACGCAGCTCCTTACGGAGCTTGGTGTCGTTCTCGACGTTAATGCCGCCGTAAGCGACGACGCAGCCGGAAACCGCACTCTCAAACTTTGCCTTCAGATCAGCGACATAAGCCTGCTTTTCAGAAAGAATCTTTGCACTGGGCATTCGGTTTCACCTCATTTCAAAAACTTGTATCGAAAGCCGGAGCAACGAAAAAAGCCTCTTTCCCGCACTGTGTCGAGAAAGAGGCATAAAACAACTTTACGCGCGTTTCTCGGCAGGCGGTTTGCACCTTACGCTGGACTCCAGCACCTGCTGTCTCAAAAACAGCATCATTATTTTACCGCAAACGCGCGGTGTTGTCAAGCGCTTTTTTGAATTTTTAAAGATTTTTTCTGTCATCCGTCAGGATGACAGAAAAAACTTCAAAGCTTCAAATTAGACACCGTACTTCAGGGTGTTCAGACGGATGCCAGGGCCCATGGTGGTGGCGATGGTAGCGCTCTTGAAGTAGGTACCCTTTGCAGCAGCGGGCTTTGCCTTTGCAATAGCGCTCATCACGGTATCCAGGTTGGTGTACAGCTTCTCAGCGCCAAAGGATGCCTTGCCCACGGGAACGTGGATGATGTTCTGCTTGTCCAGACGGTACTCGATCTTACCAGCCTTAGCCTCGGTAACAGCCTTGCCCAGGTCGGGAGCAACGGTACCGGCCTTGGGGTTGGGCATCAGGCCGCGGGGGCCCAGAACCTTACCAAGACGGCCAACGCGGCCCATCATGTCGGGGGTGGTGACAACAACGTCGAAGTCCATGAAACCGCCGGCGATGCGTGCGATCAGCTCGTCATCACCCACGATGTCAGCGCCGGCTGCCTCAGCAGCAGCGGCAGCAGCGCCCTTAGCAATGGCGCAGACGCGGACAGTCTTGCCGGTGCCGTTGGGCAGAACAACAGCGCCGCGGACCTGCTGGTCAGCGTGGCGGCCGTCAACGCCCAGGCGGACGTGCAGCTCAACGGTCTCGTCGAACTTGGCAGAAGCGGTCTTGCAAGCCAGCTCCAGAGCCTCGTTCATATCATACAGCTTAGAAAAATCGACCTGCTTAGCAGCATCGACATAGTGCTTGCCATGTTTCATTGTATATCCTCCTATGTGGTCATGCGGGCAGTGTTATGCCCTCCCACTGTTTGTGTCTCAGCCCTCGACGGTAACGCCCATGGAGCGGCAGGTGCCACGGACCATGCTGCATGCAGCTTCCAGAGAAGCAGCGTTCAGGTCGGGCATCTTGGTCTTGGCGATCTCTTCCACCTGAGCGGCGGTCAGAGTAGCAACCTTTTCCTTGTTGGGCTTGCCGGAAGCGGTGTTGATGCCAGCAGCCTTCTTGATCAGAACGGCAGCCGGAGGAGTCTTGGTAATGAAGCTGAAGGAGCGGTCAGCGTAAACGGTGATGACGACGGGGATAACATAACCCATCTGGTTCTTGGTACGCTCGTTGAACTCCTTGGTGAAGGCCATGATGTTAACGCCCTTCTGACCCAGAGCAGGGCCAACAGGGGGAGCCGGAGTCGCCTTGCCGGCCTCGATCTGCAGCTTAATGTAGCCAGTAACTTTCTGTGCCATAGTAAATGCACCTCCAAAAATCTGTGGTGAGTTGCGGCGTGGTCTCCCCACGCCTCCCACGAGCGCGTACACGATGCACACGCTCTATAAGAACCGCACTGCGGTCTTACCTTGGTAAACGGATGCCGGTTGGTTACGGCAGCTCGACCTGCGCGATATCCACTTCTGCGGGTGTCTCGCGGCCAAACATGTTGACCTTGAGCTTGACTTTGAAGCTCTCGGTATCGATGCCCTCCACAAGGCCCATAAAGCCTTCCAGCGGGCCGGCGGTGATCTGCACGGTATCGCCGACATTGAAATCGACGGTCAGCGGAGCCGCCTTTTCAACGCCCATCTTCTCCACTTCCTCAGCAGAGAGGGGAACGGGCTTGGATGCGGGACCGACGAAACCGGTGCAGCCGCGCGTGTTGCGCACCACATACCAGGTATCGTCGTTCATGACCATCTTGACCAGAACGTAGCCGGGGAACAGCTTATGCTCCACCATACGCTCCTTGCCGTCCTTGATCTCAGGCACCATCTCGGTAGGAACCTTGATGTCACAGATCAGGTCCTGCAGATGGCGGTTTTCCACCATGGTCTGTAGGTCGTTCGCAACCTTATTCTCATAACCGGAATAGGTGTGGACTACATACCAAAGGGCCTCATTGGTCTGTTCTTCCATTTTGGTTAAGCCTCCGTTTCAAGATGAATCATGCGCCGATGATCAGGCCCAGGATGCCGCCGAAAATGGCATCCAGCGCGATCATCACAACGGCTGCGATCGCCACGGTCACGAGCACGACGATGGTGTTGGTCTTAACGTCCGCCTTAGACGGCCACACGACCTTCTTCAGTTCGCTCTTCGTGTCGCGGAAGAACTTGGCGATGTTTGCGCCAAAGCCCTTCATTCTGGCTACAAAGCCCGGCTTTTTCTCGGTTTTGTCTGCCATGATGCGTCCGCCTTTCTTACTTCGTCTCGCGGTGAACCGTGTGCTTCTTGCAGAAACGGCAGTACTTCTTCATCTCAAGACGATCGGGGTTGTTCTTCTTGTTCTTCGTGGTGTTGTAGTTGCGCTGCTTGCACTCGGTGCAGGCCAGAGTGATTTTAACGGTCATTTGTTGACACCTCCATTATAACGGTTGTTTTGAACCTCCCTCGGCTTGCGGTGCACGCCCTAAAAACAGGGCGCACTTAATAACCCCGCAAAAGAGGTGATATCATTGTATCACGCGTTTTGCCATCCGTCAAGCGGATTTTTTGCGTTTTTTTGAGACTTTTTTGAATTTTTTCTCTCCTGCCTGTTTTGGCCTACGCCTTGAATCCGCCGCATAGATATAGTATAATAAAGTGTCTATAACTGCTTATAGAAAATCCGGCCCCGGGCAAAGCGCCCCTTCCGGCCATAAGATCAGGAGAGATCATGATGCAATCTGAAGATAAACTCTGTGTCGTCGTGCTGTTTGGTGGCATGTCCAGCGAGCACGAGGTCAGCCGCGTGTCCGCCGGTACCTTTGTGGACAACCTGGACCGCGCCCGCTACGAGGTGCTGACCGTGGGCATCACCCGGGAGGGCCGCTGGCTGTGCACCGAGGCCACCAGCGCCCAGATGGCCGACGGCAGCTGGGAAGAGCTGCCCGGCAACATGCCCTGCGTCATCAGCCCCGACCGCGCCGACCACGGCATGATCCTGTTCACCCCGTCCGGTCAGGTGGAAAAGCTGCACGTGGATGTGGTCATCCCCGCGCTCCACGGCCTGTGGGGCGAGGACGGCACTGTGCAGGGCCTGCTGGAGCTGGCAGGCATCCCCTACGTGGGCTGCGGCGTGCTGGCAAGCGCTGTCTGCATGGACAAGGCCGTGGCCAACGCCCTGTTCGATGCCGCCGGCATCCCCCACACCAAGTGGCTGAGTGCCTGCCGCTGGGAGATTGAGAGCGACCTGGACGGCGTGTGTGACGGTGCCATTGCCAAGCTGGGCTGGCCCATCTTCGTCAAGCCCGCAAACGCCGGTTCCAGCGTGGGCATCACCAAGGCCCACGACCGGGATGAGCTCAAGCAGGCCATTGCACTGGCCCTTGAAAACGACCACAAGGTGGTGTTTGAGGCCTTTGTGGACGGCCACGAGGTCGAATGCGCCGTCATCGGCTCTGACCCCGCCGTGGCCACCCGCCCGGGCGAGATCCTGGCCGGTGCCGAGTTCTACACCTATGACGACAAGTACAAGAACGGCGTAAGCCAGGTGGTCATCCCGGCCAGACTCAGCGAGGAAAAGCTGGACGAGGTCAAGACCTACGCCGCCATGGCTTACACCGCCCTGAACTGCGAGGGTCTGGCCCGCTGCGATTTCTTTGTGGAGCACGGCACCAACCGGGTGATGATCAACGAGATCAACACCTTCCCCGGCTTCACCCCCATCAGCATGTACCCCAAGCTCATGGAGCACGAGGGCACCCCCGTGCCCGCCCTGATCGATCACCTGATCGAACTTGCGCTGGAAAGGACGGAAAAGCAGCATGGATAACCGCCCCATCGGCGTATTTGACAGCGGCCTGGGCGGCCTGACCGGCGTGCGGGAGCTGCGCAGGCGGCTGCCCCACGAGAACATCGTCTACTTTGGCGACACCGGCCGGGTGCCCTACGGCAGCCGCAGCCCGGAGACCATCCTGCAATATGCCCGGCAGGACATCGCGTTTCTGCTCTCCAAGGATGTCAAGTGCATCATGGCGGCCTGCGGCACGGTGTCCAGCACCTACCCCGCCGCTGAGGCCGAAAAGCTCCCGGTGCCCTATCTGGGCGTGGTGGATGCCGCCGCCCGGGAGGCTGCCTTTTCCACCCGGAACCGGCGCATCGGTGTCATCGGCACTGCGGCCACCATCCGCTCCCGCAGCTATGAGGCGCTCCTGCGCAGGCTGGTGCCCGGTGTGGATTTTCAAATATCGGTAAGCTGAATGTACAGTTGGAATAGCAGCTATTAACGAACCTTGATAGCCTAATAACTGCTTAGAACTTTGCCAGAGGGATTTAATTCTGCTCCACTGGAAAATCCTTCCCT
>ENA-OQIX01000162-OQIX01000162.1-human-gut-metagenome-genome-assembly--contig:-NODE-162-length-13778-cov-2.916490_pt1 | contig 13778 bp, 15 predicted proteins | sample MGYA00242591_ERZ504756 | MGnify/ENA primary metagenome ERZ504756 (study PRJEB26092, sample SAMD00036369) | human gut metagenome | host: Homo sapiens | study: EMG produced TPA metagenomics assembly of...
CAGCACGCAATCGCTTGCGTCCTGTGTGAATTACTTTGTTTGGAATTGTTTAACGTGTTTTTCCAACACGAAAATAGGTTCCGTTACAAGTTTTTCGATATTGTTCAATTTTCAAGGTCCTGTGCGCCTCAGCCTTAGCGGCTGACGACTTGATTATTTTACCACAGAAGTGATTTTTTGTCAAGTACTTTTTTCAGAAGCTTTTCGATTTTTTCGAACTTGTGGCTCGTTTTTCAACGTATCCATATTGGTTCTTTCGCTTTGCTTCTGCCGCTTTCAGAAGTCATTCTTTCCGGCGGCCCTTGGCGCTCAAGTATAATACCACATCCCCGCCCTTCTGTCAACACTTTTTGACATCTTTTTTCCAAATTATTTGCAGGGGATAAAATTCCTCTGTTCTCCCTATAAACAATGCTTGCTCCTTTCTTGACAAGGCGGCGGGCAGAACGTATCATGGAGTCATCCCGTATCCTGTATGAGATAGCCATACTTTAATATAAAGGAGAAGCGCCATGTCCTGTGTTCCTGTCCGCGGCTGCCGTATCGGCGAAGGCCGCCCCAAAGTCATTCTGCCCATCGTAGAACGCACCGAGGCTGCGATTTTGGAAAAGGCCGCTGCGTTTTCCACACTGTGCGCCGATTGTGTGGAATGGCGTGTCGATCTGTTTGAAGCAGCCGCCGACCCCGGGGCAGTGGTGCACTGCCTGGCGAAGCTGCGGGTCCTCTTAAAGGAAAAGCTGCTACTTGTGACCCTGCGCACGAAGGAAGAGGGCGGCAGCATACCGGTCAGCCATGAGGGATACCTCCGTTTTCTCCGCACGGTTCTGGATACCGATTGCGCCGACCTCATTGATATTGAGTTCCTCACCGCAGGCACAGACCTTCCCGCACTGGTTCAGGACGCGCACACCGCCGGGGTCAAGGTCGTGTGCTCCAGCCACGACTTCCATAAGACCCCGCCCAAGGCCGAGATGGTCTCCCGGATGGTGGCCATGCAGCAGGCGGGGGCCGACCTGCCCAAGCTGGCTGTGATGCCCCAGAGCCGTGCCGATGTGCTGGAGCTGCTGGCCGCCACCGCCGAGATGACCGACCACCACCCCGAAACGCCCGTCATTACCATGAGCATGGGCGCACTGGGAGCCGTGAGCCGCCTGTGCGGCGAGGCCTTTGGCTCTGCCATGACCTTTGCCAATCCCGGCACGGCCAGTGCCCCCGGTCAGGTAGGGCTGGATGTGGTCAACGCTGTGCTGGACAGCCTGCGGCTCAGCTGATCTATCAATATCAATACACAGCGCCCCGGAGAGCGATCTGCCTTCCGGGGGCGCTTTCTGTTTTATTCTGTTTCCATTTCCCGTGCGATCTTCTGAAAGCAGAAGTACGGGATCACAGTTCCGGCCACAAAGGAAGCGGGCCAGCCAAGCCAGACCACATCCAGGTTCCGCATTCCCCATGCGCCCACAGCCACCACCGCAATTTTTGTAATGAGCTGCATCACGCCGCCCATCAGTGCCTGATTTGCCCTGTCAACGCCGCGGAGCACCTGCTGATACACCTGCATCACACCGGCCAGGATCCCCGGCACCGCCGTGATCAGCAGAAACCGCTGCACCACAGTCAGGATCTCCGCAGACGGTTCTGCGAGGAACAGCCCTGCCATCTGGCGGCCGCAGAGCAGCAGAAACACTCCCAGCACGGTGCTGACCACCAGAGACAGCTGCAGGGAGGCCCGTACCCCTTGCCGGATGCGCTGCGGCTTGCCGGCTCCGTGGTTCTGGGAGGCATAGACGCTGAGGGAGGAACCGATGGTCTCCACCGGCATCAGGGCCAGCGTTCCGATGCGGCTGGCGGCAGTGTAGGCCGCCATGGTGGCCTCGCCGAACAGATTGACAGCGCTCTGTGCCACCAGATTGCCCAGATTGTTGAAGGCAGACTGCACCGCAATGGGAATGGCCAGCACCGTGATCTGCCGCAGCAGCTTTCCATGGAGCCGGAGGTCCTGCCGCCGCATCCGCATCATGGGATATTTGTGGAACAGCAGCACCGCCGCCACCACCGCCGACAGGGCCTGCGCCAGTGCCGTGGCCCAGGCAGACCCGGCCACTCCCCAGCGGAACACAGCCACAAACAACACGTCCAGGCCAATATTGCTCAGAACAGAGACAATCAGGCAGTACAGCGCTGTCTGGCTGTCTCCCAAGCCCCGGAATGCACTGGAAAACAAATAATACATCAAGGGGCAGATCATGGTGATGAAACTGATCTCCAGATAGGCAGTGGCTTCCTGCAGGGGGCCCTCCGGGGTCCCCATCCACCGCAGGATGGTACCGGAGAAGGTCAGGCCCATCACCATCATCCCTGCCGACAGGAACAGCCCCAGATACAGGCTGTTCACAAAGGCCCTCCGCATCAGCTCCTCGTTCTTCTGGCCAAAGTACCGGCTGATGATGATCCCCACGCCCACATTGATGCCGATCATCAGGGCTGCCAGCAGCAGGATCACCGGCATGGTGCTGCCCACCGCTGCAAGGGCAGTCTGCCCGAGATACCGCCCCACCACGATGCTGTCGGTAATGGAGTAGACCTGATTCAGCAGGTTGCCCATCAATGTAGGAAAGGTAAACGCCCACAGCAGGGAGATCGGCTTTCCCTCTGTCATATCCAGATTTTTCTTCATGCACATCCTCCTTTGCATCAAAAAAGCTCCTTCAGAATGCCCGCAAGCACGCAACCCCGGGTTCAGGGGGGTCCCTGTTTGCAGCACTCCAAAGGAGCCTTTGTTGATTTGATTTTTCTGATACCAGTGTACCACAGCGGCGCTGATTTGTCCAGCGCTCCGGGGTCAGTGGACAGAGGTGCGGACGAGGGCGCGCTTGAGGCGGGCCTGGGCCAGCTCATATTCGCGCTCATCCAGGTCCTTCCGGGCCAGGATCTCTTCGGCGCGCTTCTTGGAGGCCTCGGCGCGGGCCTGGTCGATCTCCTCGGCCCACTCCCAGGTGGTAGCGACCAGATGGACATCCCCGTTCAGCACGGTGAGCATCCCGCCCATGCAGGCGGCGCGGCGGCGCTGGCCGTCCGCGTCCACGATATGGGCTTCGCCCATTCCCAGCGCGGTGCAGTAATCACCATGCTTTGCCAGAATGGCAAGGTCGCCGTCGATGGCACGGCAGACCACCCGTTCCGCCTGACCGTCAAAGGCACAGCCGTCCGGCGTGACCACCGTCAGATGAAAGGTCGTCATGGTTTACCCTTTCTTCGCCTTGGCGAACACATCGTCGATGGTGCCCGCGAACAGGAAGGCGCTCTCGGGCAGGTCATCGCACTCGCCGTTCAGGATCATCCTGAAGCCGCGCAGGGTCTCCTTCAGCGGCACATACTGACCGGGCATACCGGTGAACTGTTCCGCAACATGGAAGCTCTGGCTCAGGAAGCGCTGCACCTTGCGGGCGCGGCTGACGGTCAGCTTGTCCTCTTCGCTCAGTTCGTCCATGCCCATGATGGCAATGATATCCTGCAGCTCCTTGTAGCGCTGCAGCACCTTCTGAACATCGCGGGCGATCTCGTAGTGCTCCTGACCCACGACCTCGGGGCTGAGGATGCGGCTGGTGGAATCCAGCGGGTCCACAGCGGGGTAGATGCCCTGAGATGCAATGTCACGGCTCAGGACCGTGGTGGCATCCAGATGGGTGAAGGTGGTGGCAGGGGCCGGGTCGGTCAGGTCGTCGGCGGGAACGTAGACAGCCTGCACCGAGGTAATGGAACCCTTGCGGGTGGAGGTGATGCGTTCCTGCAGAGCGCCCATCTCAGTGGCCAGGGTGGGCTGGTAACCAACGGCAGAGGGCATACGGCCCAGCAGAGCCGAGACCTCAGAGCCTGCCTGCGTGAAACGGAAGATGTTGTCGATGAAGAGCAGCACGTCCTGATTCTTCACATCGCGGAAGTACTCCGCCATGGTCAGGCCGGACAGGGCCACGCGCATACGGGCTCCGGGAGGCTCGTTCATCTGGCCGTAGACCAGAGCGGTCTTGTTGATAACGCCGCTCTCGGTCATTTCACCGTACAGGTCGTTGCCCTCGCGGGTGCGCTCGCCAACGCCGGTGAACACCGAGTAGCCGTTGTGCTCGGTGGCAATGTTATAGATCAGCTCCTGGATCAGGACGGTCTTGCCGACACCGGCACCGCCGAACAGACCAATCTTGCCGCCCTTTGCGTAGGGGCAGATCAGGTCAACGACCTTGATGCCGGTCTCCAGGATCTCTGTGGTGGACTGCTGCTCCTCATAGCTGGGGGCAGGGCGGTGGATGGGCCAGTAGGCCTCCGGGGTGGGGGCAGGCTTATTGTCCACCGGCTCACCCAGCAGGTTGAACACGCGGCCCAGGCACTGGTCACCCACAGGCACCCGGATGGACTCGCCGGTGTCCACGGCATCCGTGCCGCGCACCAGGCCATCGGTGCTGCTCATGGCAATGCAGCGGGCCACATTGTCGCCGGTGAGCTGAGCGACCTCCACCACCAGCTTCTGGCCGTGGTTGTCGATCTCAATGGCGTTGAGCAGGTCCGGCAGCTCGCCATCCTTGAACTGGATGTCCAGCACCGGGCCGATGACCTGGATCACCTTGCCGATGTGTTTTTCGGACATAGGCTACAACTCCTTTTTTAGATTTCTGCGCCTGCCACGATCTCGGTGATCTCCTGCGTGATGGCAGCCTGACGGGCGCGGTTGTAATACAGATTCAGATGGTCGATCATTTCGCCCGCGTTCTTGGTGGCGGCATCCATGGCGGTGCGGCGGGCGGCCAGCTCACTGGCCACGCTCTCGCACACGGCACCATAAACGATACCGGCCACATACTCGGGGATGATGGCGCGAAACACTTCCTCGCTGCTGGGCTTGTACAGGATCTGACTGCGGCGGGCAGCGGCCTTCTGTTCCTCGGTGGGCTCAATGGTCAGGGGCAGCACCTCCATGGTGACAGCTGTCTGGGTCATCATCGAGTCAAACCGGGTGTAGCAGAGTTTCACTGCGTCGTAATCGCCCTTCAGGTAGCCCTCGGTGATCTTCCGGGAGAGGGCAAAGCACTCACCCACCGAGACATCCGCCGCCAGCAGCACCTCTTCGGTGAACAGGTCGGCCCCGTGGTGGGCAAAGTACTCCTGACTTCTTTTGCCAATGGGCAGCACCGTGACCGGGCCCTGCTGAGCCTCCGCCTGCTTGAGCACGTTGGAGTTATATCCACCGGCCAGGCCGCGGTCGCCTGCAATGACGACCAGCAGGGTACGTTTGATCTCTGCCCGGCGCAGGTAGGGGCTGCGGGCCCGGGGGTCTGCAGCCGCAATGCCGGTCAGCGTGTCGTGCAGCGTTTCAAAGTAGGGGCGGCTGTGTTCCACCCGCTCCTTGGCACGGCGCATTTTGGAGGAAGCCACCAGCTCCATGGCCTTGGTGATCTGCATGGTACTCTCTACGCTCTTGATGCGCAGCTTGATGTCCTTCATGGAACCTGCCATGCGTTACGCCTCCTTCCCTCAGTGCGCCTTGACGAAGCTCTCGGTGTAAGCGGACAGAACGCCCTTGAGTGCTTCCTCGGTGTCCTTGTCCAGATTGCCGGTGGTGCGGATGGTCTCCATCACAGCGGCACCGGCGGCATCATTCTCGAGATATTCGTACAGACCCTTTTCGATTCGGCCACATCAGCCACCTTGACCTTGACCAGAAGATCATGGATGGTGGCATACAGGATCGCCACCTGCTTTTCCACGGGCACGGGGGCCGAGCGGTTCTGCTTGAGCACTTCCACGATGCGTTCGCCCTGTGCCAGACGGGCCTTGGTGTCCGCGTCCAGATCGGAACCGAACTGGGCAAAGGACTGCAGCTCGCGGTACTGGGAGTAGATCAGCTTCAGGGTGCCGGCCACCTTCTTCATGGCCTTGATCTGGGCGTTGCCGCCAACACGGGACACCGAGATGCCGGGGTTGACAGCGGGCATAACGCCCGAGTGGAACAGCTCCGTTTCCAGGAAGATCTGACCATCGGTGATGGAGATGACGTTGGTGGGGATGTAGGCCGAAACGTCACCCGCCTGGGTCTCGATGATGGGCAGAGCCGTCAGGCTGCCGCCGCCCAGCTCATTGGAAAGCTTGGCCGCGCGCTCCAGCAGACGGGAGTGCAGGTAGAAAACATCGCCGGGGTAAGCCTCACGTCCCGGGGGACGGCGGATCAGCAGCGAGAGGGCACGGTAGGCCACCGCGTGCTTGGAAAGGTCATCATAGATGATGAGGACATGCTTGCCCTGGTGCATGAATATTCGCCCATGGCACAGCCGGAGTAGGGGCGATATACTGCAGGGGGGACAGCTCGGAGGCCGTGGCGGACACCACGATGGTGTAGCTCATGGCACCGGCCTCGGTCAGGCTCTGCACCAGGTTTGCCACGGTGGAGCGCTTCTGACCGATGGCGACATAGATGCAGATGACATCCTTGCCCTTCTGGTTGATGATGGTATCCGATGCAATGGTGGTCTTGCCGGTCTGGCGGTCGCCGATGATCAGCTCACGCTGGCCGCGGCCGATGGGGATCATGGAGTCAATGGCCTTGATGCCGGTCTGCAGGGGTTCCTTGACCGGCTGGCGGTCGATGATGCCGGGGCGGGCTCTCGATGGCCCGGAACTACGGTGGTCTCAATGGGGCCGTGCGCCGTCGATGGGCGTGGCCCAGTGCATTGACCACGCGGCCGATCATCGCCTCGCCCACGGGCACGGAAACGACCTTGCCGGTGCGCTTGACGGTGCTGCCTTCCTTGATGCCGACATCGGAGCCCAGCAGAACGATGGAGACCGTGTTTTCCTCCAGGTTCTGGGCCATACCGTATTCGCCGTTGTCAAACTGAAGCAGCTCACCTGCCATGCACTTTTCCAGGCCGCTGGCCCGGGCGATGCCGTCGCCTACCATGATGACCGTGCCGACTTCGCTCTGCTCGATGACATTCTCGTAGTGCTTGATCTGGGCACGGATGATCTTGGAGATCTCTTCAGGTTTCAGTTGCATTGTCTTGTATTCACCACTCAATTCTTAAAATCTTTCGGGTGGAAATTCGATGGATCACAGTGTCACGGACGCGATATCCCTGCGCAGCGCCGCCAGACGGTTCTGAACCGTTCCGTCCAGCTCGGTGCCCTCGATATCCAGCCGGATGCCGCCCAGCACAGCCGGATCGACTTTTGTTTTCAGGTCTATGGTCTTGCCGGTGAGCTTCTCCAGCTTTTCGTGCAAGCTCTTCACCTGCTGCTCCGTCATTGCCACTGCAGTGGTTGCCGCTGCTTCCAGAATACCGTGTGCCTGATTGTAGCGCACCCGGTAGGCCCGGGCGCAGCCGGGCAGCTCCCGCAGGGTGCCCTTCTCGCACAGGATCTTCAAAAAGTTCAGCACATAGAGGTGGACCCGATCCCGCAGCGCTTCGTCCAGCAGGCCGCAGCGCTCCTTTTTGGGGATGCTGGGGGTGCTGAGCAGATGCAGGTACTCCGGGCTTGCCTTAAAAAGCGCCACGGCCTCGTCCAGCTCGCCCAGAATGCGGGTCTCCAGCCCTTCCTCCGCTGCCAGGTCATACAGGCTTCCGCCGTACATCCTTGCTGTCTCGGTCATGATGCTTCACCCACGTTTTTGATAAATTCGTCGATCAGGTCCTTGTGGTCGGCTTCCTTGATCTCACGCTCGACCACCTTGGAGGCGATCTCCATGGCAATGCCGCCGATCTCGTCCTTGACTTCGTTCACGGCCTTCTTGCGCTCCTGCGCAATGTCGGTCTCGGCCTTCTGCTTGAGGGCAGCAGCCTGGGCGCGGGCCTCACCCACGATCTCTTCGCCGCGGGCAGCGGCGGTCTTTTGGGCACTTGCCACGATCTGGTTGGCCTCGGTGCGGGCGTTCTGCAGGTTCTGCTCATACTCCGCCTTCATGGCCTCGGCCTCGGTGCGCAGTTTCTGCGCATCTGCGATCTCGCTGTCGGCTTTTGCCTTGCGCTCGGCGATCACCTTTTTGACCGGATTCAGCAGGAACTTTTTGAAGATGAGCAGCTGGATCATCAGGTTGCAGATCTGGGCCAGAAAGGTCCAGCCGTCCAGCGTGATCAACGCCTGGTACAGTTCCATAAGCGTCTCCTTTCGTTCTTTTGTAAAAGGTTCCGCTTATGCCAGGAACTTCATAAACATGCCGGGTGCCAGGAAGATCAGCAGCAGGCCGGTAACAAAGCCGTAAATACCGGTGGTCTCGGAAAGTGCAACGCCCAGGATCAGGGTGCTGGTCACGTCGCTCTTGCACTCAGGCTGGCGGCCCACGGCCTCACAGGCAGCGGCGGCAGCGTTGCCTTCGCCGATACCGGGGCCGATACCTGCGATCAGTGCGCAGCCTGCGCCGATGCCGCAGCCTGCCAGGGCGATACCACGAGCAAGGTACTGAAAGTCAGTCATAAGTTTTGTCCTCCAAAAAAGTTTTTGTTTTGGGAGATGCCGTTGTGAGGGCTTAGTCCTCACCGGCAGCACGTTTGATGAAAATTGCGGTCAGGGTACAGAAGATGAACGCCTGAATGCAGCCGCCGAACCAGTCGAAATACAGGCCCGTAAAGGCCGGGATGCCGATCTGGAACAGCTGGATCTGGCTCAGGAAGCCGGGCAGCCAGCCGAAGATGACATGGCTCAGGCTTGCCAGCGCCCAGTACAGCAGTGTGGAAATGACAGTACCGGACAGGATGTTGCCAAAGTGACGGAACGCCATGCTGACGGGGGTCGAGATCTCCGACAGCACATTGATGGGTGCCATGATGAAGATCGGGTCCAGCAGGCCCTTCAGATAGGAAAGGATGCCGTTGGTCTTGATCTTGTAGTACATGATCAGCACAAACACCACAATGGCCCACGCAGCCTCGGTGTTCAGGTCGGCCGTGGGGCTCCACAGGCCAATGACACTGATGAGGTTGCAGCCGATGCTCAGAGCGAAGATCGAGCCGATCAGAGGGATATACTTGTCAAAGTGATACCCCATGTTGTCGTGCACGAACTGATCCAGCCGCTCCACGATGAACTCGGCCGCGGCCTGCCGCTTTGAGACATTTTCCAGCTTGAGGTTGCTGCCCAGCCAGATGGCCAGGCCCGAAAGCAGCGCCATGACGATCCAGGTAGTGACTAGGGTCTGGGTGATCTTGAGATCGCCCAGCAGGGGGATATCGGTATGGATGGTATACAGGATCTTTGCGCCGTTCAGTTCCATTTGTTACGTTTCACCCCCTTCGTCACGGGGCTCAGCCTCCGGCTCCGGGGCGGGTTCGGGGGCGTCCTCCACAGAGACATCCACCGAGGGCCCGGCCGGTGCAAGGGGCTTGTACTTGCCGGTTATTTGCAGGTAGTAGATCGTAACACGCGGGAACAGCAAGGGCAGAACGCTGGCAAAGGGCTGGAAGCAGGGTGCCCCGATGGACACGATGATCCACACCGCCTGCAAAAGCATTCTGACGTTATAGGAAGCTTGTAATGTGGCTTTGCGCCGCTTCTCATCCTGCTCGTCGATGACCTTCTGACACACGATGCAGATGCCCGCAAAGTTGCCGATGGCCACGGCCGCGCCGATGAGACTGCCCAGAACGACAGTGTAATCAAATTTCACCCAGCCAACCAGGTGCAGCGCCGCAAAGGCCACCCACAGGGCAGCGGTGCAGATGGCCGTGCCGCAGGCGATGCGCGTCAGCTCCTTTTTGGATTCCGGCTGTAATTTCATAAAGGGGAACCTCCTGTGATGTTTACTGATGTGAGTTGAACCCCACCCGCTTCGGTTTTCCTTTTTGGCGCGGTCCAGGTGCTCCTTGGCAAAATACCAGAAGTTCTGCGCCCCGGAGGCAAGGCCCAGCAGGATGGCCGGCAGGAACACCCATTCCGGCCAGCTCCAGCTGTTCACCGCCCACCAGGCACCGCCCAGGCACATGACCAGCGGCAGCAGCATATTCAGGCCCAGCTGGGTCAGCCAGACAAGATCTTCCAGCGCCTTGTACCAGCCCTTCATGCGGTGTCGCCCTCCCTCTGTGCGCAGACCCGAACCAGCAGCCCGCCGCACCCTTTCGCAATGGTTTCGCTCCGGTAAAGAAGCTCATATGGATAGTATAATTCAATTCACTGAACTTTTCAATCAATTTTCCACCGATTTTTGGTAAAACTTCATAGTTCGTTCACACTAACGCCATAATTGTACGTCCACGGTGGAGTATGTCCGTCTCCGGCAGCATCAATACCAAAAATATGATAGGTTTCTTGTGCAAAACACAAAAAACCGCCCAGCTCATTTGAGAGCCGGGCGGCGTTATCCTGGAAGTGCGGGGGTCAGCTGTCCTTGCGCTTGATCCACACCTGCGTGCCGTAGAAGGGATTGGCAGTGCCAAGGCACAGACCCTGGTCGGTGGTGGCGAATGCCCGCAGACCATGGTTGTAGGGGTCTCCAAAACCGTCCACGGTGATGGTCTGGAAGTTCACGCCGTCCTCCGAAACATACAGGTCAAAGCCCTGCTTTGCCTTGCGCATGTAGTTGAGCAGCCGGATGGCACTGGCGATGTTGCTGACCGTGATGTTCTCGAACACGAATTTGTAGGAAAACTTGATGGTCTGGGCCAGCGTGTCGGGGTTCCCGTTGCCGTCGGGGTCCGTCGCCTGCAGTGCCTTCATCAGGGTCTTGAGGTATTCCCACTGGGTCTTCCACTGCGCAGGGGTGCGCGTCAGCAGGTTGCCGTTGACGAACTGACCAACGCACTCCAGCATACTGCTGGTGTCAAAGGTGCCCACATACAGCTTGCCATCGTACACCTGCATCCGCCAGATGTACTGGTTCTCGCTGCGCCCAAAGCCGGACCCCAGCCCGGACAGGCTGCCGTTGGGGAACATCCGGGTGGCATTGCCCACCACAAGCTCCATGTTCTCGTCCCTGTCCATGCGGTACAGGTTCACCGACTGCTCCAGATTGGCGTTGATGAACCGGCAGTCCAGTCCGCCGCCAAACTGACCGTCGGCGTTCTTGCCGGTCTTGGCAAAGAGGATGCGCTCCAGCGCGATCTCTTCATCGTTGTACTCACCAATATAGAGGTGGTCGTTGTACACGATCAGGTTCGCCGCACCGGAGCGGGTGCGTTCCGGGTCGATGCCGAAGGTGTAGCGGGCACCATCCTTTTCCTGATCGCCTGCCACGGGGGTCCATGTGAAGGTGCCGTCCGCATTCTGGTCGCCCCGCACCAGTGCAAAGGACTGCATGGTGTTGTCGTCCGGCATATTGTCCTCGGTGCCGGTGCAGATGGACACATACAGCCGACCGTTGTACTCCGCCATATCCCAGATACTGCCGCCGTAGATGCTGTCGGCGTAGTGATAGGCGGGGTAGTTGAACAGGCTGTCGGAATCCGCGATCTGGGTAAAGCCCTTTTCCGGGTCGGAGGAGATCAGCAGGGCGGCGCTGCTCTTGCCGGTGGCGGCATCCATGGTCACGTTGCTGATGACCAGCTGATCCTTGTAGACACACATCCCGCGGATGCCCACGGAGATGCCCTGCTGGTAGGCTGCGGCATAATCCTGCACACTGTTCAGACCGATATACACCGGCTTGCACTCGTCGGTGGCCGGGTCTACCTGCCAGATGCTGGGCAGAAAGCCGATGCCGCCGCCACCCACACTGCCGCAGAAGTACAGCTTGCCGTGATACTCCAATGCGTTGCGGAACAGGGGTGTGTAACCGTTATAGGAGCCGGACATCAACAGCCTGGTCTCGCCGGTCCTGGTGTTGATCTTCACCAGCACGCCCTTGGGCCGGCCGCCATCCTCCTCGTTCAGAAAGAAGGTGCCGTTGTAAAGGGCATCGAAGGTGGCGGCAAGCACCTTGTCGTCGTATTCGTCACCCAGACTGCTCTTCATCAGGGAGAGGGTGTTGCCGATGGCGGCGTAGCAGGTGCCCACATACAGCCAGTCGCCGTAGCCGACCGCCGACCATGCGTAGTTCTGACCCCGGTCACCGGCGTTGTAGGCGGCATCCTCCGGGTCAGTCACCACCGCCACCGCGCTGTCTCCCAGATAGTCCACGATGCCGTCTGCGGTTTTGACATCCTTTTCCGGGTGGGTGATCTTCTCAAACGTCTGGTCGTCCTTGCTGTAAAAGAAAGCGTTGCATTCGTCAAGAGATTCCAGAGTGGTCAGTTCCTGCCAGCCATCGGCCTGCCCGACCGCCTCCGTGCCTTCTGCCGACACCAGAAGCTGCACCGGCAGAGCGAACAGCATCACTGCTGCCAGCACGCCGCTGATGACACGTTTCCAGTTCATATCGTTCTCCTTATCTACTCTGCCATTTCTTCAAAAACAGGAAAGAGCTGTCAATGATTTTTATTGTAGCACAGTCCTGCCGGAAGTGCAAAGGTGCCTTGCTGCTTTTCGCGGATGATCCTTGTAAAATTTGTGTAGAAGTCCGCAAAAAAGCCGCCCGGCTCCTGCGAACCGGGCGGCAAAAGGCAGACTTTTGAGAATGATTTACCAGAGGTTTGCGGTCTCGTTATACAGGCCCTCGTAGCTCTTGGCGGAGAGATCCCAGCTGAAATCGCATTCCATGTCGTGCTTGACGAGGTTGTGCCAATCCTCTTTGTTGTAGTAGCGATCCTGTGCACGGCAGCAGGCATCGTACAGCTCATGGGCGCTGTAACCGGCAAAGGTAAAGCCATTGCCCTCGCCCAGCGTGCAGTCATGGATGGAATCCCGCAGGCCGCCGGTCTCGCGGACGATGGGAGGCGTGCCGTAGCGGCAGGCCACCATCTGTGCCAGGCCGCAGGGCTCGCTCTTGGAAGGCATGATGAAGGCATCTGCGCCTGCGTAGATCTCCTGCGACAGGGCCGGTTCGAAGCCGATGTAGGTGCCTACGCGGCCCGGATGGCGTGCGCACAGGTCGGAGAAGAAGTTCTCGTACTGGCTCTCGCCGCTGCCCAGAACGACCAGCTCGATGCCGCGGTCCACCAGACCATCGGCGATGCTCTGCACCAGATCAAAGCCCTTCATGCCGACCATGCGGCTGACCATGGCAAAGACGGGGCTGCCATCCTTGTTCAGGCCGAACTTATCCTGCAGGGCTTCCTTGCACTTTGCCTTGCCCTCTTCAAAGTTGGTGATGTCGTAGTTGAAGGGGATGTTCTTATCCGTAGCGGGATCGTTGGAATCGGTATCGATGCCGTTCAGGATGCCGCACAGCTTGTACTGTTTTTCACGCAGCAGAGCGTCCAGACCGTAGCTGAACCACGGGTCCAAAATCTCCTGTGCGTAGGTGGGGCTGACGGTGGTGATCTTGTCGGCGGTCTCGAAAGCGCCCTTCATGAAGTTGGCGCAGCCGTCGTACTCCACGATATGCTGGTCCCGGTGGCCGATGCCGCAGGTGTCCTCCAGAATATCGGTGCCGTACTTGCCCTGATAGGCGATGTTGTGGATGGTGAACACGGTCTTGATGCGGTTGAACTTATCCAGATGGCGGTAGTACAGGTTCAGGTACACCGGCACCAGAGCGGTCTGCCAGTCGTTGCAGTTGATGATGTCCGGGGTGAAGTCGATGTAGAACAGGGTCTCCAGCACGGCACGGGAGAAGAAGGCGAAACGCTCGCCGTCATCGTAAAAGCCGTAGAGGCCGCGGCGCTTGAAGTAATACTCGTTGTCGAGGAAGTAGTAGGTCACGCCGTCCACTTCGGCCTTGAACAGGCCGCAGTACTGGCTGCGCCAGCCCACAGGCACCGAGTAGTTGG
>ENA-OQIX01000164-OQIX01000164.1-human-gut-metagenome-genome-assembly--contig:-NODE-164-length-13728-cov-3.220646_pt1 | contig 13728 bp, 12 predicted proteins | sample MGYA00242591_ERZ504756 | MGnify/ENA primary metagenome ERZ504756 (study PRJEB26092, sample SAMD00036369) | human gut metagenome | host: Homo sapiens | study: EMG produced TPA metagenomics assembly of...
ATTAGTGATTTTTCTTACTCAATAACATCATGCCCTTTCTTAATCTGTCTTAACCTAGTATGATTGGCTAATGACTTATTTATTGTTCATTTGCTATTAATGCTACTGTGAACTCATAGAAGATACGGTTTCCCTCTGAACAATGCTAATCTTAAATAACAATCTTGCTCCTGAAACCGCATATTAAATATCAGTTGTACGTTGTAGTATTAATCAACTTACAAAAAGTTAACTAGCAGCACAGCAGCGTTCTCAGGTGTTCACACTCAGAAGTCAATGTACAAATATCTCCACCTGATTTTTTTCTGCTTCCCGCTGCACCAGAAACAGTATTCAGTTCGGACTCTTTCAGTTCAAACATAACGTCTCCTGCAACCTTTGTGTTTTCAAGATAGTTTTTTCTCATGTTTTTTCTCATATAGATTACCTCCTCTTGTATCTAGGTTAAGACAGAAATGAACTTATGTAGTTCATGTAATGTATTATAACTTATAAAATCTTGTTAATTTTCAAATGTAATTTTTCCAAGAGTTTGATGTAATATTTCCTCTCAAGAGCAAGTTTCGCCTGCGTAACTCAAAACCCACTTCGTGGTTTTTGACTTCCCCGGCAAACTTGATGGGGATTCCGCTCCCCATTCCCTCGGTTCTGGCTGGCATAGTCTCCGTCTATACCAGCGGCTCCTATATAAAATAGTCGCAGCGTGATTCCAGAATCACGAAAAAAATGCTTATCGCCATAACCCTTTGGCGATAAGCATTTTCATTCTGTTTCTATTCTTTTGTGTCGATATCCATTCTGCCTAACACTTCAAGAATCTCTTCTATCGTTTTCCCCGAATCAACAACAGCCTTTATACAACTGCTCCTTTTTTCTGCTCTTCAAGCAATTTTTCAATTTCCTTCCTTTGCCTTCGCAGATCCTTGAGCGTATCTTCTGTCCTCTCGATCTGTGCAGTCACGTCTGCTAATTCCTTTCCTCTAACGAAACTATTTTCCTGTTTTTTTCTTCCTCTTGGCATATAGAAACCTCCTGTTTTTAGCGTTATTATACGCCCCTTTGAAGATTTTTCTACTACTTTTCTTCCTTACCACTAAGTTCATTCTAATAGGCTTATATATAACTATATCTTTTACGAAAGGAATATTACTGAATGGCAAGACCGAAAAAAGCAACGGAATTAAAAACGCAGCCACCCGATCATGCTGCGGCTGACAGATACCGAATACGAAATCATTTCCGAAAATGCAAAAGCCGCAGCTCTTCCCTTGGCAGAATATGCCCGCAGGCTGGTTATGGGAAAGCAAGTAAAAATACAAATATGAAATTGTGGCAGATCTGCCGGAACTAAAAAAGTTCATTGCTGAGTTTGGAAAAATCGGAAGCAACCTCAACCAGGTTGCCCGTCACTTTAACAGCGGCGGCATTCATTCTCAGGAAATAAAAAAAGCAATCAACCAGGGGATCGCAGATATTTATGAAATGAAATATAAAGTTCTGAAAATGGCAGGCGAATTTCAAAATCTTTCTGTCCCATCATCTTCCCCAGGGAAAGGAGACGCTTTTCATGGCAATCCTGAAACATATCGCCAGTAAGAATGCGGACTATGGAGAAGCTCAGCGCTATCTTATGTTCCAGCATGACGAATATACCGGGAAGCCCATTCTTGATGAAAATGGCAGGCTGATTCCCCGTGAGGAATATTACCTGGACGGTATCAACTGTGATCCCTTTACCTTTGATATGGAGTGCAAAGAGCTGAACGCCCAATATGGAAAAACCAGGCATATGATGAAATCAAGTCCCACCATTATGTCCTCAGCTTCGATCCGAAAGATGCGTCAGAGAACGGTCTTACCGGGGAGCGGGCACAGCAGCTTGGTCTGGAATATGCCCGCAAAAATTTTCCCGGACATCAGGCTCTTGTCTGCACCCATACAGACGGACACAACGAGAGCGGCAATATCCATGTGCATATCGTCATCAACAGCCTAAGAAGGTACGACGTAGAACCGCAGCCATTTATGGAACGCTCCTGCGATTCCCGTGCCGGATACAAACACCATCTGACAAAAGACTACCTTACTTACCTCAAACAGGACGTCATGGATTTATGCCGCCGGGAACATCTGCACCAGGTCGATTTGCTCTCGCCGGCAAATAAAAAAATACACTGAGCGGGAATACCACGCAAAGCGCAGGGGGCAGAAGAAGATGGACGAATTAACCAAAAGATGATTGCCGACGGTATCACTCCACGCAAAACGAAATTTGAAACGCAAAAAGACTTTCTCCGTTCATCCATTGAAAAAGCTGCTTCAGCTTCTCATACTCTGGAAGAATTTCAAAAATTGCTGTGGGAAAAATATCATATTACCCTCAAAGTCAGCCGTGGCAGGTTCAGCTATCTTCATCCAGACCGTACCAAAGCTATTACTGGAAGAAGCCTGGGAACCCATTATGAAAAAGAATATCTTCTTTCCATATTAGAAAAGAATCAGATAGCTTCTTACCAGGGGCAGGCACAGCAAACACCGGAAGAAAATCCGGACATTACTAAAAGCCAGGAAAATCTCTTCTCTGCGATATTTATCAAATCCGACCTCCGGCTTGTCATTGACCTGCAGCAACGTATGAAAGCACAGCAAAGACCCGGCTTACGCTCAAAAATTAAAGACTAATAAATCTACAGCAAATGGCAAAAACAGTTGCTTATATACAGGAGCACCAGTACGATACGGAAGAGGATTTGCAAAACGCTTATTCTGAGGCACAGACACAGTCTGCCGATCTGCGGAAAGCTCTGCGCTCTACGGAAGAGTCACTGAGAAAGGTAAACCGGCAAATTCATTATACCGGGCAGTATTTGACAAACAAATCCATTTATAAGCAGTTTCTTCAATCCCCAAACAAGAAGCAGTTCCGGCAAAAGCACCAGGCGGAGATCACCCTTTATGAATCAGCCCGGAAAATATTAAAAGACCTTTCTGGCAATGGGAAACTTCCCTCCATGAAAATCCTGAAAGCGGAAAAAGAGCGGCTAACCGTCCTAAAAGATAATCAGTATGCGGCATATCAGAATCTTCGGGAATACGAGAAAGAACTAAAAACTGTCCAGGCAAATCTTGCAAATATCCTGGGAAAAGACCAGCCCCGTCAGAAAGAGCAGGAAAAAGACGTTTTCCGTTCATAAGTTTTTCCTATTTCTTCTCTGAATCTGCCCGCTTTTCTTTCTTTAATTCTTCCACTCTTTTTCTGTCTACATAGTGCATTGCATATGCTTTCTCAATCTCCGGTTTTCCACTCTTGCTGAAGCGGAGTGGAAGTACCGGCTTATGTCCCTGCACTTTCTTCACGCCCCACCGCTTATAATAACAAAAAGAGGGCTTTAACCCTGCTTTCTCTGAAAAGCTGCGGATCTGTTTCATGATTACGGAAAGTTGCCGGAGATTACAGGTACATACTTGTTCCAGATATGGAATTTTCCCAAATCTCCACTCCTCATATTTTTGTTTTTGGCAGAACACCGATCTCCATCAGAACATCGACTGGGGCTGCATAGCCCCTTTGCTGGCATTGATGATAAATCGCTGTATGTATTTTTCCAATTCGTTCCTGCTCTTTCAAGTCTATCCTCTCCTCTTTTTCCGATTTTTTTCTTTAGCGCTGATTATACCACTATCCCTCTCTGACGACCAGTGAAAATCTTCTGTTTTATATCCGGTATAATACAGTCGCGGATTTTTCACAAGTCCAAAACAAGTGATTGACTTTTCCTATCGAATTTGCTACATTTAGTTCCGTGATCGTGTTGCGGAAACTTGCGAAGCCCGTGACCGGGGGAGAATCTGCGGATCTCTCCCTCTTTTATTTTAAGAAGATTCTGATATAACAATATATTTCCAAATAGCAAAAAAAGGAAGATACCGCCCATGAAAAGGCAAAGTATCTTCCTTTTTTATTTCCTCCTCCGCTCCCTCTCTTCTTCCGCTGCCACTTGCGGTACAGATTCCTTATCCCGTTTTGCAATCTCTGCCTGCTTCAGATGAAGCCGATCCAGAACAGAAATACGCTTTCCGATCTTCCGTGGCTTTGGCGGCAGGTTATTCATCCGCCCGTCGATCATATTGTAATTCTGTTCTTCCGTAATCTCAGCACTTCTTAAATATTCCCCGTTTTCATATGCTTTCTGCCACGTCTCCAGAGCAGGCGTCTTTTTGGTTTCTTGTACCACTTCCGTAGGTCTTGGATTCAAATACTCCCGGATCTGCTTTTGTACTGTATCGTCAAATCCATGAAATACATTGTCTGCAACCAGCTTTCCATCCGCATCCAGGACGACGTTGGCAGCCTGCGATCCATAAACCGTATGCTCCATCAGGAAAAACTCTCTCCCATCTATCACAATACTGTCATACGCCAGCCAGCTACCTGCTTTCCCTTCAATGTGGAAGTCTGTCGTATCACAAGAAATCAAAGCACCGGAAGAACCTTGACGGATAAAACCAGCAAGCACAACAAATCCTTCTTTTTCCTACATAATAAGAGGTAATCTCTCCATCTTGATTGAGTATCAGGACATCGCTGACACTGACAGAATGACCGCTAAAGGAACGGGGCGTACGTTCATTCAGGCGCTTCCGGATCTCCGTCGGAGTCTCTCCCCTTTTCATCTGTCCAAGATACTTCTGCTCATAGTTCTCATATCGTACCTGGATATGATTTTCCTGCAGTGTTTCATAAGGGCGGAAACGGATCAGCCGGTTTTCCGGCGTCCTTTTTAACTGATAGAGTGCAAACTGATTTAGCTCCATTACATTTCCTCCATCGGCTCCTGTCTGTATTCCTCAAAATCTATTGCCAAAAACTCCTGGTCGGTAAGCCGTTCCATTTTCGATAAGGTACTGTTTACAAGTGAAAGCATTTCCGCATCTTCCTTAATAAATGGGAAAATTCTCCGGATTTCCTGCATGGTTTTCATACGGTTTTCTTTTTGGAACATTGCCATAAGAAAATATTCATCTTCCTCAAATCTCAGCTTCATAACTCTGGTTCTCCTTTCTTCTTCTCCTGGGATTTCTGCCCTGCTGTCTGCTCCTTTGCTTTTATCTTTTCCTGCCGCTCCTGCAATGCCTGCAGAACAGACTGTTTTGTACTCATTGGCTTTCCCGTTTCTGGTTTCTCAGAAGGCACTTCCCCGATCTGTTCCGTTGTACCTTCCATCCGTTCCGCTGCGGCTTCTCTTAGTTGTTCCTTAGAGAGCATTTCTTCCAAATCTGCTACCGCTTTCTGTACCAATGGGCTTTCCTTATAATGCGGCACTAAGTCGATCATATCTTTCGAAATGCTCCCAGCCCGCATCAACTCATATTCCCCGGTATAGATGCTTCCATCTTCCAGCCGAAAGCCAATACCTTTCACTCCATGCAGCCGCTCCGCTGGAATAGCTTGGTATCGTTCAAAAGCTTCTTTTAATGTCAGATTATCCTGGTATTCCCCCAAAACAGGCAGCTCCATACACTCTGCCACATAAAAACTAATCTTTGCTTCCTTGGACGGATTTTCTGGTATGTTTTCCGGTTCCTGGACAGCTTGCTCCGGCAATTCCTGAACTTTTTCATCCAGATACCGCTCCGCCTGTTCCAGATACGCTTCCAGCGTACCAGTCTTTTCTTCTGAGATAGGATTCACGTCAACCGGAAGCCCTGCAATCTTCATTCCATCTTCATGAAGCGCTGTAAAAAAAATCATCTTCCCGGATATTTCCCTGATAAGAAAGTACCACGTCAAGGTCGGAGCTGTCCTGGTACAGCCCGTCTCTTGTCCGGCTTCCATACACTCTCGCCGCTTTAATCTGCACTTCATCCTCCAGCCCCATTTCCTCAAGCTTCGCCTGTGCATAGCAAAGCACCGTTTCTTCAATCTCCTGTCGGCTCTGCCCGTTTAATGCCTGCTCTTTCTGATCTCTTTCTGAGGTTGGCGTCAAATGCTCTGCCTGTTCTACTTTTTCTTGAAATTTTGCACAGTCAATAACCTTACACGTTGTACTCTCTATCCCCTCTTCTTCCAAAATCTCTTCCATAGCGTCTTTCATGGATATGTTCGGATTCTCATACACTCCCCCATCAAGATCCCGAAAGTTTTGGTCATAAAACGTGTAATCGTATCCCTCTTCCGTAGTCTGAATGAAAAAATATTGTTTCGTGGAAGGAATCTGATACGCTGCTTCCGTATCCCATTCTTCCAGATACTTCTCTGCCTGCTCCAGAACTGCCTGTACTTCCTGGTTAAACCATTTCCCACTAAGGGAATTTCTTTCTATATCTTCGATATTGTCTGTCCCATTTACACAGGTAAGCAGCGGCATCCTGGACGTGGCTGCTTCCCTGCTTTCCATAACAAGCTGCTTTTCCAAATGGTTCGGAATCCGGCGGTAGGCTTCCAGCGCTTCTTCCAGGACTTCAAAATATTGATACTTTGGCTCTTCCTGAATGCCATAAGCGTCATTGACAACATAAAATTGTTTGAGAAAAGGTTCCGGCTGCTCTTCCTGCAGGTACTCCTCAATCGCTTCCATAGCCCCCTCATCAAAACCATGCTCCAAATCCTCCGCAGCCAGTTTCCCTTTTTCATCTACAATAATACCTGCCACGGTATTCCCATATTCATCATGTTCCATCCGGTAAAACATTTTCCCGGAGATTTTTCTAGCTTCTGCCGTATGCCAGGTTCCAAAATGCCCGTCTACCAAAAGCCCCTTTGTTTCTTCTGTTACCTGCACCTTTTCTCTTTGCACCTCCTGCTTCCTTTCCTGGATTTCCTCTCTTGCCAGCCCAATAAATCCATCCAGGACTGCCGGATGGCTCGTGACAACATAATCCTGGTTGCTGTCTATCCCACGGTTATCGTTTTTCGGGATCAGATACTTTGCCGCCCATTCTTTCGTATCCCTGGAAAAGCGCCCGTCTCTCTCTAAATGCTGTACCGTGCAGGCAAGTATGTATGTGATACGTTCTTCCCCGTACCTCTCAAGAACGCCTTTGGCAGCGTCCTGCGCCAGATGATAACCGTCAAAGTGCGTTCGGATGGCTTCCTCGATTGCATTTTTACAGTCCAGGTTTTGCTTCCGGGAATCCAGATAAGCGTCTGCATTTTTATGTGCTATCGCATATTCCAAATCAGAAACGTAAAGCGGCGGATATTCTTTTTGCTTTGGCTTCTCTTCCAGCAGTTCCTCCCTTTGCCTTATAAAGTCTGGAAGCTCCTCATACCCAAAGCTGTCCACATAGTGGGCGGTCAGCTTGTTCCCTTGTTTCAGCACGACCACATCGCTCACAGAAAGGGAGTAGCCTGTATAATCCCCTGGATGGTCAATATTGAATTTCTCATACAGATCTTCCAGCGTATCTCCCTCCCTCAGAACATCTCCATAAACAAACTGGTAATCTTTCCCCTCTACAGCCAGCCCTTTCCCTTTCAGGTACGCCAGGTTCATAAACCGGTATTCTCTTCCATTCCCCTCTTCCGAAAGCTGATAGATTCCATAACGGTCTTGTAAATCCGTAAATAATACGGATTCCGTGTGCCTGTGTTCTTCCCATTGGATTTCCTGTATTTTCTCTGTCATCTGATTGATAAACTCTCCTGCTGTTTTCCGTATCGTATCCATCGAAGCACGAAGTTCTTTCAGGTCTTTATCACTGCTCCAGCCGGCAATATAAGGGAAAGAATACTCCGATGTATCCAGTCCGAAGTACTGGCAGACGGTATAAGCCACACTCTCTGCTTCTACTTCCCTTGTCATCTGGTCTTTCTTTTCCCCTGTCTCTTCCATAAAATCCCGGTCATGGAGCTTTGCATGGGCAGTTTCATGAATACCGGTTTTCATCGTCTGGCTTTCACTCATGCCCTTTTGGATCACAATCTCTTTCTTTGTATTGCTGTAATATCCCTTTGCCCCGCTCTCAATCTCATCAAAGCGTATGGGAACGGGAGAGACTTCTTTCAGTGCCTGCAGAAAGGTTTCATAGTTTTTGACATTCCCCGTCAGCTCCGGTACTTCCAGCCCAGGAAGCGGTTCCCCTTCTGTCTGTGATACATCGAATACTGTGGCAATCCGGAAACGTGGGATCGTATAGACAACTTCTTCCATTTCCGGTGTTCCATCCGGTTTCAAAATCGGTTCCTGTGTCTCCGGATCGAGCTTCTCCACTTCTTCTTTTTCCCGGATGGGCGCAGGGGCAATGATCTGTATTCCTTTTTCCCCACGTTTTACCTGGCGCTTAAACTTTTTCTGCCACGCCTGATACCCCGCTACCAGGCTCGCATCCGGCTTCTGCATATAAATCAGAAGTGTGTTATTCAGGCTGTAATCATGGAACTGCGACATTGTTTTCAGATACTCTTTATACATCTCGGATGTAAAAATTTCCTTTACGCCTTTCTCCAGCTTTTGCGTGATTTCTTTCATTTGCTGGCTTCTCTTGTTTTCTGCCATATTGCCTCCTAAAAAATGTCCTGCCGGTTTCCCGGCAGGATAAACCTATTCTTTCATCAGGTTCTCATAGTTCCGGTTCCAGTTTCCGCCCTGGCTCCTGCCTTGTCTGCTGTCCCGATGCAATCCGCTCCTTCGCTTCTCTCAGCTTCCCCAAAACAGATGGTTTACGGGAAGCCTCCGCAACAATCGCGGTTTCTTCCACTTCTTGTCCTTCCCCTGTTTCCAGCAACTCAGAAGAACCCTTTTCATCCATATTCAAAAGAGCATTTAACTCCGTCAAACGCTTTGTCTTTTCTGCAAGCTCCTGTTCTTTCGCAAAAGGTTTTGCCACTTCCTCCTTTGCCGCTTCTAACTGTTGCTGCAGTGTCTCCAGCTTCTGCCCCGTTTCCAACACTTTCCGTTCAATTCCCCCCAAGGCATTGCTGATCCTTTGCAGATTTCCCAGGGCATCTTTTCCCACCTCAACCTTATAGCTGCACTGCCGCTTCAAAGTCAAAAGATAGGTCTGGTTAAAGCTGTCAAATTCTGCGCTCATCTGAAATCCATAAAGTTCCCCGATCTGCCCGGAAGTTTTTACAGCTTTTAATCCCGCACAGGCGGCAATCAGCGCTGTTCCAGCCTCTTTCCGGTCTGTATACGCTTTTCCTCCGATGGTCATGGAAAACTCCTCTTTCGCTTTTTCCAGGAACGGTTTCACAGCGTCCCGATCTGCTTTCAGCCCTTCCAGCCGTTCCTTTGCCGCCGTGATCTGCATCGGGAAGTTTTTCGCTATATCCGTTTCCAGGCGGTATTTCTGGCTGGTATGGTTTGCTTTCATCAGCTTTAATTTACTGACCTGAATATCCAAGTCCATCTTTTCTTTGATATAGGGATTCCCGGTAGCCAGCGCCTTGATCTCCGCATAGGACAATGCCGCATCGTCCACGTCCTCGCAGGCACGGACTGGGCTTTTGGAAGTCATGATCTGGCTGATAAACTTCTGTTTATTCTCTAAAATCTGGTCGAGTAGGTCAGCGGTATTACTACCGCTTTCCCCTCTAAGAACCGTGCATGAGAGTTTCCCCTCACACGGCTCAAGCACTTATAAGCCCTGCGTTAGCAGAACCAGTTCATGAACATTTTTCGAGTAATGAAGCTCTCTATGACAATCAGCATGTAATAAGACTTTCTTTTCTTTAAAGTCGGCTCCCATTTCCGTATGGATTCGGAATCCCCGTTCCACTGTGATAGGTTCACCACAATGCGGACAAATGCCTTTCTGCATTTTGTACAGTGCATTTAATTTCCTTCTTCCATTGATTTCCCGAAACATTCTCTTTGTGTCTCTGTCCTCAAAATATTCTGTGAAACGCTCATCAAATGGTGTCGCTTCTGATTTTGTTTTCAGCCACCTTACTATTTTAGTATCAGTAGCGTATATCAGATGTAATTCAAACGAGTCTGCCATATTTACACTGAATGTCCAGTATCTTGTGCCAACTCTTCTGAAATATTTCTTAGCGATCCATTTGTGTCCTTTCTTCGGGTGCCTACGTTTGCACCATCTCCACAGACATCTCCATACATCAAAATCAAACCGTTCAAACGCCTGCGAGGAAACATTATACTTTTGGAAATTTACCCACCCTCTGATAACCGGATTTAACTTTCTTATCAAATCTTCCTGCTTCATAGATGGATTTTGCTTTATAATCTCCCGTACCTTGCTCACGATGGCTTTATAGTTCTTTTTGGTATGGTTTTGTAAGAAGCTTGTCTTTATACCAGCGTATATTACATCCGAGGAAATCAAAACCATCTTCGATATGGGTAATCACTGTCTTTTCTTCTGACAGTTCCAACCCTCTCTCTGATAAAAATTCCCGGATAATCGGGAGGACACCTGCTTCCAAAAGCTCTCTGCTTTCGCCTGTGACGATGAAATCGTCAGCATAACGTATAAAGTTCACTTTTGGAAAGTATGCTTTTCCATCCCTCTTAGTTTTGTGGTATTTCTTCTTAATCTGGATTTCCAGACCATCCAGTACCATGTTGCAGATAGTTGGTGAGATAGCCGAACCCTGTGGGCTACCGAGGTCTGTCGGAAATAATCTTCCGGTCTCGACATACCCACTCTTTAACCATTTTCGCAGAATATCTTTATCCATTGGGATATGGTTCAATATCCATTCGTGACTGATGTTATCAAAACAGCCTTTAATGTCTCCCTCCAGCACCCATTTAGGGGATTTTGCTTTATTCAGACAGGTAAAACACTGCTCTATTGCATCCTGTACACATCTCTTTGCTCTAAATCCATAGGAGTTAGGGTCAGCAGTGATTTCCGCAATCGGTTCCAGTGCAAATTTATATAATGTCTGCATCGTTCTATCCTTCATACATGGAATACTGAGCGGCCTCTATTTTTCCGTTCTTTTTTGGGATATATACCCTCTTTAACGGTAATGGTTTATAGCCTCTGCGTTTTAAACTGAGAATTGCTTCATATTTCAGTTTGGGAGTAGACCATAAAATTTTGTCTACACCTGCTGTCTTTTTGCCTTTGTTACTCGTTACTCTTTTTACAGCTAAAGCACGTCCGTAGAAAGAGTGTGTGAGCAGCCATTGCAAAGACTTTACTTTGCCGGTTCTGCCCTGTTGATGAGCCTTTACGATACGCATTTGCAGTTTTTTAACGTATGCATTAGCTTTGTTCCAGTCAATGCTGTTCCATGCTTTTGCTACGTCAGAAGTCGCACACATTTTCATGTTCATTTGCCTTACTCCTTTCAAAAATTCTATAAACTCTCTCGTAATTAAGCACCCTGCGGAATTCTGCTCCCTTTTCGGGTGGGGCAAATTTTGAACCCCTATCCGTCCCCATTACAGGGTCGGCATTCGCTTCCTCCGCAATCCTTTACCCGCATTCCCAACGGCTTTCCTTACGGTCCGCTTGCCTTTGCAGGCGAGAATACGGGCTTGACACGTTCCACTTAATCAACAATTATTGATAGTTTAGGTTCCACCTCTACTCCGGCAGTCTTATGTCCGTGTATTCCTACTGTGGAGAGGAATATCCAACTGCACACCTTTTGGTTCAAGCCTATCAGCTACTTTGGCTTGTTCAGCCTTAACGAAGCTTACGGTGATTCAGTTAATTAACCTTGCTATCAGAAAGCCTGCACCCTAACCGCCTTGTAGCTGGCAGTTTCGCTTCTCCCTCACGGGATTTGCTCCAAATAGGGTTCCGTTTATATCCGCTTCCGAACAATGCCATTACTGGCAAAGCCGGGGATATTGGCTTCATCCAACGGAATGGATGGTTTGGTCGGAGTTACCGCCAAACAGTTAAATTAAGCGACTTCGTGTCGCACCCACATGTACGAATCAAACGTATTTTCCGTTACATACCGGAAGATTTTTTACTTTATCATTCTGGTTTCCCTGTCTGAGAATACGTCCCTCCTGCTGTTCCAGGTCAGTCGGTCATTTTTTGCGGACAGTTCAATACATGCCTGTCTGTTTCGCTCCCTGCTCCTGCGTTTGCTCTCGTTTGATTTCTCCCTCTGTATCTTCTTGGCACAAGCAGGACAATACTTCGATATGCCAGAGCGGGGAACATATTCAACACCGCACACCGTACAATTCTTAGGCTTTAACGCAGTCCACCGCTTTGTCGGTGTGATATGTAATTCACCGACAAAGCCGATGAATTTATAATAAATCTTGATTTCCTGCCGCACCATTCCGTCTGTAAGTTTCTCACGTTCCGAAACAAGTATCTTGTCTATAAGTGCGTTTATGATGGTTGCGTCCAGTTCCTTAATGCCTTGATAGTTGCGGATTAGGGAGAGGAAATCACGGACACCCTGCGTCTTCTCATAGCTGTCGCTGAGCGTTTCCGTTACCTCTTTCAGCCTTGCTTCAATTTCAAGCTGTTCTTTCTGGTATTTTCCCGACATCATCTCAAAATTCCGCTCGGTAATACGCTCCATCACCTTATCTTCATAGAGTGAGGAAAACAGCCTGTCCAGTTCTGCAAGGCGTTTGTTCAGTTTTCTTTGCTCCTTTTCCAGTGCCTTTGCCTTGCTCTGGTCTGTTTCCGTGAGCCGCTTTTCAATCGCCCTCACTGCCTTTTCATCATTGACTGCCATATCCGCAAATCGGTTGATGTCGGTGAGGACAGCGTTGAACAAGTCCCTCGCTTCAATGCTGTGTGCGGTACACATGATATTACCGTATCTGCCATAATTATTGCAGGAATATTGTACGCAGTCGATGATGTCGGGGCGTTTCCTCCTGTTGGCACTCATAGCCCGCATCGCATAGCCGCAGTCCGCACACTTAATAACGCCTGCAAAGATGTTCTCAAAGCCGCCCTTGTTTTCTGGTAATCTGCGGCTTGTAATAAGCTGCTGTACGGTATCAAATTCCTCCTGCGTGACTATCCCCTCATGGGTGTCTGGTATCACTTCCCATTCTTCGGGCAGCTTAGAGGGGCGTTTCTTGCTTTTCATGTTGGCGGCAATCCGCTTGTAGCCTGCAAGGTTTCCCGCATATATCGGGCTTCTTAAAATGCCCCTTACGCTGTTCTCGCTCCAAATATAACGGTTCTCCTCATTCTCCTCAAAATACCTCTCATAGCCTGTTGCCCCCTGCTCCGCCGCATAAGCGGCGGGGCGTAAGATATGCTGTTTGTTGATGTGCTTGCGGATTTTGGCGATTCCGTTGCCCGCTAACGCAAGGTCAAATATTTCCCTTACCACATGGGCAACTTTGTCATCTATCAGCAGATGGTTGTGGTCGGCGGGGTCTTTGACGTAACCGTATGGTGCTGTCGTCCCCATGAATTTCCCCTGCTGAAACCTCGCTCGGTACGCCGATTTTATCTTGACCGACACATCGGCGGAATACATTTCGTTTAGGATGTTGCGGAAAGGCGTGATGTCCATAGCGGATTTATTGAGCGTGTCCACGCCGTCATTGACCGCTATATACCTCACATTATGCTCTGGGAAAAACACTTCCAGATACAGTCCGCAATCAAGATAGTTCCTCCCCAGACGAGATAAATCTTTCGTGATAACGCAGTTTATCAGACCGCTTTCAATGTCCTTAATCATGTTCTGGAAACTTGGTCTTTGGAAATTTGTACCAGAGTAACCGTCGTCCACATACGTTTTTGCTAAGTGCCATCCCTGCTTTTTCACATAATCCGTGAGGATGGATTTCTGTGTCGCAATGCTCGCAC
>ENA-OQIX01000165-OQIX01000165.1-human-gut-metagenome-genome-assembly--contig:-NODE-165-length-13722-cov-8.469290_pt1 | contig 13722 bp, 12 predicted proteins | sample MGYA00242591_ERZ504756 | MGnify/ENA primary metagenome ERZ504756 (study PRJEB26092, sample SAMD00036369) | human gut metagenome | host: Homo sapiens | study: EMG produced TPA metagenomics assembly of...
TTCAAATTATACCATAAAACTTGTGAACAATTCTACCGCAACTTTGGAATATATGAGAAAAGTCCGAACAGTTTTCTGCCCGGACTTTCTCGCTCAATCATAAATCAATTCCGCTTTCACAACTTCCTCTGCCTGTGCCTTGCAAGCGTTCATCTGCCGTACCCATTCCATTTGGTTTTCAGCTTTCAGCTGTTCGGCCACGTCGTACTGCTTTGCCAGCTCTGGCATGATCAGCTCCATGCGGTTTCGTGCCGCTTCGTCAATCTTAGCGCAATACTGTCTTACGTACACCCAGCTATGGTGCGTGACGGGACTTTTTTATGCACATTCAATGACAACGATACTAAGAAAGCTACGCAAGGAACAGCAGACCGCTACTCGATGTACGCATGCAAACGATTGCCGCACCGCCGAGTAGACTGGTGCGCATGAAGTTCCTATCACCCGATTCCGGCTTTATGCGCGGCCTCAGCGACGCCGTCGACGCGATTTGGATCAACATCCTCATGTTGGTCACCAGCATTCCGATCATCACCATCGGCGCGGCACTGACCGCCGGCCACGACGCGGCACGACGCTCGCTCGCCGGCGAAGGCACGGTCACCCGCAATTACTTCGCCGCATTCCGATCAAACTTCGCAAAAGCAACCGGATATTGGCTGATTTTCGGCATTGCAGGCGCCATCAGCGTGTACTCATGGATCGTGCTGCAGATCACGCCACTGCTGATTCCAAAATTCGCGCTGAGCATTGTGTGGGTGATCGGATTCGAATGGATCTGGGCTTTGCAGTCACGTTTCGAAAACTCGTTCTGGCGCACGCTCGGCAACGCCTTCGTCTTCGGCGTCAGCAATATCGGGCACACGCTCGGCATGGCCGCCATCGACGCGATTTACATCGCGCTTTTGGTAGGCAGCTGGTTTTACATGCCGCAAGGCCTGTTCCTGCTACTCGTTTTGGGCTACGGCACCATGATTATGATTCACGTGCCGATTTTCGAGCACGTGTTCCGCAAATATGTGAAGTAGTTTTCTGATTCGGATATGAAAGAGCCCGGCCTTGCGGCCGGGCTCAATGCTACTTCGCGAGGCCTATCGGCCTCGCTCAGGCTGGTGCATGGGACAGCGCGCTGCGCTGTCCCACAAGGGATGATCTTCGATCATCCCTTGACTGCACCAGCCATTACACCCTTGACAATGTGCTTCTGGCAGATAAGGTAGAAGACGATGATCGGGATGATGGCCATCACCAGGCAGGCCATCATGGCGCCCATATCGACGGAACCATAGCCGCCCTTAAGGTACTGAATAGCCACGGAAATCGTCTTGTACTTGCCCAAATCGAGCGTCAGGTACGGCAGCAGGTAGTCGTTCCAAATCCACATTGCCTGCAGAATCGCAACAGACACGATCGACGGCTTCATAATCGGCACCACGATCTGGAAGAAAATGCGGGGCACGGAAGCGCCGTCAATCATTGCGGACTCTTCCAACGACTGCGGAATGCCCTTGACCACACCGGTGAAGATGAACACGGCCAGGCCTGCGCCGAATCCCAAGTACACAATGCACAAGCCCCACGGAGTGTTGAGCTTCAGCATATCGGCGAGCTTCGAAAGCGTGAACATCACCATCTGGAACGGCACGATCATGTTGAACAGGAACAGCGTGTACAGCAGCTTCGCAGCCCAGTTGTTCACACGCACGATCCACCATGCGCACATCGAAGTGCACACCAAGATCAGAATCACCGAGCCGACCGTGATCAGCAGGGTCCAGCCGAAGCTGGCGAAGAAATTCGTGGTTTCAATGCCACGGGTATAGTTTTCCAATCCAACGAACGCCTTGCCGGTCGGAATGGAGAACGCATCACGCGAAATATACGCCTTCTGCTTGAAGGAGTTGATGATCACCAGCACGATCGGGAAGATCCACGCCAGCGAAACCACCGCGAACAGTACGGACCACAGTGCGCCGTGCTTGACTTTTTCTCCGGAGTTCATGCCTCCACCTCCTTGCTCGTGGTGAGCTTGTTCTGGATGAGCGCCACGATGGCCACCAGAATGAAGAACAGCACTGCCTTCGCTTGGCCGACGCCTTCCCAGCCCATACGGCCGTAGAACGTGCGGGTAATGTTCATTGCCAGACCTTCAGACATGTTCGACGGAGCGCCGTTGGTCAATGCAAGGTTCTGATCGTACAGCTTGAAGCCGTTGGTGACGCACAGGAACGAGCATACGGTGATAGACGGCATCATCAGCGGAATGATGATCTTGAACATGGTCTGGGTGCCGTTTGCGCCGTCCACGGAAGCCGCTTCGAGCACGTCGGTCGGCAGCGACTGCATGCCTGCGATGTAGATAATCATCATATAGCCAATCTGCTGCCAGCACACCAAGATGACCAAGCCCCAGAAGCCGTAGGTTGCGCTATACGTCAACGCGCGGCCCCAGTGAGCGAGAATGCCGTTGAGCAGCAGCATCCAGATGTAGCCCAGGATAATGCCACCGATGAGGTTCGGCATGAAGAACACCGAACGGAAGATGTTGGAGCCCTTGATGGCCTTGGTAAGCATATATGCGATGGCAAACGCAACCACATTGATCACAACCGTAGTGACAATGGTCAGCGCCGTCGAGAAACCTAACGCATGCAGGAATTCCTTATCCGCAAGTGCCTTCTGATAGTTTTTAAGTCCAATGAATTCCGAGTCAGTCACAGTTGTGAACTTGCAGAAACTCAAATACACACCCATGATGAACGGGATTACAAACCCGATGATAAATGCAGCGAACGTCGGTAGCGCAAACAGAGCCCACCACTTTCGTATCGCTTTGCCGGCCATGCTGATCATAGCTTGCCTGCTTTCTTTCCTCTCCATTCCAACACCGCAGCAACGCGGCATGGAAAACCAACTGCCCCAAATCGGCGAATCACTGCATTGTTTTTCGCCTTTTTAGTTTTTACAGTTGTTATAATAAACAGCGCGACGCGAAATGTCAAACGTTGTCATTTTTACATGTCATAAATCATATATTCTGCATCGTTGTCATAGTATTGACAGCCTGAAAGCATTGTAAATATCAGCCCCGCAACTAACCTGTGGCACAAATGAAAACGTTTGTAATCCAACTTTTGCAAGAGTGTTTCAATACAGTATGCTGAATATCCAGTAGTTCTACTATACAAGGGGTCACCATGAAAAGCAGCATTCAAGACGTGGCACAACTTGCGCACGTCTCCATTTCAACGGTTTCTCGCTCCTTCACACGTCCCGACCTTGTGTCGAAAGCCACGCGTGACAAAGTCATGAAAGCCGCCGACGAATTAAATTTTCCATCTCGCGCTCCGCTGCAGCACTCAAAACCGGCCGCGCGCTACGAATCGCGGTGCTGATTTCCGGCCGACTCAATCTGTGGTTCAGTTCGTCCATCATGGAAGGACTGAACGAATCCTTCCATGATGAAGGCTACGACATCTCAATCTATCAGATGTCCAGCGCCGAGGAACGCCGCGCGTTCTTCGACATGCTGCCGGTACGCCGCAATGTCGACGCCGTAATCGTCATTTCCTTCGACATCGACAGCAACGAAATCAGGCAACTCAGGTCAGTCGATGTGCCAATCATCGGCATCAATTCGAGCTTGCCGGAAGAGCGCGGCTTCAACGCCGCCGTGCGCATCGATGACAAGCAGGGATCCGAATTGGCCGCACGCCACTTGATAACGCTTGGCCATCGCGATATCGCTTACATCCGTACCGACCGTGAAGTGACGCTGCACTTCAGCGTGCAGGGCCGTTTCGATTCGTTCATGACGTGCTGCAAGTCCAATGGCGTCGAACCGCGCGTGTTCGTTACCGACGAAGGCAAGAACAACATCAGCAAAGTCGTCACGCAGCTGCTCAGCTCGGACCACATGCCCACGGCGATTGCCTGTCAGGAAGACGGCATCGCAATTCCGCTACTGTTCCAGCTGGAACGCAACGGTTTCACAATACCGAACGACATCTCCATCATTGGCTACGACGACAGCACCTACGCTCGCGATCTCGGTTTGACCACCATCCGTCAGACACCGGTCGAGATGGCACACGAGGCGGCCCGTATGACGCTTGCCCTGATTGACAAGCAGCCGCTTGACGAGCCGTTCAAGACGTTTCCCGCACAGCTAATCGTCCGATCGACCACCGCCAGACTGCGTCACTGACGTTTGCCGCACATTGCGCACACGGCAAACGTACGAAACACAGAAAGGCCGTCATCGCAGAACATTGCGATGACGGCCTTCCGTTGTCTCCACAACCGGCTGGGGCGAAGAGAGGAAAGGAAAAATCCTCGACCTCAGCTAGCTTATTCAGTTATTGAATTGCGATTTGCAACTCATGGTGCAACACAATCTCAGTGAACAGCGTCGTACTCAGTCTTCCAACCGTCAACAAACGCGGTCTTGACGGCATCCCAGTCACCGGTACCCTGAGCGTATTCGAGGAGGGCGGAACCAAGCTTGTTCTTCCACTCTTCGGACGGCATCATGGTGAAGTTCCAAGAGACTGCGGTCTTGCCGGAGTTCTGATCATCAACAGCAGCCTGGACCAGCGGATTGTCGGACTTGACGTCGCTGAAGGACTTGAACGGGGTGGTGAAGCCCATGTCGCTGGACAGAGACTTGATGCCGGTCTTGCTGGTGACGACCCACTTCAGGAAGTCCTTGGTGGCCTTCTTGTCAGCGTCGGAAGCCTTGGAGTTGATGCACCAGTAGTTCTCGGAACCGGTGGCCAGACCCTGCTTCTCTTCGCCCTTGGCACCGATGTAGATCGGGATCATGCCAACGCTGTCAGCCTTCATGCCGGCCTTCTGCAGATCGGACCATGCCCAGGTGCCGTTCTGATAGAACACAGCCTCGCCGAGGGAGAACTCGGAGGTAGAATCATCACCGGTCTTGGAGCTCAGCTGGGTCGGCTCGGTGGTGGAGTCCTTCAGATACAAATCGAAGATGTTCTTATATTCCGGCAGGTAGGTGCCCTTGATGGTCTCCGGCTGCTTGGTGACGTTGTCATCCTTGAACTCATAGTAAAGCGGCAGGTTAGCCAAATGGGTCTTGAAACGCCAGTCGGAGCTGGAGTCGAAGCCGGCGGAGGTGAACGCGCCCTTGACACCAAGCTGGTCCTTCTTAGCCTGGATGTCATCGGCCACGGCCTTCAAGGTATCGAAGTTGTCGATGTCATCGACGCTCTTGATCTTGGCGCCGTCAGTGGCAATGTACTTGGCCAGCAGATCCTTGTTGTAGATCAGGCCATAAGTCTCCATGGCATACGGAACACCGACGACCTTATCCCCATCCTTGAGGGCGACATCCTTGTTGATAAGCTGCTTGTACGGCTCAGTATCGGACATGTCTTCGGTGTAGGACGACCAGTTCTGGTAGCCGACAGGGCCGTTGACCTGGAACAAGGTCGGAGCCTCGGACTTGGCAATCTCGGACTTCAAAGTCTGTTCGTATGTACCGGAAGCAGCGGTCTGGACCTTGACCTCAACACCAGTTTCCTTGGTGTAATCCTTGGCCAGCTTCTTCCATTCGTCGCTGGATTCCGGCTTGAAGTTAAGGAAGTACACCTTGCCCTTGCCGTTATCGGAACTTGAGCTAGAACCACCGCAAGCAGCCAACGTGCCAACAGACATTGCCGCGATAGCGACCATTCCAACTGCTGCCTTAATAGTACGATTCATCATCGAACCTTTCTCTTCCATTCCTGTTCCCAGCTTCTCGTTGGGAAACAATTTGCGGTATCGCGTCATCACGATTCCTAACAACCACTATTATGCCGCATTCCCCCGATTTTTGCAAACGTAGGCAAAATGAATTCAAAAGTCAGACGTCATACCATCGAAAGAAATCCCGAAAATCATTTATTTTCAATACTTTTAGTAGAGCATACTTTTATGCAAGCGTTTGCGACACGCCGCAGCAAAGTGGCAAGTCATGCATGCAATAAAGAGGCGGTTCCAAGGAGGGACCGCCATAATATTCAGCGATATCAAACAGTTCCGTTCAATAATTCAGCAATTCCAATGTTCGATGACATTGTCACCTTTATATTGGCTTAATACACAATAATGCGCAGTGTCCAATCGCAGCAACCGCGCGAAATGCGGATCAACACCGAGCCATTGCGACGTCAAGATACGAAGAACGTGCGCATGCGCCACCAGCAGCACATCGTTTCCAGCGTCGAGCAACGGTTTGACCGTGGCGATCGCCTCACGTGTGCGCGCCGCAGCTTCCTCCACCGTCTCACCCGGACCGTTGTGCACGGGCACCTGCTCGCCGTTCGGCAACGTCTCGACCCAATCGCCCTCCAGTGATTCGGGGAGCGACCGCGGTCCGTCGCGCCACACATCCCAAGCGAAACCGCCCGCCGCGCTCACATCCTGACGCGTACGGCCCTCGGCACGGCCGTAATCCCATTCCGCGATTTCGGGAAGCACCTTAAAATCGCCATATCCGGCCAGCTGCGCCGTCTGCTGGGCTCTGCGCAACGGACTGGCGAACATGCACCCCTGCGCGAAACCCTGGGGAAACGCCTCACGCAACCGTTCGCCGGCGGCACGAGCCTGATCGCAGCCAATGTCAGTCAACGGAATATTGGTGCGGCCGGTGTGCTGTCCGGATTCGCTCCACACGGTCTGCCCGTGACGCAGCAGCACCAAGCGGCCAGGGGTGATTGCGGAAGCGGCATTGCCTCCCAGTTGAGTTTCAGTCATGTCTCTACTCTAGCCGACGCAAGCTGCGTTTTCATCCCATTCCGCCACGTGTCCCGCACATATTCCGGCATGTTTTCCGACGCGTTACACTGGTTTCATGAGTGAAATGCCGAATATGAAATCCAGTGCGGACCGCGTGGTGGCGGCCCTGCACACCGTCGACGAGAAGGTGAATGCGATGCGCGACCAGAGACTGAACGATCCCGATTCATTTGGCGATAAGATTTTCAAGTCCGTCGTGCCCACGTTGGCCGGACTGGTGCTCGGCAAGGCGTTCGAGATGGTGTGGAAGAAAAGCGTCGGCCGCAAGGCCGTCCGTGCCGACGGTACCAAGAACGAGGCTGCGGAAGCGGCGCTCGGCATCGTATTCGCCGTGGTTTCCGCCGGTTTCGGCGCGCTCGTATCGCAACTGTCCGGCCGCGGGTCGAAGGCGATTGTGGACAGGCGGCACGCACGGCAGGCGCATCGCAAGAATATCGCAAAGCAGTCTCAAGTAGATATGTTCTCACAGGGAGACGGATTTAGCCCGATTCCCTTGCAAAATCGCGCCGCGCGGACAACAATGGCGGTATGAGCAACATTCTTCATAACGCAACCGTCGACACTCTGCTGGAGCGTCGTTCCATCCGCAAATTCAAGCCGAAGCCGCTGCCGGACGACGTCGTCGAAACGTTGGAGACCGTGGCGCAGCATGCGGCGAGCAGCCAGTTCCTGAACGACTGGTCCGCCATCCGCGTCACCGAGCCAGCCGCCAAGAAGCGCCTCGCCGAAATCGGCGGGCAGCCGTATATCGCGACCGCGCCGCTGCTGTACGTGTTCGTGCTGGACGAGCATCGCAATGCCGCGATCGCCGCACGTAAGGGCGTGGAAGTGGCGTCCGACGCGTTCACGCTCAATGGCAGCTATCGTTTCACGCAGGCGCAGAACGACGCGGTTCTGGCACTGCATGCGATGGAGACGGCCGCGTATTCGCTCGGCTTGGGTTGCGTGATTCTCGGCTCGCTGCTCAACGATGTTCCCGCGCTGATCGACCTGCTGAATCTGCCCGAGTACACGTACCCGGTGCTGGGCATTGCGATCGGCAAGCCCGATCAGGAGCCGGCCGTCAAGCCGCGTATGCCGCGTTCCATGCAGTTCTTCGAGAACGAGTATCCAAGTAGCGATGAGAAGCTGCTGTCCGGCTTGGATTCGTTCGACGCCGAAGTGCACAAGTATTACGATTTGCGCGATACTGAACGGCCGGTGGACGCGTTCAGCGACCAGATTGCGGCAAATGCGATCGACGAGGGCGTGAACGCCAAGGCCGTTGCCGTGCAGGCGAAGCGACAGGGCTTCCGTTTGGAGCGGTAGATACATGGCAGCGCTCGTATCATTGATACGAAGCTGATACAACACAAGGCCCGGTGGATTGCAATGAATCCGCCGGGCCTTGGTTTTATATGTTGCCTTGTTCTCGGTATTGTCCTGTTATGCCCTGCTATTGCTCTGCTATTACCTTCTGCGGGGCTTGTAGCCCTTCTTGCGGGAATGTGGCTTGAGCTGCTGGTTAAGCGGAACATGCATGTAGCTGGATTGTGGATCGCGATGCGTGAGATGCCAAGTACCGCAGAAATCGCAACGGTATACCCAAAGCTCAGTGCCGCGTTCGCGCCAACTCTGGTCGGCGGCCTGCTGAGCCGTTGCCTTGTCGTGATACATGATCTTGTTCGACTCGGTGCAACGTTTGGGTACGAAGTAATGCATAGTTGCCCAGTCTATAAACCCATTGCGATAAAACGCTTGCGCCCTACTTGTGTTCAGGGATAAAAAAAATGGGGTTCCCGGAGCAGGATGCTCGACGGTAACCCCCAACGTAGTGAAGCGGCGGCGTGCTACTCTCCCACACCCTCTCGAGTGCAGTACCATCGCCGCGCCTGGCCTTAGCTACCGGGTTCGGAATGGGACCGGGCGTCTCACCAGGGCTATGACCACCGCAAATCTAACGGCCACGGCAAGGAAACCAAAGGAATCCAAACCGGCATGTCATCGGTGGCGGTTTGGGAACCGGCTAGCGGACGCGAGGCAAACGCCTATCGTTTAAATCGTATTCGTGACCATCCCAACGCATATTGCCGTCCAGGACGATCCAGCACAGGAAAGACGCGGAACCAACCCTCCACAAGAGGATCGGAATGTTATGTCGCCGTCGCCCGTTAGTACCGGTCGGCTCCACCCCTCACGGGGCTTCCACCTCCGGCCTATCAAACACGTGTTCAACATGCGGGCTACAACGGTTCAAGACCGTACGGAATCCTAATCTTGGAGCAGGCTTCCCGCTTAGATGCTTTCAGCGGTTATCCCTCCCGAACGTAGCCAACCGGCCGTGCCGCTGGCGCGACAACCGGCATACCAGAGGTTCGTCCACCCAGGTCCTCTCGTACTATGGGCAGGCCTCCTCAGGATTCCAACGAGCGCAGAGGATAGAGACCAAACTGTCTCACGACGTTCTGAACCCAGCTCGCGTGCCGCTTTAATCGGCGAACAGCCGAACCCTTGGGACCTGCTCCAGCCCCAGGATGCGACGAGCCGACATCGAGGTGCCAAACCATCCCGTCGATATGGACTCTTGGGAATGATCAGCCTGTTATCCCCGGGGTACCTTTTATCCGTTGAGCGATGCCGCGCCCGTGCGCCGGCACCGGATCACTATCTCCGACTTTCGTCCCTGCCCGAACCGTCGTTCTCGCAGTCAAGCCCGCTTGTGCGATTACACTCGAAACCCGATTGCCAACCGGGCTGAGCGGACCTTTGAGCGCCTCCGTTACTCTTTGGGAGGCAACCGCCCCAGTTAAACTACCCGCCAGGCACTGTCCCTGAACAGGATGACTGTTCGAGGTTAGACGTCAAACGAGAACAGAGCGGTATTTCACCTTGCGGCTCCACACGGGCTGGCGCCCATGCTTCGAAGCCTCCCGCCTATGCTACACAATCCGCGCCTAACGCCAATACCAAGGTATAGTAAAGGTCCCGGGGTCTTTTCGTCCTTCTGCGCTTAACGAGCATCTTTACTCGTACTGCAATTTCGCCGAGCTCCTGGTCGAGACAGTGGGGAAGTCGTTACGCCATTCGTGCAGGTCGGAACTTACCCGACAAGGAATTTCGCTACCTTAGGATGGTTATAGTTACCACCGCCGTTTACCGGGGCTTGAATTCACCGCTTCACCCCAAAAGGGGCTGACGGATCCTCTTAACCTTCCGGCACCGGGCAGGCGTCAGTGCATATACAGCGGCTTGCGCCTTCGCATGCACCTGTGTTTTTGGTAAACAGTCGCTACCCCCTGGTCTGTGCCACCCCCCAACGCTCCGAGGGCAAGCCTCTTCACGCCCGGGGGTCTCCCTTATACCGAAGGCACGGGAGTGATTTGCCGAGTTCCTTGACCAGGATTCGCTCGATCGCCTTGGTATTCTCTACCTGACCACCAGTGTCGGTTTGGGGTACGGGCGGCGACGCCCCTCGCGCCGAGGCTTTTCTCGACGGCCTGGACCACCGGATATCGCGTCCAAAGGACGCCCATCATCACACCTCACCCTATGCGTCCCACGGATTTGCCTATGGGACGGGCTGCGTGCTTGACCACGGAAAACCACCTCCGCGGCCGGCTCCCATTCCGTGTCACCCCTGTGCGCTAGCCTACCAGGACTACGCTCCCAACGACCGCGGACCCCGAACCCCGAAGGGAACGACGCCACGCGACCGGAGGTTAGTACTCATCCGTTCGGCTCTTACGGTACGCCGCCGGTACGGGAATATCCACCCGTTCATCCATTCGACTACGCCTGTCGGCCTCGCCTTAGGACCCGACTCACCCGGGGACGACGAACGTGGCCCCGGAACCCTTGGTCATCCAGCGGACGGGATCCTCACCCGTCTCTCGCTACTCATGTCTGCATTCTCACTCCCGCGCGGTCCACGGCACGGTTCCCCGGCCGCTTCGCCCCACGCGGGACGCTCTCCTACCCAGCACCAAAAAGTGCTGCCGCGTCTTCGGTGGTGTGCTTGAGCCCCGCTACATTGTCGGCGCGGAACCACTAGACCAGTGAGCTGTTACGCACTCTTTCAAGGATGGCTGCTTCTGAGCCAACCTCCTGGCTGTCTATGCGACTCCACATCCTTTCCCACTTAGCACACGCTTCGGGACCTTAGACGACGATCTGGGCTGTCTCCCTCTCGACGACGGAGCTTATCCCCCGCCGACTCACTGCCGGAATACACATCCACGGTATTCGGAGTTTGGCTGCTATTGGTACCCGACACGGGCCCGCAAGCATCCAGTAGCTCTACCCCCGCGATGCAATCAACCGACGCTGCACCTAAATGCATTTCGGAGAGAACCAGCTATCACGGAATTTGATTGGCCTTTCACCCCTAGCCCCAGGTCATCCCCCCGGTTTTCAACCCAGGTGGGTTCGGTCCTCCACGCGGTCTTACCCGCGCTTCAACCTGCCCAGGGCTAGATCATCCCGCTTCGGGTCCAGGGCGCGCGACTCAAAACGCCTTTTGAGACTCGCCTTCGCTACGGCTCCCCCACCACGGGTTAGCCTCGCCACGCACCACTGACTCGCAGACTCATTTTTCGATAGGCACGCCGTCACCCCACAAGGAGGCTCCGACGGATTGTAGGCGCACGGTTTCAGGAACTCTTTCACTCCCCTCCCGGGGTGCTTTTCACCTTTCCCTCACGGTACTGGTACGCTATCGGTCAGACAGGTATGCTTAGACTTACCCCACGGTCGGGGCCGATTCACACGGGATTCCACGAGGCCCGCGCTACTTGGGACACATGATCGGAAGACGGCAAGCTTCCAGGTACGGGGCTGGCACCCTCTGCGGCCAGGCCTTCAAGCCTGTTCCCCTGGCAAGCCGTTTTATGACTCCCGCCCGGTCCGTCGGAACCGGGACACACGCTCCCGCAACACCACGAACGCAACCCCCGACGGGTATCACGCGCCCATGGTTTGGTCTGATCCGCTTTCGCTCGCCACTACTCACGGAGTATCCCTTCCTGCAGGTACTGAGATGTTTCACTTCCCTGCGTACCCCCGGAACCCAAAGGTCCCGTGCCGGCCCATGACGGCCGGCGGGTTGCCCCATTCGGAAATCCTCGGATCGAAGCCATGTTGGAGGCTCCCCGAGGCTTATCGCATCCTCAAACGTCCTTCATCGGTACTGTCTGCCAAGGCATCCACCATACGCCCTTCAGGGCGGCACACGCCCCGAAAAACCCTAATGATAGCTTCAAACGCCAGACGACAAATCATCACACTGTAAAAAATGATCACAAAACGATCGATCTCGAAACCAGACTCATCCAAAAAAGAAGAGCCTGGCGAAATCGCGATAAAGCAAACGATGACATCACATCATCGCATTGCTCGCGTCCACTATCCAGTTCTCAAACCACCACGCGCCCCGACCGGACCCGACCCGCGGCCCACAGGCCGACGGCGTCCCGCCAGGGGCATCCGGAAAACCGCACGCACCCAAAACGGATGCGGGTGGCGGTCCGGGAACCCAAAAGCATATCCGCACCACTCCCCGCCGGCCCCCAAGGGAACCCGCGAAGCCAACGATCTCTTCCACACCAGCACGCCCACACGAACCCGGGAACCATCCCCGGCGCATGGGCCACACGACGGACGCCGGACCGGCGTCCTGAAAAACTCCGTAGAAAGGAGGTGATCCAGCCGCACCTTCCGGTACGGCTACCTTGTTACGACTTAGTCCCAATCACGAGTCTCACCTTAGACGGCTCCATCCACAAAGGGTTAGGCCACCGGCTTCGGGTGCTACCCACTTTCATGACTTGACGGGCGGTGTGTACAAGGCCCGGGAACGCATTCACCGCGGCGTTGCTGATCCGCGATTACTAGCGACTCCGCCTTCATGGAGTCGGGTTGCAGACTCCAATCCGAACTGAGACCGGTTTTCAGGGATCCGCTCCACGTCGCCGTGTCGCATCCCGTTGTACCGGCCATTGTAGCATGCGTGAAGCCCTGGACGTAAGGGGCATGATGATCTGACGTCATCCCCACCTTCCTCCGAGTTGACCCCGGCGGTCCCCCGTGAGTTCCCACCATGACGTGCTGGCAACACAGGGCGAGGGTTGCGCTCGTTGCGGGACTTAACCCAACATCTCACGACACGAGCTGACGACGACCATGCACCACCTGTGAACCCGCCCCGAAGGGAGGCCATATCTCTACGGCTGTCGGGAACATGTCAAGCCCAGGTAAGGTTCTTCGCGTTGCATCGAATTAATCCGCATGCTCCGCCGCTTGTGCGGGCCCCCGTCAATTTCTTTGAGTTTTAGCCTTGCGGCCGTACTCCCCAGGCGGGATGCTTAACGCGTTAGCTCCGACACGGAACCCGTGGAACGGGCCCCACATCCAGCATCCACCGTTTACGGCGTGGACTACCAGGGTATCTAATCCTGTTCGCTCCCCACGCTTTCGCTCCTCAGCGTCAGTAACGGCCCAGAGACCTGCCTTCGCCATTGGTGTTCTTCCCGATATCTACACATTCCACCGTTACACCGGGAATTCCAGTCTCCCCTACCGCACTCCAGCCCGCCCGTACCCGGCGCAGATCCACCGTTAAGCGATGGACTTTCACACCGGACGCGACGAACCGCCTACGAGCCCTTTACGCCCAATAATTCCGGATAACGCTTGCACCCTACGTATTACCGCGGCTGCTGGCACGTAGTTAGCCGGTGCTTATTCGAAAGGTACACTCACCCCGAAGGGCTTGCTCCCAGTCAAAAGCGGTTTACAACCCGAAGGCCGTCATCCCGCACGCGGCGTCGCTGCATCAGGCTTGCGCCCATTGTGCAATATTCCCCACTGCTGCCTCCCGTAGGAGTCTGGGCCGTATCTCAGTCCCAATGTGGCCGGTCGCCCTCTCAGGCCGGCTACCCGTCG
>ENA-OQIX01000166-OQIX01000166.1-human-gut-metagenome-genome-assembly--contig:-NODE-166-length-13719-cov-2.871101_pt1 | contig 13719 bp, 15 predicted proteins | sample MGYA00242591_ERZ504756 | MGnify/ENA primary metagenome ERZ504756 (study PRJEB26092, sample SAMD00036369) | human gut metagenome | host: Homo sapiens | study: EMG produced TPA metagenomics assembly of...
CGAAGGACTTCCGGTTGTCACCGATCCTGGTATTCTCTCTCCGAAGCAGTTTATCGATGAAGTGCTGAACATCCGCATCCCGAATCCGTTTATGCCGGATACGCCGCAGCGAATTGCAACCGATACGTCACAGAAGCTGTCGATCCGTTCGGTGAGACGATCAAATCGTATCTTGCTTCTCCGGAGCTGTCACTCTCGGATCTTCAGGCAATTCCGGCTGTATTTGCGGGATGGCTGCGGTATCTGATGGGCGTGGATGACAACGGCGATGCATTTGATCTGAGCCCGGATCCGCTGCTTGCCACGGTCCGCCCGTATGTGCAGGATCTGAAACTCGGCGCACCGGCTGACCGCGAGACCCTTTTCAAAACTCTGGCTCCGCTGCTCTCCGATGCTTCGATTTTCGGTGTGGATCTGATTTCCGCCGGACTTTCTGACCGTGTGCTGAATGCTTTTGTCTCGATGCTTCAGGGACCTGGCGCTGTGGCAGATACGCTTGCAGCGCTGACTGCTCAATTCTAAAAGGGAGGTATTTCCATATGAAACCTTTTATGGACGCTGACTTTCTGCTGCAGACCGATACGGCGAAAACGCTGTACCACGAGGCAGCTGAAAAAATGCCCATTTTTGACTATCACAACCATCTGAATCCGCAGGAGATTCTCGAAGACCGCCAGATGGAGAATCTGACACGCGTCTGGCTCGGCGGGGATCATTATAAATGGCGTGCCATGCGTGCGATGGGCTTTTCGGAGGATCTGATCACCGGAAACGCCGATGATTACGACAAATATCTGGCGTTTGCCGAGACGATTGAGCACGCGATCGGCAATCCTTTATACCACTGGACACATCTGGAGCTGCAGCGGTATTTCGGCATCACGACACCGCTCTCCCGCGCAACAGCGAAGGAGATCTGGGATGAGGCGAATGCAAAACTGCAGACGAAGGAGTTTACCGTGCGCAATCTGATTCTGAACCAGCATGTGTCGCATCTGTGCACCACCGACGATCCTGCAGATGATCTGCACTGCCATCTGGCATTACAGAAGGAAGACTTTGCCTGCCGCGTTCTGCCGTCCTTCCGCCCGGACCGCGCCGTTCATCTCGAGAAGCCGGATTTCCCGGAATACGTGGAAAAGCTTGCCGCTGCCGCCGGCAGGACGATTGCATCCGCGGAGGATATGGTGCATGCCCTCTCCTGCCGCCTCGACTTCTTCCTCTCCGCCGGCTGCGTTGTCAGCGACCACAGCCTTGAGGGCTGCTTCTATGTGCCATGCACGGCTGCTGAGGCGAATGATGTATTTGAAAATCGCATGAACGGCGGTGCTCTCACTGAAAAAGAGCTCGGCATGTACAAGGGTTTCCTTCTGACGAACCTCGGACGGCTGTATCATAAGCACAATATCGCCATGCAGCTTCATATCAAAGCACTCCGCAACAACTCGAAGCGAATGTTCCGTGCGCTCGGTGCCGATACCGGCTTTGACAGCATGAACGATTTCGCCTTTGCCCCGATGCTCGGCGCTTTCTTAAACGATATGGACGAGGACGACGCACTGCCGAAAACTGTGCTCTACTCTCTGAACCCGGGCGACAACCCGATGCTTGCAAGCATGGCTGGAAACTTTGCTGCGCCTGGCATCCGCTCGAAAGTGCAGTTCGGTACCGCATGGTGGTTCAACGATCACAAATACGGCATGGAATCCCAGCTTGCGACGCTTTCCAGCATCGGCATGCTCTCCACCTTCATCGGCATGCTGACCGACTCCCGCAGCTTCCTCTCCTTCCCGCGCCACGAATATTTCCGCCGGATTCTCTGCAATCAAATCGGAAACCGGGTGGAAAACGGGGAGTACCCGGCGAACCTGGAGTTTCTGAAAGAGATGGTGGAAAATATCAGCTACAACAATGCGGTTTCGTATTTCCTGTGATTTTCGCATGCCTTATTGACAATTATTCCCACATACCGTACAATAAAGGGGATTACTGATCAACGAAAGGATTACAGAAACATGGACGACTCAGGCAGTATGCCTCGACGATGCTTTATTTTCATCATTTGATAAACGGAGACATAATCTATCTTTGATTCCGCCAGATTCAAGATAGGTTATGTCTTTTTGTACATTTTTTGCATCGTGTCCCGGTTTCCTAAGAAAGGAAAAACAAATGAACAGCGACATTGTGTCACTCATCATCATTCTTATCTGCGTCATGCTCTCAGCCTACTTTTCGGCGACGGAGACTTCTTTCACCTCGCTGAACCGCATCCGCATGAAAAATATGGCAGAAAAAGGCGACAAGCGGGCGGAACTGGTGTTAAAGTTGCTGGAGAACTTTGACAAGCTGCTCTCCACGATTCTCGTCGGCAACAACATCGTCAACATCGGACTCAGCTCCCTTGCCACGGTGCTTTTTATCAAGCTTCTCGGCGGCGACTCCGGTGCGACGGTTTCCACGATCGTAACCACTATCGTGGTCCTGATCTTCGGCGAAGTTTCCCCGAAAAGCATTGCAAAAGAATCCCCGGAGACGATCGCCAAATTTTCCGCACCGTTTCTCCACATTCTGATGATCATGCTGACCCCGGTGACGTTTCTCTTTTCCCAGTGGAAGAAGCTGCTCTCCCGCATCTTCAAATCCTCGGAAAACCACGGCATCACCGATGAGGAACTGATGACCATCGTCGAGGAGGCGACCCAGGAGGGCGACATCGACGACCAGGAAGGCGATCTGATTCAGAATGCAATCGGCTTCATGGAGATGGAGGCCGCAGAGATTTTTACTCCGCGTGTCAACGTCATCGGCATTCCGCTCGATGCGACGAAATCCGAGATCGCTAAGACTTTCTCCGACACCGGATTTTCCCGGCTGCCGGTGTATGATGATGATATCGACCACATTGTGGGAATTGTGTATCAGAAGGATTTCCACAACCACATTTACCACACCAACAAACCGCTAAGCAGCATCATCCGCCCGGCGCTCTTTGTAACCGAGAATACGAAGGTCGGCCCGCTGCTGAAAAAAATGCAGGCAAAGAAATCGCATATTGCCATTATCATTGATGAATTCGGCGGCACCGACGGTATCATCACCATGGAAGATATCCTCGAAGAGCTCGTCGGCGAAATCTGGGATGAGCATGATGCGGTTGTACAGGAAATCCAGAAAGTTTCCGAAAACGAATACCTCGTGACCGGAACGGCAAGCATCGACAAGGTGTATGAAGAGCTCGATATTGACAAAGAATTTGACGTCTTTACGGTCAGCGGATGGATCATGGGGATCCTCGAGCGCGTGCCAAAGGAAGGCGATCATTTCGTCTCGGATGGCCTCGACGTAACCGTACTGAAAATGGCAGACCGGAGAGTCGACAAGGTACGGATCGTGCGGCTGCCGAAGGATGAAAATGAACAGTAAGTAATTTACAAACAAAAACGGATCGAAAATCTGGTTTTAAGTTCAGATTCTCGATCCGTTTTTCTTGTCCTATTGTATTTTCTTCTCCACCCGGTACTTCTTCGGCGATATTCCATAGCGCTCTTTGAAAATCCGATGGAAATAACTCATGTTCTCATACCCGACCCGCTCGCCGATGTCTGCCACGGAAAGTCCTGTCGTTTCCAGCAGATACGCGGCCTGGGTGAGGCGTTTGTTCTGGACAAGTTCAGTGTAGTTTTTCCCGGTCAGGCGGCGGATCATGCGGCTTAAGGTGTAAAAATCGTAGTGCAGTTCTTCCGCCAGTTCCGAAAGACTGCCCTCCCGGTAATGTTCCTCGATATAGCGGTATACGCCGAGCAGCATCTCCTGTTCAAAATACTGCTCTCCCACCTGCACGCGTTCGGTGTAGTTCATGAGCTGCAGGAATAAAAGGCCCATCGTAATCTGATTGATGCTCCGCTTATTGCTCTGGTGATGTAAGAGCGTCCAGACGAGATTTTCGATCAGATTCTGCACCGGAAGGACATCCGCGATTCTGTAATGCAGATAACAGAGCGGTACCTCCCCGCTTTTCAGACAGCCGACGATAAAATCCTTTAACTGATTCTCCTCTGCCCCGATCATCCGCAGCGTCTGGTCGAAAAACTCCGGCAAGATCAGAAAGTTGACCGCGATATCGTCACGCCCCGCCGGTTCGATTTCCTGCACTGCATTCTGGTTCAGAATCAGCAGCTCGCCCGTTTTCAATTCGATCCGTTCCCCGTTGATGGTGTGCACGGTGCTTCCCTGGCACATGTAGATCATCTCGACATAATTGTGGCTGTGCGCCGGAAAACGAATAAACCGCGTGTGCGACCGAATATCAATCAATTTTCCCCGCTCCAGCAGCTTTCCCGCATCCATCACAAACTTCTGCCCGCTCGAATACCGCTCCTTTTCCACTTCCGTCTTGCCGTCCAGAATCGCCTGTTCCTCCTCCGTAATCCGGGACAGGTCTGCTATAATTTCCTGTTTCACGATTATTCCTCACATTTTTTCACGTTTTTTTCTGCTTTCTATTATATTCCATTCTAGTGCAAACAAGCAATGTACTTTTTCTTCTCACTTTCTGATAAATATTCCTTTCCTACGCATCAAAACAGCAAGTGCTGCACTGCCAAGTGAAACGTAACGAAGATTCTCTCTTTACAATTTCACTTTCTTAAAGTATACTTTAAGAAGTTTTTCTACTATTCAAACTCTATCGTTCAAGGAGGTTTTTCCATGGAACAGCAGACCTACACCATTCGTGAAATGTCCGAGCGTTTTGGACTTCCGGCCTCTACGCTTCGTTATTATGAGGAGATCGGGCTTTTGACGGATGTCATTCATACCGAAAGTAAGAAACGAATTTACACCCAGCAGCACATTGACTGCATGACCGCAATTCTCTGCTTCAAACGCACCGGGCTTCCGATTGCGGGGATTCAGGAGTTTTTCCGGCTTGAGAACGATATCCCGGGAAATATTGACCAGATGGTTGCCATTCTCAAGGAACATGAGCAGAATACACGCGAGAAAATCGAGCGCATGGAATCTGATCTCGAGCATATTCAGCAGAAAGTGCGGTATTACAGTGCGGTTCGCGATGCGATTAAGAATGGGGATGAAATGCCGTCGTGGGATTCCTGCGGCTGTGAGGAGAAGGCGCAGTAGATTTCTCTCCAGGCTTTTCCGCCGCAGACACACACAAGTTTCAAAAGAGCAGGTAAGAAAAGGGACCAACATCCACTTTTCTTACCTGCTCTTCTTATTTTTTCTATCACCTTTTCCCTTCATACCCGGAATTTTTTCTGCATTTCCCGCATAAAATCTTTTCCACGGAAAAAAAACAGCCCGATCAGATACAGCACACTGAGACCCACGCAGATCACGGACGGCCAGGTAATGCGGACAGTTCCCGTCAGCCACAAAATCGCCGGAACGATTCCTGCTGCTCCGGACTGCATCAGATAAAAAAGATATTCACTGACCTCCATTTTGTACGCTCTTGCCAGAATCTGCATCGTCACGCCATTCAGAAGAACGGCGAGCGGAATTGCGAAATCGACAGACCAGCCGATCCAGCCCGTCGCATAATCCCACAGAATCGCACCGATCATAATAAAGATCAATTGCCACATACTGTTTTTGAGTGGATTTTTCCGTTTCTGATATCCCACCCGGATCAGAAGCCAGGCGCAGAACACACCCGCTGTCGCATAACCTGCCCACCACATCTGCGGCGTTGCAAGGAAATTCATCATCCAGCAGAGTACGACAGCCGCGATGCAGGTGAAAGAAAAAATTTTCAATCCCAGTTTGGCCGTCCCGTGCGGCTGTTCTTTCTGTCCCGGAAAATCATTTTCCTCCTGTTCACAGACAATGCCCTCTTTCTGCAGCAGATGCATCAGGTTCCGTTCAATATTGGAATCGGCGATTTTAGATGTGATTCCAAGCACCATGCTATCCCCGTAGGAGCAGGAACACATCTGTACTTTGTCTGTGCTGGTGAAAAATCCGAACCGCTCAATATATGTTTCATACTCCGGCGGCATCTGAATCCGGCCGATATTGGAATAGACGGTCGTAATGCTTCGTCCGCCGAGCGTCGTGCCCGCCATCAGCGCCAGATTTTTGATTTCCAGCGGCACGGCGCGCAGCACCGGATTCCGCTCAATCCGCACCAGATCGTTCATACGTGTGGAAATCTCCTGCTTCAGCGCCTCTTTCTGCATCTCGGCTCCCGTGATCTGCAGGGCATCCTCAAACGATGCCTCCGGTCCAAGATCACAGGCAATCTCGATCCAGCTCCAGAAATTCGTCATCGATGCAGATGGGAAAAAGTTACGCAAGTTGGCTGGAACCATCAGAGAAACCGGCTTTTTCAGCCTGCTTTTCGGGATTTCTTCATATACCGCATATACCAGCGCCGCCGCAAGGTACGCCGTTACCGACACGCCATGTGCTTTTGCGCACTTATGAACTGCTTCTGCGGAAAGCAGAATCTCAGTAATTTCCATCTCCTCCTGCTCCAGATATTCGCCTTTGATCTGGTATGCCGGGCGGCTCTTTTCTTTTTCACTTTTCTTTCCGGTGTAATACTGGGAAAAGCTGTCCTCCTCGAAATCTGTCTCTGTCAGCATGTCTTCGCTGACCTTTGAAAAGATTTCCTCGGGATGACACAAGATCAGATAATTGCTCACCAGTTCTTTCAGAAACAGCATCGCTCCGGTGCCGTCTGTCAAGGCATGGAATACTTCGAAATTGATTCGGGTTTTATAGTAAGAAACCTGGAAAAGAAGCGTTTTGTGGTCGGGTACGTAAATCTCACTGCACGGCGGACGCTTTTCCTCTTCTACTTTTGCTGGCAGATCGCGCTGCTCCAGATAGAACCAGAAAAGACCTTTCCGCAGTACCATGGAAAACACCGGATAATGCTCCATTGTCTGCTCCAGCGCTTTCTGCAGCAGATCCGCCTGGACGTCCTCTTTCAGTTGGCAGTAAAACCGGAAGACTCTCGTATCCTTTTTTCCGGTGGCCGCCGGAAATGCCTGTGCCGCGTTGTCCAGCTTTCTCCAGCGCGAAGAATGTTCTTTCTTCATTTTCTATGCCTCCTTACGCCTTCCCGTGTGTCAATTGTTTCTTCACTGCTGCTATGTTTTCCAGTTCTTCGTCTGCATTTTTCTGCTGTTTTTCTTTCCTTAAAAATGCATTCATATACTGAAAACTTTCCTGCACATATAGGTGTTCAATGCCAAGCGCAAAATAGCCGTGCAATGCGCCCTTGATCCGATGATGTTCAACCAGATTGCCAGCCCTTTTCAGCTTTTTCGCATAATCCTCGCCCTCATCGCGCAGCGGATCGTACTGCGCCGTCAGTACCAGCGTGTCCGGCAGTCCCTGCAGATTTTCTGCCAGTACCGGTGCAAAGTACGGATTTTTGCGGTCTTCTTCGGTCCGCTGATACAGAATTACATAATCTTCCATTTTGACACTGGTCAGAAGGTATCCGGTTCCATTGGTTTTCACGGATTTGTACGGTGATTTCTCTGTGTAACAGGAATTCACCGCCGGATAAATCAAAAATCTGTTTCCCCGGCCAGCAGTTCTTTTTTTGTTCCCTCCGCCATCAGGCAGACTGCAGCCGCAAGATTTCCTCCTGCGCTGTCGCCCATGATCGTGACATTTTCCGGCGTTACCTCCGGCAGAATCTCCCCGCGCAGCATTGCCTGGGCGGCGGCGTAGCAGTCTTCTAAGCCTGTCGGGAAACGATGCTCCGGTGCAAGACGGTATTCTACCGATACAACAATCTGCCCCGTCGACTGCGCCATGCGTGCGCAGACACGGTCGTATGTCTCCACACTCTCGGTTGTCCAGCCGCCGCCATGGAAGAACAGAATCGCTTCTTTTGCACCATGCTCCTCCATTTTTTCATCCGGGAAGAACAGCCGAATCGGAACCTTGTAGTCCCCATTATATATTTCCATATCCAATTTTCGCAGAAAAATACGGATCGGATCCAGCTTCTTGATATCGGCAAGCCGACGGGCGGATTCTACTTCAATTCCGCCGTAGGACAATACATTTAAAATGGCTTTGACTGCTTTTTTCATTCGCTCTCTCCTCTGTTGCTATTTTTCTGCTTCTGTTTTTCGTCTAGTTGCAATGTACTGCTTCAAAAATTCATACATCTGCTCATCCGTTGGCGGACAGCCTTTCAGATTGCATGCAAACCCGGAAGTACAACTTCCCACACCAAGCGCCCCGCTCTTTCCCCGGTATCCCTGCCCGATGCAGATTTTTTCGTGGAGTTCCGGCAGCAGTCCTTCCTCTTTCAGCCGGTCGAGCGCCGGGATCAGATAGCCGTAGCAGGCACTGCAGGACTCAACTTCCTCTACGGCATCCTGCAGTTCCACGATCTTCCGTTTTTCCGGAATCACTCTTTTTTCACCAATTTCGCCAATTTGGCGGATTGAAAGCCGTGTGAGATCAGCGCTGCCCACGCCCAACTCTTCTGCCATTTTGACATACGGGACATCTTCTGGCTTATAATGCAGTTCCGCGCAGACATATGCATCAATCAACACCGGATCTAACCCAGCGAAAAGGCGATTCATAATAAACGGATTACCGTCATCCTCAAAGTCAAGGTCTCCGCAGATATTATCCACCAAAATAAAATCCTGATGAATCCCAAGCCCCAGATGCGCAATTGGCCGATGAAGTCCCATGGCATGAAAATGACGTTTTTCTTTATTCGGCAAGAGACCTTTCATGTTTTTCAGTGCGCAGGTAATTTAGTCTGGCAATGGCCTTTCATGACCGGGACATTGATCATAAAATCCACCTTTTTCGCACATTCGCAAATCTGAAGTTCCATATCACCACACTGCACCGGCATGCTTTTTTCCTTCTGCGCATCGATAAGCGGAACGCCGTACTGTTCCGAAAGCATACGGTATCCACAGACCTCAAACGATTCCTCTGTCTTATCCCCGACCCAGGAACCTTCCATGATTTGAAGGTTGGTAAATCCGTTTTCCTGAAGATATTCGATGATCCCCGCAACCACCTCCGGATGTGTCGTCCCTCCAAACTCCGCCGGGACAGGTGCTACCAGATTTGGCTTAATACCGATGAGACTGACCTTCGAAGGAATGAGCGTAGCTAAGGCACATTCGTTCAAAAGCTGTTTTGTCATTTCTTTATATTCCATTCCCTGTATCTGGATAATTTCGTTTTTATTCATTTGGTATTGCGGCCCCTTTATTCTAATTTGATTTTTTTCTGACATTCGATATTCTTTAGTATATAATAGTTACTGCTTTCTTTCAACTCATCCAAAAACAAAATCATTTCCTGTGAACTGTAACCATTCCCATCAGCTCCAGCTTCATAGAAAATTAAGCACTGTATGCTTGTAAGATTTCCAATCGCATTGTATAATAAACGGAAGACGGTACACAGAAAAAGTACCTCATCAGAAAGGAACTGTCATGAGTTTTGAAGATGATTTAAAGGATGTCGGCGACAGTATTGGAAAGCTTGTGGATAATGCTGTAAATTCTCAGGATTTTCAGGAATTAAACCGGAAGATTTCAGACACCATCAACCAGTTTGTCTACCCAAACCGGAAGGGACCATTCCGTGCAAATGGCACACAGGAGCCGTCCCGCGGCTATTCCGCAGATACTTCCTACAGCAGCCAGCATTCTTCCCATAATAATACAGCGCAGCAGACCGGACCGCATCACTATTCCTACGGGCCGGGAGGCACGATGCCGGGTAAGAGCGCGAACCCGGTTCCCAAACCTTCCCATACCTGGCAGACCCCCCAGAATACGGAATGGAACAGCCGCATACAGGAACGTCGTGTACTGCGCGAGCGCTTTATGCCCTCCACCGATCTTGCACTTGTCGGCGGATTTCAGACGGCTGCCGGCTGGGGTGTCACCGGACTGTTCGGCTGCTGCACAGCGCTTAGTCTGTATTCCTTATTTGCAGGTCCAGACAACAGCGCGCTGATTCCTTCTCTTATTTTTGCCGCATTTACCATCGGCGGCGGCATTCTTCTGAAAAAGGGAGTAAAAACCGGCGTCTGGTCCGCCATTTCCGCCAGATCTGTACGCTGATCGGCACAAAGGAATATATTTCTACGAAAGAACTCTGCGACAGTATGCACTGTGAGAAAGGTGAGCTTCTGACCGATATTACGACCATGATTGATAAATCCATGCTGCGCCAGGGCCACCTCGACGAGAATGGTACCTGTCTGATGGTGACAAAGGACTGCTACGACCAGTACCGCGCAATGCTCGCCAGCCAGAAGGAACAGCAGATTGCCGAACAGAAAGCACGTGAACAGCTGGAGGCCTCCGGTGTAACGCCGGAATATCAGCAGATGCTGGAAGAATGTGAATCTTATATTCAGAAGATCCATCAGTGCAACCTGGATCTGCCGGGTGAAGTCATCACAGCCAAGCTGAGCCGTCTCGAAACGGTTGTTACCCGGATTCTCGAGGAGGCAAAAAAGCGCCCAAAAGAAGCCGCCGCCCTGCGGAAATTTATGGATTACTATATGCCGACAACCTGGAAGCTGCTCGACGCTTACCGTTCCTTTGAGAACGAACCAATTCAAAGCGACAATATTCTCCGAACCAAGAAGGAAATCGAGGACACACTGGATACCATCAATGCCGCATTCGAAAAGCTGCTTGATGATCTGTTCCAGACAACGGCATGGGATATTTCTTCTGATATCTCTGTTCTGCAGACGATGCTGGCGCAGGAGGGACTGACAAATCAGGCAGGTCCGTCAAAGCAGGATATTGAGCCGCTTCACATGTAACTATTCAAAGCTATACAATTGAAATCAAATCACCGGTTACGTTTCCGTACCGAAGAAAAGGAGAATAGAAAACATGAATGATTTTATAAAGGACACCACTGAAATTCCAAGCTTAAGTTTCGGCGCTCCGGAGCCGGAACCGGAACTTCCGGTACAGCAGCCGGAAGAAAAGAAAGAGGTCATGGATGATTCTGTTCTGTCCGACGAACAGAAAGCCATGGTGGATGCCTTTGTTTCCCAGATTGATCTTGCCAATACAAACGGCATTCTGCAGTACGGTGCCGGTGCACAGAAGAAAATGGCAGACTTTTCCGAGAAAACGCTGGAGAACGTTAGAAGCAAAGATCTCGGGGAAATCGGCGATCTGCTCACCTCTGTTGTAACAGAGCTGAAAACGTTTGACGCAGAAGAAGAAAAGGGACCATTTTCTTTCTTTAAGAAAAGCACGAACAAAAATCAATGCAATGAAAGCGAAGTATGACAAGGCAGAGGTGAATGTCAATAAAATCTGTGACGTGCTCGACGGCCACCAGCGGCAGCTTCTGAAAGACATTGCCATTCTGGATCAGATGTATGCACAGAACCTGAATTATTTTAAAGAGCTGACCATGTACATTCTCGCAGGAAAGAAAAAGCTGGAGCTGGTACGTTCCACAGAACTCCGTGATCTGCAGAATAAAGCGCAGATGACCGGAAAGGCCGAAGATGCACAGGCTGCCAAGGATCTCGAAGATCTCTGCAACCGATTTGAGAAGAAACTGTATGATCTGGAACTGACCCGTATGGTTTCGATCCAGACAGCGCCGCAGATCCGCATGATTCAGAACAGCGATTCTGTAATGGCCGAAAAGATCCAATCCACACTCGTCAACACCATTCCGCTCTGGAAAAACCAGATGATCATTGCACTCGGCGTTCATCACTCGACTGAGGCTGCCAAAGCACAGCGCCAGGTTTCGGATATGACAAATGAGCTTCTGAAAAAGAATGCGGAGAATCTGAAGATGGCAACGATCGAGACTGCAAAAGAATCTGAGCGCGGTATCATCGATATGGAAACCTTAAAACAGACGAACCAGAGCCTGATCTCTACCCTCGATGAAGTGATGAAGATTCAGGAGGACGGCCGCCAGAAACGTGCCGCCGCTGAAGTTGAGCTGGTACAGCTCGAAAATGATATTAAGAAAAAAATGCTGGAGCTTTCTGCAGGCGGACAGCACTGATACTTTTTGTATCCTATATGAAAAAAAACGGAGAAGCCGCTTTTTCTGTGGTTTCTCCGTTTTTTACGTCCTGTCTCACCCTTATCTCGGGCGTTCTGCCTTTTCATTCTTTCTTCGGTATTCCGTGAAATAAAATTCAATATCAAAGCAGGTCTGCTCATCGCCCTCTTCTACCATCTCCCAATCCGGTGATTCGTCAAGATCCTCAAAGAAGGTATCCGCCTGATACGTCATGTCAATTCGTGTGACGTATGCCGTATCACAGTATGGGAGAAGCTGACGGTAAATTTCTCCGCCGCCCGCAACATAAATATCGTCGTCCTCATACGGCTTTAACACTTCCATCAGCTCTTTGATACTGTGGACAACCGTTGCACCGCGAACAGTCCATTCCGGATCACGGCTTAAAATAATATTCGTTCTGCCTTTTAAGGGCTGCCCTGCCGGGAGTGTAGCAAGTGTCTTTCTTCCCATCACGACAACGTGTCCCATCGTAGTTTCACGGAAGAATCGCAGATCAGACGGAATACTTACCAGCAGCCGTCCCTGATATCCCAGACCCCATTTGCGGTCCGCACTTAAAATTGCTTTCATTTTGTTTCCTCTTTCTGTGTTATTTTCTCATCCATACTGCCGGAACGGAACCCTTCCAGATCCATCGTCAGGTAAGAAAAGCCGAGCTTTTTCAGATATGCAATCATTTCTTCTCTCTTCTCAAGCACTTCCCCCATACGCTCCGGTGCGATTTCAAGACGCACCACATCGCCATGTACACGCAGGCGGAGATTCTCTTCCGCACCGAACAGCGTATGAAGCCATGCTTCGCCGTCCGCAATCCGATCCAGAACGTCATAGTTAATTTCTGCCCCGTAGGGAAGGCGTGTCGCCATACATGGAGTGGATGGACGGTGTGCTACGGAAACGCTGTACTTTGCAGCAAGTGCTTTTACCTCTGTTTTTGTCACATGACACGCTGCAAGCGGGCTGATGACACCATATTCTCTCAGCGCTTTTCGCCCCGGCCGGTAGACATGAAGGTCATCCTCATTTGTTCCGTCGAGTACCTGGGTGACACCGTGATCGCGGGCAAATTCCAGAAGCTTCCCAAATAGATAGTGCTTACAGAGATAGCAGCGGTTTTCCGGATTGTAACGGATTGCCTCCTGCTCCAGCTCATCAACAAAAAGGACCTCATGAACAGCGCCAACCTCCTTTGCTACTCTTGTCGCTGTCTCCAGGTCGCAGGGCGGATGCAGCCGTGTCTGAAAGGTTACTGCATAAACCTTTGTTCCATATTTTGCAGATGCATCCATGACAAGCTTCAGCAGCAGACTGCTGTCCACACCGCCGGAGAATGCCAGACAGAGATCCTGTTTTGCAATCTCGTCAAGTTGGGTAAGCAATGCTTTTTCCTTATTCTGCATATCTGTTTTCTGTTCTGTCCGGTTCTTTTTCTTTTCCTGTAATTCCATCGTATCTGTCTTCCTTTCCTGTAAAATGGCCGATCGTCTTTCTTACTCAGTAAAAATCCAATCGGGCGGCACTGACTCGCCCCGATGGTATTTTCTCATACAGGTATTCCTATTCTATTTTTTTATCGAATATGTCGGATCGCTTCCGAAAGCACCGCCTGTCCAGGTATAACGGGTCGGGTTTGTCAGCGGATAATCCAGATTGTCG
>ENA-OQIX01000167-OQIX01000167.1-human-gut-metagenome-genome-assembly--contig:-NODE-167-length-13683-cov-2.402331_pt1 | contig 13683 bp, 16 predicted proteins | sample MGYA00242591_ERZ504756 | MGnify/ENA primary metagenome ERZ504756 (study PRJEB26092, sample SAMD00036369) | human gut metagenome | host: Homo sapiens | study: EMG produced TPA metagenomics assembly of...
CAAATTTCCAGTTCTTCAGATCTTCGGATCTGTAAAAAGTACGGCGCCCTGGTCGCTTTTCTGACGGCCGCCAAGGATCATCCGGTACTCTTCCCCCTCCTTCCAGACCTTCGGGTCACGGATGTGGCAGGTGTAATTCTCCGGATAATCCTCACAGGAAACTGCAACCTCCTTTGTTCCGAAATGAAGGCCGTCCGCACTCTCCACATGAAGAGTGCTGGACTGTCTTCCGTTATTGATATAATCATAATCTCCATCCATCTTGATGTTTCCTGTGTAGAAAAGATGAAGCTTATCTTTCTCCGCAATGGCAGAGCCTGAGTAAACACCATGACAGTCATAAATGCTGTCCGGCAGAAGCGGAACCCCTTCATATCTCCAGCTGATCATATCTTCACTGGAGTAATGTCCCCAGAATTTCAGTCCACCGTTGGCCTCAAACGGAGAATACTGGAAAAACACATGATATCTTCCCTTGTACCAGCATAATCCGTTCGGGTCATTGAGCCATCCCACAGGCGGCATCAGATGATGGGTCAAACGGTTTGTCTGCATCGTCCTGGCAACTGCTGCCGTTTCCTCGATTTTTCGCACTTCCTCTGCAAGGACCTTGGTCAGAGAACTCATTTTATTTTACCTCCAGTACTTCAGAACCATTATTTACTGTTCCTTCTGCAAGCATTTTTACTTCTTCATAATCATCGGTATTGGTTACGATCAGCGGTGTGGTCACATCATAGCCGGCTGCCTTAATAGCATCCATATCAAAGGTGATCAGTGTCTGGCCTTTTTTGACCACGTCACCGTCCTTTACATGAGCGGTGTAGAATTTACCGCCAAGCTCAACGGTGTCAACGCCGATATGGATCAGCAGCTCCAGACCACTTTCTGTTGCAAGCCCGATGGCATGCTTTGTGTCAAAAATTGTAGAAACCGTAGCGTCACAGGGTGCTTTTACTTCACCTTTGGACGGAATCACTGCCATGCCCCTTCCAAGGACTTCAGATGCAAAGGTTGCATCCTTTACTTCTGAAAGCGGGATCGCAGTTCCCTCAAGCGGGCTGTAGAGGGTCTGTGCACCTGTCTCTGAAGTTTTCTCCTGGGCAATTTCTGCCGGAGCATCTGATTTTTTCTCTGCTTCAATATTTTTTTCAGCTGTTTCCTGTACCTCATCCTTATATCCGAACATCCAAGTAAGCACAAAAGCCACACCAAATGCGATGGCAAACATCAGGATATAACCAACTGGATTATTCAGGCACAGCAGGATTCCGAAGATACCGGTAACACCTGTTCCTGTGGCACCAAGACTGCTAATGGAGGCAAAAAGTGCTCCGCATGCACCACCCAGGCAGCCCATGATAAACGGCTTTCCGAAGCGGAGGTTTACACCGAAGATTGCCGGCTCTGTGATTCCCATGCATGCGCTTAAGGCAGAAGGAACAGCCATGGATTTGATCTTCTGATTTCTGGATTTCAGGCCTACAGCAAGAGCTGCACCACCCTGTGCAATGTTAGCTGCAGATGCAAGTGGCAGCCAGTAGGTAACGCCGAATTTGGCCAGCTGTCCAAGGTCAATGATAGTGTACATGTGATGAACACCGGCAACAACAGTCGGTGCATAAAAGGCACCCATGATAAAGCTTCCGATTCCAAATGGCAGTGCGATCAGCCACTGGATCCCATCCAGAAGTCCGTTCTCAACAGCTACGAAGATCGGTCCGATAATGGAAAGTGTAAGATAACCGGTTACAAAAACACTGACAAGTGGTGTTACAAAAAGATCGAACATTGCAGGTACGATCTTATGAAGTCTTTTCTCGATCTGTGCCAGTACCCATACTGCAATGATAACCGGGATCACATGTCCCTGATATCCCACCATGTCAATGGAGTAAAGTCCAAACCATACCTTCTGCGTTGCCTGCACACCCTCTGTTGCAACAGTCCAGGCATTCTGCAGATTTGGATGGATCATGATCATACCGATAACCGCACCCAGATAAGGGTTGGCACCAAATACCTTCGCACCACTGTAAGCGATAAGAATCGGCAGGAATGTATACGCTGTGTTACTGAAAAGCTGTGCAAATACATAAATGGAACCATTGGTGTTAATATTCAGGAAGCCGTTGTTTACCATGAAGTTCAGGGCTTCCATGATTCCCATCAAAAATCCGCTGGCTACGATAGCTGGATGATCGGGACAAAAATGTCTCCCAGTGTCTTGATCAGTCTCTGTATCGGATTAGCCTTGGATGCTGCCACCTTCTTAAGCTCATCCTTACTACTCTCTGATATTCCGGCGATCTGGATAAATTCATCATAAACCTTGTTTACAACTCCTGTTCCCAGGATGATCTGCATCTGTCCCTGTGCAAAAAACACGCCCTTCACACCGTCGATATTCTCTACATATTCCTTATCCGCCTTGTCATTATCCGCAATGACCAGACGAAGCCTTGTTGCACAGTGCGCCGCGGAAATGATGTTTTCTTTCTTTCCTACATGATCATAGATTTCCTGTGCTGTCTTTCTGTAATCCATGTCCTTCCTCCTTTTCTGCTACTGTTCCCGGACAGTCATCTCTTTCTTCTTTCCCTTTCTTCGGATCAGATCTGTCTGTTCTTTCTTCAGCTTCCCGGGATTTATTATCTCTGATCCATTGTTTTTCATTTATTTATGAGATTGATTTCATATATCCATTCATACAAGGAACGATTAATCTTTCCATTTTTTTTAAGTTTTTTTGATGATTTTAACACTTTTCAATGGTTTGTTTTATGTTTGTTGCTTGCGTTATTATGTGGAATCGTTCTCATATCTTACTTGTATTATAACTACTGCATTATTATTTGTAAATCCGCAACATCTCACAAATTTCTTCGGTCAAAATTGTACATATTCCATAAGAACAGATGCAAGACAGACAAACCAGTCAGGACATCGCAGAAAAAATCTGGCATTTTTCTGTGTTTGCTCAGCCATAACACAGCACCACACAAAAAAGAAGCAGGTCTTTTTCTCCCAAAAGATCTGCTCCTGTTCCACAATAACTTATAATTTCTTCCTCTGTCTGCGAGGATATTCTCTGTTACCTGTGAGATTCCCGTTCCACAAGCTCACATCCCATTTTTATTTCCTTGCTGATCCCGGTATCGTTCTCAATAAGATCAGCCAGCATGGCTGCTGCCTCCATTCCGCTGGTCTTATAATAAAAATGTACCGTTGTCAGCTTCGGTTCCACGATCTTACCCGGAACTCCATCCCCAATCCCTGCGATCTGAACATCCTCGGGAATGCGAAGCCCGATCTCCTTCAAATAAGTCATGGCTCCCACCGCCATAGTATCCGTAGCACACACAAGAGAATCTATGGAAGGCTCCTCCTCAAAAAGCTCCTTCGCCATCTCATACCCGGAATCCATGGTAAAGCTTCCGATCTTCATCCTCTCCGGCACGACCTCCAGCTTAGCTTTATGGATAGCATCCATAAAACCCTTTTTCCTGCAGGCACCAACTGCCTCGTCCTTATCTGTAACGCCGATATAGGCAAACTTTTCCCCTTCTCCGCCAGCTTCTCCGTGACCTGAAAAGCTGCTTTATGATCATCCTGATAAATACATGGATATCCGTCCAGATGCTGTCCCAGGATCACGATCGGTACCTTATAATCCTTCAGCATCTGTTTATGCTTTCTGGTAAACATGGTAGCAATAAAAACCACTCCGTCCACCTGACGTTCTTTAAACAGAGAAAGGTATTTCAGCTCTTCTTCCACATCATTATTGGTATTGGCCAGAATAAGCTGATATCCTCTCCGTGTAAGAATATCACTGATTCCTGTCACCTCACGGCTTATGGTATCTGAATTGATCTTTGGAAGGATGACACCGATGAGACTGGTTTTTTTGTCCGCAGTGTCTGTGCCTGGGAGGATGGCTGATATCCTGTCTCCTGGATCACCCTGCGGATGACTTCCTTTTTTTCACTGCTGACATATCCATTATTCAGATATCTGGATACCGTAGCTCTGGAAACTCCGGCAAGCCTGGCTATTTCATTAATGTTCATAACTTATGTACCTCTTCTTTTGTCCTGTTATATCTGTCCTTGTATGCATATTTATAATATAGATTATACACGGTTTCTTTCCGGTAAAAAGATTCTTTTCCTATGTAAATGGAAATTTTTATTACTGCTCACTCCGTTCTCACTAATACGCTTCACAAGGCAGAGGATACGGGATGCATATACCTCCCATCCCGTATCCTCCATACTCTGTTTCTAAAAATCTCCCCGGCATATCTGTTTTTCGGTTTTCCCTGTCATTCCAGATATTCAAACGGATCTACCGGCACGCCATCCTTTTTCATTGCAAAATAAAGATTCGGGCCTTCTACAGAATAATATTTTGGTAGGTGCACTGATATTTCCGATCACTTCACCCTCCTTTACTGTGTCACCTTCTGCCACAGTAAGGTCCTTTCAGCTGCCCGTATACTGCCTGATAACCATTTCCCAGCTCCATAGTGACAGTCGTTCCCGTGCAAGCATCCTGTACAACAGAAAGCACCTGACCATCTGCCGCCGCATACACCGGCGCATCCTCCACTGCCTGCAAAGCAATGGCAGAGCTTACACGATACTGATCCAAAGTCGGATAATATACGGTTTCATCCATATTGTAATCCACAAGAACCGTTCCTCTGACCGGCCATTCCATAATGGAATCCTCCGTAAAATCCAAAGCCTGTGCCGCAATTCCGACAGCTGAGGTCTCTGCGGTATCTGTGGAAGCTCCAGCTCCGTTATTCACCGCTCCCTCTGCCGATGTATTTCCGGCATTATCTGCTGTATTTCCAGTGCCATCTGTGCGGCTTCTGTCTGCACCTGCTGCCGCAGACACACTCCTATCCTCCGTACCACTTCCATTATCTGCATCTGCCGCTGCATTTTCGGCTGTACCACTTCCTGCAGTCTCACGGATGCTTCCTGTCACTCCATCTGCTCCGGCTTCTGAAGCTCCTGACAGACCTGCTTCATCTCCGGTTTCTCCATCAGAGATCTTATCCTGTGCTACATCCTGCCAGCCATCTCCGGCAGCTGCCGCATCCTCTGCGTTTTCCCCGTCCGAAAGCTCTTCTTCCAGCCCGGTCTCTTCTACCTGTACAGAATTTTCCTCCTGGGGATTTTCTGCGATGGGCTTTGTTCCAAGCTGATAAACAGTAATCCCAAGTGCCGCCACTGCTGCCAGAACACCTCCGTTGATAATACCTCTCACAATTTTACTTTTCATATTCTTTCCACCTCTGTCTGATATGTTCATTTTCAGTAACAGAAAAAGCAGTAAAGCTGCCGTTTCGGTCACCATTTCTATATCTATAGAGTGTCCAGAATATGGCTGTCTATTCATTTTTTGAATATTTTTTTATCAGACGTTGCTTCGGATGCCTGACTTTCTTTAATCCTCAGCTTTCAGCTCCATCTCCGGAAAATATTTTTCAGGATCTCCTCCGCACTGCTTCCGTTTTTTGCCATCTCATTTCCACCAAACTGGGAAAATCCCACACCATGACCGCTGCCACGCACTCGCAGATAATAAATATCATCCTTTTTCTTCAAACTGAAATTCGCGGATTCCAGTCCCATTCCCGCTGCAAAGCTTTCTCCCTCCAGAAGTGTTTCCCCAATCGTAAGCTCTGTCACATAACCGGCACTGTCCCGTTTTTGATCTTCAGCTCCCCGGAAAGCTGCCCCGCAGGAATTTCCACGATTTTTATATGATCCGGAGATTTTTTATCCTCACTGCTATCTGCCGATTTCAGATATGTATACGCCTCATCATGAAAAGCTTCTTCCCCGCTGCGGGTTTTCCCTGCGCTTCTCTTATGCCAGGGAGTCAGCCTCACTTTTCCTTCATATGTAAGTACCTGTCCATCCGTCTCTTTTGCTGCCTGTTCATAGATCTGCCTTTTTTCTGCAAAAAAATAATCTCCAGACTTCCTCTGTACTTCCGTTTTCCCTCAGGATCTCTGCCAGATTTTTCCCCTCACCCAGCCACCTTTGAATATTCGACCGTGCGATCACAGTCTGCGCTTTTATGGTTTCTTTTTTCATATCCGGGGAAATCTGCGAAAAAACAATGACCGGGAGATATTCTTCCATATCCGGCACCCTCTCTGCCAGGACCTTCTCTGGTCCATTAATGGTTGCCGCCGAAAAATAAGGAAGAACAATTGCCAAAAATACCAGACAATATCGAAGAAGCGCATATTTTTCATAAAAAGCACCATAAGCGTTTCTTTTTCCTAATATATGTTCTTTTGCCAAAAATTATTATTTGCTGTATACTATAGCAGTTCTATGAATCAATGCATCAAAAAAAGTTATTCCGAACATGCTGCAGTAATTTATGGAAATGCTATATATCAATCGCTATATATCAATCCCAAAAGTATCTGCAGCGATCAGTCCTGCTCACAGCTTATTGCTTGCCACGAATGGAGGTATCACACACCATGCTTGCCATCTTTCTCGCACCATTATATATTCTCATTAATATTTATATCGTCCGCTGGATGATTTTGTGGATGGGTGCCTGCACTCATTTTTTCCAGACCTTTGCGTTCCGGGCATGCTTTGCAGGTGTTTATATTTTTCTGTCCACTTCTCTTCTGACCTGTTTTCTCATCCGGAAGCCCCCTGCGCTCCATCGCTTCCTGAAAAATACGGCAAATTATTTTCAGGGAACATTTCTTTACATCCTGATCGTAATCGTAACTACAGATCTCTGCAGACTGATCCTGAAGCATACGCTTCATCCGGCCTGGATGTATTCCCAAAAAGCCTTTGTAGTCACAGGCGCTGTCTGCACCCTTCTGATCATTGGTGTCAGTCTCTATGGGATTTTTAATCAGTGGAATATTAAGACAAAAACTTATGATGTGAAAATAGACAAGCAGGTGAAGGGAATGGACTCCCTGAAGATCGTCCTGCTCGCAGACATTCATTTCGGTTACAGTATCGGAGAAAAACATGCCGGGCTTCTTGTAAAAAAGATCAACGCCGAAGATCCGGATCTGATCTGTATTGCCGGCGATATTTTTGATAACGAATATGAAGGGATCAAAAACCCGAAAAAACAGCGGTCATTCTCCGTTCGCTGAAATCCAGATACGGCGTTTATGCCTGTTGGGGCAACCATGATCTCAGCGAACCGATTCTGGCCGGTTTTACCTTCCGCAATGCAAAAAAAGATTATGATGATCCCAGAATGCGGAATTTTCTGGAATCTGCCAACATCCGGCTTCTCGATGACGAAACCGTCCTCATAGATAAACGGTTTTATCTGACAGGCCGTAAGGATCCTTCACGCTGCCGAAAAATGTCCGACACCCGTAAGGATCCTGACCAGCTTACAGCCTACCTTGACAAAACACTTCCGATTATTTTTATGGATCATCAGCCCGGTCAGCTGGATGAAGTGGCAGCCGCAGGCGCAGACCTTGATCTCTGCGGCCATACTCATGACGGCCAGCTGTTCCCTCTGAACATCATCACCGGCCTGGTCTGGGAAAATTCCTGCGGTTACCTGAAAAAGGGGACTATGCACAACATCGTTACCTCCGGTGCCGGCATATGGGGCCCGAATATGCGTACTGCCACAAACAGCGAGATCTGTTCGATCACAGTACATTTTTATCCTGCCAGACCTAACGCCTCTGATCCCTCATAAATATCTTCCACCGGCAGCTCCTCCGCACTCTCACTATCCTCTTCTGTTATTTCTGTTCCGTCATTTTCTTCTTCCGTTTCAAGAGTCCTTCGGAAAACTCAATTACTTCAGCCGTAATCACCACTTTCTGATATCTCCGGCTCTTCACTGGAATCATACAAATATCTCTTCCTCAGTATTATCGTCCGTCTTTCCTTCTTCAGAACTCATATTGAGTTCCTCGCTGCTCTCTTCTTCAGCTTTCTTTTCACTGTTTCTGATGATCTCAAGGGCTTCTGTTTCTGAAATAATACCTGAATTATCTTCCATTGCATTTGCTTCCGGCACTTCATAATCATATACAAAGGTATTGACTGGCATAAGCTTGTTTGACTGCACATCATAGTCAAATACATGCCACAGGTATCCTTCCCTGTTAACCGGTACATTTGCCTGGTAGATCTGTTTTCCACCCCGGTAAACGGTTACTTTGGCTGACGAAGCAGATAATTCTGTACTCGCATCATCTTCACCGTTTGTATAATCGTATACATAAAAGCTATATTTTCTTCCGATGAAGCCTTTGTATATGGTTGTTGTTTCCGGTCCATAGCTGCTTGTATCATCCAGATCCAGATTTGCTATTACATCTCCATCCTCTGAATATGCATTTTTATCCCTATAGTATACATGGAAGTAGTCATCTCCGTTTTCATCAGCAGGTCCCAGCAGATGAGAATCCAGATCTCGCGGAGTTTCTCCCCATGTAAGCACGATCTGAAGAAGTCCCTCATCTCCTGCACTGATATTGGTCGGTGACATTGTTACATCACGTTCACTGCATGCATTTGCCTGAACTACAACATTGATATGGGCAGAAACAAAATCTTCATTGCTTGCATTCAGCGTATAGTTTCCGGCTGGCACGGTCAACGTATAGGTTCCATCTGCTGATACGCCTTCTTTCACAGTCTCTCCGATCACATTATCCCAGCCCTTACGTAATTCATAAGTTACATTTTCTATATTTCCACCGGTCATGGAATGAATAAATCTTCCACTCAGCTCACCATCTCCGGCTTCTGCTCTGGATACCATCAGGAAAGATTCTGCGTATGTGATCTGGTTCGCTGATACTCCCATGGAACTGCTTTCATATTTCTGGTAACCGGTTGCTGTGACAACAATTTTGTAGATTCCTTCATCAAGATCATTAAATGAATAAGTTCCTATCTTCTTTCGTGAAAGTTTTTTTCAACCTTGACTGTTCCGGAATATGCTTCCACGTCTGGTCATTTTTTACAGGAGCTTTACTGTTTGAATCCAAAACGCTTCCCTCAATGCTTCCGGCTCCGACTGTACATCTATCTACCAGTGTTCCATTTTCAAAATGAACCTTCAATTTTAGTGGATTATCGTCATCATCAGACAGAAAATCCTTGGACAACGTATAATGCCATACCGTTTTCAGGAACTTTCCGACCACCGTATCCGGATTCAACTCACCCGCTGCGTAAATATAGGTTCTTACATCAGAACAAAGCACATTTCCGGCATCACGAACTGTATAGGATACGCTTGCCTTTGCCGCAGGTCCTACCTTAATATCAATTCCCGCCAGATCCCATGTCTCCAATGCAGTCAGATTTAATCCAAACTGAAGACCGCATTTCGCAGATCCTTCTATTGTGACCGGTGTCAAAGTCTGACTGAAATCATGGATAAATCTTCCATTTCCATCTTTGAATTCATATCCGCCAGTTGCTTCAACGGAATATTTCACAACAAACTGCCCGGACACATCATAAAACAGAGAAACCACCAGATCTGCAGAAAGACCAGTTGTACCAAGCTTTATAGGAACTCGTCCCAGTTCAAGTACATCGCTGACTGTTTCCATAGTTCCACTTGCATGTTTGATCTGCTGCTCTGAATTCACGCCACTTATATAAAGTCCGCCTTCGAAATCAGCTTTTCCTGTAACTGACGCAATAAAATGCCTTACCTCTATCTTTCCCCAGCTAAATCCGGCATCCAGCTTACAGCTTACATCCGGAATCGTAACAGCAACAGAACCGGACAGCTTCACCTTATCATTAAATTTATGATTAAGATCAAATTTCAATTTACCTGGAACTGGAATACTTCCGCCGAGAGTAAGTCCTCCTGCCGGCACCTCACTTGAATTTTCCGGAATATACTCATATTGAACGCCCTCTGCAGTTACCTGCATATTTTCCGGATCTGCAATTCCTGCACCTTCAAAATCAATTGATTTGTAAACCTCTGAAATATCATCCGGTTTGCCGGCCTTAATGATCAGACGTCCCTGTCCGTCCTTTGTGATATTCTGGACTTTTAATGCAATATCTGTATCTGTTCCCATTTCCTTTGCAGAAAACAGTACAACCTTTCCGGTTTCCAGATTTTTATAAGCATTTCCATCTTTTACTGTGATCGTATAAGTTCCGTCACTGTTCTGGACAACATTGTATATATTTTTGGAAGTATCTTTGACTTCAACTACATTTGTTGCATAGGTGACCTTGCTGTCATAATTCTCATCGATTACTGAGTCCTCAGTGATCTGGTCGATAGCTTTTAAGATCTGAGCTGCATCATTTCCGTTAATTGCCTTCTCCGGTTCAAAGGTATCTCCATTCAGAGACAGCATATTCTTTTTCAGTGCAATAGCTACAACATTTTTATACCTGATCTGAGCCGCATCTGCACATGTCGGTTCTTCATCCGTAGTTTCATATCCCATTAAGCATTACTGCTGTATATGCGGCAAACTCTCTTGTTGCATATTCATCAGGATAAAAATATGGAACATCCTGCTCATCGGTTTCATCGGGAATGATTCCCATAGTTTTTGCAATTTCTGCTGCGATTCCATTTTCATTTTCTCTGGTATCAGCATAATAATAATTTTTGCTGTCAAACTGCTCTTCATACTTGCAGCCAACTTTATCCAGAAGAAGTTTTACCCATTCACCTCTGGTGTATTCATGTCCGGAATCCTGCACGTATTTTTTCGTAACAAAAATCCTTGCAAAGATTTTTATTCCTTTTACTTTGGCAACGATCGATGTATTTCCCTCTCCGACTGCCTGGACAACACCTGTTTTTGTTACTGTTGCAATTTTCTGATCAGCAGATGACCAGCTTACTTTAACACCTTTTTCCTTAAAACCAAGCTGGATACTTTCCCCTTCTTCCAGAGTAGCTTTTTGATTTTTCAGTGTTGGTTTCACAACTGTTATCTTACATCGATATGTTCTCTTCTTAGAATCTTTAAAGGTTACTGTACATGTTCCTGTTCCTGTTACAGAAACCGTACCATCTTTTTTTTACCTTGGCAACCTTTGTATTTGAACTTGAGGCAGTTTTGATCACATCACCCTTTATCGAAAGTTTCCTGGATGTATTCGCTGTTCCCCATACAAATTTTAAGCTCTTTGCAGACAGATAAGGATTTTTTACCGTAACCTTACAGGTATATACTTTTTTTCCTATTTTAGCTTTACCACGGTTGTTCCGGTTTTTACTGCTGTTATTTTTCCCTTAGAGCTGACTTTAACGTATTTTTTTATTTGGCAGAACTCCATACCGTCTTTCCCGAAACACCGTTTACTTTTAACTGCAGACTTTTTCCCTTTACATACAATACGGCTTTTTTCTACTGACATTCCCGGGCTTTTTACTTGTAACCTTACAGGTTAATGTCTTTTTGGTCAATTCTGGCCTTTACTGTTGCGGTTCCGGTCTTCACAGCCGTTATCTTTCCCTTTGACGAAACCTTTACAACTTTATTATTGGAAGAAGACCATTTCACGGCTTTCTTCCAGTTTACAACCTTTAACTGTGATGTTTTTCCCACGTACAAAACCTTTTTTGTACTGTTCAGTCTGGGATTTGCAGCTGCATTTGCTGGCATGCTGATTCCTAAGATCAACATCAGGATCAGCATCAGCGGCAGCAATTTTTTTGATGCACTTTTTCTCTTCATAAGCACTTTTCCCTTCTGCTGTACTATGCTATAATGTTCATCAATTATAAATTTTCGAGATCATTCGAAATCATTTATAATTAATCCCCCGTAAATTATCAGACTATCAACCAAGAAAGGAGAAAAATCATGAGTGTCACCGTAAATCCAAAAGCACGCCAAATTTTACCGATTATTCTGGGCTGCTGCGTAATTGGAACTGTTTTTTTTCTGGCAATAACTATCTGTTCCGCCATAAAATATCATGATTACGTACCTGTAGATGCTGTTATATCATCTGTCAGCCGCTCAAATAATCCTAACAAGCCTCATAGTTCCAATTATCATAACTATGTGAAGTACTCTTACACCTACAAGGAACAAAACTACACAGCTGACCGAATCGAGTTTTTACGCCTCGGCAAAGCCCCCGGAAAGCATGTTCAGATTAAATGTGATCCGCAGAATCCAAACCAGATCCAGAATATCTATTCTATGACCATCTGTATTGTCTTCCTAGTAATCCTGCTCATAACAGATTTCCTGCTCATTCTTATGATAAAGTCTTAATACTGTACAGCTATGCTCTAATTATATAACTATTTTTATCTCTTGAACTTTGTCTAAATTTGTCGACAAAATGAACTATTTTTTGTCGAAAATGTCCATAATATTTTTTTTATCGCATTGACATACTCCTACCATTGAAATCCTACTCGATGGCTCTGCTGATTCGTTCGTCAGTAAGTAATTTTCTATGATATAAAAAAGACGGTTACGCTGAATCACAACGTAACCGTCTTCCTTTATACTATACTTGCACAGATATAAAACAAAATTCCCACCTACTGCCTTGAGCAATAAATGGGAATTTATCTGATCCACTTAAAAAGTGAGGCATCGGGGATTCGAACCCCGGACAACTTGATTAAAAGTCAAGTGCTCTACCGACTGAGCTAATACCCCATATTAAATTAATTAATACTCAGGCTTTTTCTAACCAGCCGTTCGTATGTTTTACATTAAAACATGCCCAGAGCCGGAATCGAACCAGCGACACGAGGATTTTCAGTCCTCTGCTCTACCAACTGAGCTATCTGGGCATAAGTAGCGGGGACAGGATTTGAACCTATGACCTTCGGGTTATGAGCCCGACGAGCTTCCAGACTGCTCCACCCCGCGTTATTAAATGTTAAAAGCCGATGATCGGACTCGAACCGATAACCTGCTGATTACAAATCAGCTGCTCTGCCAATTGAGCCACATCGGCATTTAAGTGGATGGAGAAGGATTCGAACCTTCGAAGGCGGTGCCAACAGATTTACAGTCTGCCCCCTTTGGCCACTCGGGAATCCATCCATAATCTATGGGACCTATAGGGCTCGAACCTATGACCCTCTGCTTGTAAGGCAGATGCTCTCCCAGCTGAGCTAAGATCCCATATTTAATTCATTACAGCTAAGCTGTAACGACCCAGAAGAGACTCGAACTCTCGACCTCCGCCGTGACAGGGCGGCGCTCTAACCAACTGAGCCACTGGGCCATTTTAAGGTTTGTACCTTAAAAAACTACATACATGCTTGTTGATCGTTAATCAAACTCTTTGAATCAATTCTTAACCTGCGTTTCTTGGTCAAGCCCTCACCCGATTAGTAACAGTCAGCTCCATGTGTTACCACACTTCCACCTCTGCCCTATCTACCTCGTCGTCTTCAAGGGGGTTTACTTCACTAAGAATGGGATATCTCATCTTGAGGGGGGCTTCACGCTTAGATGCCTTCAGCGTTTATCCCTTCCGGACTTGGCTACCCGGCCATGGCTTTGGCAAGCCAACCGGTCCACCAGCGGTCCGTCCATCCCGGTCCTCTCGTACTAAGGACAGCTCCTCTCAGATATCCTACGCCCACGCCGGATAGGGACCGAACTGTCTCACGACGTTCTGAACCCAGCTCGCGTACCGCTTTAATGGGCGAACA
>ENA-OQIX01000169-OQIX01000169.1-human-gut-metagenome-genome-assembly--contig:-NODE-169-length-13600-cov-2.387961_pt1 | contig 13600 bp, 15 predicted proteins | sample MGYA00242591_ERZ504756 | MGnify/ENA primary metagenome ERZ504756 (study PRJEB26092, sample SAMD00036369) | human gut metagenome | host: Homo sapiens | study: EMG produced TPA metagenomics assembly of...
GTATTAATTAAAAAATACAGGAAACAGAAGGGGGGAAGGTTATGAAGATAAGACAGACAATCTTTTTATTACCTTTGTTTTTGTCTGGCGGGCTGCGCATCTGCAGGAGGATCACAGAGCAGAGATCTGGATTTAAAGGAACTCTGTACAGAGGAGCAGGTTTTCCAGTATGCGGATTTTGAATGGGGAACGGATTCGGAACAGCTTTTCAAACAGAGCTTCCTGAAGTTTGATGAAAAAGATCTGGGACAGGGTGATGAGAGCAGCACAAAGACATACGAGAGCAAAGAAAAATTTTCCCTGGAAAATGCAGAATCTAACATGGATCTGGAATTTTCGGACGGTCAGCTGAGTCAGGTTTCCTTTACTTTTGACATCGAACAGGATGCCAATACATGGATTCAGAAAGAAGTAGACGAACTGAATTCTTTATACGGCGGAGGAATTGCAACTGGACTCGGAAATCAGATTTATCAGTGGCAGGGGGAGCAGGATACGGTTCTGCAGCTGACGGCTTTTACGGAAGGGGATGAAAGCGCAACCGTTATCTTAAGCGTGGCATCGATGGAATACTCGATTGGATCATAAAATTGACAGATACGGGCGCATCAGTACGGCAATGTACTGGTGCGCCTGCTTTTTTGTGAAAAAAACTTTCCAAAGCTTTTTAAAAGCCAGAAAGATAGAATGACAAAAGTGTCACAGATGTGATATAGTAGTAGAATAATGTGAAAAAGAGAAGGATTTGACAAAAGAGATGGAGTTAGGAAATTTTCAGAAATCAGTAGATTCAGATGAAATCAAAACAATGGCATTTGAAATCATCGGAGAACCGGTAAAAGCAGTTTCCCGCATCTGCGAGCAGTGGGGCGAGGCGGAAGATGAAGTGCGGGAGTACGATGTGTATGTGATCGAGACAGATGCAGGAAAATATACACTGAAGAAAACCGGCAGCAAAGAAGCGCAGATTTATGCGCAGTATCTGTCAAAAGGAGAGTTTCACGTACCGCAGTATGTCGGCATGCGGCAGGCAGAGGATGCGGACTGGATCTGCATGAAGTATGTAGAAGGAAACGACATGCGGGATATGACGGACGAGACAACAGAAAAAGCGGCAGAAACCTTAAGTAAAATTCAGTCGTATTTCTGGACACCGTCGATGGACAAAGCGCCGGAAAATGAAGTGGAGCAGAGATTTGTCGAATACTGGAAACGCGTTCTGCGCCGAGCATCGTCCGTAGCGGATGATCCAATTCTGCGGAAAGCGTATCAGATGTTCCTGGACCGCCAGCTGACTTGTCCATGTACGATGTCAAACGGTGATTTCCTGCAGTGGAATGTGATCTATGACGGCGAAAATGTTGTCATGATTGACTGGGGATTTGGTGGAATGATGCCGTATTCTCTGGACATTGCAAGATTCCTGGCACATGCGACCGAGACACGGAGTGCTTTCCCGTTCTACATGAACAATGCACAGAAAGAGCTGTTTCTGGATCGGATGTATGAAGCGTTAAAGACAAAGATTTCACGCGAACAGTTCAATCTGGATGTGAAGCTGGCCACGCTGAATGAGTATATCGAGTTTGTGGAAGCAGAAGAGGACGAAGACGGCTGGTATCTGGAGCATGCACAGGCGCTGGCAGAGGAACTTCTCAATTTGTAAAAAACGGAATTGCATTTATCTGTAAGTTGTCCTATAATAGGGAACAGAAAATAAAAGAAAGAGCACCATTGGTGTAAAGGTGAGGGAATGTTTCTGCGATAATCGACTTTAAGAAAAACACAAAGAACGGACAGCCTGGAAAACAGGCCTGTTTTTCGTGTACGCTTAAAGACGAGAATCGCTGAATCATTTCCCTTTTTTATGAGAATAGAACAGGGATATTTTTTTGCGGGTCTGTTTTGCGTACGCAGGACAGGCTCGTTTTGCGTAAAAAAGCAGAAAAGAGGCTGCCGGAGCAAAGGGGGCTTCTGTATGATGCAGATAAAAAAATTAACACTGACACATAAAAAAAGATCTGCGAGTGATTCTCGAAGATTTTCAGCTTGTACTGAATTGACGGTGATAAGGCCGTTATCATTGGAGAGGAGGAAACGGAAAATCGACGCTGCTGAAGTGGATGTACGATCCCGCACTGACGGAAGATTACATCGAATCCACAGGCGAGCGCATCATCGGAAAGGAGCGGCTTGGATATCTGCCGCAGGAACTTCCGGAGGCGGAGAAAACGAAGACGGTGTATGAGTATTTCTATGAAAAAGAAAAGTTCTGGGATCAGACACCGAAGGATCTGGCGGTGCTGGCAAGAAAATTTGGTCTGACGGAAGAGTTTTTCTATCGGGATCAGCAGATGAGTGAGCTTTCCGGCGGCGAGAAGGTGAAAGCGCAGATGATGCGTCTTCTCATGGAGGATGTCACGGTCCTTCTGCTGGATGAGCCGTCAAATGATATTGATCTTGCGACACTGGAACTTCTGGAGAAACTGATCCGCGAATGGGAGCATATTGTTGTTTTTATTTCGCACGATGAAACGCTGATTGAAAACACGGCAAATATGGTCATTCATATTGAACAGATTGTGCGGAAGACAAAATCGAGATACACGGTTGCGAAACTTCCCTATCGGACGTATGTAGAGGAGCGCCTGCAGAATTTCGAGCGCCAGGAACAGAAGGCGCAGAGTGACAGGAGAGAGAAAGCGCTGCGCGATGAGAAATACCGAAAGGTATACCAGAGCGTGCAGAACGCCTTGAACAACTGTTCCCGTCAGGCACCGTCCGTGGCGAAAAATCTGAAGGACAAAATGCATACCGTAAAGGCGATGAACCGCAGATTTGAAAAAGAAGATGCCCGCATGACAGAAATGCCGGAGCAGGAGGAAGCGATTTACTTCCAGCTTGGAGGAGCAGAGGCAGCCATGCCCGCCGGGAAAACGGTCATCGAATATCAGCTTCCGAAACTGGAAACGCCGGATGGGGAGCGGGTTCTGGCGGAAAATATCACCTTAAAGATAAGAGGACCGGAAAAAATAATGCATTGTCGGCCCGAACGGGGCAGGCAAGACAACACTGCTGAAAAAGATTGCGGCAGAGCTGAAAGAACGGGAGGATCTCCGCGTAGATTATATGCCGCAGAATTATGAGGATCAGCTGGATCTTTCCATGACGCCGGTCGATTTTCTGGATTCCACCGGGGAGAAGAGTGAGAGGACGAAGATTCGGACGTATCTCGGATCGCTGAAGTACACGGCAGACGAGATGGATCACCCCATCCGCGAACTGTCCGGCGGCCAGAAGGCAAAAGTATTGCTTCTGAAAATGAGCCTTGGCAATGCCAATGTGCTGATTCTGGATGAACCAACCCGAAACTTTTCACCCTTATCGGGACCGGTCATAAGAAAAATGCTCCGCGAATTTCCAGGCGCCATCATCAGCATTTCGCATGACAGGAAGTATATCGGAGAGGTGTGCGGGAAGGAGTATCTGCTGGAAAAAGACGGACTCAGACTGATCAGAGAAGAAAAATAAAAATATTCGATAACGAAAAATACGACGGTGGCTGGCCGTCGTATTTTTCCGTAGAGAGATTATGTTTGTCTTAAGAGAAGGTTTCGCAGCAGATTCTGTTCCGGTGAAGTCGGGAAAAATGTTAATTTTATATTGAATTAGGTCGGGAAAAATGTTAAATTAGAGTAAGAATAACCAGGGAAAAATGTGAAATAATAAAAAAGAGAAATGGAGGAAGGTCAACATGCGTCGATTTGCAATGGATAAACTATTAGACTGGAAGAAAAAAAGTAACAGAAAACCACTGATTTTAATGGGAGCCCGGCAGGTTGGTAAAACGTGGTTAATGAAAGAATTTGGTAAGACATATTATGAAAAAAACCGCCTACATTTCTTTTTACAATAATCAGAGAATGCAGGCGGTTTTCGATACGGATTTCGATATAAAACGTATTATTATGAACCTCAATATTGAATCAGGCGTAACGATCACCCCAGAGAATACATTGATTGTTCTGGATGAAATTCAAAATGCACCGAAAGCGTTGGAATCTTTGAAATATTTTTGCGAAGAAGCACCGGAATATCATGTAATAGCAGCAGGTTCACTTCTTGGCGTGGCGCTTCATGAGGGAATATCCTATCCGGTGGGAAAAGTAGATTTACTGGATTTATATCCATTCAATTTTAGAGAATTCCTGTGCGCTATGGACGAAGAAGGGCTGGAAAGTGCATTGGAAACAAAGGATTACAATTTAATTGACAATTTTGCGGATAAATATTTGTTCTGGCTGAAAAATTATTATTATACAGGCGGCATGCCAGCAGTTGTGGATGCATTTCGGCTGAACAAAGATTATGCAGAGGTACGACAGATACAGAGTGATATTGTACGGCAGTATGAGGGTGATTTTGGAAAGCACATTGAAGCAAAAGTTCTCCCAAGAATACGAATGGTATGGGATTCTATTCCGATGCAGCTGGCGAAGGAGAATAAAAAATTTTCTTTGGACAGATAAAGAAAGGAGCCAGAAGCAGCGAATTCGAAATAGCAATTCAGTGGCTTCTGGATTGTGGATTAGTATATAAAGTCAACCGGGTAAATGAGCCTCATATGCCGCTGAAGGCGTATAAAAAATATGAATGCATATAAATTATTCGTACTGGATGTAGGACTGCTCGGAGCAATGAGTGAACTGCCAGCAGAATCCATATTGGAGGGGAACGATATTTTTGTTGAATTTAAAGGCGCGCTTACAGAACAGTACGTTCTGCAGCAGTTGATTTCAGATACCCCTTATACGCCATATTATTATGGAAATGAAAAAGCAACTTTCGAGCAGGATTTTCTGATTCAGAAGGCAAAGAGTATTGTGCCGATTGAAGTAAAGGCGGAACAGAACATTCGATCCCATAGTCTTAAAACATATTGCGAAAAATTCCAGCCGGAAGAAGCAGTTCGATTTTCAACATTGAAGTATAAAGAGCAGGAGCGGATGGTAAATATACCATTATACGCTGTTTGCAACTTATAAATTAAAACAGCTATAAATCCCACGAAAGAAGGTGATCCCCATGCCATTTAAAATCATCCGAAACGACATCACAAAAGTTCATGCCGATGCGATCGTCAACACAGCCAACCCTTAGCCAATTTATGTGAAAACGTATCAGAGGGGCGGTTACTTTAATCAAAGCCAGACATTCCACCCGTTTTACCAGCCGGAGCAGATCAAAAAGGAAGAACTGGACAAAATTCTCGAAGCCGACAGCATCGCTGATGACAGCACAATCCAGAATGCTTTTTACGATGCCCCGACAGTTGTCTATCTGTTTGCACCGTATACCTACCCAAACGACGCACAGGACTGCTGCGTTGCAAAATCATTTACGATCAGGCAGAATAAACCGAAAAATCCCGGGGAAATATGTGAACTTCCGGGGTTCATTTTGGATGGAAATATTCTTGCAATTTTACAGCGCAGTTATTATAATAAAGACAAGTTCTGCGGTAAACTCATTTTTCGCAGAAAACGCCAGAAGCGGAGGCTGACGTTCAAAAAACAAAAAAGGAGCGTAAGAGAAATGGCAAAAATTTTTAATTAGCCCTTCTAAATTATTTACAGGGCGCAGGGGAAATGAAAAAACATCGGGAACATATGCGGCAAAAATGCGGAAAGAAAAGCACTGGTTTCTGATCAGCCAGGGAGGCTACAGACGGATCGGAGCAATGATCGAAGAAAGCTTTGCGGGAAGCGACTGCGACGTTGTTTTTGATTATTTCAACGGCGAGTGCTGTGAGAGTGAGATCAACCGTCTGGTTGCTATCGTGAAAGAAAAAGGCTGTGATCTGGTTATCGGTGTCGGCGGAGGCAAAATTTTTGATACCGCAAAAGCAGTTGCCTACTACGCAGAAACACCAGTATTCATCTGCCCGACCATTGCATCGACCGATGCACCGTGCAGCGCACTGTCTGTTGTATACACAGAAGAGGGTGTATTCGAGAAATACCTCTTCCTTCCGGCAAACCCGAACCTGGTTCTGATGGACACCGACATCATCGTAAAATCTCCAGTCCGCCTGACCGTAGCCGGAATGGGTGATGCACTTGCCACCTATTTTGAAGCAAGAGCCTGCCAGAGAAGCGGAGCTACTTCCTGCGCCGGTGGAAAAACAACCGAGGCAGCGATGGCACTCGCGAAACTCTGCTTTGACACTCTGATGGAAGAAGGCGTAAAAGCCAAAATCGCTCTTGAAGCCGGCGTATGCACCCCGGCAGTCGAGAAAGTCATCGAGGCCAACACCCTCCTTTCCGGAATCGGTTTTGAAAGCGCAGGCCTCGCAGGAGCCCACGCCATCCACAACGGCTTTACCGTACTCGAGGAATGCCATCACATGTACCACGGTGAAAAAGTAGCCTTCGGAACCCTGACTCAGCTCGTCCTGGAAAACGTACCGCTTGATGAACTCGAAGACATCATCTTATGGTGCATCGAAGTCGGTCTCCCAGTCACCTTGGCTGAACTCGGTGCCGGAAACGTAACCGACGACCAGCTCATGGAAGTAGCCAAAACCGCATGCGCAGAGAACGACACCCTCCACAACATGCCATTCGAAGTAACCCCGGAGACCGTCTTCGCCGCCATTAAAGCAGCCGACGCCTACGGCAGATACTATCTCGACGAAGAAGAATAACCCGTATGAAAAAAGATCCTTCTGCCAACCCCAGGAGATCTTTTTTCATACCCAAATTTAATCAATACAAAAAATAGAAGTTTCCAACTCCCTTCCTATATGTTAAAATAAACTCACCCATTTCACAGAAAAAACATAAACCCATGTTAAAGTAAAATGGTAAAAATATCAAACATAAAAACACAACGAGATCAGGAAAAAGCACGAGCGGGTGGGCAGCCGGGCGTTTTCCGTCCGTCATATAAAGGAGACAAAACTCATGGAAAAATTAAAAATCCTAGTAGTAGACGACGAAAGCCGCATGCGCAAACTCGTCAAAGATTTCTTAGTAAAAGCCGGATACGACGTCATCGAAGCCGGTGACGGCGAACAGGCCGTAGACACCTTCTACGCCCAGAAAGACATCGCCCTCATCATCCTCGACGTCATGATGCCCAAAATGGACGGCTGGCAGGTCTGCCGCGAAATCCGCCAGAACTCCAAAGTCCCGATCATCATGCTCACCGCCAAAAGCGAAGAACGCGATGAACTCCTCGGCTTTGACCTCGGCGTAGACGAATACATCTCAAAACCATTCTCCCCGAAAATCCTCGTCGCCCGCGTCGAAGCCATCCTGCGCCGCAGCGGCAAAACCGGCGAAGACGACGTATTAGAAGCCGGCGGCATCCGCATCGACAAAGCCGCCCACATGGCATCCATTGACGGAAAACCAATGGAGTTAAGCTATAAAGAATTCGAACTCCTCACCTACTTCCTCGAAAACCAGGGAATCGCCCTCTCCAGAGAAAAAATCCTGAACAACGTCTGGAACTACGACTACTACGGCGACGCCCGCACCATCGACACCCACGTCAAAAAACTTCGCAGCAAAATGGGCGACAAAGGCGATTTAATCAAGACCATCTGGGGCATGGGCTATAAATTCGAGGCGGACGAATCATGAACGGAACAGAAAAACAAAATGAGACTTCCATGGAGATACCTGCAGAAGATTCTCGTGTGACAATGGGAAACCAGACGGAGAAAAAGCACCGGTTTCACTTGAAAATGCCACAAAAGGGAAGAAAACACTCCGTCAAAAAACGAATTGCCTACACTTTTATTGCGACCATGGCGGCTACCCTGCTTATCATCGGCCTGATCAATTACTTCTTTCTCGGGTCCTTTTATATCCGGGATAAAGAACACATTCTGGCAGAGAGCTTTCAGAAACTGAATGCGACAGGCGGAGACAGCGACAATATCCCTGATACCTTCGAGCAGTTCTGCGCTACCAACAACCTGAAAGTCATTATTACCGGACCGGAGCTCAGCAGCTTCGTCTATTCCAACGCAACCGACCGCCAGAGCCTCCAGACCCTGATCTTCGGCCTGATCAGCGGAAACGAGCAGGCAAATACCAAAGTCGTTGACAGCAAAGACAACTATCAGATCCAGAAATTCTACGACAGCCACGCCGATGCCGAGTATCTGCAGATCATCGGCTGGTTTGACAATGGAAATTGCTACTTTGCAAGATGCCCGCTGGAGAGCATCACGGATGCGGTCGGCCTTTCCAACCAGTTTTACCTCTTTATCGGCATTCCGATCATCATCATCGGTGCCATTGTGATCTGGATCATCACCCGCCAGATCGTCCGTCCGGTGCAGGAGCTGACCGAAATTTCGAAAAAAATGGCAGCCCTTGACTTCGATGCCCGCTACGTGAGCGGCGGAAAAGACGAGATCGGCGAGCTTGGAAACAACTTCAATGTCATGTCCGAACAGCTTGAGCAGGCGATTTCCGAGCTGAAAAGTGCGAACGTTGAGCTGCAGAAAGATATTGACAAAAAAACGCAGATTGATGAAATGCGCCGCGAGTTCCTCTCAAATGTCACACATGAGCTGAAAACCCCGATCGCTCTGATTCAGGGTTATGCGGAAGGCCTGAAAGACAACATCAACGACGATGAGGAAAGCCGCGAGTTCTACTGTGATGTCATCATCGACGAGGCGGCAAAGATGAACGAGATGGTCAAAAAACTCCTGAACCTGAACCAACTCGAGTTCGGTGAGGATCAGGTCAATATGGAACGGTTCGATCTGAACGCCGTGATCAAAGGCGTGCTGCAGTCCTCCGACATCCTGATCCGCCAGAAAGAGGCAAAAGTGCTCTTTACCGGCGGCGACCCGCTCTATGTCTGGGGCGATGAATTCAAAGTCGAGGAGGTTATCACCAACTATCTGACGAATGCCCTAAACCATCTGGACTACGACCACACGATTGAGATCACCTGCAAAAAAGAAGGGAATGTCGTAAAGACAACCGTTTTCAATACCGGGGACCCGATCCCGGAGGAGGATCTCGACAAGGTATGGGTGAAATTCTTCAAGGTGGACAAAGCGAGAACAAGGGAATACGGCGGAAGCGGCATCGGCCTTTCCATCGTAAAAGCCATTATGGATTCCTTCCAGCAGCAGTGCGGCTGCCAGAATTACGACAACGGTGTGGCATTCTGGTTCACACTGGAGGCAGATGGAAAACGAAGAAGCATGATTGCAAAAAGCGTGCCAGAAAAAGGAATACAGCCTTTTCCTGGTGCGCTTTTCTTGCATAAAGGAAAAGATGGTGTAGAATAATAGCACAAACGGTCGAAAAGAGAGGGAGAAAAGAGATGGCGGATTCCAACAGTACAAAGAGTGCGCTTGCAGATGCAATAGAAAAAATTGATGGTATGCAAGTCTTTTGCGAAAATCAGTATTTCAGATCTCTGCGAGGAATGCGGTCTAGAACCGGAAAAGCTTTTATTATCATTTTAAAGATAAATACGATCTGGTAAACTGGATCTTTTATGTGGACTTTCTGACAAACATGGGCGGAAAGAACTTTGAGAATGAATGGGATGTGCTGGTGGCGGTCTGCAATATTTTCTATCAGAATAAAGCATTTTACCAGAGTGCCCTGAGGATCGAAGGGCAGAACAGTTTTAAGGATTACTTTTACGAGATGCTCGAGCCGGTCATGGCGTTTTTTGTACAGGATCTCTTTCAGGTACAGAATCAGAAACTGTTTGTAACGTTCTTCTGTGATGCCTTCCTGACCGCGGTTCTGCGCTGGTTTTCCATGGAAAGCGAGCTGGAACCGGAAACGTTTGTCGAAGAACTGAAAGAAGTGATATGCAGATCATCAGAAAAAATAGCAGCCAAAGCGGAACCAAAGAAATAAAATTCCGCTTTGGCTGTACTTTTATGCATCTGCGAGCAGTTCACGGTAAAATATATTCCGAAGAGACAACTCTTCAAAGGAAACGGTGGGCGTATCGAGTGTGCGGGCCATGTGATCCGGCAGAAGCAGCAGATACGCCGGATGGGCGGTGATAATCTGCTCAATTTTGCGGGAGTCTTCCTGCACTTCGATCGGGAAGAATGGCTGTATGGGGGTGAAGCGGTACTGTTGAACAACATCGGAAACAGCCCGGATACTTTCTTTTGAGCACGAATCATCTGCGACCAGAAAGAAAAAGACACTCTGTTCCATCTGGGAATACAGGTGGTCAAAAGAGAGCAGATAAGCGGCAGCATCTGCATCCTGATAGACTTTGTGCATACCGAACAGCGTTTTCTGACGGCGCAGGGCTTTTGCCATGGAAGCCGTTGAGGGGGCATCAATTGGAAGAGAAACCATCAGGTTCGGGCAGGATAAAAGCAGTTTCTGCTGTTTTTCGGTAAGCGGCGTATCGGAAAGAAACCAAAGAAACGCGCATTCCGGATGCGACTGGATGACGGCAAGGTAGGATTCCATATCCTCATGATGATCCATGGAGCGGAGCTGATAAGAGTAGATGCCGTATGTCAGACCGGTTCTGACCACGGATGCAAAAAACGAGGAATCGTAAGTGTCCGGGATGCGGCTGTCGAGACGGAGCTTGACAACCCAGGGAACAGCAAAGGAAAGTTCTTTCTGCTTCTGGCGCAGAATCTGCGCACCGTAGGTAAAACTGTTGTAGCCGATGTTGATGCCGAACTGACGAAGCGCTTCCGGATCGTTGCTGCGCAGCAGAAAGTCGATCGCCTGATAATACGGGCTTTCATCGTTGCGCAGAAGATCCTGAAAAATGGCAAAAATCTGATTCTGAAAGCGGCCGCGGGAAAACTGGCGGCCAAGATCGCAGAGCTTGCGGACGCTGCGTTTCGGATCTGCGTCCATCTCCACCATCGCGCGTGCAACTGTTGTGTCGATCAGTGCGCGGGTGATGTCCTGTGAATTCATAATGTGTTCCTCCGATCAAGTAAAATAAGCTGTTTTTATCATAGCAAAAAGAACACGGTAAAAACAGGGACAAAGAACAGGAATTGTCTAAAAACTCCATTCCTTAAGGAAAATTTACCAGATCTTCAGAAGAAATTTCTTTTCTTTTGTGGAAAAAGTGGTAAAATAAAGTTAGATGGTACAAACTATCGATTCTGCCGCGCCAAAAACGCGGCGGAACCATCCGAAACGATTCCAGAAAAATAGGAAAAACGAAATGGTTTTCGAACATGGAAGATAAAAGGAGGCGTTTTGCATGAAATTTGATATGCACTGCCACACAAAAGAGGGTTCGATGGATGGAAAAGTCATGATTGAGGAGTACATCCGAACACTGAAACGAAAAGGATTTGGAGGAATGTTGGTATCCGACCACGATTCCTATGACGGATACCGCGAGTGGAAGAATGCCATCAAGGGAAGAGCACACCAGGATTTTGTGGTATTAAAAGGTGTTGAGTACGATACGTGCGACTGCGGCCACATTCTTGTGATTATGCCGTTCGGCGTAAAATTAAAAATTCTGGAGCTGCGCGGCCTGCCGGGATCGATCCTTGTCAAGATCGTCCATGCGTACGGCGGAATTTTAGGACCGGCGCATCCGTACGGCGAAAAATTTATGAGCATGATCAGCACGAATGAACGGAAGAAAAAGTATCAGCAGCGGATTGCCCAGCTTCTCCCGCAGTTCGATTTTGTTGAAATTTTCAATGCGTGTGAGAGCGCGGAGACGAACGCAAAAGCGAAACGGCTGGCGGAGAAATTCAATAAGCCCGGCTTTGGCGGAAGCGATGCGCACCGGCTGAACTGCATCGGAAAAGCGTACACCGAGCTGCCGGATACCATCAGAAGTGAGGATGATCTGATCGCCTACGTAAAAACGTGCCCGCAGATCGAATGCGGCGGAGAACATTATAACGGAACGACGAAAGACCGGATCGGCCGCCTGAACATGGTGCTTGTGGATTCGTTCTATTTCTACAACAAACTTGCAAATGGCTGGCGCTGGCGGAAGCGGAGACGTGAGCTGTTTGATATCATAGAGAAAAAACTCTGATGAATGCCTGGCAAAAAAGCGTGCCGGAAACGTTTCGTTCGGCACGCTTTTTCCTGCCCTGTATTTGAATCGAAAAAGAGAGGAAACATACGTATGCTTGCAATATTTCTTGCGCCGGTCTACATACTGGCAAATGTATTTACCGCCTACTGGCTGCTGCGGTGGATGAAGGAGGTGCATCCTTTGTTCCGCCATCCGGCCGTGCTGGGTGTCATTTTGGTGCTGTATGCATTTTTTGCACTTTCCCTGCTGACGAGCTTTCTGATCAAAAGAGATCCCGTTCACCGGATTTTAAAGGTCATCAGCAACTGCTGGCTTGGCATGTATCTGTATTTTCTTGGCTTCACCGCGATTCTGGTGCTGCTGCGCTTCATTTTTGCGCATACGGCACTGACGAAAACTTGGCTGTATTCTCCGATGGGATTGAAAGCGGTCGGCCTTGGCGCGATCCTTTTTGTGACGGGAATGTGCATCTACGGAATGGTGCATGCAGTCCATATTTACACGACACGATATGAGGTTCCATCGAAAAAGGATGCACATCTGAAAATTGCGCTCGTCGCAGATCTTCATCTGGGGTACAGCATCGGCAGTCATCAGATGGAAGAGATGGTGGAAAAAATTAATGCTGAGGAGCCGGATGTCGTTGTGATTGCCGGGGATATTTTTGATAATGAGTACGATGCCATCTATGAGCCGGACCGCGTGGCGGATCTTCTGGCGGGCTTAAAGAGCCGGTACGGCACGTACGCCTGCTACGGCAACCACGATCTCGATGAGAAGATTCTCGCGGGCTTTACGTTTGAGACGAAGGAGGAGCGCATCGCCGACCGCCGGTTCGGTGAGTTTCTGGACCGCGCGAAGATTCATCTGCTGGAGGATGATGTGGTCTGTATCGATGATGCCTTTTATCTGGCGGGCCGAAAAGATCCCGACCGGATCCGCAAAACGCAGGAGACACGCGACACGCCGTCCGAACTGCTTACCGGACTGGACCAGTCGCTTCCAGTTTTTGTGATTGACCACCAGCCGTCGGAGCTGACCGAGCTGGCAGAGGCAGGCGCAGACCTTGATCTTGGCGGCCATACGCATGACGGACAGCTCTTCCCAGGAAATATCCTTACCGGCCTGATGTGGGAGAATGCCTGCGGGATGAAGAAAGTCGGAGACATGTACAGCATCGTCACATCCGGCGTGGGTCTCTGGGGACCGCCGATGCGGATCGGGACGAAAGCGGAAGTGGTGATCATCAATTACGGAAAATAAGGGTTGACAAAACCGGAACGCAGAATTATAATACAACAAAACTACGAAACAGAGGTTATCAACGATGAACGAGATGCACAGCGTACAGATGCACAGGGACGACGATTGATAGCGCTTGTATCAAAGTGAAGACTACTATACTTCACAGGTACAGGCGCTGATTGTGTTGTACCTCGTGTGGAAGATAAGGCAAAGGGAAACCACACCGGGAGAAAAGAAATACCCCGTCGTGGTTTTCGTTTTGTCCACTTTTTATTTCCACTGCGGGAAGTAGACTTGTAAA
>ENA-OQIX01000170-OQIX01000170.1-human-gut-metagenome-genome-assembly--contig:-NODE-170-length-13599-cov-2.258462_pt1 | contig 13599 bp, 12 predicted proteins | sample MGYA00242591_ERZ504756 | MGnify/ENA primary metagenome ERZ504756 (study PRJEB26092, sample SAMD00036369) | human gut metagenome | host: Homo sapiens | study: EMG produced TPA metagenomics assembly of...
CTCGACGCGAAAAGCTCGGCGACGTACTCCTTACCCCGACGAAGATCTATGTGAAGGCTCTTTCCCCGCTGTTCAAGGCCGCGTGGTCAAGGGTGTCGCCACATCACCGGCGGCGGCTTCATCGAAAACGTTCCGCGTATGATTCCGGACGGTCTGGCCGCACACATCAACCTCGGCTCCTGGCCGGTACTGCCGATTTTCGACGTGCTCGAAAAGGCCGGCGAAGTCGACCATATGGAAATGTTCAACATCTTCAATATGGGTATTGGCATGGTGTTGGCGGTCAACGCCGAAGATGCCGATAAGACCATGGAATTGCTGAAGTCCAATGACGAAGCCGGTTACGTACTCGGCAATATCGTCAAGAAGACCGATAGCGACGTCGAACTGCAGTAAATACATATACGGGGGTGAGCCATAACGGCCACCCCCCTTTTATTTCCGAAAACTTTCCTGAACATAGGATTTTCCCAAAAGGGACATAACAGGAGGAAACATGAAGGTTCTGGTCATTGGTTCCGGTGCACGCGAGCATGCCATCGCCCATGCACTTATGCGTGGCGGCAGCGTCAGCGAAGTCACGGTGGCTCCGGGCAATCCAGGCATGGAGCTTGACGGCATCCGCACCACGCAGATCAACCCGTCCAATCATGCCGCGCTGATTGATTTTGTAAAGAACAACGGCTACGACTGGGTGTTCGTCGGTCCGGAAGTGCCGCTTATCGAGGGCATCGTCGACGATTTCGCGGGAGCTGGCATCAAGGCGTTCGGTCCGAGCAAGGCCGCCGCGCAAATCGAGGGTTCCAAGGATTTCGCCAAGCAGTTGATGGAGCGTCACAGCATTCCGACCGCAAAGTATCAGACGTTCGACGATTTGGAGCGTTCCACCGCTTATGTGCGTGAACATGGCGCTCCGATTGTGATTAAGGCTGACGGTTTGGCCGCCGGCAAGGGCGTGACCGTTGCCATGGATGAGGAAACCGCCATTGCCGCTCTTGAAGACATTTTCGTCGATCACCGTTTCGGCAACGCCGGTGCGAAGGTTGTCATCGAGGACTTCCTAGAGGGTCAGGAGTTCTCGCTGATGAGTTTTGTGAATGGCACCGATTTCTGGCCGATGCCGATTTCTCAGGATCATAAGCGCGCTTATGATGGCGATAAGGGTCCGAACACCGGTGGCATGGGTGCGTACAGTCCCGTTCCGCAGATCGGTCAGGATGTGGTTGACACCGCTATCGAAACCATTGTGAAGCCGACCGTTCAGGCTATGGCTGATGAAGGAACGCCGTTCACTGGCATTCTGTACGCTGGCTTGATCGCCACCGCTGACGGTCCGAAGGTCATCGAGTTCAATGCTCGTTTTGGCGATCCGGAAACGGAAGTCGTGCTGCCGAAGCTCACGTCTGATCTCGGCGCTGGCATCAGCGCTCTGCTCAATGGCGAGACTCCGGAATTCACTTGGGATAACGACAATGCCACGCTTGGTGTGGTACTCGCCGCCGACGGCTATCCTGTCGATGTGATCAAGGGCGCTGCGATTCCTGAGATTCCAGTCGATGAGGATTCCCACGTCTATTACGCTGGCGTGGCTCGTAGCGAAGAAGGTCTGGTCGCCAATTCCGGCCGCGTGCTGTTGGTGGAAACCTCCGCAGCCGACATCAAGGCCGCTCAAGACAAGGTGTATGCGATTATCGACCAGCTCGATACCAAGGGCATGTTCTACCGTCACGACATCGGCGCCAAGGCACTGAACATCTGAATGCACCCAGCGATTGCATACCATCAGAAATGTCTGTAACCATACAATCGCAATCATATATATAAAAAGGACGGCGGTTTTGTGGTCGGACAGAGAGGAGTCCGACTGCAAAACCGCCGTTTTTTAATCACACAACACAGGCAAGCTTATATTGATTACTTCTGCTCTCCCGGCTTCGGAATGAGCAGGGATGCGCAGAACGCAGGCCGAGCAGAATCACACCGCCAACCATGGCTGCGATGTAGCCGCTGGTCGCACCGCCGGATGCGGTGAACGCGTTCTGAGCAGCGTACAGCACTGCATAACTCAGACCGGCACCCAGGTTGAATGCACCGGAGTTCAGACCAGGCAGGTAGCCCGGATTGTCTTCCGGAGAGAGCACAATGCCCAGACCGTTCAGCATGATGTTGGCAGTACCTGCGTAGGAAACACCCAAAGCCAAAGACATGACCACAAGTGCCCAGATGCTCGGAACGTTGCACACGAAGATGCCGAACAGCACGCCCACAACAGAGACGATCAAGCCAGTACGCAGCACCGCACGGTAGCCGAACTTCGAAGCGAGCACGCCTGCGACCGGACCGAATGCGAGACCGATCAACGCATACGGAGTCAGGGTGGCGAACGATACCACGCTGGCGCTCATGCCGGCGCCGACTTCGGTATCCTGAGCGAGAGCAGGCACGATACCGTTCATGATGGCGAACACGCCGGTCATGGTAAGCAGGGTGGTCAGCAGCAGACCCCAAGTACGACGCTGCTTGAGGTAATGCGTGGTGACCATCGGAGCCTTCTGACGCTTCTCAACATTCCAGAACACCACGAACAGCACGGCTGCAATAACGATTTCGACAGCGACCAGCGCCCAATTGGCGGAGCCCAGCTTCTGAATCTCGTTGATGGCCAGATATGCGGCCAAGAATGCGGCGGCAAGGGAAACCACGCCAACCCAATCCATCTTCGGAGTCTCGGAAGCGGTGGATTCTTCCGCATACACGAACACAAGCACAATGGCAAGCACCGCAACGCCAACCATGACCCAGAACACGGAACGGAAACCGAACGTGCCAGCAAGCCAGCCGCCAAGAATAGCGTCGACACCGCCGATGCCACCATTAACGGAAGTCAGAATAGCCATGAGCTTGGCGTACTTCTTATCTTCAGTAACCTTGGCGTGCAGCATGATCAGCGTCATCGGCACAATCGGACCGGCAACACCCTGAATCACACGACCGATCATCAGCATCGGCACGTTGACCGCGAGCGCGGAAACCACGCAGCCCAAAGCGGTAAGCGCAAGAATGCCAAGCAGCACTTTCTTGCGACCGATCAAATCGCCGAGTCGCGGCAGGAACAGCGAGAACACTGCGCACGAGGTGAAGAACACCGTCTGGGTCAAGCCAATCTGCGCATCGGTGGTGTTGAGTTCAACACGCATGGTCGTCAATGCAGGCGAAAGCATGGACGCGTTGAGCTGGAACGCGAAGATGGCTGCCATCAATGCTGCCATCAATGCGACGACGGACTTGCCGCCTTCGTCGAGCATTTTGCTGTTTTTGGTCTCTGTCATTAGAGCACCCCTTTACTTATCTTTCTCTTCTTTCAGCCGATGGTCTTGATTGCGTCGGTTACCAAATCCCAGAATTTGTTGAAATCAAGCTTGACTGCAACCTGGGTGTGGCATTCTTCGGCGCTCGGCTCTGGACCTCGCAAGTCGGCGACGGTCATGCCAAGTGTGAGATCTCCATGGATTTCGACATCAACCGGGCAACGACGGGTGGTCATGACGCTCGAATCAATGAGGTATGCCACCGTGCACGGATCATGGACCGGAGGATCGATGAAATCTTGATTGTCTTGATAGGTCTTGCGGAAGAAGTCCATCAGACCAGACACGAACTTAGCGAGATCAGTGCCAACGCCTTCGATACGCTGCTGCACTTCGGGCGTGCACAATGCCTGATGCGTCAGATCCAATCCGACCATGGTGATCGGCCAGGCTTCATTGAACACGATGTGAGCGGCTTCCGGATCGACCTTGATGTTGAACTCGGCCACGGCACTCCAGTTGCCCACATGGTATCCGCCGCCCATAAGCACGACTTCCTTGACACGTTCAACAATGCGCGGCTCCATGCGGGCAGCCATGGCAATGTTGGTCAGCGGTCCGGTCGGCACCAGAGTGATGGTGCCTGGCTCGTTGCTCATAATGGTGTCGATAATCCAGTTGACGGCATGTCCGGCTTCCAACGGACGGCTGGGTTCAGGCAGTTCAACGCCGTCAAGACCGGTTTCGCCGTGAATGGAGGCTGCCACTTCCTGCTTACGCACCAGCGGACGGTCACATCCGGCATGCACCGGCACGTCGGTGGCATGCGCCTTTTCCAGCACTGCACGGGCGTTGTAGGTCACCTTGTCAAGGCTCTGATTGCCACCTACCGTGGTGACGCCCAGCAGATCGATATTGGGATTGCCCACGGCAAGCAGGATGGCGACGGCGTCATCATGTCCCGGATCGCAATCAAGGATGATTTTCTTGGACATTATGGTTCCTCCTTATGTACTCCAACTTTGAACCGATAATGAGGTGGTCGACGATTGACTGACTCCGGCTCATCGGTCACACAACTTGTTGCAAGGCCGGCAATGGCCTTTGATATCAGCGACTTCCGAAACCTTCGAGCAGTTGTTCGGCTGCCTGAAGATCGATGTCACGAGGTGTGTTTCCCGCAAAACGCTCGTCAACTACGGCCTGCGCATTGGAAACGAGTTCTTCAACGCTGATGCCGTAATCCTCAACAGGATGCAGACCGAGCATGCGGTCGCGGAAATCCTTGAACGCTCTGCTTGCGATAACCGCAACCTGCTCGTCCGGCGTATTTTCCGGGTAGACCGCACCTAGAATCTGACCGATCTCACGAACCTTATGCGCACGTACGGGAGCAACGAACTCCATAACCGCCGGCAACGCGTAGCCAACGGCTTCACCGTGCACGATGTGGTATTTCGCTCCGAGCACGTGTGCGATGGAATGCCCCGCAATGGTTCCCGCATTGTTCAGCATCCATCCTGCAAGCGTCGACGCGACCATCACACGTTCCCTGGCTTCACGATCCTGACCGTTTGCCACAGCACGCGGCAGATAGTTGTACAGCAGGAACATCGCTTTTTCGCAAATGGCATCCGCGACCGGACTTGCCATTCGGGAAAGGTATCCTTCCGCGGCGTGGCAGAATGCGTCAAGTCCGCAAGCGATGGTCATTTTTGCGGGCAGTGTCAGCATGAGATCCGCGTTCAGCACGGCATATTCGCTGACTGCCGGATCGGCAAGCACCGCGAGTTTACGACCGGTGGATCCTTCGGTGACCACCAGCGCGTTGGACATTTCGCTGCCGGTGCCGGCGGTGGTCGGAACTGCGATCATACCGTTGCATGGTGCGATCGGCTTGGCTGGATCGGTGTATTCGATGATGGATCCGCCGTTGACACGCACGATGTTGATGCCTCGGGCAACATCCATGGAACTGCCACCGCCGATGGCGATGATGCTGTCAGCCTTATGTGCTTCGAATGCTTCGACGCCGGATTCCACGGTTTCGCAAAGCGGGTCGGGCTTGACCTGGTCGAATACCGCCACATCGACACCGACCTGTTCAAGCTTGGTACGTGCGGCAACGACCAGCGGCATGCTTCCGACGAAGGAATCCGTGACCATCAGCGGACGAGAATAGCCCGCGGTCTGCATGATATCGACCAGAGTCTCCCCTAAATCGTCAGTGCAGACCACTTTGACGGGTTGCAGCAGTTTGACTTCCATAGCCATCGGTCACTGTCCGATCTTTGCGGCCGCAGCGTCGGCATTGATGCAGAATTGACGAACCTTGTCGATGTCTTTCTCCATGTAGCCGCCGTCGTATTTGATGCTGGTCTTCGTCAGGGAGTCCACGCCATACGGCTTGCACTGTTCGATGGCTTCGGCAACATTGTCTGGTCCAAGACCGCCAGCCATGATGACCGGTTTGCCGCATTCGGCCACAATACGGGCGTCAATGCTCCAGTCGTGGGTCAGACCGCTGGCACCAATGCCGGTGTCGGGGGCCAGACCGGAGTCCGTGAGGATGAAATCGCAGTATTGTGCGTACTTCTTGGCACGATCGACGGCGGATTCATCGTCAACGAGCACGGCCTGCATGAGTTTGGTGTTCGGAGCGGCTTCCTTAAGTCGGGCCGCGAATGCTTCATCTGCGGCGTACCCATCGCCTGCGATATGCAGAATGTCAGGCCGCACCTCTCTGGCAAGCTCAATCATCTCGTCGGGATCGTTGGTCAGCATGATGGCCACGGAGGTGACGCCACGACGCTTGCATTCGTCGAAAATGCGGTGCACGCGTTCGATTGGCACACGATGTGCCGGAACGCCACCATTCTGCATCGGCACCAGTCCAATGTTGTCGGCACCAGCCTCCATGGTTTTGACGGCCTCATCGTATTCGATCAGAGAATAGATCTGCTTGACTACCATTGTCGGTTCTCCTTGTGTTTGTATGGGTTGATGGACGTGTGATGTAGCAAAATTCAGGCGGTACGCACTTCGTCGAGCAACGGCTCGATCTCGCCGGACATCTTCTTACGTATGCGTTCCACGGTGATATCGGGCACTGCTTTTGTGCATTCGAGCGCGATGCTGGATGCTGCCTGCGCAATTTTGCCGACTTCTTCAAGATCTCGATCGGGGTTATCGAAGAAGCTCCAGGTGATGGCTGCCATGCCGGCATCTCCGGCCCATTTGCCGTGGCGATTTCGGTGCGGTATGGCGGCACATGCTTGAAGCTGTATTCGTCGTTTTCGTGTCTCGCGCACAGGATTCCGTTGGCACCCAATGAAATGAATACGTTCTTCACGCCCCTGTCGAGCAAGGTCTTCGCTGCGGCACCTGCCGAATACTGGTCGGCGATACCGATGCCGGTGAGTACGGATGCTTCCAAATCATTCGGCTTGAGCACGGTCATCTTGTTGAGGATCGTGTCGAAACGGTGCGCTTTGACTGTGGAAACGGTGTCTCCGAACAGTGGCGCGGTGACGTGTTCGCCAATCCATGTCATGGTTTCCGGTTCAAGATTGGCGTCAAGCAGGCAGATGGCGGCACCGTTGATGAAGTCGAGGCGAGATTCGAGGAATGCCGGATTGATTTCCTTGCAGATTTCCATGTCGTTGACGGCCACCAGCAGATCGCCCGTATCGTCGGTGATGAACATGTAGGTGGAAGAACGGCGTCCTTCCAGCTGTGCGGCATAGTCAAGATTGATGTTGTTGGCCGCGCACGAACGTTCCAGGGTCTTGCCGTTTTCATCGTCGCCGTAGACGGTGATCAGGTATGTCGGCATGCCCAGATGAGCCATGTTCTGTGCGATGTTCTGCCCGACACCACCTGCGGACATGCTGACGACGCCCGGATTCGAGTCTCGGTCCACTACGGTGCTCGTCGGTCTACCACAGATGTCCATGTTCATGCCACCGATGACCACAACGTAACGGTCAGGAACAGTATTTCCTGAAGTCATATCCGCCATGGATATTGCCTCCTACATTTTCGGGGATATATCTGCCTTGATACACCCTTGATAAAACGTTTTATCTTCAATTTAGAGTACAACAAAAGTTTAAGCCAGTCAACTTTTGCTTATATTTCATCGATGTAACATATGGAAAAATCGCGTGTCTCGCGATTACGAAAGAAACAAATGTAAGACCGCCATACCTGCGTTACTGCAGCAAATCAGCTTTGCGCCGCACAGCTTCTTCAGAAAAATCAGCGCAAATCGACTGCACCTGAGACATATTCATCGCAGCCGCCGCAGACGCATATCTAGCGCATTCCCGCTGTGTTTTATGCTCACGACGCGCCCACACCAGCGCACTCAACGCCACCGACGCACCACCATTGGTATATCGACGTTCCTCCGCCCTTCCCGGCAAAGACCAGAAAAAGCTTTCATGTTCGCAGCAGTACAGCATGTCCGAATCATCCACAAAAAGAAACACATTACGCACACCGGACCGCAGCAAATGTTCGGCGCAATCTCTGGCACTGGCCTCGTCATGCACCTCAATCCCCGACACGAATTTGGCTTCGGCGGAATTAAGCACCATAGTGTCGATGCGATCGAGCACCGGCGTGATTCGCGCCGCTTTATTAACGGAAACCACGCGCACGAAAATCGGTCGACTGTTTTTTCGCAAACCCATGCTATGGCATCAGACGGCAAGCTCGAATCAATCGCCACCATTTCCGCATTGACGATGGTCTGCTCTCGTTGCGCTAGAAATTCCGGGGTGATTTCCGCACTGATCTGCATATCATCAAGACCTACAATCTGACGCCCCTGCGCGGAAACAACCGACAAGAAGGTGGAAGTAGGCATATGGGAAATCTGCTTGGCATGCGTGATGTCAATGCCGTTGGCATACGCGTCCTGCTTGACGCGTTCGCCGTTCTCATCATCACCATAGACGGAAATCAAATAATTCGGCACGCCAAGCCGGTTCAGATTGTAGGCGATATTGTAACCAATGCCACCCACGGATGACACAATGCGCCCCATGTTGGAACTTTCCCCAACCACATCCTGCATGGCGACACCGTAATGGTCTATATTGATAGCGCCAACAACAGCCACATAGCTGGGCGGAGTGACGATATACCCTTTGCCTTGGATGTACCCTTTTTTCATCAGGTTGGAGATGTGCGCGGCCACCCCTGAACGGGTGATGCCGCACAGTTCCGCAAGCTCGTTTTGGCTGATCAAAGGATTCTGCTTAATCCACGCCAAAATCTGCTGTTCGCGATCGGTTGCGGCCATCTCTTCCCCCTTGCCTCTAGGGAAGATCCATGAAATCGGTGTCTTTCAGGTAGTTCTTCCCTGTGGTGATATCGTACTGAATCAGCTGGTAGTCGGCAAGCAACTGCTGGGTTTCCGCGTCGAAGTCGCTTTCGGCCATGGGATTGCCGTCAGCGTCGAGATAGATGTTCTGACCTTCAGGGATACGGTCCCATCCCTGAATATTGTTGACGACAGGTGGCTCCATGGCGGAGATTTTCTCATGCATTTGCGTGAGGAACGCCAGATACGGGGACACCTTGGCGTTCATATGCTCGGCGGCCTGCGCCACGAAGAAGTTCGGCGACGAATAGTCGGCGTTGCCGATCTTGTTGCCTTGCGTGCCGGAAGCCTTGTTGGACCAGATGAAGTAGTCCGTCTGATGCAACGCCAGCGAGTTGCCGTCATCAGCGGAAGCCGACGAGTAGATGCCCGGCAGATGGTCTCCGTAGAAGACCACGGTGACCGGCTTGCCGAGCTTGTCGAGTTCGGCAAGGAAATCGGCGGTCGCATCATCCGTCAGCGAAGCGCCCTTCTGATAGGTTTCGATGGACTCCTTCTCATCGTCCTCCAAAGGAGTGTCCGTAGTGGATTCGGCCTTGAAATCGTTGTTCTTATACCAATCGTGGTATGGCATGTGGTTCTGCATGGTGATGACCTGCAGGAACTGGTTGCCATCGGTTTTCTTGACTTCTTCGATGGTGCTCTCGTACGTCGCTTCGTCAGACACGTACGGCGAATCGTCGATCTTGTCTTGATGCGAGATGACGTCCGGACCGGTCAACGTGTAGAAATGCGAGAATCCGAACTTCTTATAGTTGGTCGCACGCGAGTACATAGACGATTCGTACGGGTGCAGTCCGATGGAATTCTTCGACGCCCCCCACAGCTGGTTGATGGTCGGCGTCCAATGCTCGCTCGGCACAAGCTGCTGATACGGGCTGGTGAGCGACGAATCGAAATTCGACATGCTCAAACCCGTCAATCCCATGTATTCGAGGTTTGCGGTACCACCGCCATATCCGGAAGAAAGCATCAAACCGGAGGTCGTATTCTCTTTGATGGAACGAATGTTGGGCATGGAATCCTTGTTGACCTTAAGCCCCGGCACGCGAGACGGGTCGGAGAAGGATTCGGACAGCACATAGATCACCGTACTGTCGGTCATGTTCTCGGTACGAGATGCGTTGATCTTCTTCGCTTCTTTTTCGTATCGTGCCGCGACTTCCTTCATGGTTTCTTCGGAATAGTCGTCAGGCTTCACCATGACTTTCGGATTCAGCTGCCTGGTGAAGGCGACCATCGGTCCGTTGCGCTGCGCATCGTAGACGGAATCCCACATGGACGGCATGTCCCCCATTGCCGAAGAGAAGGTTTTCGCCCAAGATCCGACAGTGCTCACCTGCATGGAATACAGCGTGAAGAACGTTCCCGGCACGATGATCAGCAGTAGTCGCACGATGGCGTTCAGCGAGCGCGACTGCTTGTCGTCGCCACGGAAAAGCTTGCCGTGACGGCCGTCACGATGATTCAGGAATACGAAAAGCGCAATGAAAGCAACGAATATGACGACGGCGAGCAGAATGGTCCACTGTGCGCCTGCCGGCATGAAGCTCATAAGATTGCCCGCATCGGCTTTGAGGAAGTTCAGATCGCTGGGAAGAATCGCCTCATATCGGATGGATACTTTGAAATGTTCGATCACCGCGATAATGAATGTCACCGCCAGAAATATTGGCGTGGCGATCCAGAAGCGGTTGATGAGCATGAGCAGTATCACATACAGCACGCCCCACAAAATCAGGTTGAGCACCGCCACAAAGTTGAGGTTGGTGAACATTTTGGTGACGAAGCCCCAACCGGTCAGCCACATGTTGTTCGAAAGCTTGACGCGTGTAGCGGATTGACTGACGCCAATCTGTAGCGCTGCCACACCGATGGCGTCGAACACCACAAACAGTATGCCGTACAACCACCCTGGGAATTCCTTACGTTCCTTGGCGGGTGCGTTTGGATCAATCGTCGAGATCTTCAGTTCCTCAATCGTCTCTGTATTCACGGATTCGTTCGTCAAGTGTTTATCTCCACTCGTAACGTGTCAGTTCGCTTCGTTTCCCGCCTTACGGCGACACCAAGGCACTATTTTCGCGACCATATCTGACAAAAAGCTGTAATGATCGATTTCATCCACAGTTTCTTCTGATTTTCTTACGCATATGCCGATGAAATCGCAAAAGAACGATGAGGGGTATAGACAGTTCGGATGGCAGTATCTAGTTGTCGTCAAGGATTCCGCCGTCCGCATAACCGTTGTTGCTGAAATCGACGAAATTGTTGAGATCGACGGAATTACCGTCGTGCCTCATTCCGGCAGTCGGGGCATAGTCCGAACACCTCAAGCGTATGCCGTTCGATGGTGAATCCGTATTTCTCGCTGATGCCACGCAGCCAAGTTTCGGATGGCGATTCGATTTCCACGGTTTTGCCGCAATTCGTGCAAACGAGATGATGGTGATGCCCGTCATCACCACACAGACGGAACAGCTGTTGGCCTTCCAAACGCACGGTATCAGCCTCGCCTGCCTCAGCCAAGGCATTCAATTGACGATATACAGTGGCAAGGCCGACCTTCACGCCTTCGTCTTCCAGCTTGCGATGCAAATCCTGTGCGGAAATGAATTCATCGTTTGCCTTCAACGCATCATGAATCAGTTCTTTTTGTTTGGTGTTGCGCTCCACGCGTCCGTCCGTCAATCTATGTCCGTTCTTGATGGCTTCGCGCGTCAGCCCTCCCCTCAGGGAAAGGCTGACGCGCGAAACATGCCGTCATCGGTTTTATTTCAAATCATCCCAGCAGCCGGTCCGTTCAAGATCCGCCACAGTTTGCCTAGTGTCGTCGGTCAGCACGGTGATATGCCCCATCTTGCGATCATGACGCACTTCAGCCTTGCAATAGTCGTGCATATTCCATTCGGGATGCTCGGCGATCAGCGCGCGGGTCGGTGCCACATGCTGCCCAAGCACATTGACCATAACAGCCGGCTTGAGCAGTTCGGGCTGTTCGAGCGGCCACCCGGCGATGCCTCGAATATGCGCGTCGAACTGGTCGAACGAGCACGCTTCGATGGTGTAATGACCGGAGTTATGCGGGCGCGGGGCAAGCTCGTTGACGATAACCCGCTCATCCTTGGTAACGAAGAGTTCGATAGCGAGGATGCCGGCCAGTTCGAAGCCTTGCGCCAAACGCAAAGCGAGTTCGTGCGCTTCCTTCGCCACGTCTTCGCTGACTTCGGCCGGAGCGATGGTCATGTGCAGAATATTGTTACGATGCTCGTTGCGCACGATCGGGAAGGTCACATAATCCTTGCCGTTACCGGCAACGAGAATGCTCGCTTCGAATGCGAAATCGACGAATCCTTCGAGAATGCTCGGCGGGAATCCGCCACCGCGATCGGCACGGGCGCGTACCTTTTCGAGATCGGCATCGGATTTCAGCACGGTCTGGCCGTGGCCGTCGTACCCGCCGGAACGGGTTTTCAGCACGGCCGGGTAATGGATTTCACCGAGCGCCGCATCAAGCTCCTCAACGCTGTTGACGGCCTTCCATGGTGCGGTCGGCGTGCCATGATCGTTGATGAACTGCTTCTCGTTGACGCGATCCTGCGTGACACGCAGCAAATCGGTGCCTTGCGGGGCTGCAGACAAGGAACGCACTTCGTCGATGGCGTCGGCGTTCACGTTTTCGAACTCGTACGTGAGCACGTCGGACTTTTCAGCCAGTTCTCGGATCGCGGTGATGTCGTCGTATTCGGCAGTGACTTGGAAGTCGGCCACCTGTGCGGTCGGGCAATCCGGAGTCGGGTCGAGCACGCCGATGCGGAAGCCCATGTAGCGGGCGGACAACGCCATCATGCGGCCAAGCTGACCACCACCGATAATGCCGATGGTGGCCCCTGGCATCAGACGTTCAACACGGCCATTGGTTTCCTCAGACAAGCTGGGCATTGGATTCAGCCACCTTTTCCTTCAGAGAGTCACGATATTCCTGCAAAGCATTGGCCAAACGCTCATCGGTGGTGCTCAGAATGCTCACAGCCAAAAGACCTGCGTTTGTGGCACCGGAGTTGCCGACGGCGGTGGTGGCCACCGGAATGCCGCCCGGCATCTGCACGATGGACAGCAGCGAATCCCAGCCGGACAGCGCGTGGGAGCGCACCGGCACGCCGATGACCGGCAGTGTGGTCTGCGCCGCGACCATGCCCGGCAGGTGGGCCGCGCCGCCCGCGCCGGCGATGATGACCTTCAGCCCGTTGGCACGGGCGTTGTGCGCGAACTCACCCATCAGTTCCGGGGTGCGGTGCGCGGAAATCACCTGCTTCATGTACGGCACCTCGAACTGGTCGAGCATCTCGCATGCGTGCTTCATGGTCTCCCAATCGCTTGCCGATCCCATGATCACCGCGACTTCAGGCTTGTTGTCTGCCATCAAAACCTCCGAAGGATTTACGTAGACTTACGTGTTCCAGAACACCGCCTACTTTACTTACTTGGCTCGATGTGCAGCACGACCTTTCCGAAAACGTCGCCGTCGACCACTTTGTGGAACGCCGCGGGCGCGTCGGCAAGCGCGTAGGTGGAGTCGATGACGGGGTGCAGGTCGGCGTGTTCCACGAATTTGAGCAGTCGTGCGAAATCGTCACGCGAACCCATGGTGTTGCCTTGCACGCGAATGTCCTGGAAGAAGATGCGGGTCAGTTCGGCTCCAGGCTGGTCGCCGGTGGTGGCGCCGCAGATGGCGATGGTGCCGCCGGGGCGTACGGATTTGACGGAATGGCTCCAGGTGGCCGCGCCGACCGATTCGATGACGGCGTCGACCTTATGCGGCAGTCGCGCGCCGGTTTCGAAGGCGGCGTCGGCTCCGATGGCGATCGCGCGGTCTCGTTTCTCTTCGCTGCGTGACGT
>ENA-OQIX01000173-OQIX01000173.1-human-gut-metagenome-genome-assembly--contig:-NODE-173-length-13397-cov-3.303014_pt1 | contig 13397 bp, 13 predicted proteins | sample MGYA00242591_ERZ504756 | MGnify/ENA primary metagenome ERZ504756 (study PRJEB26092, sample SAMD00036369) | human gut metagenome | host: Homo sapiens | study: EMG produced TPA metagenomics assembly of...
TCCGACGAAGCCACCGTCGCCCCCTGCGCCGACAGTCCTGAAAAAGCTGGGCATTCCGTTCCGCTTCACGGTGACTTCCGCCCAACCGTACCCCCGAACGTACCGCCGAACTCGTGGATTCGCTGGAAGCCGCGGGCTGTGAGGTCGTTCATCTGCGCCGCGGGCATGGCCGCCCATCTCGCCGGCGCGGTTGCCGCCCGCACCATGAAACCCGTTATCGGCATTCCCGTCGCCGCGTCTCCGCTCGGCGGCATGGATGCGCTGCTGGCCACCGTGCAGATGCCTCCCGGATTCCCCGTCGCCACCGTCGCCCTCGACAAGGCCGGGGCCCGGAACGCCGCTTGGCTGGCCGCCCAGATCCTCGCGCTTCACGATCCCGAGCTTGCCCATAAGATCCGTATTTCCCGCGAGCGGTTCAAGTCCGACGTCGCCGTCGCCGGGGCTGAGATCGAAGCCAAGTACTGTTAAGTTCCGTAAAAAATCCTACGGGGAAGGGGGCTCATTGTAAGGAGCGCCCCTCCTCGTACTCCTCTCCTCAAACGCTCGTGCCGCAAGCCCGGGAAAAGGCATCCGCCGTTCCCAAAGGGATTGAAGGGCACTTTCCCTAATGGACCCCCTTCTTTATGAATGAACAACTTTCTCTCATCCAGAGGTTTCGCAAGACCGTGATAGGGGAATACGCCGAGGCGCTCATCTGGGCGGTAGCTCTGGCTCTGGTCCTGACCACGTTCGTCGTGCAGGCGTTCAAGATTCCGTCCGGCTCCATGCTGAACACCATCGAACCGGGCGACCGGGTCATCACCAGCAAACTCACCCCCAAAGTCTTCAAGCTCCAGCGCGGCGACGTGGTGGTCTTCAAGGACCCCGACCATTGGCTGCAGCAGGAGAACAGCGGCCGATTCGGCGGCGACTACCTCATCAAACGACTTATCGGCCTGCCCGGTGACACCGTGGCCTGCGAGGGGCCCGGCAAGCCGGTCACGGTCAACGGTGTGGCCATCGACGAAACTTCGTACATCCGCTCCGGCGTGGACCCCAGCTCCTTCGCGTTCAGTGAAAAAGTGACTGCGGGACATGTGTTCGTCATGGGCGACAATCGCGCCAATTCCGCCGATTCCCGCTACCATCAGGACGATTCCTCGCACGGCCTCGTGCCGGTTTCCGACGTGGTCGGCGTCGGTCTGGTCAAGTATTGGCCGCTGAACCACATCAGCACGCTGGACGCGCATCACGACGTGTTCAAGGACGTGCCGGAAGGATCTGCCGACTGATGTCCGTTTCCATAGTGCCCACGCTGGATATGGAACGGGCGATCGCGGCCTCCGGCTACGACGTGATCGTCGGCTTCGACGAGGTCGGCCGCGGCTCGCTCGCCGGTCCCGTCATGGTCGGCGCCGCCGCAATCCGCACGTGCGACCTGGCCGGTTCGTCGCCGCTGCAAGTGCCCGACGGCGTGGCCGATTCCAAAATGCTGACGGAACACCGCCGCGAAGCCATATTCGAAGAGCTTAAATCGTGGTGCGCGTCCTGGGCGGTCGGCTCGGCCAGCAACACGGAAATCGACGATTGGGGCATCTCCTATGCGCTTGGCATCGCCGCATTGCGCGCACTCGGCCAAGCGGAAGAGAAACTCGGCATCGACGGCGATGGCATGCTTGACGGCAAGCCGGTGAAGGTCGGTGCGATCCTCGACGGACCGAACGACTACATCACCAAAGCGCTGAACACCTTCGACGCGCCTGACGTGCCGGTTCCTGCGGAAGTCTCTACCAAAGTGAAGGGCGACAGGTACTGCGCCACCGTGGCCACCGCAGCCGTCATCGCCAAAGTCACGCGAGACCGGCTCATGGTCGAACTGGGAGCGCAACCCCAATATGAACCATATGAATGGGCCCACAACAAGGGTTACGGTTCGGCCGCACACCGTGACGCCATCGCTGAATTCGGGCCCAGCGACCTGCACCGCCTGTCCTGGCACCTCGTCTGACATACGGCATCTCATCCGCAGTCCGCGATTACGCTAATCCTTGCGGATGATGCATGCCGGAAGGAAACCTGTAAGTTCATCCCGCCGTCTGATGGCCGGGACCAATCCGTTTCCGTACCGTAGGAAACATGGAACACATACTTCAGGCGACCGATCTGGTCATGGATTATTCGACCCAACAGGCGACACCAAACGCCACACACATGCTGGCGCTCAATCACGTGGATTTCGGCATCCAGGCAGGCGAAAGCATCGCGGTCATGGGACCGTCCGGTTCCGGCAAATCGACGTTACTGCACGCACTCGCCGGCATCATCACCCCGACAGCCGGCAATGTGATGTTTCGCGGTGCCAACCTGGCGCGGTTGAGCGACGCTGACCGCACCAAACTGCGCCGCAGCGCCTTCGGCTTCGTCTTCCAATCCGGACAACTGCTGCCGGAACTGCCGGCCATCGAAAACATCGCGTTGCCGATGATGCTGGGCGGCGCAAGCTACCAGCAGGCCACCGACACGGCCATGCTATGGCTGGAACGATTGGGATTGCGCCAGCTCGCGCAACAACGTCCCGGCGAAATGAGCGGCGGCCAGATGCAGCGCATCGCCATCGCACGTGCGCTCGCCGCGCAGCCGGCAGTCATCTTCGCCGATGAACCGACCGGCGCGCTCGACCAGACCACCGGCCACGAAATCATGAGCATTCTCATGCGGACCGCACGACAGACCGGCGCGGCCGTGGTCGTGGTGACGCACGATTCGAACGTGGCCGCATTCTGCGATGCCACCGTTACCATGCGTGACGGCAGGCTGAGCTCGCCGCAGCAATCCCAACCTACCGCCGGAGGCGCACGATGAACATGTTCCGATTATGGCGATTGTTCCACCGCTCCGGCACCCGCGGCACATCCAGCCGCACCTCTGCGCTGGCCATCGTTGCCTTCGCATCCGCCACCGCCGTCTTCCTAACCGTGCTCGGAGGCCTGCATGGCTTCATCTGGCGGGCCTCCGCCGACCACACGTTCGGTTGCATGATCGATTCCAACAGGTGCGCGCCCGGTACATACGAAACATGGTCCAAAGCCCTGGCGCACGCCGACAAGCTCGTCGCCACGGTCGGCGACGGCCATTGGACGGCCGACCAGGCCACAGCCGTCATGAACACCTATTCCGACGGCTATGTGCTGCTCGCCGCATTCGCCAGTCTGCTACTCATCGTGCCGTTCGTGGCGCTCGCCGGCTCGGCGGCCCGTCTCGCGGCCTCCCGCAGGGACGCACGTCTCGCCGCACTGCGACTTGCGGGCGCCACCACCGCGCAGGTCACGAAACTCACCGCGCTCGATGCTGGTGGCCAGGCTCTGCTGGGCGCGCTGGTCGGCATGGCCGGCTACTTCGCGCTGATACCGGCGATCATGCTGCTCGACTTCCAAAACCAGCATTTCACCTTCGAACAGTTGTGGGTGGGACTGCCTGCTCTGGCGGCCGTGACCGTCGGAGTCACGCTGCTTGCCTTGGTCTCCGCGCTGGTCGCCCTACGCCGCGTGGCCATCACCCCGCTTGGCGTGATGCAACGTACCGGACAACCCATGCCGTCCGCATGGCGCGCACTGATTTTCCTTGCCGTGTTGGCCGTAGGCTACCTGCTGCTCAACAGCATCTTCGCATTCGCGCACTTGGGTCAGATGGTGGTCTACGCCATCATCTTCGGCGTCTTCTTCCTCGGTTTCGCCATGGTGAACGTCGTCGGTACCTGGGTGGTGGCGATGCGCGCCAGATCGCGTGCGAAACACCCGAAGGACGCGGCCACTATGATTGCCATGCGCCGTATCCTCGACAATCCCAAGCGTGCTTGGCGCAACGTGTCCGGTGTGGCGCTCGCTGTGTTCATCGCGGGGATGACGTCGGTGTGCGGATTGCTCGCCACCGGAATCGGAGGCAACCACGACCCGTTCGACCCATCTATGCTGTACATGCGTCGATATAGCGATGGGTGGTTTCCTGACGCTCGCCTTTGCCGCGGTGCTCGCCGCCGTCAGTTCCGGCGTGATGCAGACGAGCAACGTCTACGACCAGGCCGACGAGTACCGCATGCTTGCGTTGGAAGGCACGGATGAGGCGACGCTCGACAAGGCACGCATGATGGAAGTGATCACCCCGCTCAACACGGTGATGGCCGTTTCGTTGGGGTGCTCGGTGTTGTTGCTGTTTCCGATTCTGGCAACGTCGTTGCTCAATCCGGCTTCGTTGCTTACGTTGGCCGCGGGAATCGGCTTGTGTTATGCGCTGATGGTGCTCGGAGGGTGTGCCGCGAATCATGCGGCGCACGGGCTCGGTCATGCCGGCTACCGTATGGACGATTGATGGCCTCGCCGCGGCGGTCGTGGATACCGCGGCGAGGACTGGCGAGGTCAGCCGAGGAGCACCGCGATGATTGCGATGAAAATCGGCGATGACAGCGTCGAGAACAGAATGCCGTCGCGTGCGAACGACAGACCCACGTTGTACCGCGCCGCGTAGTTGTAGACGTTCTGGCCAGTCGGCAGAGCGGCGAGCACCACGCACGCGTACAGCGTGGCGCCGCGGAAGCCCATCACGAAATACGACAGCAGGAACGCGATGATCGGCATCACGATGTTCTTCAGCACGGCCACCGTGAACACCGCGGGAATATTCGACTTGTCCTGCAGCGGCTTCGTGCCGTGCAACGACATGCCGAATGCCATCAAAATCATTGGCACTGCGGAATCGCCGATCATGTCGATCGGATCGTAAATACAGTCCGGCACCACGAAATGACCGGTTTTTGCGGAAATCGCGGATACGGCGATGCCCAGCAGCGAACCGATAAGCAGCGGCTGATGCAGCGGCTGCTTCAGAATCTCCCTCGTGGAGACCTTGCCTTTGGTGGTCACGTCGAGCACGGTCAGGCCGATCGGTGTGAACACCGCCTGTTGCATGACCAGAATCGGCGCGACCAAAGCGGGATTGCCCAGAATGTACGTGGCGATCGGCAGACCGATGTTGTTGGAGTTCAGATACAGCGAATTCAGTGCGCCGATGGTGGCGTCCGCGGCTTTCATATGGAAGAACAGCCGGTTGAGGATCAGGAAGACCACGCCCACCAGCAGCGCCGAAAAAAACGCCACGACGATGGAGGAGTGGAAAATCTCGAAGATTTTCTCCTTGGACAGGATGGCGAACATCAGGCACGGACTCGACACGAAGAAGCTAAACCGATTAAGCACCATCTGCGCGCTCGGCCCGCCGATACGCATACGCGCGGCCACATAGCCGGTCGCGATGACGATGCCGATGACGCAGAAACCTTCCATCGCGCTTAACAGACCCGGCATTGCACTCTCCTTTTCGTTGCGGCCGTTGCCTTTCGACCGCTATCTAGTGTGGCACCAAGCGCGCGTCGGTCGTATGCACGTCTCAAAAGCGAGCCCGATACACGATTGACGGCACGTTTTGCCGGATAATGGACGGCATGAACGAACTTACGATTGGATTTTTCCGCTTCCGCCAGCAAACAGGAGCAGTTGAACGAGCTGATGAGGCAGATCATGGGCTGCTATTCTGTCAGCGATGACGAAGGCCCGTTGACGGACGCCGTCGAGGTGTTCCTGAAAAAACAGCCGCATCTGACGGTGCGCAGGCACGGCGACACATTGGTGGCATCCACCGATTTCGGCCGCGAGCGCCGCGTGATTCTTGCCGGCCATCTCGACACGGTGCCGGTGATCGACAATTTCCCGCCGAAATGGCTTCAGCCGGGCGATCCGCTGATTCGCGAGGATGTGGCGGCCGGTCATGAGCATGAGCGTGTGATCTGGGGTCGTGGCGCCACCGATATGAAGGGTTCCGACGCGGTCATGCTGTATCTGGCGGCCACGCTGACGGATGCGAAATACGATTTGACGTACGTGTTTTACGACCATGAGGAAGTTCGCGGCCGAGAAGAACGGCCTGCGCAAGGTGGTCGAGTCGCATCCGGACTTGGATCACCGGCGATTTCGCGATCATCGGCGAGCCGACCGATTGCGGCATCGAGGGCGGCTGCAACGGCACGATGCGATTCGACGTGATCACGCACGGCGTTGCCGCGCATTCGGCCCGCGCCTGGATGGGCAAGAACGCGATCCACGCGGCGGCCGAGATTCTGAACCGTTTGAACGCACATGAGAACCGCGCCATCGAAGTGGATGGCCTGACCTATCAGGAGGGCCTGAACGCCACGCTGATTTCCGGCGGCAAGGGTACCAATGTGATTCCCGACGAGTGCCGTGTGCACGTCAACTACCGGTTCGCGCCGGACAAGTCGCTCGCCGAGGCGAAGGCGCTGATGATCGGCGCGGATGCGGGCGCGAAACTCGGCAACGGCGAGCATCAGGCCACTGGTGGCGTGTTCGAAGGCTTCGGCATCGAGATGAAGGACGAATCGCCGAGCGCACGTCCGGGCCTCAATTCGCCGCTTGCCCAATCGCTGGTATCGCTTGTCAAGGAACGTACCGGTCGTGACCCGCTTGCCAAGCTGGGTTGGACGGATGTGGCGCGTTTCGCGATTCTGGGCATTCCGGCCGTGAATCTCGGCGCGGGTAGCCCGCTGCTGGCTCACAAGCAGGACGAGCAGCTGCCGGAGACCGATCTGCTGCTCATGGCCGACCTGCTGGAGGACTGGCTGCGTTGAATCGCCGTTGAGTCGTTGCTGAGCTGCCGTTGAATCGCCGGTAATTCGCTGCCGCGGGCTTGCCTCAGAACCACTATTGGTCCACCGTTGAACCGCTGCTGAACCACTATGCCGGCGCACGTTCATTCACGGCGTGTCAACGCGAATCATTGGAAAACGGAGCGTGTAGGGGGAATAAATTTCCCGTCCTGTCACGCTCCGTTGTTTTTTGTGTCATACTTATAGACGGTGGTTCTGCAAGACCGCCGACGCATCCGATGGCGTTGATCCCCTCGCGTGAATGTTCTGTGAGTCGCGAGCGCAGGTGTCCGCCGTCGCATGATGAAGACTTTTGACGGAAGTTGCTTCCTACGGGCGCCATGATGCGCGGCCACGGTGAGAGCGTGGTGTGAGAACCGTTGGGGCTTGAGTGAAGGCGATGCGATTGCAGCGCGTTGCCGAGGAGCGTTGTGCCTACTACCAATGAGGGCCTCGATCAGGTCGAGGCTGTTGTGTCATCCGATAATTCAACCAATAATGCGGCAAGCAGTGCGGGTTCTGTGTCTGCCGATCCGGCTCCGCGCCGCCGTCGTGGAGGTCGCCGCGTGGTGCGTGGCGTAGGTGCCGCGGGCGCGTCTTTGGAGCTGAAGGTCGAGGAGCATGCCAAAGCCCCCTTGTTTGAGGAACCGAAGCTTGAGCCTGCCCAGCCTGTGCGTGATTCCGCCGATTTCAATGACGCCGATGACGCCGAGCCGTCGCGTCCGCGTCGTCGTCGCGTGACCCGTTACGATGACGACGATGAGATGCGTGACGAACGTCCGCGCCGTCGCCGTCGTTCCTCTGTGGACGTGCAGGACGAGGATGATCGCCCGTCGCGTCGTCGTCGCCGTATCAGCGACGAGCCGCGTGATGACCGTGACGATCGTGACGATTACGGCAATCGTGGCAATCGTGACGAATCATCCGAAGACCGTGCGCTCGACGCCGTCAGCGCGCTGCCGGAAGGCCATGAGACGCGTCATAATCCGCGTCCGATGACGTCGCTGCTGTTCCAGGAGCCGATTCTGCCGGCCGCCCCCGCGGGCCGCGGATCGTCCGACGATGACGATGCTGACGATACGGGCCGCAGAGGTTCGGACGATGCCCGTGACAGCCGTGATGACCGCGACGATGACCGTCCGACTCGTCGCCGCCGCCGTCGCAGCCACGACACGGCCGACACGGACCGCACGGACGCTTCGAATGACGGTCGCGGCCGTGATGATGGCAATGACCGCAACAACGACGCCGAAGACGATGATCATGGCGATTCCCGTCGTTCCCGTCGTTCCCGTCGTCTGAACGCGCAGGAACGTCGTGCCGCTGCCGAAGTGGAGCAGATCGAGGAGGACCTGGTCCTCGATGGCATCACGTATGCGCCGATCGATGACGAGTCCCGCAATGGAAACGATGATGATGACGAGCAGCCGACGCGTACTCGTCGCCGCCGTCGCGGACGCGGCAACCATGAGGAAGCCGACGAGCAGCAGACCTCCGAACGCCGAATCCCGTCGCCGTCATGAGGATGACGATGAGGAAGACGGGCACGGTGACCCGTCGCCGTCGCCGCCGCCGTGGAGGGTCGAAGGCCGAGGAATCGGACGAGACGATGTCCCGTCGCTCCCGCAAGCAGCAGTACATCGACGAAATCACCGACGTCGAAGGATCCACCCGTCTGGAAGCCAAGAAGCAGCGCCGCCGCGACAACCGTCGTGAACGCAGCCGTCAGAACCAGCTCATGGAGCAGGACTTCCTGGCCCGTCGCGAACACGTCGAGCGTCTGATGGTGGTGCGCGAACGTGAGCGCCACACCCAGATCTCCGTGATCGAAGACAATGTGCTCGTCGAGCATTACGTGTCCGACATCCAGGAAGTGGCCACCGTCGGCAACATCTATCTTGGCCGCGTGCAGAACGTGCTGCCGAGCATGGAGGCCGCGTTCGTGGACATCGGACAGGCCCGCAACGGCGTGCTGTACGCCGGCGAGGTGAACTGGGATTCCACCCGTCTGGAAGGCCAGCCGCGTCGTATCGAACTGGCGTTCAAGTCGGGCGATCCGGTGCTGGTGCAGGTAACCAAGGATCCGATCGGCCACAAGGGCGCAAGGCTTACCTCGCAGGTCACCTTGGCCGGCCGTTTCCTCGTGCTGGTGCCGTCCGGCGGCATGACCGGCGTGAGCCGCAAGCTGAGCGAGCGTGAGCGCGCCCGCCTGAAGAACATCGTGTCGAAGATCGCGCCGAAGGATATGGGCGTGATCATCCGAACCGCGGCCGAAGGCGCTTCCGAAGAGGCCATCACCAAGGATCTCGAGAACCTGGTGCGCCAGTGGGAACGCATCACCGCCAAGCGCGACGAGTTCCTGCACGGCAAGCGTCCGAAGCTGCTGCAAGGCGAGCCGGACGTGGCCATCCGCGTGGTGCGCGACATCTTCAACGACGACTTCTCCAAGATGATCGTGGAAGGCGACCGCGTGTACGAGCGTATCGAGGAATACCTCGACACGATGGCCCCCGACCTGAAAGACAAGCTCGAGAAGTGGGATCCGGCCGAACATGACGGCAAGGACGTGTTCGACAAGTGGCAGATCGACTCCCAGTTGCGTAAGGGCATGGAACGTCAGGTCTACCTGCCGTCCGGCGGTTCGATCGTCATCGACCGCACCGAGGCCATGACCACCATCGACGTGAACACGGGCCGTTTCATCGGCCGCGGCAAGAGCCTCGAGGAAACGGTGACCCGTTGCAACCTCGAAGCGGCCGAAGAGATCGCGCGACAGCTTCGTCTGCGCGACATCGGCGGCATGGTGATGATCGACTTCGTCGACATGGTCATGCCGGCCAACAGGGATTTGGTGCTCCGCCGACTGGTGGAGTGCCTGGCGCGCGACCGCACCAAGCATCAGGTGGCCGAAGTCACCTCGCTGGGACTGGTGCAGATGACGCGCAAGCGCATCGGCCAGGGTCTGGTGGAGGCGTTCTCCGAGGAATGCCCGACCTGCAAGGGCCGCGGCTTCATCCTCCATGACGAACCGACCGTTTCGGCGGATTACGACGATCCGTACGCCCTGAAGGGTGGCGATCCGTTCGTCAAGACCAACAAGCATGGCCATGGCACGGACGTGCAGGTGCCGAAGGGCTCCTCGCCGGACGTGAAGGCCAAACTCGCGCAGATTGCGGCGGCAGCCGTGGCCGCCAACAATGCGGACCTGGGCGAGGAAGAACAAGAAGAATAAAGGAAAATCCCGGTATGTCAACCTGACACGCCGGGAGCAGACTTGCGGTTGTACGCGGGTATGTGTAAATTAGATTGCTGGTGTCTGGCCGCGAGGCTCGAACGTGCCGGGCAGTAAGCTTTCCAAGTTAATAAAGGAACGGATATGTACGCGATTGTGAAGGCCGGCGGCCATCAGGAAAAGGTTGAGGTCGGTGACGTCATCTACGTCAACCGTCTCGAGGCTAAGAAGGGCGAAACCGTGGAATTCCCGGTTGCTCTCGTTGTGGACGGCTCCAAGGTCGTCCTCGGTGCCAAGGATCTCGCCAACGTCAGCGTCAAGGCTGAGGTTGTCAACGATGAGGCCAAGGGTCCGAAGATCAGCATCATGAAGTATAAGAACAAGACCGGCGTTGCTCGTCGCAAGGGCCATCGCCAGCAGCTGACCGCTGTCAAGATCACGGCTATCGCCTGATTGGCGCAGGGTTAAAGTCAAGGACCGAAAGGAACAGACATGGCACATAAGAAGGGCGCGTCCAGCTCGCGCAACGGTCGCGATTCAAACGCGCAATACCTCGGTGTGAAGAAGTTCGGCGGCGAAGCCGTCGTGGCCGGCAACATCATCGTTCGTCAGCGTGGCACCAAGTTCCACCCGGGCGAGAACGTCGGCATGGGCAAGGACCACACCCTGTTCGCCCTCAAGGACGGCAGCGTGAAGTTCGGCGTGCGTCGTGACCGCAAGGTCGTCGACGTGATTGCCGCCTGAAATACGCGCAATTAACGCTTACAAGATAAAGCCGCGCCCGTTATGGACGCGGCTTTTCTTTATTTTGATGATTGCTGAGGATTGGTTTCCTTCAGCCCGTCCCAAACGTCACGTAACGTTGCATACAGTTGCATAAGACATATCAAACGGACAATAATCGGACCGTTTCGAACAAACGATTAAGGTAGATACATGAGTGATTTCGTCGATCGCGTGACCGTCCATGTGAAGGGCGGCGACGGCGGCAACGGTTCCGCCGGCATCCGTAGGGAAAAATACAAGCCGTTGGCGGGACCGAACGGTGGCAACGGCGGTGATGGCGGTTCCGTGATCTTCATGGCCGACCAGAACGCCAACAGCCTGTTGGATTACCGTTTCATGCCCCATCGCGAGGCTGGAAGCGGCACCATGGGCTTGGGAGACACCAAAGACGGTTCGAAAGGTGCCGATCTGATCCTGCCCGTTCCTGTGGGCACCGTGATTTTCGAAGCCAAAGGGCCGCAAGGCAAGCCTAAGCATCCGGGCGAGCAGCTCGCCGATCTTCGCCATGCCGGAGACAAGTTCGTGGTGGCGGCCGGCGGCAACGGCGGTCTTGGCAACGCCGCATTGGCCAACCGCACCCGTCGCGCTCCGGGATTCGCGTTGCTTGGCGAACCAGGCGAGGAACGTGACGTCATTCTCGAACTCAAATCCATCGCCGACGTGGCCTTGGTGGGCTTCCCCTCCGCAGGCAAATCCAGCCTGATCGCAGCCATGAGCTCCGCCAAGCCGAAAATCGCCGACTATCCGTTCACCACGCTCGTGCCGAACCTCGGCGTGGTTATGGCCGGAGACATGCGGTACACCATCGCCGACGTGCCGGGCCTGATTCCGGGCGCATCCCAAGGCAAGGGCCTCGGCCTTGAATTCCTGCGCCACATCGAACGCACCGAAATCATCGCCCACGTCATCGACTGTGCCACGCTGGAACCTGACCGTGATCCGATGAGCGACTACAAGGCGCTCGAACATGAGCTTGCCGAATATGCCGACAAGCTGGAACTGCCGTTGGGCGCAATCCCAATCCCCGAACGCCCCCGAATCATCATCCTCAACAAGGTCGATATGCCGGAAGCCAAGGAATTGGCCGAATTCGTCAAACCGGAATTCGAAAAACTCGGTCTCAATGTGTATGTCATCTCCACCGCATCCCACGAAGGTTTGAAGGAACTCAACTGGGCGTTGGCGGCCATGGTCGCCGACATGCGCAAGGAAGTCGCCGAACGCGAACAGGCCGAAGAAGAAGCGCGCGTGGTCATCAAGCCGCTCGAAGAGCCGCGCAACCGCCGTCGCCGCAACGACGAAGGCGGCACCGCGCTTGACTTCACCGTGGAACGCAAGGAAGCCGGCAACGGCGACGTCTGGTACGAAGTGCTCGGCACCAAGCCGGAACGTTGGGTCATGCAAACCAACTTCGACAACGACGAAGCAGTCGGCTACCTGGCCGACCGCCTCGCCAAACTCGGTGTCGAAGACGAGCTGCGCAACAAGGGAGCCAAGCCTGGCGACGAAGTACGCATCGGCAAGGGCGCGCGAGCCGTGGAATTCGATTGGGATCCGACCATTGCTGCGGGCGCGGAAATGCTCGACGGCGCCCAGCTTGGCGCACGAGGCGTCGACCTGCGACTGCAGGAACAGGACGGCCGTTCGCAGCGCCGCACCAACGCGGAACGCCGTCGCCAGTACCACGAAATGATGGATGCGCGCCAAGCCGTGCGTGAAGCCATGATGGCCGAACGCAAGGCCGGACACTGGGCCGATCCTTCCGTGGACGACGACCGCCATGACGAAACCAGCCTCTTCGGACGCGGTGAAACCACCGATTCCGAAAACGTGGAACAATAGAAGCAGCAAAACGCCCGCTGATGTGCCGATTGGCATGTCGGCGGGTTTTCTTTTCGGCCATTCGAACGCCTGGAGGAACCATGAACACGCCATCGCAAGCCCAAGTGCGCCGCGCCATCGCCGAAGCGCAAACCATCGTGGTGAAAGTGGGATTCCAGCTCGTTGACCAAACCAAGTGGCCACCTCGATCCGGAACGACTCAACGCGCTCGTGGCGGCCCTCGCACGCGTGCGACTCATGGGCGGGCGCGTGGTGCTCGTCTCCTCCGGCGCCATCGCAGCCGGATTCGGCTCCCTCGGCTTCGACTCACGCCCAACCGACGTGGCTGACCAGCAGGCGTGCGCGGCCGTCGGACAAGGCCTGCTCATGGCCCAGTACGAGAACGCTTTCTCACAATACGGACTGCGCGTCGGGCAAATCCTCATCACCGTGTCCGACACCATCGCACCACAGCAATACCGCAACGTGCGACGCACCCTCGACCGGCTGCTCGACCTCGGCGCGGTGCCGATCATCAACGAAAACGATTCCCTCGCGTCCAACGAAATCCGTTTCGGAGACAACGACCGACTCTCCGCATTGATCGCCAACATCGTAGTCGCCGACGCTTTGGTGCTCCTCACCGACGTGGACGCGCTCTACACGGCACCCCCAAGCGAACCCGGATCGCGACGCAATCAGCTACGTGCCGAACGTGGAGGACGCGCTCGCCAAAGTGCAGGTCGGCGGCACCGGAGTCTAAAACGTGGGTACCGGCGGCATGGTCACCAAAATGGAAGCGGCGCGTGTTGCGGCGGTCTCCGGCATTCCGCAGTGCTCACCTGCGCGGTCAAACGCAGGCCCGGC
>ENA-OQIX01000175-OQIX01000175.1-human-gut-metagenome-genome-assembly--contig:-NODE-175-length-13281-cov-2.774745_pt1 | contig 13281 bp, 12 predicted proteins | sample MGYA00242591_ERZ504756 | MGnify/ENA primary metagenome ERZ504756 (study PRJEB26092, sample SAMD00036369) | human gut metagenome | host: Homo sapiens | study: EMG produced TPA metagenomics assembly of...
ACCTGGAGAGCATCGACGAGGTGCAGGAAGAGACCGAGGCCGCGCATGGCGAGCTGCCGTTGGCGGGACTCAACCTGTTCAATCGCGCGCGCATCCGCATTCGCGGTGAGCGCCTGGGGCTCGAGAGCGTCACGCTCAGCGGCGGTCGCATCACGTTTTTGGGCGTCGACGTGCCCAAGAAGGTGGCATTTGAGCTTAAGACCCGCTATGGCGCGGTGAACTTCCCCAAGAGCCGCAAGCTGTCGGTGCCCTACAAGGCGGGTGCCGGTGCGGGCAGCGGCCTGGGTCGCGGCCTCGACGCCAACGACGGCACCGGCCCGGTGACGGCGGCGCTCATGCTGCTGCAGCAGTTGGGTGCTAGTGATGATGACTAGCGAGCCGACGCTGCAAACACCCCATTTGGGCACTCTGGCTCCATCGAAAGGAAAGCATGTTCGGATACATCTATAAGAAAGATGCCGCCATTATCGCGGTTGTCCTGTGCCTTTGTCTGGGCGTGGGCAGTTTCTTCGATTATCAGATCTCGAGCGCGCTGTTCAATATCGGCAGCATGTACGGCCGCTTTATCGAGGCCGCTGGCGAGCTGCCGTTTGAGCTGACGGCGAGCGTCGCGGGCGTTATGCTCGTGCGCGCGGTGCGTCCCGACTCCGGGGGGAGCAAATGGCTCGCCGTGCTCGGCATCCTCGTCAACGTTGGCCTAGCCGGCTACGAGATCGTTTCGTCCCTGCGGGTTGGCGGTAAACTCATTGCCGTTCAGCTGGTGCTGACGTTTGCGTTGGTCATCGCAGCCAACTTCATCGCCTACCGCCTTACGCACGACACCGCGCCTGACGAGCTCACACGCTGGGCGTTGATGGTACTTGCCGTGTGGGTCGCTCAGGCCATTATCCTCAACGTGATCGTCAAGCCGTTGTGGTCGCGCCGCGCATGCGCGTGATCGAGGTGACGCAGGGCTCGAGTTTCAGCCGTGGTGGGTAATCGGCAACCCCGACAAGTGGAGCTATATTGCGGCCGGCGTAATCAAGGACGGCTTTAAGTCGTTCGCGAGTGGACACACGGCGCACGCGGCGATCGGCCTTATGCTCGCCGGGCTTCCCGCGGCGGCCTTTAAGGAAAACCGTCGCGCCGCCGCGTGGTCTTTTGGACGGCGGCTGTGGTCGCGGCGCTCGTCGCCTTTGGCCGTATCGTGATCGGGGCGCACTTTTTGAGTGACGTGAGCTGCGGCTTTGCCCTGGTGCTGGCACTTGAGTGCCTTGCCGCGCGCATTGCCTATCCCAACGGCGTACAATAGCCCCGTTTGAATCATCTGGCCGATACCCGGTAAGAGAGGATTGCCATGCTCGCGTTTAACAACGACTGTTCCCACGGCGCACATCCGGCAGTGCTGCAGGCGCTCGTCGACACCAATATGGAGCCGCAACCCGGCTACGGTACCGATGCGCACACCGAGCGTGCCAAGCAGCTTATCCGCGAGGCCTGTCAGGCGCCTGACGCCGACGTGTTTTTCCTGGTGGGCGGCACGCAGGCTAACGCCACGGTGATCGACATGCTGCTTGCGCCGTACGAGGGCGTCGTTGCCGCCGAGACCGGCCACGTCGCCTGCCACGAGGCGGGCGCCATCGAGTTTGGCGGTCACAAGGTGCTCACCATCCCCGGCTACGAGGGCAAGATGCACGCCGAGGACCTCGAGAACTATATCCAGGTGTTCTACGAAAACGAGAGCTACGAGCACACGGTGTTCCCGGGCGCCGTGTACGTGAGTCTATCGACTGAGTACGGCACGCTGTACTCCAAGGCCGAGCTCGCGGCGATTCACGCAGTGTGTCAGAAGCGCGAGATTCCGCTGTTTGTGGATGGCGCCCGCCTGGCCTATGCGCTGGCGGCCGATGAGTGCGACATTACCCTGCCCGAGCTGGCGCAGCTGTGCGACGTGTTCTACATCGGCGGCACCAAGTGCGGCGCTCTGTGCGGCGAGGCCGTGGTGTTTTGCGGCATGCACGCCCCGGCGCATCCCATTCCTCGCATTAAGCAACACGGCGCGCTGCTTGCCAAAGGCCGCCTGACGGGCGTGCAGTTTGAGGCGCTTTTTACCGATGGGCTGTATTTTGAGATTGGTCGACAGGCGATCGAGACGGCCCAGGCGCTACGCCGTGTGCTGCACGAGCGCGGTTACCAGTTCTTTTTGGAGACGCCCACAAACCAGCAGTTTGTGATTCTGCCCAACGAGGACATGGCCCGCATTCGCGAGCATGCCTCGATCGAGTACTGGGAAAAGTACGACGAGACCCACACGGTGGTGCGTTTTTGCACCAGCTGGGCCACGACGCAGGAGGACATCGACGCGCTGGCGGCTGTCCTGTAGCCTGATGTAATGACGAGGGGCCGCCTTGCGCTTGGATTTGGCGCAGGGCGGCCTTTGCTTTTGGGGGAGAAGGGTTGTATGACCGAGATGTCCGAGCCGACGATTCGCCTGGCGGCGCCCGATGACGCGTCGGCGTTGCTTGCCATCTATGAGCCATATGTGCGCGAGACGGCGATAACCTGCGAATACGAGGTGCCGAGCGTTGAGGAGTTCGCCGGGCGCATCGAGCGCGCGCTCGAGCGCTATCCGTATCTGGTGATGGAGCTGGACGGGCGTCCGGTAGGCTATGCCTATGTGAGTCCGCTCAACAGCCGCGAGGCATACGACTGGTCGGTCGAGACATCGATCTACCTGGCGCGCGACGTGCGCCACGGCGGGCTGGGCCGCAAGCTGCACGATGCGCTCAAGCAATGCCTGATCGCGATGGGCATCACCAATATGTGCGCGCTCATCGCCGTGCCGCACGACAAGGACGACGAGTATCTGACGCACAACAGTCAGGATTTCCATGCCCATATGGGGTATCGCCTGGTGGGTGCCTTCGACCGCTGCGCCCAAAAGTTCGGCCGCTGGTACGACATGTGCTGGATGGAGCTGGTCCTGGCCGAGCGCACGCCCAACCAACCTAAGCCAACCTGGTTCCCCGACCTCCCCAAACCTACCATTTAGGGACAGGTTTATTTTGGCAGGTTAGCCGATGGGCTCGGTGTATTTAGCGCGGTCGGTGCGTTGGATGCGCTTGGAGACATGGAGCGGGCGGCCGTCGGTGTCGTAGACGTAGTCGGTGATCAGGATCAGCGCCTGCCCGCGCTCAACGTTGAGCAAAAACGCCTCGTTTTGCGAGGCATAGCACACCTCAAAGGTCTTATGCCCCTGTGCCGGCGCGCGATGGAATTCTTGGCGCAGCGTGGCGTAGAGCGAACCGTTGATATCGCGATCGATGAGTGCCTCAAAGCTCGGTGGTAGATAGGTGGTCTCCAGGCACAGCGGCGCATCGTCCAGATAACGCAGACGGACAAGTTTGACGAGCTTGCTGCCCACGGCGGCATCAAAGAACTTAGCTATGCTGCCGCCCGCCTTGGTAAAGCCCGAGTCCACGGTGCGCGTGGTGGGCTTCATGCCCTGGCCTTCGACCTGCTTGGTATAGCTCGAAAACACCAGGTTGTTCTCGTGGAGCGCGGGTGTGTCGGCCACAAAGGCACCACGTCCGCGCTCGGTGCGAACCAGGCCCTCATCAACGAGCACCTTAAGGGCATGGCGCACGGTGCTGCGCGACAGCCCCGATTCGTCCATGAGTTCCATCTCGGACGGCAGCTTGTCTCCACGTGCGTAGGTGCCGGAGGCGATGCGGTCGCGCAGCATGCCCGCCAAGCGCTCGTATTGGGTCAGTCTCTTTTTAGATGAAGCGTTCATGCGATCAACCTGTATCTAACTTGTATACGTATCTAATCAAGCATGTATTCAATACAACAACAAAACCGCTGGTATCCAGTTATCGAAAACCGCATCAGCAAAATTTCTAAGACAAATATAGCATACAACTAGTCGACATAACCAAAACATGTATGTAACTTGTATGCCATCGAGAGCATCAAACGAGAAGAAAGGCTGATGCACGATGACTACTCAGGAACAGGTTAAGGATGTCGTCTCCCAGGTTTTGGCTGACAAGGCAGACAAGGGCGGCATCAAGCGCGTCGTGTGGATTGGCGCTGGCGGATCCAACGGCGGCAACTATCCTGCCCAGTACTTTATGGAGCACGAGGCCACGCAGGTCGTGAGCTCCAGCTACACCAGCAACGAGTTCGTGCACGCCACCCCGGCCTACGTCAACGAGAACACCCTGGCCGTCGTCGTGTCCATGCGCGGCACCAAGGAGACCATCGTTGCCGCCCAGGTCGCCAAGGACCACGGCGCCAGCACCATCGCCATCTATGTTGACGAGTCCGGCCTTACCGAGGTCTGCGACTACAAGATCCAGTACGACAGCCTGGCCGTCGACGAGTCCTGCATGGGTCGCACCAACTCCGCCGTCGTGACCATGATCGCCATGGAGCTCACGCAGCAGACCGAGGGCTATGCCGAGTACGAGACCGCTATGGCCGCGTTTGACTTGGTCGACCCCATCTATCGCAAGGCCGTCGAGTACACCCGTCCGCTCGCTGCCAAGTGGGCCGAGCAGAACGCCGACAAGCCCTGCATCAACGTCATGGCTCAGGGCCCGCTTTTTGGTGCCGCCTACGTCTTTAGCATCTGCAACGTGCAGGAGATGCTGCAGATCGACTCTTGCACCATCAACACCTGCGATTTCTTCCATGGCCCCTTCGAGATCCTGGACAAGCGCACCTCGCTGTTCCAGCTCATCAGCGTCGGCCGCAGCCGCTGCAACGACGAGCGCGGCATCCGCTTCGTCAACCAGTACGGTGGCGAGCGCGTCTATCAGCTCGACGCCAAGGAGCTCGGCCTCAACGACATCAAGGACAGCGTGAGCGAGTACTTCAACCACCTGATCTTTGCCCCGATCCTCAACAACGTCTACATGCGTGCGCTTTCCGCCGTCACCCACAAGGACTACATGACGCGCCGCTACATGTGGAAGCTGGACTACTAAGAGTTACGCGGTTTTACCAAACCGCGTAACGGGCCGACGCTGCAAACCCGCCTGAGCGGCAATCTGCCTTTCAGCTTCAGCGGCATGACCAGAAGGTCAATGCCGCTTCGCTTCAAGGCACCTTGCTCGCTCAGGTGGGTTTTCGCTGGCGTTGCCAAAGCATCGGCGTCGCCTTGGTCCAGATGTGGCATTTGGGGACAGTCCTAGTCGTTGGGGACGTTCTTAAACGACTAGTCATTCAGGAACGTCCCCAACGACTAGTCATTTAAGTGCGTCCCCAATGAGTACCCAATGAGTGTGTGGGCGAGCGGATTTTCCCGCTCGCCGATTTGTGTCTTGAAAAATATATATAACGACTATAACGTAGTGTGAAACATATTGGAAACAATACCGAGGAGGCTGCGTTGAAGAAAAGCAATCTGGGCTATGTGCTGGTGCTGATCGCCGCGCTTATGTGGGGCAGCATCGGAATCTTTGTAAACGGCATCTCGGCCATGGGCGTTACGTCCCAGAGTATGGCTGCCTTTCGCTTGTTGTCGGGTGCCGTCTTAATGGCTCCGGTCTTGGCATTCATGGGTTGCCAGGGAGGTGCTCGTGAGGGAAAGGCATCGGGTCCCCTGGCACTGTTCAAGGCAAGTCCTAAAGAGCTTGTTCCTTGTGCGCTTCTTGGCATTATCGGCCTCGCCACCGCTAACACGCTTTATTACGAGTGCATGGGTGAGGTGGGCATGTCCACGGCCTCGGTGCTGCTCTACACCTCGCCGGTGTTTGGCGTCATGCTCGGCCGCGTACTTTATCGCGAGGATGTGACTCCCAACAAGCTCGTTGCCATCGCTTTTAACATCGGTGGCTGTGTACTTGCAGTGACCGATGGCGACCTTTCCGGTTTTCATTTTTCGGTTTGGGGCGTCACGTCGGGCGTGATTGCGGGCTTTTGTGGCGCGTCGCTCGCGGTGTTTAGCCGGATAGCAACCAAGACGGTCCACCCGCTGGCTGTCACGTTTTGGGGCCTTGTTTTTGGCGGTGCGGTTATGGCGGCTATCGCGGCTCCGTGGCCAGATGTCGCCGCGGCAATGTCGCCACAGCTGCTTCTGCTGTTCCTTGGCTTTGGACTCATCCCCACAGCCGTGGCCTATGTCTTATATATGCAGGGTCTGTCCATGGGGCTCGAGACGTCGAAAGTTCCCGTCGTAATGTCATTCGAGACGGTCGTCACCGTGCTGCTGGGCATTGGTGTCTACGCCGAGCCCGCCGGTGCGATCAAGGTTCTGGGCATCGTTTTGGTGCTCGCGTCCATCGTGATCATGAACACCGACTTTTCCAAGATGCGCAACAGTGTGTTTGTCGGCCATGTCATTGAGAGCATGACCTTTAAGCCCAACGCGTGGTGGACGGAGAAATCGCAGGACATGGATCTGTTCCGCGAGCGCACGGGCATTACGCTGGAGCCCACCGTGCAGGAAAGCCCCTGGTACTTCGTGCGATAGGGGATTGGCGGAGTGTTTGAGCAGGTAGCGCCCGGCGTTTGGCCGGGCGGTGCCTAGCCAGCGCCGACCTACCCAAGACCATCGTTTCGATTGCGTTAAACCCGCCAACGGTCGTTTTTCACCCGCGAACGGTTTATATAATAATTATCAATATCCGCAACGTATAAGACGTTATAATGACCATAACGAAAAGGAAGAGGCAAGATGAATCAGATCATTCTCGCATCTCATGGCGGCCTGGCCGCAGGCGCCAAAGACACGCTCGAGATGGTTCTCGGCGACGTGTCGAACGTCCACGTCGTGTCGCTTGCTCGTGACGACAAGGAGCCCATCACCAATAAGGTGGACGCCATGATCGCCACGTTCAACGCGGACGACACCGTCTATGTGCTGACCGATATGCTCGGTAGCTCGGTCAACAACAACATGGTCGAGCTTTCCAAGAACGGCACGAAGTTCACGGTTGTCAGCGGTTTCAACATTCCGCTGGCACTGACGCTCGCTATGAGCCCCGCCCCTGTCAAGGGTGCCGAGCTCGCGGCCCTCATCAACGAGGCCCGCACCGGTCTGACCAACCCCAACGCACCGGTCGAGGTCGCCGCGGCTCCCGCCAAGAAGGCCAAGGCGTCCCGTCACAGCTCCGGTCCCGCCAAGATCGTCCTCGCGCGTCTTGACTACCGTCTGCTGCACGGCCAGGTCGTCTTTACCTGGACCACCAAGGTCCAGGCCGAGCGCATCATCGTCGTCGACAACGCTGCCGCCAACGATGACATCAAGAAGGGCGCTCTTAAGCTGGCCAAGCCCCAGGGCGTGCGCCTGAACGTCTTCACCGTCGAGCGTGCCCTCGCCAAGATGGACAAGCTCAACACCCTCGGCGAGCGCGTCATGTTCGTCTTTGGCAACACGGCCGAGATGCTGCAGTTCTGCCAGGGCTACAAGCTCGACGCCATCAACCTGGGCGCCACCGCCAACCACGACGGTGCCGATCAGGTCGGCGGCAAGGACAGCTCCGTCTTCTTCGACGCCAACCAGAAGGCCGACGTCAACCAGCTGCTCGACATGGGCATCAAGCTCTACGTCCAGCAGACCCCTACGTATCAGAGCGTCGACATCGACGCCAAGCTGTAATCAACCAGGCATTTGCCTGACTGAAAGGAGAAGGGTATGAATACGTTCATCAGTGCGGTGCTCGTCGGCCTCGTCGGCGTGTTCTGCATGTGGGACTCCCGCCTGCTCGGTCGTCTTAACTTCGAGCAGCCCCTCGTTGGCGCTACGCTCGTCGGTCTGCTGCTGGGCGATGTGCCCACCGGCCTTGCCGTCGGTGCCGCCGTCGAGCTCGTGTCCATGGGCCTGGTGCAGGTCGGCGCCGCCGTTCCGCCCGATATGGTCCTGGGCGGCATCGTGGCCGCTGCCTTTGCGTGCCTGACCGATGCTTCCGCCGAGGCCGCCATGACGATCGCCATCCCGGTCGCCGTCCTGGGTCAGCTCCTCGGCATCGTGTTCCGTTCCATCATCGCCGCCCTCACCCATGTGGCAGATAGCGCGATCGATAACGGAAAGTTCAAGACCGCCTACCGTATGCACATCTGCGCTGGCTCCGGTCTGTACGCCGTCATGTACTTCCTGCCGATCTTCCTCGCCGTCTTTGTTGGCACCGACCTGGTTCAGGCCATCGTCAACATGGTTCCCGAGTGGCTGTCCACTGGTCTTAACGTTTCGACCAAGATCATGACCGCCTACGGCTTGGCCCTGCTGCTCACCATGATGATCAAGAAGGGTATGACTCCGTTCCTGTTCATCGGTTTCCTGCTCGCCGCTTACCTCAACCTGTCCGTCATCGCGGTCGCTCTGATCGGTGTGTGCCTGGCTGTCGTCTTCATGGGCTTCAAGTTCAACGGTTCCCATGCAGCCGCCGGTGTCGATTCCGACTACGATCCGCTCGAAGACGACGAAGACTAAGGAGGAACACACTATGGCAACCGCAACCAAGGACGTGTCCCTGAACAAGAAGGTCAGCCAGTTCTTCTGGCGCTCCTGGGCCATCCAGGCCTCTTGGAACTACGAGCGTCAGATGAACATGGGCTTCCTCTACGGTATGGTTCCCACGCTCGATCGCCTCTATCCGGACGAGTCCGACCCCAAGCAGCTTGCTGCTAAGAAAGAGGCTTACCACCGTCACATGGCGTTCTACAACTGCACCCCGCAGACGAGCGCTTTCATCCTGGGCCTCGCCGCCTCCATGGAGGAGGAGTACGCCAAGGATCCCGAGAACTTCAACCCCGATTCGATTAACGCGGTCAAGACCTCCCTTATGGGCCCGCTTTCCGGCATCGGTGACTCCTTCTTCCAGGGCACCATCCGCGTTATCGCCTTTGGCTTGGGCGTTCAGCTGGCTCAGCAGGGCTCCATCATGGGCCCGATCCTGGCCCTTCTCATCTCCATCGTCCCCTCCGTGCTGATTACTTGGTTCGCAGCCAAGATGGGATATCAGGGCGGCCACGAGTACCTGAGCAAGCTTCAGGGCGGCGACCTCATGGAGAAGCTCATGTATGTCTGCGGCATCGTGGGTCTTATGTCCGTGGGCGGCATGATCGCCACGCTGATCGGCGCCACCACCCCGCTGCAGTTCGCTGACGGCACCGTCGTGATCCAGGACATCCTGGACAGCATGATGCCCCAGATGATCTCCCTTGGCCTCACCGGCCTTATGTACTGGCTCATCAAGAAGAACGTCAACACCGGTTGGCTTCTCGTGATCGCCATTGTGGGCGGCATCGCCCTCTCCGCGGTCGGCATCCTGGCCTAGTCGCGACTAAGCGCCTAACCGCTTTCCCCCGGGGGCCTGCCTGGCATCCCATACCCCAGGCAGGCTTCCATCCCCAAAATGCGACAATGGGACAGTCCCTTTGTCGCATCCTCAACGGGCCGGCGACTCGGTCCAAACCACGGTAACCCTGCGAGCGCCCGGCAATGTGGCGCCGCAAAAATTGAAAGGAATGTGTCAGATGTACGAGATCGACCTTAACCTCCCTAAGCAGATCGTCGCTGACGTCCTGTCCAACCACGAGATCCACAGCGTCGCTTTACGTCGGCTGCGGTGCTTCCATGTCCGACCTTTACCCGCCAAGTACTTCCTGGCCAACAACACGGACAAGCTGAACGTTCAGATCTTCACCGCTAACGAGTTCAACTACGACACGCCTTCCTGGGTCAACGAGCACACCTTCGTGATCACCTGCTCCCTCGGTGGCTCCACGCCCGAGACCGTCGAGGCCAACAAGACCGCCAAGAAGCACAACTGCCCGGTCGTCTCCCTCACCAACAAGGCTGGCTCCGCTCTGACCGTCGACGCCGACCACGTCATCGTCCACGGCTTCCACGCCAACTACGCTGCCAAGTGCGAGAAGCCCGGCTATGCCATCGCTCTTGCTCTCGAGATCCTTCAGCAGACCGAGGGCTATGACCACTACGAGGACATGATCACCGGCCTCACCAACGTTTTCGATCTCTGCGAGAACGCCGCTCAGCACTGCAAGAAGCTCGCCAAGAAGTTCGCCGAGGACTTCAAGGACGACAAGATGATCTACTTCATGGCCTCCGGTGCCTCCGAGAAGATGGCTTATTCTCACGCCGCCTTCCTGTTCACCGAGATGCAGTGGATCGACGCCGCCGCCTACAACACCGGCGAGTACTTCCACGGCCCGTTCGAGGTTTCCACCGAGGGTAAGCCCTACGTCTTCTTCATGTCCGATGGTGCTACCCGTCCGATGGACGCTCGCGCCCTCACCTTCCTTGAGCGCATGGGCGCCAAGGTCGCTCTGATCGACTCCAAGGACTACGGCCTGGCTGACGCCGTGCCCGCGAGCGTCGTCACCTACTTCAACCCGCTGCTGCACCTCGCCGTTATGCGCGAGTACGGCAACCAGATCGCCGAGGCCCGTCAGCACCCGCTGACCATGCGTCGCTACATGTGGAAGCTTTCCTACTAATCACAAGTAAGTAGACCTTACGGGTTGATTGAGAGGGGATGGGGTTTGCGCCCCGTCCCCTTTTTGCTTTGGGGGCGTGTCTGTCGCGTCGCAAAACACCAGATAAAACCTACCAAAATAAACCTGTCCCTTTTTGGCAGGTGGGAGGAGATGCGTATGATCAAGGCAGTGCTGTTTGATATGGACGGCGTGCTGGTCGATACCGAGTGGTTCTACAACCGTCGTCGCGTGGCGTTTATGGAAGAGAAGGGCTTTCACTTTGACGAGATCCCCGATCTTTCGGGGTCTAACGAGCCTGCCATTTGGGAGGCGCTGGTGCCCGACGATATTGAGCTGCGTGAGCGTCTGCGCGTGGAGTACAAGCAGGTCTACAGCCCGGACCATCCCGTTCCGTATACCGAGCTGCTCAACAAGCAGACGGAGCCGGTGATGCGCGAGCTGCACGAGCGTGGCGTGAAGTGCGCTATCGCGAGCTCGTCCTATCGCGAGCTGATCGACGAGCTGGTGGATATCGCCGGTATCGCCGACGTGCTGGACTACACCATCAGCGGTCACGAGTGCAGTGCGTTTAAGCCCGACCCCGAGATCTACCTGCGTGCCATGGAGATGCTGGGGGTGGAGCCTGCCGAGTGCCTGGTTATCGAGGACTCGCCTTTGGGCATCGAGGCCGGCAAGCGCTCCGGCGCGCGCGTCCTGGCGCTGCCGCCCGCACGGAGGGCGTCAACCTGGACCAGTCCCGCCGCCGACGTCGTCATCGACAACCTGACCGACATCCTACCTGCCATTTAGGGATAGGTTTATTTTGGCAGGTTTTTATCTGGGCAAATGCCGAATTCGCCGTGAAGGGATCGCTCTCTTCACGGCGTTTTTCTTTTGAGCGGCTTCACGGTCCTTCTGATGGTTGTCGAGAGAGGGTGAATTGAAGCGCCCCCGCACGCTCCATGCTACAATCGCGGACATACCTCACAACTAGATCTGCCTTCGAAGGGAGCCTACGTGGCGAACGCCATCGATCAGCTCACGGACCGAGTGCTCGTGCTCGGCCGCCTCACCATCGTCCGCCGCGCCATTACTGCCGTGGCGGTCACCATTTCCGCCGTTCTTCAGACATTTCTGATCCAGGCGTTCATTCAGCCCGCCGACCTGCTTCCGAGCGGTCTTACCGGCGTCGCGGTCCTACTCGATCGCGTTACCTCGCTAGGCGGCGTTCACATCGACATCTCGCTCGGTATGCTCGCGCTCAACATCCCTGTGGCGCTCCTATGCTGGAGCGGCATTAGCAAGCGCTTCGTCATCTTCTCGATGATGCAGGTCGTGCTCTCGTCGCTGTTCCTCAACATCTTCACTTTCCCCGTTTTTGGGCGACAAGATCATGCTCATCATTTTTGGCGGCGTGGTCTCGGGTCTGGGCGCTGCCATCGCGCTCAAGTCCGGCGCATCCACCGGCGGCACCGACTTTATCGCGCTGTGGGTCTCCAACCACACGGGCAAGACTATCTGGGGCGTCATCTTTGGTTTCAACTGCTTTATCCTGGCGATCTTTGGCTTTATGTTTGGCTGGGACAAGGCGGCGTACTCCATCGTGTTCCAGTTTATTTCGACCAAGACCATCGACAGTTTCTATCGTCGCTACGACCGCGTGACGCTGCAGATCACGACGCGCAAGGCAGACGAGGTCATGACCGCCTATGTTGACCATTTTCAGCATGGCATTAGCTGCGCCGAGATCATTGGCGGATACAGCCGCGAAAAGATGTATCTGCTGCACGCCGTTGTCTCGACCTACGAGAGCCAGGACATTATCAAGCTGGTGTGCGATATTGATCCCGGCGCCGTGATCAATGTGTTCCACACGCTCAACTTCGTGGGCGGCTGGTGGGGCGGTCATGTCGACGAGCCCATGCCCACGGCCGTACCCGATCCCGACAAGCCCGCGCGCATGGCCAGCAGGCAGGCGCGCCTCAGCGAGCAGGACAGTCTGCAGCAGGACGACGGCAAGTAAGGATTTGCTGTATGTGGTGTATCGTTTTATCAAACTGATGTAACATATAAAAAGACGTTATATACGTATTAGTTATTTCGCTATTTTGATAAGAGTGATCAGATATGCCCGCACCCAAAAATGCACCGCTTTACCAGCAGATTTACGACGAAATCAAGGATGCGATCGAGAAAGGTGTTTATGCACCCAAGGAGCGTATCCCGTCCGAGCTTGAGCTTGCCGAGCAGTACGAGGTGAGCCGCATTACGGTGCGCCGAGCCGTCGAGGAGCTGTGCTCCGATGGCTACCTGGTTAAGCAGCAGGGCCGTGGCACCTTTGTTTCCACACCGCACATCAACCGCCAGTTCCACGCTTCGACGCTGCAGACGTTTACCGCGCTGTGTGCCGGCAACGGCATGAAGGCCGGTGCGCACGTGGTCGATCGCCAGATCGTTCCGGCGCGCCAAAACGAGATGGAGTTCTTTGGTCTGCAGAAGGATGCGCTGCTACTGCATATCAAGCGCGTGCGTACGGCCGACGGCGAGCCCATCTTTGAGGAGAACATCTTTGTGCCGTTTGACGCCTACCGTGAGCTGTTGACGGCCGATCTTGAGGACAAGTCGATTTTTGCCGAGGTCGAGCGTGTTGGCGGAACGCCGATTGTCTCGGTTGGCTACCGTACGGTCGAGGCCGTTCGTGCCAATGCCGAGCAGGCGGCCGAGCTGGGCATTGCCCCGCACGATCCGCTGCTCAACCTGCGTGCCGGTCTTCACCGGCCCCAACGGACGAGGCCGGTCCTGATGGGCAAGCAGTACTACGTGGGATCGCGCTACGTCATGGTCATGTAAGTT
>ENA-OQIX01000176-OQIX01000176.1-human-gut-metagenome-genome-assembly--contig:-NODE-176-length-13271-cov-2.513771_pt1 | contig 13271 bp, 15 predicted proteins | sample MGYA00242591_ERZ504756 | MGnify/ENA primary metagenome ERZ504756 (study PRJEB26092, sample SAMD00036369) | human gut metagenome | host: Homo sapiens | study: EMG produced TPA metagenomics assembly of...
ATGGGCTGGTGTAACGCCAAAGTACAATTATCGCTACGCCGATGATTGGGTGATTCTGACGTCAACGGAGAAGGAAGCACTCCGCTTGAAACGTGTCTTGACAAAATATTTTCGGAACAGAATGAAACTTGAATTGTCGCAGGAAAAGCCTATGTAACAGACCTGCGGACAAACGGTATACACTTTCTTGGCTTTGTGGTAAAGGCCGAACGAAAACGGAAAACTCCTGACCCGGCAAACATGGACGAAACATTCTGGTTGGAAAGCCGCTGCCGGATATGGAACGGTTAGGAAAGTAGATTAAGAAACTGCTCGAAGAAGTGCACCGCATAGAACTTTGTCAAAAAGTCAATGTGCCAGGCTGCGCAAATTCAGTACGTCAACTCTGTCATTATGGGGTATGGCACAGTACTTGCAGACATCCATCTGCTCTCGTGCCTACCATGCGATAGACCGCAGAGTAAACAACGCTGCACTGGCTGTATGGAAAAAGCTGTACCCCAAACGGTACAACTCCATGCAGGTGTCGCTGAAGGTGCTTTGCAATCTTCCTGACCGACACAAGGGCTACGACAGTAAGACATTTGCGGTATGGGTCGAAGGAAAATGGTTTGGTATAACTTATGCGTTCATCACGCATAGTCACTATGAACCCAAGCCATTTGACCAGAAAATGACACCGTATACAGTGGAAGGGCGCAGACGGTATGTGAACTATCGTGCTAAGCACAAGTCACTGCCATGTGACCGTCCATCCGTTAATTCCCCGAACGATATTGCAATGTCAGCATACGCAAAGGGAAGGATGAATTTTGAGTATTATATGAACCGGGAGTATGCTTACAGCAGGGACAAAGGAAAATGTAAATGCTGTGGAAATGCCTTCTCACCCATGCTTCAAAAGCATTGTCACCACGTTAAAAACAAGCTTCCACTTGACAGAATCAATAAAGTACCGAATCTGGTTTGGCTGTGTGAACCATGCCACCGCATGGTTCACAACAGTCCAATACCGCCTGAGCTTGATGCAAAGACGGTAGGCAAAATCATGAAATACCGCGAAAAACTTAAACTGTGAAATTTACAACCACTCTGTGTCCGTGAGAACACAGCAGTGTTGAAATCTGAAGGAAGAAAGTAAATCGATTTGATGGTACGCCGGGTGCGCTGAAAGGTGCACGCCCGGCGTGAGGTGGGGGAAAACTTGGAGATTACTTCAAAAAGTTACCTATCACAACAAAGCAGACTACTCTGCGGACTGCTTCGCAGCCGCAGAGGTGCTGCACATTGTTTCTATACACAAAAAATGCGGAATGTGGCTGGTCTTTCCACATCGGACGCGCAGAAATCCTCCGATATGTTTGCCAAGTGCCGCTATATGGATGAGATTACCGGAAACCGTGGCGTGATCTTTGCCACCGGCACACCGGTCAGCAACTCCATGACCGAGCTTTACACCATGCAGCGTTATCTTCAGTATGAACGCCTGCAAGAACTGAACATGACCCACTTCGACTGCTGGGCTTCCCGATTTGGGGAGACCGTCACAGCATTGGAGCTGGCACCGGAAGGCACCGGCTACCGGGCAAGAACGAGATTCAGCAAGTTCTTTAATCTGCCGGAGCTGATGAACCTGTTCAAGAAGTGGCCGACATCAAGACTGCCGATCAGTTAAATCTCCTACCCCGGAAGTGGAGTACCACAACATCGTGGCGCAGCCTACCGAACATCAGCAGGAAATGGTCAAAGCTCTTTCGGAGCGTGCATCGCTGGTACACAGCGGAACTGTTGACCCGTCCCAGGATAACATGCTCAAGATTACCTCGGATGGCCGCAAGCTGGGGCTTGACCAGAGGATCGTCAACCAGATGCTGCCGGACGAACCTGGCACAAAGGTCAATCAGTGTGTGGACAACATCATGCAGATCTGGCGAGACGGCAAAGCTGACAAGCTGACCCAGCTGGTGTTCTGCGACATTTCTACACCACAGGCCAAAGCTCCTGCAAGCAAGGCGGCGAAAACGCTGGATAATCCACTGCTTCACGCATTGGAAGGCGCTGTGCCTCTGCCGGAACAGGAACCGACTTTTACGGTATATGACGATATTCGTCAGAAACTCATTGCCCAGGGGATGCCTGCCGACCAGATCGCTTTTATCCATGAAGCCAATACCGAAGTGCGGAAAAAGGAGTTGTTCTCTAAGGTCCGTACCGGTCAGGTGCGCGTTCTTTTGGGCAGCACCGCCAAGATGGGCGCTGGCACCAATGTGCAGGACCGTCTGGTGGCACTTCATGATCTGGATTGCCCGTGGAGACCGGGAGACCTTGCCCAGAGAAAGGGGCGTATCGAGCGCCAGGGCAACCAGAATCCCCTTGTTCATGTGTACCGCTATGTGACCGAAGGAACCTTTGACGCATACCTCTGGCAGACGGTGGAGAATAAGCAGAAATTCATTTCCCAGATCATGACTTCTAAATCGCCGGTGCGCTCCTGCGATGATGTGGATGAAACGGCGCTTTCCTTTGCCGAGATCAAGGCCCTGTGTGCCGGAGACCCCCGTATCAAGGAGCGTATGGATTTGGATGTGGAGGTATCCCGCCTGAAGCTGATGAAAGCCGACCACCAGAGCAAGCAATATCGTCTGGAGGACCAGCTGCTCAAATACTTCCCGGAGGAGATTGAAAAGCACAAAGGTTTTATCAAGGGCTTTGAATCCGATCTGGAGGTTTTGGCAGCTCACCCGCACCCAGAGGACGGTTTTGCTGGTATGGAGATTCGTGGAGACCTGCTGACCGATAAGGAGAACGCCGGTGCAGCCCTTTTGGATGCCTGCAAGGAGGTCAAAACCTCCGATCCGGTGCAGATCGGCAACTACCGGGGTTATGCCATGTCCGTGGAATTTTCCGCTTGGAAACAGGAGTATACGCTCCTGCTGAAAGGACAGATGACCCACCGGGCAACCCTTGGTACAGACCCTCGCGGAAATCTTACTCGTATCGACAATGCCCTCGCTCAGATGTCCCAGCGTCTGGAGGCGGCAAAGGCCCAGCTGGATAACCTCTATCAGCAGCAGGCTGCCGCAAAGGAGGAAGTCGGAAAGCCATTCCTTTATGAAGAAGAACTGAGAAGCAAAAACGCCCGTCTGGTGGAGCTGGATACTTTGCTCAACATCGACGGAAAGGGGCAGGAACACACCGAGTCTGTTGTTGCCAAAAGCACACGGCCTTCGGTGCTGGATAACCTAAAACGCCCGGTGCAACCCCGCAGTACAGACAAGAAACCAAAACAGCATGAGGAGGTGCGATAACATGAATACTAACGATCTGAATACAGCTCTTTATGAAAAGATGGCTGCCGAACAGGACAAGTTCCGGGACTGGCTGAAAAGCCAGCCCCCGGAAGAAGTCTTAAACCATGCCTATGAGTACACCATCCGCGAGGACATCGTGATGGCAATAGAGGAACTGGAGTTGACCGACACCCAGGCTCAGGCACTTTTGGAATCTTCTTTGCCGCTGGCGGATGTGTACCGCTACTTTGAAAAGCTGGAGACCGGTCACATGGATGTGATCCGGGACAGCATTGAGAACCGTGCCGACGATGTGTGCAGAGCTAAAGAGGAACTGCGAACAACACCGATCTATCCCCATTCAGCTGCCTATGCGAGAGAACATGGGGAGCTGGAGCAGTACCGAGCTTCCAACAATGTAAATCGCCAATGCAAGGAGTCTATTGAAGCGGCGGTGCGGGAGCACTTCGACGGAATGTATCTCAGCCACGATGCGGCAAAGGGTGTGATCGAGACCTATGGCATGGAGCGTGTGTCCATGGTTCTGTCTAACACGGTCCAGCTTCAGGACTGGGATGGGCGTTACTCCCGACGCAACAAAGAATGGGCCAAGACCATTCCCAACGATAATCCCGAAACCGTCCGTTGTGGTTATGCCTTAAACAGCCACCCTGCTGTGCTGGATGGTTTTATTGATCTGGTGCGTGAAGAACAGCAGCGCAGCCGTACCCAGAGAGAAAAACTGGAACCGTCCCGTCACTCAGTGCGGGATAAGCTCAAACAGGAGCTGCCCGCCCATAAGTCTGCCGCCCCGAAAAAACGGGAGCCGGAGCGATAACCATGGCAAAGCGCAAGCGGGATGTGCCGGTTTTGTTTTGGGTGTCCGCAGAAGAACTGGAACTGATCCATCAAAAGATGCAGCAATACGGGACAGAGAATTTGAGCGCTTATCTGCGGAAAATGTCGCTGGATGGTTATGTGGTCAAGCTGGAACTGCCAGAGCTGAAGGAGCTGGTCTCCCTGATGCGCCGAAGCAGCAACAACTTGAACCAGCTGACCCGCAAAGTGCATGAGACCGGGCGGGTTTATAATGCTGACTTGGAGGATATATCCCAGCGGCAGGAACAACTGTGGGAGGGTGTGAAGGAAATCCTTACCCAACTCTCCAAACTTTCATAACAGGGATAGATACTCCATTTGCGGAGGGAGGAACGGCGTTTCTTCGCCGCACCTTCCTCCGCTTTTCTTTTTGTCTGTATCCTTGTCTTTTGCCTGTCCGTACCGGATAATATGAGTAGAATAAGAAGCGTAGCAAAGGAGTGAAAACAGATGCTGACCTTTGAAAAGGTGCTGGAGATTTTTGCGGATTACCTGACCGCAGACGAGACCATAGAAGTTTATATCAGCCGCCATGGATGTGTAAGAGTTGAATTTGACCAAGATTTTCACTATTGCTCTGGCGAGGTGTGCCATACTCCCAAGGAACTGTTCAATCTCTTAGCTGATGATTACCGGACTTATGTGGAGATTGAACTGACCAAAGGCAGACGGGAGTTGACGGAAGATGATGAGAGAGAAGCGGATGCCCTGTGCAAACGGTATCTGGAGCGTTGGAAGGAGGAACAGGAATGAAGATTTTGAAATGTCTGCTGATGATCGTAACTGCACCGGTCGTTTTGGTGTTGACGCTTTTTGTCTGGCTCTGCACGGGGCTGATCTACATATCCGGTCTGGTGCTTGGTCTACTAAGCACGGTAATTGCTCTGCTTGGCGTGGCTGTGCTTATTACCTATTCCCCGCAGAATGGTGCAATTTTGCTGATTATGGCATTTTTGATTAGCCCGATGGGGCTGCCGCTGGCTGCGATCTGGCTGCTGGGAAAGGTGCAGAGTTTGAAATTTGCGATCCAGGATTGGGTGTATGGGTAAATGATGTGAATATAATTTGGAATGAAAAAGAAGCAGGACAATGGGAGATGAGACCCAATGCCCTGCTTCTCTGTTTATTCGGAACGAACTGTAATATATTTTTGATTGCGACTTTTAGGTTTATCGGGAATAGTCATTTCTAATTGCCCGGATTCTAAAAGCGGATTGATATGCTTCAAAGTGAAGTTTCTTAAATCTTTGAAGCCGCAAAATACTGCAAGCTCTTTCTTGGATTTTGGTGTTGTGCAAAAAGCCAAAATCTGTTTGGACACCGTTGATAGTTCAATAACTTGGTGGGTAACTTGGTGGATAACTTGGTGGGCGTCACCCTCTAAGTTGTAGTTTACATTTTTCAAGATGACCCTGAAATCTGTTGCTGTTGAAGTAAATTCGGGCTTATATGCCTCTGTGTATCCAGGCAGCTTTTCGGTTTCACTGACGATTTTGCGTAGGCCACTTCCACGGCGTTCCATGTACTTCATGCGGTGGAACAGGTCAGCAATCACAGGGTTTCGTCGCATCGAACGGATACTGTAAATATCGTATTCCTGAATTGAGCCGCCGCCAAACATACCGCCCGGAGATGTGATTTCCACCCGATCATCAAACATATCAATATGGATTTCGCTGCCAAGTACAATATAATCACGATGGATAAGCGCATTAACAAGAGCCTCTGTCACAGCTCGTTCAGCATAATCTGGCTTGTCTACACGATACTGTGCCTCTTTGACAAAACGGACTTTGGAATTATTGCGAATAAATTCACTGCCGCTTTTCAGTAGATAAATCAGATTCCCTTCGTATTCTTTATCGTCCAGTGCATCATCAAAGATAGAGCCTTTTTCCAAGCCATTCCACCGGGTACAGAACATACGGGAGTTATAAACTGTGTGCTGATCGGTCATGAGCTTTCCGGCATTGGTCAAGACCCCATTTTTGTCAGCCAAACCGAAGGAAACATAATCGGATGGCTCAAAGCGGAGGCCGGTTCGTTCCAGATAGGTTGCCTCCAGGAGTGTGAAGCTGTAATCCTTTTTCACAGCTTCTGTTGTTAAGGTGTCAAAGGACTGATTGGTTCCCTTTAAGATCAGTTCATTTACAATGTAATCCGGGGCAATTACGCTTTCATTTCCAACACGGATATATGCTTCCATCACTCCGTCTGCCTTGTAATAATATGGGGTGCTGCGGCCGGGAGAAACCTCCAGAGCTAATAGATTTTTACCATCTTCCTGTAATGGTTTTAAGATAAACTGAGGTAGTGGTGTGATACGTTCTTTGATTAAGCGGCTGATCGCTTCAGCATCCTTTTGAACATCGGACAAGCCGATAGGCTCCCGGTCATCGGAGACTCCGAAAAACAGAGTGCCGCCGATTCCATTGGAAAAGGCACTGACACTTTTTAACCAGCTTTTTGGCTTTTTTGTTTCGAGAGCAACTTTGAAATCACATTCCGTTGCTTCGGCAATGAGCTGTTCTATCATAAAATCCCTCCTTTGAGGTTGTAGAATGTTCTTTTTTATTATACCCAGCGGAGAAAGTTATTGCAACGATAGAAGCAAAGAGTTCAGCGAAAAAATATTTATGAGAGGAGGGCCTTCTATTATGGCAACTACAAGAATCATGCCGCTTCATGTTGGCAAGGGTCGCACAGAAAGTCGGGCAATCAGTGACATCATCGACTATGTAGCAAATCCACAGAAAACAGATAACGGCAAGCTCATTACCGGCTATGCGTGTGACAGCCGGACTGCGGATGCGGAGTTCCTTCTGGCAAAGCGGCAGTACATTGCCGCTACCGGACGGGTGCGCGGCACAGATGATGTGATCGCCTATCATGTGCGCCAGTCCTTCCGCCCTGGTGAGATTACCCCGGAAGAAGCAAACCGGCTGGGCGTAGAATTTGCAAAGCGTTTTACTAAAGGCAATCATGCCTTTGTGGTCTGCACTCACATAGACAAGTCGCACATTCATAATCACATTATCTGGTCATCGGTCAGCTTAGAATATGACCGGAAATTCCGAAACTTTTGGGGCAGTACCAAGGCGGTTCGCAGGTTAAGTGATACCATCTGCATTGAAAACGGACTGTCCATTGTAGAGAATCCGAACCCTCATGGAAAGAGCTATAACAAATGGATGGGAGATCAGGCAAAGCCCTCTCACCGAGAGCTGCTTCGTGTGGCGATTGACAACGCATTATCACAAAGTCCTGCTAATTTTGAGGAGCTGCTGAAGCTGCTGCAAGAGTCCGGCTGTGAGGTATCAAAGCGCGGAAAATCGTATCGACTGAAGCTCTCTGGTTGGGAGAAAGCCGCCCGCATGGACAGTCTGGGCGAAGGATATGGATTGGAAGATTTGCGGGCAGTTCTCTCCGGGAAGAAAGCACATACCCCGCGAAAGAAAACAGTCACACAGGCAGAGCCGCCAAAGATCAATCTGCTGGTGGACATTCAGGCAAAATTGCAGGCTGGAAAAGGCGCTGGCTATGCTCGATGGGCTAAGGTGTTCAACCTCAAGCAGATGGCGCAGACCATGAATTACCTGTCAGAGCACAACCTGCTGGAGTATGCGGTTTTGGAAGAAAAGGCTGCGGCTGCCACGGCACATCACAATGAACTTTCGGCGCAGATCAAAGCGGCTGAAAAGCGCATGGCAGAGATCGCTGTTCTGCGTACTCACATCGTAAATTATGCCAAGACCCGTGAGGTCTATGTGGCATACCGCAAGGCGGGTTACTCTAAGAAATTCAGGGAAGAACATGAGGAAGAAATTCTGCTCCACCAGGCTGCTAAGAATGCCTTTGATGAGATGGGCGTCAAGAAGCTGCCCAAGGTCAAAGAGTTGCAGACAGAGTACGCGAAATTGTTGGAAGAAAAGAAAAAGACCTATGCCGAGTATCGGCATTCCCGTGAGGAAATGCGAGAACTTTTAACGGCAAAGGCCAATGTGGATCGGGTCCTGAAAATGGAGGTAGAACAGGATGTTGAAAAAGAAAAAGACCACGGCCAGCGGTAAGCTGGTCCTGGTCAAAAGCGTTCGCAGAACGCGTAGCCACAGAATGAAATTCTGTGTTCAAAGGGGCTTGGGGGCGCTGCCCTCAACAAGCAAGCGGAGAGGAAAATCACAAAGGGATTTTCTTCTCTGCGGGTCGGTGTGTATTAACACCGGCATTGCTTGCCTCTTTTCTCCGAAAATGAAAAGAACCAGTGAGAGAATCGTTAAATTTCACTCACTGGCTCAATTCGTTTCAAATTTCTCGGATAACTCTGTCAGTTCCTTCACCGTTTCTTGGGTGTGATGCAGCAGGGTGTCACGCATTTCTGGCGGACAGCTGGAATAAAGCATTTTCATCTGATTGACACCCTCATCCTCCAGAGAAACATCTGGATTTATAAGCGTATCTAAAGAGATGTGCAGGACCTTTGCCAATGCTCTCAAAATCAAATAGGACGGGTTCATTTTCCCTTTTTCGATATTGGCAATTTGCTTTACAGAAACATGGCTTAGATCGGAAAGTTCCTGTTGTGTCAGTTCTTTATTCTTTCGGGCTTCCCGCATTTTTTGCCCTAAAGCAGTTAAATCATCAATCGGCATAATCGTTCACCTCAAATATATTTTATCGTTCCGATTTGCACAAAGGAATAACCTTATTGTGCTTGAGAACAGGACTGATTATGCCGATTTCTTTTTGATAACATGGTTGCTCCGTGATTATGGCGTTTCCGGCTACTAATTGAACTATGAGGATGAATTGCAGATTTCAGCTTTTAGTTCGTTGCCAAACGAGAATGATATTGAATGCGGTAGGGAGGCTAGCAGTTTTATCTGCTCATCTATGAGCCGTTTTTTATTCTCTGTGACATAAAAATTCATCTGGATATTCCGTTTCCGGTTCGCCATGCGCTGCCTCCATTCTTCATAAGAGTTTGAGATTATCTCAACAAACATTTTTCATTTTCGGTCAAGAGATCTGAAAATACGAAAAATCGCAAGCGGGTACTCGCTTGCTGTGCTTGTTATCAAGCCTTACCTTCTATTTTTCTCTCTACTAATACTACAATTTGGAAAGGGGAAAATGGCTATATCCGTAAAGAAAAGCAGAAAAATGCCACGACTGAAACTCCGTTGTAGAGTGATCTGTCGTGGCATTACATTGTGAATTTATTTTTGCTGAGCCATTTTCCGATATTCAATCGGCAGGAGGCCTGTACTCTTGCGAAATAATTCCGCAAACCGGCTAGAAGTAGAGTAACCGATCATTTCCGCAATCTGTCCCATTGTGAAATCCGTATCGATCAGCAAATGCTCTGCCTGGCTCATGCGGCGCTGTTGAATGTACTCTGTGATCGTGCAGCCTTGCAGCTGCTTAAAAGATGTTTTCAGCTTAGTGGTTCCCATACAGGCGATTTTTGCAAGACGTTCTAATGGAATATCAAAAGCATAGTGGTCATTGAGATAAGCAATCACATTTTTCAGTTGCGCCACATCCTGCTCGGACAAACGTTTCTCTTTACGGGACAGAATTTTTTTCTGTTCTTCCACGACAAGAGATACGGCCTCGGCTACTTTCGCTTCATAGAATAATCCTGCGGCAATCCCATCCCCACGGTAGACCTTTACTTCATGGAGCAATTTAGCCATAGCTGGGAAATCTGTTGTCTGATCGATCTGCCGGAAAGCTGCAAGCGGGCTGATATAATCCCCTGGATATTGCTTTTGGAGATAATCCTCATAGTATGCCGGCATGACTTCGATACCGATGGAACGGATGGGGATTTTTTTGTGGATCAGCGCCTTGTATGGCTTATAACCGCCGATAAAGGCTTTAATACATCCGGCAGACATCCGCCGATAGGGATTTAATTCCTCCCCGGAGATAGATTCATACTGGGTAATGCTTAAGGCTTCTGGCAGGTTAAATTCCATGAAGAAATCTTCGTGAAAATAGAAATCGTGGATTTTAATGTCGTACAGGTCTTTTTCGCATAGACCCAGTAAAGGCCTTCCCCAAATTCAGGCGATAACCGCCAGCATTGTCCGGCAGAATTGAAGCGGTTATTGCTATCTACCGGGATAAAATGGTTATCTGTTAAAAGCGGCTCATAGTAATCCGCAATAATGCTATTGTTCAAATGACGGCCTCCTTTGAAACGATTGGACGGAGCTTTGCAATGAAAGGACGAAGATGCCCGGAACGTATTGCAGACCGCCCGGAAAGTTAGTATCATATAGACCGTGGTTAGCAGCAACTAATCATAATATAACAGATTTCAGGCGGTAGGTCAACCGTTCTTGAAGCAGGAGGAAAAAATATGAGTAATCAAGTAAATGCAAAGGCAGGATTGTCCGTCAAGGACTTAGTAACAACAGGGATTTTCACCGCACTTTTGTTCGTATTCATCATGGTGGGTGGCGTCTTTTTTGCTACCAACCCGATGCTGACCTTTTTCATGCCCGCCGGGAGTGCTCTGCTTGCCGGGCCGGTTTATCTGCTGATGATCGCAAAAGTACATAAGCGCTGGAGTATCACGATCATGGGCGTTATAATGGCCATCATCTGGTTTGTCACCGGTATGCACTGGGCGTTTGCGCTGGGCTATCTCATTATGGCCGTCGTAGCGGATTTTGTCGCCGGTACAAAGCAGTACAAGAGCAAGAAAATCAACAGCCTGTCCTATATCCTTTTCTCCCTGGGCGGAACAGGGTCGTACCTTGTTTTCTTCGCTGATCCCCAGAGCTGGGCACAGACCATGTTGGGAAATGGAACCGAGCAAAGCTATATCGACACCATGCAGGCGACCGCAAACGCGGGAATCTTTATCGCCATGTTTGCCGCTCTCCTTGTAACAGCTTCTATCAGTGCATTTGTGGGCTGCAAAATGCTGAAAAAGCAGTTTGAAAAAGCAGGTATTACAGCATGAGCGGTAAACGCCACAAGAAAGGGCTTTGGCTCGACCCACGGGCCAAGCTCTTTCTTATTCTTATATGTGTTTTATCGTCCATGTTCGCTCCTTCACTTGCATATCAATTTGTCCTTGTTATGCTGATTGCGATATTGGGTGCTTTCTTTGGAAAGTGGAAATATGTCATTAAGGCTGTATGCTTTTATGCGGTCATCTGTGTCCTGACAGTTTGGATCATGGCAGAAATGACAGGCACGCTGCGGACAATGTTTATTGCCTTTTTAGGATTGTTTCATAAGGTCTATGCGTGCGGAACCTTGGCTGGGATTGTTCTGACTACTACAAAAGTCAATGAGTTCCTGTCTGCTATGAACCGTGTCCACGCACCCAAAAAGTTAGTAATTCCTATGGCAGTTATGCTGCGGTACATTCCAACTATTCAAGAGGACTGGCGCTATATCAAGGACGCTATGCGGATGAGAGATGTTTCACCTTCTCTGGCGGGCTTTTTAGCACATCCGGGCATGACGGTTGAGTGTATTTATGTGCCTTTGTTGATGGCAGCTTCAAAAGCAGCGGATGATCTTTCTGTTGCTTCTGTCACTCGTGGAATTGAAAATCCCAATCCACGCACCTGTCTTGTCCAGATAAAATGCGGAGCTGCCGATTGGGGCGTCATGGCCGTTGCCGTAGCTTATCTGATTTTTTGAATTATGTGTGCGGGGAGGTGTGATCGCTTGATTGAGTTTGAAAATGTATCGTTTTCCTATACAGGACAGGAACATGGCGGGCTGCATGACATCAATTTGAAAATTTCGGACGGAGAATGTGTCCTGTTCTGTGGCCGCAGTGGGTGCGGAAAAACAACGATCACAAGGCTGGTGAATGGACTAATTCCTCAGTTTTATCAGGGAGAGCTTCAAGGCCGTGTGCTGGTAGATGGTCAGGAAATCAGCAGCCGCCCCATGTATCAGATTGCTGCTAAGGTCGGCTCCGTTTTCCAAAATCCACGGACACAGTTTTTCAATGTGGACACAGACAGCGAGATTGCCTTTGGCATTGAGAACGAGGCTCGTCCTCCACAAGAGCTGATAGAGCGAGTGGAACAGACAGCCGACGATCTGCGTATTCAAAAGCTGCGGAACAGGAATATTTTTGAACTGTCCGGCGGTGAAAAGCAGAAAATCGCCTTCGCTTCTGTTTATGCCATGAACCCACAGATTTATCTACTGGATGAACCATCATCTAATCTGGATATGACTTCGATCCAGGAACTAAAGGAACATTTGCGGCTGATAAAAAAACAGGGCAAAACAATTTTGATAGCGGAACATCGTCTGTACTACCTGACGGAGTTGGCTGACCGAATTGTTTATCTGGAAAAAGGAGAAATCAAAGGAATATACACCCCGGAAGAATTTCGGCAGCTATCTGAACCTGACCGTGAACACATGGGGCTGCGGGCTGTTGAATCTACAGGCGGTATTCCCACCAAAAGCCCACTTGCCTGCGCCTACCCCTGTATTGGAACTGCGGAATGTGACGCTCCGTTACAAGAAACAAACCATTTTTGCATGACATTGTCCTATCCGCGGGAAAGGGCGAAGTGATTGGCGTGGTCGGCCACAATGGAGCCGGAAAGACTACATTTTCTCGCGCTCTCTGTGGGCTTCACAAAGACTGCGATGGACAATTTTTGTGGGAAAGCAAGCCGATTGAGCGTAAGGAAAGGCTGCAACGCTCTTATATGGTCATGCAGGATGTGAACTATGAGCTTTTCGCTGACAGCGTAGAAGCAGAATGTTCCTTTGGCATCCGAAATCCAGACCAAACGCTGGTAAATGCAACTTTGGAAGAACTGGGGCTTTCCCCATATCGAGAACAACATCCAAACACGCTTTCCGGCGGTCAAAAGCAACGAGTAGCTGTAGCTGTCAGCATGATTTGTGGGAAAGACTTGCTTGTATTTGATGAACCGACCAGCGGCCTTGACTTTGACAGTATGACGCAGGTTGCAGGATTGATCCGGCGATTATCCGATATGGGAAAAGTCATTTTCATTGTCACCCATGATTTTGAGTTTGTCTGCCGTACCTGTTCCCGTGTCTTACATTTTGACGAAGGCGAAATATCCGATGACGTAT
>ENA-OQIX01000179-OQIX01000179.1-human-gut-metagenome-genome-assembly--contig:-NODE-179-length-13116-cov-2.796828_pt1 | contig 13116 bp, 19 predicted proteins | sample MGYA00242591_ERZ504756 | MGnify/ENA primary metagenome ERZ504756 (study PRJEB26092, sample SAMD00036369) | human gut metagenome | host: Homo sapiens | study: EMG produced TPA metagenomics assembly of...
CGAGACTGAGAGGGCTTTATTTCATACTAAACCATGATGATTATACCACAAAGCATCTGCCGCCGTAAAGTAGCACGGCCCACTTGCACGGCCCCGCCGGGTGCTGTATAATGAGGATAACGAACACAAAGAAAGCCGGGTGTTTTTATGGCCGATTATCAGGAATACCGCCGCCGCATCCTGCGCAAGCGCTGGCGCAGGAATTTTGCCGTTGCCGGGCTGCTGGTGCTGCTCATCCTGCTCAGCGCCGTGGGCCTGCTGTGGAAGCACCTCCACCGGGAGCAGAGCCCTGCCGCCGTGCAGGGCCCGACCATCTTCCAGCAGGAGCTGCAGAGCAGCGAGTGGAACACCATCAGCTACACGCCCGCGCGGCGGCTGACCGTGCAGACCACCTCTGCCGGGTCCACCGCCATGGATTTCCGGCTGGCCGCGCTGGACCGCACCACCGCCGTGGACCGCAGTTATTTTGCCAACGTCTGTTTTCTGGGCGACAGCCTGACGCAGGGGATGCAGATCTATTCCAGCGGTCTGCCGGAGGCCTCCTTCTGCGCCTACCGGGGCGCAGGCCCTAGCGCTGTGGTCAATGGCACCACCTGCAAGCGCTCCGATGGCGGCACCGAGGTCCCCATGGAGGTGCTGACCGCCCGGCAGCCCCCGGTGCTGTATATCCTGCTGGGCACCAACGTGCTCAACCGGGACGGGGATTATTCCAGCTTTCTCACCTACTACCGGCTCATGCTGGATATGATCTCCCAGGCCTTGCCCAACACGCAGATCTACGTGCAGTCCATTACGCCTGTCCGGCCCGAGGTGCGCAGCAGCCATCCCGGCCTGTACAAAGAGCGGCTGTGCGAGATCAACAATGAGCTGGCTGCCATTGCGCTGGAAAAGAACTGCGCTTTCCTCAACCTGTGGGAAGCCCTTGCCGACGACAATGGTGACCTGAAAGCCGAATACGCCCAACCCGACGGCATCCACATCAAGCCCGAGGGCTACCCCGCCTGGGTGGAATATCTCGCCACCCACACCGTGGGCCAACAGACGGCTTAAGCTGAATATTCGTATAGAAAAACCGCCCTTCCGGTATCAAACCGGAAGGGCGGTTTTGTCATACAAACAGGAACGGGGAACGGCATCTAAACCGTTCCCCATCGATTGGTATTTGGCAGGCGTGGCGTTCTCCTGCATCTCTCAGAGCCTAAGCCCTTGTCGTTACCATCGGCGTGTGGCTGCCACGAAATTGACCACCTCAAATACCTTTCTTATCCTATGTTTAGGATACCACATTTATCCCTTTTTGTAAAGTATCTCACTCTGACGCAAAAGACGACGGAAGCGTTTCTGGCTGATGCTCCACATCGTGATAATAGAGTTTTTGTATTCTTCCGGATCACTGGAAACTTTCAGCCTCAGAATAATTTCTGCATAACATCTTATAGTTGATTTGTATATAGAAAAGGGAGAGTGGCCTAACACAGGGATTTCATAGAATGGTATTTTGATTTGCCAAACAATAAAACTAAATGTTTTCATTGTTTGACCCGGCCAAGGCAATCAAGTAAGATTTCCGTTATATCTTTTGTTGCTATCGCCGGTTTGTCACTCATAATTTCCCAAACAGGGTTATTGCTACATTCTCCAGAAAAATATTTTCGGGCGCATTCTACTACACCCTTTATATTTTTTGTGTTCAACATAACATCAAAAGCTTCATCGAAAAGAAGCATATCATATTTTGTAGGTTTCTCTTCTTCAAGGTCAACCTCAAAAAGTCGAATTTGCGTTCTCTCTTCTTCCGATTTCTGAGCCCAGCCAGCTTCATATAACACTTTATAATATTCAATATTGTCGAAATAGTAGCTGCAATTTAAACGGCTTGGAAGAAAAGAAAATTCGGTTTCTCTTACAAATTCAAAGATTCCTTCAACACACCATTTTACATATTCACGCCATTCATCACCTTGCAATTTCATCGACGCAATCGTTGTTTCGAGACACTGTTCAGATTGTTCTAATGTGCTGATAACCTCTCTACAACGAATTTCATTTCTCTTGTATCCAGCTTTTAATTTATCCCCAACTTGCAGTGTCTGACTCATGTGGTAAGCTTTCATCTTTTTCTCCACCGCTTCCGATTTGTTGAGCTAAAAAGTCCCATACCCAGCACCTTAACGGTGCGGACATGGGACTTCATATTTTTTCAATCAGAACAGCCCCGTGATCTTTCCCTCAGCATCCACGTCGATATTGACGGCGGCGGGCTTCTTGGGCAGGCCGGGCATGGTCATAATGTTGCCGCAGATGACCACCACGAAACCGGCACCGGCGGCAAGGCGGACTTCCCGCACCTCCATGGTAAAGCCGGTGGGCGCACCCGTCAGCTTGGCGTTATCGCTGAAACTGTACTGGGTCTTGGCGATGCAGACCGGCAGGTCGCCGTAGCCCAGTTCGGTCAGCTCGGCCAGCGTCTTGGAAGCGGCGGCGCTGAAATTCACACCATCGGCACGGTAGATCTTTTTGGCGATGGCTTCCACCTTCTGCTTCAGGGGCATCTCCAGCGGGTAGACGTACTGGATGGGTCGATCCTCCATGACCTCCAGCACCTTCTCGGCCAGAGCCTTGCCGCCCTCGCCGCCCTTGGCGAACACCTCGCTCAGGACGCAGGGCACGCCCTGCTCGGCGCAGACCTGCTCAACGTATGCCTGCTCCTCCGGGGTGTCGGTGGGGAAGCATTGATGGCCACCACCACAGGCAGGCCAAAGCCGTTCTTCAGGTTGTCGATGTGGCGCACAAGGTTGGAGGCACCAGCCTTGACAGCCTCGAGATTCGGCTGGTTCAGGTCAGCCTTGGCAACGCCGCCGTGGCTCTTGAGGGCACGGACAGTGGCCACCAGCACGCAGGCGCTGGGGGCGATGCCGGCATAGCGGCACTTGATATCCAGGAACTTCTCGGCACCCAGATCTGCACCGAAGCCTGCCTCCGTGATGACGTAATCGGCCAGCGAGAGGCTGAGCTTGGTGGCCATGACGCTGTTGCAGCCGTGGGCAATGTTGGCAAAGGGGCCGCCGTGGATGATGGCGGGGTTGTTTTCCAGCGTCTGAACGAGGTTCGGGTCAAGGGCATCCTTGAGCAGCGCGGTCATGGCACCGGCGGCACCGATGTCGCCTGCCGTGACGGGCTTGCCCTCGTAGGTGTAGGCGCAGACGATCTTCGACAGCCGCTCCTTCAGGTCGGAGATACTGGTGGCCAGGCAGAAAATCGCCATGACCTCGCTGGCAACGGTGATGTCAAAAGCCGTCCTCACGCGGGGTGCCGTTGACCTTGCCGCCGAGGCCGTCCACGATGAACCGCAGCTGGCGGTCATTCATGTCCATGCAGCGCTTCCAGGTGATGCGGCGGGGGTCAATGTTCAGCGGGTTGCCCTGCTGGATGCTGTTGTCGATCATGGCAGCCAGCAGGTTGTTTGCGGTGCCGATGGCATGCAGGTCACCGGTAAAGTGGAGGTTGATATCCTCCATGGGCACCACCTGGGCATAGCCGCCGCCGGCCGCGCCGCCCTTGACACCGAACACGGGGCCAAGGCTGGGCTCACGCAGGCAGAGCATGGTCTTTTTGCCCAGAGCGTTCATGGCATCGGCCAGGCCCACGCTGGTGGTGGTTTTGCCCTCGCCTGCCGGAGTGGGGCTGATGGCCGTGACCAGGACCATCTTGCCCTGCTTGGATGCCTTGTGGATGAGGCGGTGGTTGATCTTGGCCTTGTAGCGGCCATAGGGGATCACATCCTCATCGGCAAGGCCCAGCGAGGCAGCGATCTCGGTGATGGGCTTCATTTTGGCTTCCTGTGCGATCTCGATATCAGACTTCATGCTCAAATCCTCCCTGAAATGCAAAAAGGACAGCTTTGCGCACCAATAGCGCAAGGCTGCCCAGACGGTCGGCGTAACAAAACCCGGTTCTGTCTGCACTGTGGTGCTCCACAACGTTCCGTCAGCAGGCAAATCCGTTCTTCTGGGTCAAAGATATCACATCTGCCCGTGGTTTGTCAAGCAGAAACTGTCCGCAAAGAAAAATCTGCCTGTACGGCCCCTGCGGCTTGCATCCATCCTGCCAGATGTGTTATACTAAAGTGTATCAAACGATAGGGAGGCTTTCACGATGCCATTTACACCGAAACTGACTTATAAAGGCAAGCCCCTCGTCCGTAAGGACAACGAGCTGTATTACGGCCGTATGACCGACCCCTATGTGCTGCGGATGCAGATCCTGAGCACCAAATCCGTGGGCGGCATGGATGTGGCCGTATAAGGTACACATTCAGGTCTTTTCCACCAACGACAGCCTGGCCCCTGAGGCCCGCGTGTTCCGCCAGACCACCAAGAATGGCCTGTACAACGCACTGGACATTGGCAGCATCTGGCTGCAGAAGGCAAACGAGACCCGCTGAACGGCATAAAAAAGGACCGTCTCCCGCTGAGGAGACGGTCCTTTTTGTTGTGCTTTACTCTTCGGTCACTTCAAAGTCCAGGGGCTTGCCGCAGCCGGGGCACTTGGGTGCACCGTCCAGCAGGTCGTCCTCCTCAAACACAGTGGTCTGACCACAAGCGGGGCAGGTCACCTCGTACTGCACGGGGCCTTCCTCCTGCTCCTCGTCGTCATCCTCCAGTGCGACCTCAAAGGTCACGCCGCAGTGGGCGCAGTTGGCTTCGCCTGCATCCAGATCATCCTCGCTGACGTAGACAGTCTCGCCGCAGGCGGGGCAGGCTACCTCGTAGAAGGGCTCGCTGGCGATGTCGTCATCTCCCGCATCCTCATCCTCGTCGGCTGCGTCGTCGTCCTCGTCCTCGGCATCCTCGTCCTCGTACAGGTCGGCTTCCAGATCCTCCAGCTCCTCGCTCAGGTCGTTGATCTGGTCGTAGGCGCGGGTCACATCTTCATCGATGCCGTCCACAGCCTCTGCCAGTTCGCCCAGCAGTTCGCTCATGGCCTTGATGACCTTGCCCTCTTTGGTGGTCTCGTCGATGCCCAGGCCCTCGATCAGGCCCCGCAGGTATGCAGCCTTTTCCTTCATAAGAATGACCTCCTATCTTAATCAAAAAACCGGGCACACGGTTGCCCGCTGCCCGGTCTGTCGGTAAATTAGACGCGCTCCATATACTCGCCGGTGCGGGTATCGATGCGGATGTGGTCGCCCTCGTTGATGAACAGAGGAACGCGGATCTCAGCACCGGTCTCGACAGTAGCGGGCTTCAGGGTGTTGGTGGCGGTGTTGCCCTTGACACCCGGCTCGGTCTGGGTGACTTCCAGCTCGATAAAGTTGGGGATCTCGACGCTGAAGACCTTGCCCTTATAGCTCAGCAGCTTGCACGGCTCGTTCTCCTTGCAGAACTTGAAGTTATCGGGCACATCGGAAGCGTTGACGGGGATATCGTCATAGGTCTCGTTGTCCATGAAGTGGTACAGATCGCCATCCTCATAGCTGTAAGTCACGTCCTTGCGCTCGATGAAAGCCTGAGGGAACTTTGCGGTCGGGTTGTAGCTGGTCTCAACCACAGAGCCGGTGATCACGTTCTTGGTCTTGGTGCGGACAAAGGCAGCGCCCTTGCCGGGCTTCACGTGCTGGAACTCAACGACCTGAAGAACCTGGCCGTCCTGCTCAAAGGTCACGCCGTTGCGAAACTCGCCTGCAGAAATCATAGGAATTCCTCCATTAGTAAAATCTCATTGATGCTTAACGCATATCTCTATTTATTTTACTCAATCCCGCATGGTTTGGCAAGGGGTTTGAGCAAAAAAGACGATAAAATCAGAAAAAAGTTCATCCACAATACATTCTCTGCATCGTCTGTGCATCCTCTGCCTGCGTACCGGCGCTCTCACAGATGATGACTGGTGCAAGCCCGCGCTCGGCCAGCAGCTCCATCAGGGGCTGGGGCTCGGGGCCGAACTGGGTCTCGGCAAAGGTCCAGTGCCGCTTTTCACCGCCCTTGGAATACTCGATGCGGGAAAAGTGGACATGGAACTGCCGGGCGCGGTCGTCACCCAGCACCTCCGCCATGCGGTCCAGAATGGCGGCATAGTCCGCCTTGGTCTGGATGCCGCCCAGCGTGCGGGCGTTGAGGTGGCCAAAGTCGATGCAGGGGGTGATGCGGCTGTCCACCCCGCAGAGGGCCAGCACCTCCTCCAACGTGCCCAGCTGGCCGATCTTCCCCATCGTCTCAGGGCAGAGGATGATCTCGGCAAAGCCCGCTTCATCCAACGCGTCCTGCGCCCGCTTCAGGGTGTCCAGCGCTTTTTCCAGGGCAGCTTCCCGGCTCTGCCTGCCGCAGCTGCCGGAGTGGAAGATGACCCGCCTGCCGCCCAGCGCCCTGCAGAGCGCCGCGCTCTGGAGCAGATAGTTCACGCTGTTCAGCCGCTTTTCCTCGTCCAGGCTGGAGGCGCTGATATAGTAAGGCGCGTGGACGCTGAACAGAATCCCCCGGGCGGCGGCATCGTCAGCCATCTGCCGGGCCTTGTCCAGCCCCAGCCGGACTCCATGACCGCACTGGTATTCAAAGGCATCCAGCCCATTTTTTCGGTATAGGCCGGAATGTCCAGACTGTTCTTATACCCCATGGCCGTGAAGCTGTCGCTGGTGCCTGCGGTACCGAACCGGATTTTCCACTCACTCACAGGGTCTTACCTCCCCGGTCGTAGTATTCCTGCCAGTGTTTCTTCTCCCACTTGCGCTTGAGCACCACCTGTGCCCCGAGATCCGGCCCGCGGGGGATGACCATCAGGCCCGGAATCCCATAGAGCGCCGCCGCCATCCGGTCGGCATAGAGCTGGTCGCCCACCATGGCCATTTCCCTGCGCTTCACCTGCATCCGGCGGCGGGCCACTCCCAGTGCAAAGGGCAGGGGCTTGGCGCTGCGGTAGAGGTAGGCAAGGCCCAGCTTTTCCGCAAAGGGGCGCACCCGCTTTTCGGCACCGTTGGAAACGATGGTCAGCTTTACGCCCGCCCTGCGCATGGTTTCCAGCCACCCGGCCACTTCTTCCGGCAGCTCCTGACTGCGGTCGGCGGTCAGGGTGTTGTCGATGTCCAGCACCAGTGCCCGGATGCCCTTTTGGGCCAGCCACTCCGGCGTGATGTGGGTCACATCCTTAAAAACATATTCGGGGGTAATGAGCATAAATAGACCCTCTCAGTCTGCCCTGCGCAAAGCAGCTTTAAAATGAAAATAGGGGAACCTGTATAACAGGCTCCCCTACATCGGCGTTAGCAACGCGTTTGAAATCTAAAGCAAACAATGCGATTTCAAGCAGTTAATTACTTGAACTTGCGCTTGCGGGCTGCTTCGGACTTCTTCTTGCGCTTGACAGACGGCTTCTCGTAAGCCTCGCGCTTACGGACCTCTGCGAGCACACCGCTGCGAGCGGTGCTGCGCTTGAAGCGACGCAGTGCGCTTTCCAGCGACTCGCCCTCTTTAACACGAATTTCCGACATCTTATTCCCTCCCTTGGACCGTGAGGCAGGAATTTCGTTGTTACATGGTAACTAACAGTAGACAGTATAGCGCATTTTCATGCGTTCGTCAACCTTTTTTGAAAACTTTTTTGAGATTTTGTTTACCTCTGTCGCAGGGCCCAGCTGTTTACGCAACACAACACTTTGTGCGTCCAGCACAGCCCCACCGGCATGCCAAGGGCTCCCCTATTAGGGGAGCTGGCACGCGAAGCGTGCCTGAGAGGTTTATTTCACAGCCAGGTTGACCAGACGGCCCTTGACGTAGATCTCCTTGACGACCTGCTTGCCCTCCAGAGCGGCGGCAACAGCGGGGTCAGCCTTGGCGGCGGCAATGGCGGCGGCAGCATCGATGTCGGCAGCCACCTTCAGGCGGGCCTTCACCTTGCCGTTCACCTGCACGGCGATCTCCACGGTGCTCTCCACGCACTTGGCCTCTTCGTACTGGGGCCAGGGGTAGTAGGCCAGCTGCTCATTGTGGCTGTGGCCCAGCTTCTCCCACAGCTCCTCGGTCATGTGGGGAGCAAACGGGTTCAGCAGCTGAACAACGGTCTCCAGCTCGGCCTTGGTCGCACCGCCGTTGTCGTACAGGGCATTGACCAGCGTCATCAGCTGGGCAATGGCAGTGTTCATCTTCAGGCTCTCAATGTCAGCGCCCACCTTCTTGATGGTCTGGTGCATCAGGGTCTCGATGGCGGGGCGATAGCCCTCGCCCTCCACCAGCTTGTCGGACAGCGCCCACACGCGGTCGAGGAAGCGGTTGCAGCCGGCAATGGCAGAGGTCTGCCAGGGTGCGGCCTGCTCAAAGTCGCCCATGAACATCTCATACAGACGCATGGTGTCGGCACCGTACTGGTCCACCACCTCGTCGGGGTTGATGACATTGCCCAGGCTCTTGGACATCTTGACGATGGGATGGCGTGCCATCTCGCCGTACTTCTCTTCCAGTGCCTTTTCGGCGGCCTTCTGGCTGCCGTACTCCTTCAGCAGCTTCTCCTGCTCGTCAGCGGGCAGGTTGACAAAGCTGTGGGGGTTCAGGCCCAGGATCATGCCGTGGGCGGTGCGCTTCTGGTAAGGCTCGGCAGTGGGCACCACGCCGATATCGTACAGGAACTTGTGCCAGAAACGGCTGTACAGCAGGTGCAGGGTGGTGTGCTCCATGCCGCCGTTGTACCAGTCCACGGGAGACCAGTATTCCAGCGCCTCCTTGGAGGCCAGAGCGTCCTTGCAGTGGGGGTCCATGTAGCGCAGGAAGTACCAGGAGGAACCGGCCCACTGGGGCATGGTGTCGGTCTCGCGGGTGGCGGGGCCGCCGCAGCAGGGGCAGGTGGTCTTGACCCAGTCGGTGTGGCGGGCCAGCGGGGACTCACCATCGGGGCCCGGCTCAAAGTCGGTGATATCGGGCAGGGTCAGGGGCAGGCTGCTCTCGGGCAGGGGCTGCCAGCCGCACTTTTCACACTTGACCATGGGGATCGGCTCGCCCCAGTAGCGCTGACGGCTGAACACCCAGTCGCGCAGCTTATAGTTCACCTTATCGCAGCCCTTGCCGTTGGCTTCCAGCCACTCGATCATCTTTTTCTGGCATCGGTCACAGACAGGCCGTCCAGGAAGCCGGAGTTGACCAGCGTGCCGGTGGCAACATCGGTAAAGGCAGCCTCGTCCAGATTGGACTCGGTATTGCCCTTGACCACCTCGATGATGGGCAGGCCGAACTTCTTGGCAAACTCCCAGTCGCGGGTATCGTGGGCGGGCACAGCCATGATGGCACCGGTGCCGTAGGTGGACAGGACATAATCGGAGATGAAGATGGGGATCTGCTTGTCGTTGACGGGGTTGATGCCCATCACGCCCTCCAGCTTCACGCCGGTCTTTTCCTTGTTCAGCTCACTGCGCTCGAAATCGCTCTTGCGGGCAGCCTCTGCCTGATAGGCCGTAACGGCATCCGCATTCTTGAGCAGGCCCTTTTCCAGCCACTCCTTGACCATGGCGTGCTCCGGGGAGACGACCATGTAGGTAGCGTCCGAACAGGGTATCGCAACGGGTGGTGTAAACCGTCAGGGTATCGCCTGCGGTGGTACCGAAGTTCACCTCTGCACCATGGCTGCGGCCGATCCAGTTCTTCTGCTGGGTGGCAACGCGCTCGATGTAATCCAGACCATCCAGGCCGTCGATCAGCTTGTCGGCGTAAGCGGTGATTTTGAGCATCCACTGGCTCTTGACCTTGTGCACCACCTCGCTGCCGCAGCGCTCGCACACGCCGTTTACAACTTCCTCGTTTGCCAGCACGCACTTGCAGCCGGTGCACCAGTTGACGTTCATTTCCTTCTTGTAGGCCAGGCCGTGCTTGTACAGCTGCAGGAAGATCCACTGGGTCCACTTGTAGTACTCGGGGTCGGTGGTGTTGATCTCGCGATCCCAGTCAAAGGAGAAGCCCAGCGCCTTGAGCTGCTCACGGAAGTGATCCACATTCTTCTTGGTGACGATGGCCGGGTGGATGTGGTTCTTCATGGCAAAGTTCTCGGTGGGCAGACCGAAGGCATCCCAGCCCATGGGGTACAGCACGTTATAGCCGTTCTGGCGGCGCTTGCGGCTGACCACATCCAGGGCAGTATAGCTGCGGGGTGGCCCACATGCAGGCCCGCACCCGAGGGATACGGGAACTCCACCAGTGCATAGAACTTGGGCTTTTTGTGGTCGATCTCGACATGGAAGGTCTTTTCGTCCTCCCACACCTTCTGCCACTTGGCCTCAACGGCCTTGTAATCATACTTCATAGCTTTCAATCACTCCTCATATTCGGCAGCCGCCCTTGCAGGCAGGGAAGCTTACAGACTGTTTTCCGGGGTCAGATATTCCGAGATATCCATGGGCTCACCATCGGCCCACAGATGTTCCAGATCATAGTAGGTGCGGGTGTTGGGCACAAAGACGTGCACGATGACGCTGGAATAATCCAGCAGCACCCAGTTCTTGGAGTCGAAGCCCTCGGTGGTGTAGGGCTCGATGCCCTTCTGAGAAAGCTCGTACTCCACCTCGTCGGCCAGAGCACCCACCTGGGTGGTAGAGGTGCCGGAAGCAATGACGAAGTAATCGGTCAGAACGGTCAGGCTCTCCACTTTGAGCACGCGGACATCCACGGCCTTTTTCTTATCCAGGATCTTTGCGATCTCAATGGCAAGGGTCTTGCTGTCGATCTTGTTTTCCATAAAAGTCTCCTCTCTGGTTTGTTACTGTCCCGCGGCCTGGCCGTCGGTGGTGGTCGCACCTGCCACGTCGGTATCGCCGCTCAGGATGGCATCATCGGACTCCTTGTCCAGCTGTCCCACGAACTGGACGTTGGCGCTGGTGGAAGCGGTGCCGTGGGGCCAGTTGTTGGTCACAAGGTTCATTTCCTCGGCGCTCACGGGGCCGGTGTAATTGCGGAAATAGGTGTTCAGCAGCTCTGCAATGGAACCGGCATCCGGCACCACGCAGGAGTATCCGTCAAAGCTGCTGGTCTTGCCCACATTGGGCACGCCCATGAACACAGGGGTCTGGGCCAGCATGATGTTCCCACTGTCGATGCGGGTAAAGGACACCAGCATCTTGGCAATGGTGGTCAGATCCATATCCGTGTGGATATAGTTGTTGAAGATCAGGGGCAGCTGCGCAATGACATCGGTCACGCCCATGCTGCGTACCCGCTTGAACAGGCCGGCATAGAAATAGCGCTGCATGTTCAGGCGGTCGATATCCGAGTTGGCGTAGCCCTCGCCGTGGCGGCAGCGGACAAAGAATTCTGCCGATGCGCCGTCCAGGTTGCGGTAGCCCTGCTTCAGGACACTGCCCGCAAAGGACATATCGTGGGGGATATACACCTCGATGCCGCCGAAGTTGTCCACCATTTCCACCAGTGCCTGCATATCAATGGTCACATAGTAGTCGATGGGCAGCTTGTACTGGTCATAGATGACCTCCGCCAGCGCGGCAATGTCGCCGCCGTTGGAGAGGGCCACCGAGTTGATCTGATAGTTGGTAGCCGCGTAGGTCTTGCCGTTGGAAAGGGTGATCTTGCGGTTCTGGGTCGCAACAAGGCTGTTGCGGGGGATCTGCAGCATCCGCAGGGCACCGCCCTTGATATCAAACTGGCAGTACAGGATCATATCCGTCATGCCGTCGTTGCTGCCGTCCGAGGAATAGGCGCGGCCCTCCTCATAGTCGATGCCGCAGACAAGGATGTTCACCACATCGCCCTTGTACTCCTCCAGCGTCTGGATCTCCTCCACCAGCGAGGTCGCGTTCTCCTCGGGCTTCAGATTATCCTCCACCTTGTTCACCATGCTCACGGCGTAGACCACCACGCCCGAGATCACGGCCAGCACCGCCAGCGTCACAGCCATCGGCAGCCACACGGGGGTCTTTTTCTTCTTTTTGCGGCGGCGGGGGGCATCGGCGGGGGCCGCGTGCCGGGGCGGCTGACTGCCGCCGTTGCCGCCGCGTCCGCCGCCCGCGCTCTGGCGGGGCGGTTCCGGCCGCTGGGGTGCGGGCTGTTCGTTCTGGAAGAAATCCGGCTGCCCGGACAGCGACACCTGATGCAGGGCTGAGGCCTCCGTGGGGCGCTGCTCCGTGGGACGGTTCAGCGAGCGGTCTGTATTGATATGACGCGGACCTTGACTCATTCGTTCGGTTCCTCCAGCTTTTTTATTCCGACAGAGACTGTCGTCATGTTCCATAGTATAACATTCTTACCCACAATCTGCAATCGGTATTCTTTTCCGGAGCAGGGTGTGTGCAGAAAAACAGGCTCACCCGGCCTTTGCATCCCGGGCATCCACCTCTGCTTTGATCTCATCGTAGGCCGCCTTGGACATGGGGTCCAGGGGCTTGCCCTGCGAGAGCACAAAGTCGTTCGTCTGCCTGAGGGCTGCCAGCATGGCCAGATCCAGATCCTTCAGCTCCAGCTTGCGCAGCTTGTTCACCCCGGGCCAGTCCCGCTCCTTGCTGGACATATCCGCCAGATAGACGATCTTATCCAGCCTGCTCATGCCGGGCTTGCCCGCGGTGTGGCAGGCAATGGCCGAAAGCACAGCCTCATCCTCCACGCCCCACTCGGTGCGGGCCAGGATGGCGGCGCAGATGCCGTGCCACACCGGGGTGGGGCGCTCTTCCCCGCCCTCGGCCAGTTCCGGGTGGGCCCGCATGATGGCGCGCATCTCGTCCTTGCTGATCTCCTTGGCCGAATCGTGCAGCAGGGCGGCCAGCGCGGCCTTGTCCTCATCCACGCCATACCGCTTTGCCAGCTTGACCGGCCTATTTTTCTCAGACCATTTGGTCGACAAAAAGCTTGCAGACGTAACAAACGCAAACTGTTGGGCGCATGCAAGGCGTGATTTTGCGGATGCGGTTAAGGCTGCAGATAAAAAAGATCCATCGTCTGTAAGACAATCGGCTGCATACCAGGCTTTGCAGAAGATCGCCGAGTTTTATAATGCTGATACCGAGTTAAAAGAACTCTCATCAAAGGAACGTCTTCAAAAACGGCAGGAACTGATCAAGCCGATGGTTGAAGAAGTTTTTGCGTGGGTAAAACAGCAGGCGAGTGACTGTACAGTACCTCCAAAATCCAAAACAGGTCA
>ENA-OQIX01000181-OQIX01000181.1-human-gut-metagenome-genome-assembly--contig:-NODE-181-length-13103-cov-3.040305_pt1 | contig 13103 bp, 12 predicted proteins | sample MGYA00242591_ERZ504756 | MGnify/ENA primary metagenome ERZ504756 (study PRJEB26092, sample SAMD00036369) | human gut metagenome | host: Homo sapiens | study: EMG produced TPA metagenomics assembly of...
ACGTCTTCTTGCATAATAATTTCCTGTACTGTAATGACAATCCCCTGGATGACATCCACATAAAATCACACCATCTGCACCTTTTTCAAATGCCCTTAAATAAACATCGGATTGACACGACAGGAACAAGGCACGCGAATAATTTTGACATCTGCTGGATAGCTAAGACGACTGCTTCCTGCTAAATCTGCACCTGCATAACTACACCAGTTACAGCAGAACGCTACAATCTTCGGTGTAAACTCTTCTTTTGCTTCTATCGACATATTGCATCTACCTCCGCTATAATCTGTCTGTTAGAGAATCCCTGCAGATCCATCGCTCCGGATGGGCAGGCTACGGTACATGCACCACAACCCTGGCACAGTGCGCTGTTGACCTGAGCCACACGGCGGGTTTCACGGATACCGTGGTCATTAATTTCTTTCTCTTCGTATGTGATTGCTCCGTAAGGGCACACATTTGCACAGGTGGAACATCCGTTACACAGAAGTTCATCCGGTTTTGCGGTACATGGGTTGGTCATCAGTTTGTCTTTTGCCAGCAGTCCGATGGCTTTGACAGCTGCTGCACCTGCCTGTGCTACAGTTTCCGGGATATCTTTCGGTCCCTGGCATACACCGGACAGGAAGATACCTGCGGTCGGGGACTCTACCGGACGGAGTTTTGCATGTGCTTCTGTCAGGAAATTGTTGGTATCGATACTTGCTGTCAGCATGGTTGCGATCTTACGAACACCCGGGTTCGGCTCGATGGCAGCTGCCAGAACAACCATATCTGCTTCTTTCAGGATCTGTTTGTTATCTAACAGATCGGATCCCTGTACCAGCAGTTTTCCGTTTGGCTGCGGAATCACTTTTCCTACCTGACCTTTGATATAATTTACTCCATACTGTTCTACGGCTCTGCGGTAGAACTCATCGAAGTTCTTACCAGGTGTACGCACATCAATATAGAAGACTGTTACATTTGTATCCGGATATTTATCACGGATCAGCATTGCATGTTTTGCTGTGTACATACAGCAGATCTTGGAACAGTATGGCTTTCCTCTGTCATCAGAACATCTGCTTCCCACACACTGGATAAATACCAGCTCTTTCGGAGCCTTTCCGTCGGAAAGACGCTCTAAGTGTCCTTTTGTAGGACCTGCTGCATTCATAATACGTTCCAGTTCCAGGGATGTAATAACATCTTTACTCTGGCTGTACGCATATTCATCATATTTGTCAAGTTTGATGGTATCAAAACCTGTAGCAACTACGATTGCACCGTATTTCTGTGTTACGATCTCATCCTGCTGATCGTAATCAATGGCTCCTGCCTGACATACTTTGGAGCAGACACCACTATTTCCTGTTTTAAATTTCAGACAGTTCTCACGGTCGATAACCGGAACATTCGGGATTGCCTGTGCAAATGGAGTGTAAATAGCAGTTCTGTTATTTAATCCTCTGTTAAATTCGTTCGGAATCTTCTTGGACGGACATTTTTCCTGGCAGACACCGCAGCCTGTACATTTGTCCATATTTACACTTCTTGCTTTCTTTCTGATATCAACGGTGAAATCACCTACGAAACCGCTGACATGTTCTACTTCACTGTATGTATAGATATTGATCTTCTCATGTGCTGCTGCCTCTACCATCTTAGGTGTGAGGATACATGCAGAACAGTCAAGTGTCGGGAATGTTTTATCAAGCTGTGACATTCTTCCGCCGATACTCGGGGTCTTCTCTACGATATCTACTTCATAGCCTGCATCTGCGATATCCAGTGCAGTCTGAATACCTGCGATACCGCCTCCGATCACCAGCGCACGTTTTACAACGCGGCTCTCGCCCGGGGTAAGCGGGGTATCCAGCATAACTTTAGCAACGGCTGCACGGGCCAGAATTACGGCCTTCTCGGTAGCCTCTTCCATGTCTTTATGAATCCAGGAACACTGCTCACGAATGTTTGCAATCTCCAGCTGATACGGGTTCAGGCCCGCTTTTTCTGCTGCTTTGCGGAACGTTCCTTCATGCATACGCGGAGAGCAGGAACAGATGACAACGCCGGTCAGATGCTCGTTCTGAATGGCATCGATCACTTTCTGCTGACCCGTTTCGGAACACATATACTGATAATCCTCTGCATGAACAACACCCGGCTCTTTGCTGATGACGTCAACAACTTTTTTGACATCAACCGTAGCCGCAATATTTGTACCGCAGTGGCAGACAAATACTCCTATTCTTTGCACTTTTCTCTCACCTTTCTGTGGATGGGTTGTTTTTTACTTTCTATATTTACGGAATGCACTCATCAGAAGCTGCTGCGGAGTCTCATCATCCAGAAGAGCCGGAATTTCATCCGGAGAAAGATAATTCTCTCCTCTCTGACGGATCACGGAAAGACGAACTGCCTCGATCAGTTTGGCAGGTTTTACGTCTCTTGGACAGCGCTCTACACATGCGAAGCAGGAGAGGCATTTCCAGATGGACTTGGAGTTCATCAGTGCTTCCACATCGCCGTTCTGTACGTAAGATACAAACTGATGCGGACGGATGTCCATTTCGTTATAAGCAGGACAGGATGCGGAACATTTACCGCATTTCATACATTTTCTGGTATCCACACCGGCGATGGCACGGATTTCATCGGATGTTGCAATTTTCATGCCTGCACCTCCTCTTTGATGCCGAGTGCTTCTGCAAGAAGCTCGGTAAAGTAGGTAACCGGAAGACCTTCTTTTGTTCCGTTATTGCGCAGGTTGTACATGCAAAGCGGACATGCAGTGATCAGTTCTTCTGCTCCTTTGTAGGATGCGGATGCCATGATCTGGTCTACCATGTTGGATGCCATTTTCTTTTCTTTGAGGGATATGTAGCCGCCGCAGCACTCATTTCTCATCGGATATACGACCGGTGTTGCGCCAAGGGCCTTGATAAAGTCTTCAATGATTGTCGGATTTTCCGGATCGTCAAACTGCATTGTGGTGCTCGGACGAAGCAGCATACAGCCGTAATATGCGCCGATTTTTCTTCCTTTTAATGGGTTTACCACTTTCTCTTTGATCTTGTCAAATCCAACGACGTCACGCAGCACTTCCAGATAATGAAGTACTTTCGTTTCGCCAAGATATGGCTCGGAAAGAGCCATGTAGTTGTTTACTTTTGTCTGAATGTCTTCTACATTCGCCATGTCATCGTTTACGCGTTTGATCACGTGATGACAGGCGGAACAGACTGTGATCAGATCCTGTCCTTTTCTTTGGCGTCTGCTAAGGCGCGAACCGAAGAAAGTTTTGTGGCGATTTCATCGGATGCCTGTGGATACACAGCTCCGCAGCACTGCCAGTTTTCAATTTCTTCCAGTTCAAATCCCAGAACTTTTGCGCACTCTCTGGCATAATGATCCAGATCTTTTGCTTTGTTCTTCAGCGTACAGCCCGGAAAATAACTGTAGGTCATGGAATTGCTCCTTTCTTACTTGCTCCTGTTGGTTTCCATTTTTCCTGCGGTATCTTCTGTCCGGCACCGGAAAAGTTTCCGGTACTCTTTTTATGTACACCCGGCGGAAAATTTCTTCAGGCGCACGTTAAGGCAGTGGGAGATACCGCTCTTTCGCACTTTCTGCCACTGCCATAAATTTTATGTTTTGAGCTTATTGCCCGCTCTTAGTGCTCGATCTGTGCGATAACTGCTTTTAATGCGTCGGCACTTGCTTTGAGTTTTTCTACTTCCTCTTTTGTCATACGCATCGGAATCTTGCCCTGTACGCCTTTCGGTCCAACGAGGGTCAGTGTGCTTAAGCATACATCCTCGATGCCGTACTCACCGTGCATCATGGAAGATACGGTTGCTACAGAATCGGAAGAAGAAAGAATGGTTGCTACCAGTTTGCATACTGCAACAGATACTGCATAGAAAGTAGCTCCTTTGTTGCAATAACCTGTCCGCCGGAAGTTCTTACGTACTCCAGCATAGCATCTTTGTCGATCTTGGTTACGTTCCTGCCCATTTTTTTCTACGGTCTCGTAGTACTCGTCCAGACTGACACCGGAAACGTAGCGCCGCTCCACGGAATGAAGGAAGTATCGCCGTGCTCACCGAATACGTAAGCGTGGATGTTTTTCTGGGCAATGTTGAGGTGTTCAGACAGTCCGCAGCGAAGTCTCGCGGAATCCAGCATGGTACCAGAACCAAGGATCTGGTTTTCCGGAAGTCCGGAGATCTTTGTAAACACGTAGGTCATGATATCAACCGGGTTGCTTACAATGATGTAGATGGCATTCGGAGCCGCTTTTACGATTTCCGGTGTGATGGATTTTAAGATGTTTACGTTGGTCTGGGTCAGCTCAATACGGGTCTGGCCAGGCTTTCTTGCAATACCGGAAGTAATAATTACGATATCAGAGTCCTTGGCATCCTCATACTCACCTGCGATGATGGAGACCGGATCGCGGAAGCAGGTACCCTGCGCGATATCCATAACCTCTCCCTCTACTTTTTTCTTGTTAATATCGATGAGAACAATCTCAGACGCGATGTCTTCGTTCGACAGTGTATAGGCGATCGTAGATCCAACGCTTCCAGCTCCAATGATGGTAATCTTGCTGCTCATAAATACTCCTTTCTAAAATACCCCTAGTTGGTTTTTGTGATTGATAAATTTTTCACTTTCCTTATCATAGCACTATGACAAGAATTTAACAAGTGTTTTTTTCGAGCATTTTCGTGAAATCTTTTTTCTCACTGAGCCCGTACGCTTCCAGAAGGGGTGTTCTGGATATATTTCAATACAATTATACCATTTTTTGTTCTTTTTCACAAGAATTCTTTCCAAAAACTTACAGCTTTGTCCTTCATCCCGCAGAATTCGTCTTTTTCCGCATGGTTCCCGGGTTTTTGCTTTCTGTGTTTAGTTTCACACGTCTAACTTTCGTTCGTTATATTTTTAACAACTTTTCGTCATACGGGCTAGTTTCTGTCCTTCTTTTCTACATTTTGTAGGATGTATCCGCCAAATTTCCTGTCTGATTTTCATTTCTGCTGCCGCCAGACGCAAAAAAGACACGGATTTTTCTGTTCCGTGTCTTTTTTGCTCTGTTTTTTCTGTTTTTGCTTCTATTCTTCTGTTTCACGAGCCGTTGCCGCTTCGGCAAATGCATTTCCATATTCGGCAAGCGCCTCTTTTGCATAGACGGCATCTGACCGGTACGGCACATTTCCGTTTCCGACGTGCATCGTCACGTCCGCGCCTTTTCCAAGGATCAGAACAACCTCTCCCGGTACGGCGCCAAGAATCGCCTCCCGGATTGCTGCTCCGCGGTCCATGCGGATCTGGAAGGATGCACCTTCCTTTGCTATGTACCCGCCGATCTCCTCACAGATCGCCTGCGGATCTTCGTTTCCCGGATCATCCGGTACGAGGAAAATCCGGTCCGCCCGTTTTCCGGAAATCTCACCCATATCTTTTCTGCGGTTGAATGCTTTTCCGCCCGGGGTTCCGAACACAACGCTTACGCGGCTCCCCGGGTATTCGAGTGCTACGGTATCAAACATTTTTTCAAAACTCAGGCCATTGTGCGCGAAATCCACGATCGCCGTGACCTCGCCCGCGCTGCTCTCATACGTCTCCATCCTTCCCGGAACGGTGACGCCAAGGAGGCTTTCCTTGATCAGCGAAACCGGGATTCCCATCGACCAGGCAGCCGCAATGGCAGCTACGGCATTCTCCACATTGAAGGCTCCGTGCACCGGCAGGGTAAAATCTTCCGAGAAATCCGGTCCTGCCACATGGAAATAGAATTTTCCTCTGCCCGGCTTGATATCACTCACGCGGATTACAGCATTTTCTTTCGATCCAAACGTAACGACGCGCTCACATTTTGCCGCAGCTTTCAGGATTTCCCCGATATGGTCGCTGTCCAGGTTCACGCAGGCGCAGGTGCAGCGGTCGAAGATCTTTAATTTCGACTGGAAATAATCATCAAAATCCTTGTGCTCCGTCGGGCTGATGTGGTCCTTGGAGATGTTCAGGAAAATGGCGGTATCAAAATGCGTGTTTCCGACTCTCTCGTATTTGAGCGCCTGGGAGGATACTTCCATCACCATATGGGAAAGGCCTGCATCTACGGCATTGCGCATATGACGGCACAGCTCCAGGGATTCCGGCGTGGTGAGCGTTGATGCTTCTCTCGTCTTTCCGTCGTAATATTCAATCGAACTTAACAGTGCACATCCGTTTCCGCCCTGTTTTTTCAGGCAGGCATCGAGCATCGACTGCAGGTAGTAGGCTGTCGTTGTCTTTCCTTTTGTTCCGGTCAGCGCCGTGACATGCAGCGACTTTGCCGGATAATCGTAAAACGCCTCACCCAGCACAAACTGTGCTTTTCTGGCATCGTTGACGATGAGCGCCGGAATTTCTTTTCCCGCTTCGTATTTTTTTTCACTTACATAGGCAACAGCACCGCGGTTTACGGCGTCTTTTAAGTATGCCTCTTTGAATGCAGCTCCTTTGCAGAGAAACAGCGTTCCCTGATCCGCTCCGCCCGAAAAATACGTTACGAGGGTAACGGGTCTGTCCTCTCCTTCTTTTCCTTCCGGCTCTGCAAATTCCACCAGAAGGCCTTCCTGCTCCAGAAGTTTCTTATATTCTAATACCGACTGTTTCATAGGATATATCTTCCTCTCTTCTATGGGATTCTTTTTCAGCTTTCCTAAAATCCAGGCTCCATTATACCAGAATTGAAACAGCTTGTCCATCTTGCGGCACGGCTTACATCATCTGCGCATTTTTCTCAAAAAGAGAACGAAGCGTTTTTGCGCAGTACAGGTACGCCGGAACGAGAAACAGATCGGCGAGAATCCATGCCACCGGGCTTGCGAAGCAGACTGCGGTGTAACCAAAATACGGAACCAGGAAAAAGGCTACCACCGAACGGCCGATCATCTCGCAGACGCCGGCAAGGATTGCAAATTTGCTGAAGCCCATGCCCTGCACGGTAAAGCGTACGACATTGACAAGGGTCAGCGGAATGTAAAATACCATGTTGATCAGCAGCATCTGACGCGCCTGGTCGAGGATGACCGTCTCGGATGCATCTACAAAGAGAAGCGAAATCTGGCGGGACCACAGAAACATAACTCCTAAAATGACCACGGAATACACGCTTCCAATAATGGAACTTGTCAAAATACCGGTGTTGACACGATCCATCTTCTTCGCACCGACGTTCTGTCCGGCATACGTCGCCATAGTGGAGCCGAGCGCGTCGAACGGGCAGCAGCAGAACATGGAAATTTTACCGGCAGCCGTAACAGATGCAACCGCAGTGGAACCAAGGCCGTTGACAGCGGTCTGCAAAATAACACTTCCGATCGCGGTGATTGAATACTGCAATCCCATCGGGATTCCCATATTGCACAGATTAAGCACATAATGCTTGTGCAGCTTCCAGTCCTCTCTCGTAAAAGCAAGGATGGTGAATTTTTTCTTCATATAAAAGAGACACAGGAATCCAGAGACTCCCTGCGCGATAATCGTCGCCCACGCGGTTCCCGCTACTCCCATCGGGCGGACCAGCGCAAGATCTAGCACGATATTCAGTATTGAAGAGATACCGAGGAAAATCAGTGGGGAGCGGCTGTCGCCGAGGCTCCGCATGATTGCTGATGTCTGGTTATAGAGCACCATAAGCGGAATTCCGAGGAAAATAACAAAGATGTAAGCGTATGCACCGTCCAGAATATCGGACGGGGTTTTCATCAGAATCAGAATGTCGCGGCACCAGATGCAGACAAGAACGGTCATCACCACGGAAAGAATACCGGCCAGGACGGCTCCATTTCCTACATACCGGCACAGCGCTTTCCGGTCTCCTGCCCCGAACATCTGCGCAACCGGAATTGCAAATCCGCTGCAGACTCCCATACAGAATCCCACGATCATGAAGTTGATCGAACCTGTACTGCCAACAGCCGCGAGCGCTTTCGCGCCTAAGAATTTTCCTACAATAATCGTATCGACCATGCTGTAAAACTGCTGGAACAGCATGCCGAGCAGCAGCGGCAGTGCAAACCCCAGAATCAGTTTTACCGGGCTGCCGTTTGTCAGATCTTTTACTGCACTTTTCTTTGTTGCCATGTGATGTCCTCCCTATTGTCGTATGTTTTTGCTTCCCCTTTTTGTCGAATCTCATGCCATTTTATATCTTGTTTTCTCAGAATGCAATCCCGTAATACTGCCGAATTAAGAGACGTTTTTTCATCACTTTTACGTGTTTTTGACATGGCGGCCGCCTGTGCAGGAATTCTGTTTTTTGCGCACGCCAAAAGCGGCTGCGGCAGGTTCCCGTTCCGGAACGCTGTGCCGCAGCCGCTTTGCTGTTCTTTCTTATTTTGCAAATTCTTTCTTTTTCCACTGAAGCAGAATCATCACAGCCACCAATGCGGTCAGAAAATCAGAAACCGGCTGGGAGGCAATAACACCGGAAAAACCGGCAAGTTTTGAAACGCAGAAAATTACAATGGCAAAAATCACGCCCTGACGTCCTGCTGAAAGAATCATTGCTCCTGCCCCGTTTCCGATCGCCTGGAAAATACAGGTCGATGCGAGTACGATACCAACAAACGGCATACCAATGAGCTGGACGCGGAGGATCTGCTGGGCCACTGCAATGACATCCGCCTCTTTTAAGAACAGTCCCACGAGAAGCGGAGCCGCCGCACCGAGCACAACCGCCATTCCGGCACCGGTCAGCACTTCCAGGAGGAAGGCAAAGCGGATCGTCTCACTGAGACGTTTTTTATTTTTCGCTCCATAATTGTATCCGACCAGCGGCTGTCCGCCAAAAGCGAAACCGACCATCACAAGAACAGAAATCATAATAATTTTCAAAGCAATTCCCATCGCTGCAACTTTGTCCGTTCCATACGGCTGCAAAAATCGGTTCGTCAGCGTCACGCCGATGCTCTGCATGAAGTTTGTGACGGATGCCGGAATGCCGATGGCAAGAACGGCGAGCACCTCTGCTCCGGTCATTTTCAGTTTTCGGAAATCGACGGAGAGATAGCGGCATTTCTTTATCATAAAGATAACATAGAAAATATCACCGCAGATGTTGCCGATCACCGTTGCAATCGCTGCTCCGGCTGCTCCCATGCCGAGCGTGTAAATAAAGATCGGGTCAAGAATGATGTTGACAACGGCTCCCAGCATTGTTCCGATCATCGAGGCTTTTGCGAAGCCCTCGGTCCGAAGAAGATTGTTCGGCGTCAGCTGCAGGATGATAAACGGTGCGCCGAGTGCAATCCACTGGTAATAGTCCCCCGCATACTGCCACGTCGTCTCATCACAGCCAAGCAGGCCAAGGATCGGCTGTTTGGCGGCAAGCAGGATGATGCTGACCGCAATGCCGACAGCAATCGCTGCGTAAAAGCAGAATACGCTGATCCGTCTTCCGTCCTCGTACTCTTTTTTACCGAAGAGGCGCGAAATGACGGAACTGCCGCCGACGCCGAAGATGTCACCGAGTGCAATCATCAGCGTGAAAATCGGTGTGCCGAGCGATACGCCGGCAATCAGTGCCGTGTTTCCGGTCCGCGCGATGAAAAAAGTATCTACCATATTATAGATCAGCGACACGACCATGCCGAGCACGACCGGAAGTGCGAGCGTCATATATGCTTTGGACACTTTTGTTTTCTCAAATAATTCGTTTTCCATTTTGAAAACTCCCCTTTCCTCTTTTTCGGTTACAGTTCACTGGTACCCAGCAAACTGTAACATTTTTCATTCTGGTTTATCTTAGCAGACTTTCTTGCTTTTTCTTGTGTCATATGTCACAATAAAGAAAAAGTTTTCCAAAAATTTTTCTGTGAAAGGATTTTCCTATGAAACGAATTTTTGATCCGGCTCTGCTGGACTTTTATCTTCAGAAACATGAGATCCCATCTCTTTTCGATACCCCGGATCTCGCATTTTCTCTGTATCAGTTTGAAAAGGGCGAACGGCTCGACACGCTGAATCCGGAGGAATACCTCTCGTTCCTCGTGGACGGTTCCATCGAGATCAGCGCCAACCGCGCCGACGGCACGAGCTACCCGATCGGCTATCTCGACGGCTTTACCTGCATCGGCGATATGGAATTCTGCGGAAAACGCGATGATACGCACCAGATCGAGGCACGCACCACCGCGCTTTGTATTGTTCTGCCGCTCGCTTCCACGAAAGAGCTTCTGCTGAACGACAACCGCTTTTTACGATATCTTTTAAACTCTGTCACCGAAAAGCTGATGCTTTATTCCAGCTCCCAGTCGAATTTTTCCACGCTCGAGGAATCCTTCCTCTCTTATCTCTCAGAGCGCTGTCCGGATCAGACGTTTTCCGGCGTGGAAAAGATGGCCATGCAGCTCCACTGCAGCCGCCGCCAGCTCCAGCGGTTTTTAAAGAAGCTGCTCGAAGAAGGACAGCTTGTGAAACTTTCGAAAGGTTCTTACCGCCTCAGCTGAAAACGCCATCGCTTCCTTATTTCCACGATTCCAGGATCGATGTTCCGATCGTTCCCTCCGGCATTTTTACGCCGAAGTTCTCTGCAACGGATGCGCCGATCACAGCGAAGGTGTCCTTCGTCTCCTGAAGGCCGCTCTCCTTCATAGACGGTGAGTACGCAAGGAGCGGCACCTGTTCTCTGGTGTGGTCCGTTCCGGTATAAGTCGGGTCGTTGCCGTGGTCTGCCGTGATCAGGAGCAGATCGTCGTCTTTTAACTGCTCCAGCAGCTTTCCAAGGTTCACATCGAATTTTTCAATCTCTTTTCCGTAGCCTTCCGGGTTTCTTCTGTGGCCCCAGAGTGCATCGAAATCGACGAGGTTGACAAAGCACAGTCCGGTAAAATCTTTTCCTGCCGTCTCAATCGTCTGCTCCATGCCGTGGACGCTGCTCTTGGATTTCAGACTCTCCGTGATGCCCTCGCCGCAGAAAATATCGTTGATTTTTCCGATGCTGATGACATCATATCCTGCCTCCTGCATCGCGTTGAGCACGGTTTTTCCCGTCGGTTTGACAGCGTAGTCGTGACGGTTTGCGGTGCGGACGAACTCTCCTTTTTTCTTTCCGACGTACGGTCTTGCAATGACACGGCCGACTTTCCACTCGTCTTTCATGGTCAGCTCACGGGCAATCTCGCAGTAATGATACAGCGTCTCCAGTCCCATCGTCTCCTCGTTGCCGCAGATCTGCAGTACGGAATCCGCCGAGGTATAGACAATCAGTTCTCCGTTTTCGATCTCGCGCTCTGCCAGCTCATCGAGGATCTCCGTTCCGCTCGCCGCCTTATTGCCGATGATCTTTCTGCCGGTTCGTTTTTCCAGCTCGTCGATCAGTTCTTTCGGAAATCCGTGGTCGGTGAACGTAACGAACGGCTTTGTCGTGTAAATTCCCATCATCTCCCAGTGGCCGGTCATGGTGTCTTTTCCGTTGCTCGCCTCGTTCAGTCTTCTGGCGTAACTCTTTGCCTCATCCTCTGTCACACCGCAGAGATTTCCCATGCCGAGGCGGCGCAGGTTCGGGATTTCAAGGCCTCCCTGACTCTCCCAGATGTGGCCGAAGGTATTGACACCGACATCCCCAAACTTCTCCGAATCCGCCATCGCCCCGATTCCGAGAGAATCCAGGACGATCAGAAAAATACGGTTATATTTTCTCATACTCTTTACTCCTTTCTTTTTAACTCAGCTCAAACATTCCATGATAGAGCTGATAATATTTTCCTTTCTGTGCCAGAAGTGCGTCGTGGTCGCCGCGCTCTACGATATTTCCCTGCTCCAGCACCATGATCGCATTGGCGTTTCGCACGGTGCTTAAGCGGTGGGCGATGACAAATACGGTTCTGCCCTCCATGAGCTGGTCCATTCCTTTTTCGATCAGCGCCTCGGTTCTGGTGTCAACGGAAGATGTTGCCTCGTCAAGAATCAGCACCGGCGGATCGGCAACGGCGGCACGGGCAATCGCGAGAAGCTGGCGCTGGCCCTGGGAGAGGTTGGCTCCGTCGGAGGTCAGCATCGTGTCGTAGCCGTTCGGCAGACGGCGGATGAAGGAATCCGCATTCGCAATTTTGGCCGCATGTTCAATTTCTTCCTGCGTGGCATCGAGTTTTCCAAAACGGATGTTTTCTGCTACGGTTCCCGTGAACAGATGGGTATCCTGCAGAACGATACCGAGGGAGTGGCGCAGAGCGTCTTTTTCGATATCTTTTACGTCAATGCCGTCGTAGACAACCGCGCCGCCCTGGACGTCGTAGAAACGGTTGATCAGGTTCGTGATCGTCGTTTTTCCGGCTCCTGTGGAACCGACAAAAGCAATTTTCTGGCCTGGTTTGGCATACAGGCTGATGTTCTTTAAGATCAGACGGTCTGCCGTGTAGCCGAAATCCACGTTTTCAAAACGCACATCGCCCTTTAATTCCGTCATCGTTCCGTCCGGGCGCTTCCATGCCCAGCGGCCTGTTGTCTCTTCGCAGACGGCAAGTGCGCCGTTCTCTTCTTTTACGTTGACCAGTTCCACTTTTCCCTCATCGATTTCCGGCTCCAGGCTCATCACGTCGAAGACACGCTCCGCACCGGCGAGCGCTGAGAGAAGGAAGTTGCTCTGCTGGGTGAACTGGTTGATCGGAAGCGCCGCCTGGCGGACAAAGACAAGGTAGCTTGCCAGGCTTCCGATATCGGCTTTTCCGTGCAGGGCGAGAAGGCCGCCGAGCACTGCCACAATCGCATAATTGACATACGAAATGCTGACAACGACAGGAACCATCGTCGCCGCATACCCCTGCGCGCCGGTTCCCGCTTTCCGGAGCTCCTCATTCTTTTTGCAGAATTCCGTAAAGCTCTCTTCTTCGTGGTGGAACACCTTGACGACTTTCTGTCCGGTGATCAGCTCCTCAATATAGCCGTTCAGTTCTCCGAGGCTGTTCTGCTGCTTCGTATAATAACCCTTGCTGCGCTTTCCGCTGAACTTGATATACCAGAACATGATACCGTAGCACACCGTTACAATCAGCGAGAGCCGCCAGTTTAGGATATACAGCAAGGTCAGTGTTCCCACAATCTGGATGAAGCTC
>ENA-OQIX01000184-OQIX01000184.1-human-gut-metagenome-genome-assembly--contig:-NODE-184-length-13031-cov-2.885462_pt1 | contig 13031 bp, 13 predicted proteins | sample MGYA00242591_ERZ504756 | MGnify/ENA primary metagenome ERZ504756 (study PRJEB26092, sample SAMD00036369) | human gut metagenome | host: Homo sapiens | study: EMG produced TPA metagenomics assembly of...
GTATACAGAAATGGAACATCAAAAGGTAATCGGTATCTGGTGATGTACGTACTGAAAAATCAGTACATGAAGAATCGTCTGGGAATATCAGTAAGTAAAAAGTAGGGAATAGTGTGGTTCGCCACAGACTCACCAGATTGATAAGAGAAAGTTATCGGTTGAATGAAGCGGAATTTGAAAACAGTTTGGACATTGTAGTAGTTGCACGCCCACAGGCAAAGGACAGGACCTATCAAGAGATAGAGAGTGCGCTGATGCATCTGGCGGGAAAGCACTGCATAGCAGGTAAGAACAATGATAAAGAAGTTTCTGATCAGAATAATTAAACTCTATCAAAAGTATATATCACCGATGAAGAGAACAAAATGTCCTTATATTCCCACATGTTCTCAATATGGTTTAGAAGCAATCGAAAAATATGGTGCATTAAAGGGCGGTCTTCTTGCGGTATGGAGGATACTTCGCTGTAATCCTTTTTCCCACGGAGGCTATGACCCTGTACCGTAAAGACAGGAATGTACTTGAAAATTGAATATTGATCGATCGAAGGAACCTCCTGTCATTTATGGATTCTAGGAGGAAATGAACTTGGAAATGATTTTAGCGACAAAGAGCAGCACTCCTATCATTGGTCAGCTTGCGACCGTTATGGGATGGATCATGGATGGTATTTACAGATTGCTGAATATCTTTGGAATTCAGAATATCGGTCTTTGTATTATCATCTTCAGTATCCTTATTTATGCTCTTATGACCCCACTGCAGATTAAACAGCAGAAATTCTCTAAGCTGAGTGCGATCATGCAGCCGGAACTTCAGAAAATTCAAAAGAAGTACAAGGGAAAAAACAACGATACTGCTGCAATGCAGAAAATGCAGGAGGAAACACAGGCTGTATATCAGAAATACGGCGTATCTCCTACAGGAAGCTGTGTACAGCTTGCAATCCAGTTCCCTATTTTGATGGCCTTATATCAGGTAATTTATAAAATTCCGGCATATGTAGGAAGTGTAAGGGATATCCTTGCATCTGCAGTTACCAGTATTACAGGTGTAAACGGATATACAGATATCCTTCAGCAGTTTATCACAGATAATAAGATGACAAGAGTTCAGCTTATTATGGATGGAAGTAAAGCTACAAGTAATTCAGTCACAGACTTTTTGTATGCATTATCACCTTCCCAGTGGAAAACACTTGCTGAGACAAGCCAGTTTGCAGGATTTACTGATACGCTGAACAGCACTGCAAAAGAGATTTCACATGTGCAGAATTTCTTTGGTCTGAATATCGCTGATCAGCCACTGACTTATATTAAAGCAGCTTTTGTAGGTGGATCTGCTCTTCTTGCTATCGTTGCGATTCTTATCCCGATTCTTGCGTGGGCTACACAGATGATCAACTTAAAACTGATGCCTCAGGCAGCACAGCAGAGCGGCGATTCACAGCAGGATGCAATGATGAACTCCATGAAGACAATGAATATGGTAATGCCGTTGATGTCAGCAGTATTCTGTTTCACATTCCCTGTAGGTCTTGGTATTTACTGGGTAGCAAGTGCTGCAGTAAGAAGTGTGCAGCAGGTTGTTATCAATAAAAAGATGGATAAGATCCAGATTGAAGACCTGATCAGTGAGAATATGAAGAAGATGGAAAAGAAGCGTGAGAAAGCGGGACTTCCACCTCAGAAGATTACAAATCAGGCCCATCAGAGCGCCAAGAATATCAATAAGATTGAAAAAGGCAGCAGCAATACAAATGTTGAGACAAGAGCCAAGAAGGTTGAAGAAGCTTACAAAGACGCTGCGAATGCAAAACCTGGCAGCATTACTGCAAAGGCCAATCTGGTAAAAGCATTTGATGAGCGTAATAAGAAGAAGTAGTCAGGAACGGAGGGGTTGGCATGGAGGATTATATCCAGTTTTCAGCGAAAACAAAGAGTGAAGCAATTACAAAAGCATGTATCGAGCTTGGCGTATCCAGTGACCAGCTTGAGATTCAGGTAATAAGTGAAGGCAGCAACGGATTTTTCGGAATCGGAAGCAAGCCTGCAGTAATTAAGGTTCGTAAGATTGAGTCGGTTTCTGAGGAAGAAGAAATGAAGGAGATCGTAGAGACAGTGAAACTCGATTCCTTCAAAGAGGAAGCCCCGGTTCAGGAAGAAAAGAAAACGGAAGCTATAAAACCGGTAAAGAAAGAAATCAAAGAGCCGAAAGCTGTTTCTGAGAAACCAAGACAGCCAAAACCTGTAAAGGAAAGGGCTGCAAAAGAAAAACAGCCGAGAGAATTCAGAGAGCCAAAAGAGAAACAAATCAGAGAAAAGACGGCTAAACCGGTAAAACCGGCAAAGCCTGTTGAGATCCTTACAGATCCGGAAGAGATTAAAGAAGTAGAAAACAGAGCAAAGGTATTCCTTCGTGATGTATTTGCGTCCATGAATCTTGGAGAAGTAGAGATTACATCTGAATATAACACAACGGACGGAAGTCTGGAAGTTGACTTTGAAGGCGAAGATATGGGAATCCTTATCGGCAAGAGAGGCCAGACTCTGGATTCTCTTCAGTATCTGACGAGTCTTGTGGTAAATAAAGGTAAATCAAATTACATTCGTGTAAAACTTGATACAGAAGATTACCGCAAGCGCCGTAAAGAAACTCTTGAGAACCTTGCAAGAGGTATTGCTTATAAAGTAAGAAAAACCCGCAAGCCGGTTATTCTTGAGCCAATGAATCCTTATGAGAGAAGAATTATCCATTCTGCTCTTCAGGGAAATAAATTCGTTGAGACAGTCAGTGAGGGTGAAGAGCCTTACCGTCATGTAGTGGTAAAATTAAAAAGAAATTAATAATATGACTGCTTCATTGCAGATATGAAAAAAGAATGTTATTCTAGGTGAAAGCGTGAATAGCACGTAACTTTGCGTGTGTACTTTTGCCTGGAGTAACATTTTTATTTTACGGAAAGTCTTGTATATATACCAGAGAGATTACACACTTGCAGAAAAAAATAACAGTAGTCAGTGTGATTTTCCTGTTATGTATATAAGATGACAGAATTATTGTAACAGTCTACTGTTCCGCAGGGGCGGAACTATTATAGAACAGGCAAGTGAGGAGAAAAAAATGGAAACAACAATCGCAGCAATTTCCACAGCCATGAGTGCGTCCGGAATCGGAATCATCCGTATCAGCGGCGAGAATGCCATGGATGTGATTTCCCGTATCTACAGATCAAAAGGCGGGAAGAAAAAAATAAAGAAGTTCCGACTCATACCATTCATTATGGATATATTTATGATGGAGAGGAACTGATTGATGAGGTTCTGGTAATGATTATGCATGCACCGAGGACTTTTACAGGAGAAGATACAGTAGAAATAGACTGTCATGGTGGTGTATATGCTATGCAGAGGGTTTTGGATACAGTGCTGAAAAATGGTGCCGAAATTGCAGAACCAGGAGAATTTACCAAACGTGCCTTCCTGAACGGACGGATGGATCTGTCCCAGGCAGAGGCTGTTATGGATGTTATACAGGCGAAAAATGAATATGCGCTTCGCAGTTCCATGGATCAGTTAAGAGGTTCTGTGCAGAAAGCAATCCGAGATATCAGAGAAAAGCTGATTTATCACATTGCATATATAGAATCGGCACTGGATGATCCGGAACATATCAGTCTGGATGGATATCCCCAGGAACTTCTGGAAGTTGTGGATAATGAACAGAAAGAAGTGAAGCGCCTGTTGAAAACTTCTTCTGACGGAAAGATGATTCAGGAGGGAATCCAGACAGTTATCCTCGGAAAACCAAATGCCGGAAAATCCTCACTGTTAAATCTTCTGATCGGAGAAAACAGGGCTATTGTGACAGATATTGCAGGAACGACCAGAGACATTCTGGAGGAATATATCACACTTCATGGAATATCTCTGAAGATTATTGATACAGCCGGAATCCGGGAAACAAAGGATATTGTGGAAAAAATAGGGGTAGACAGAGCCAGAGAAATGGCACAGAAAGCAGATCTGATTCTTTATGTAGTGGATTCTTCTGTTCCGCTTGACGAAAATGATGAAGAAATCATGGAAATGCTTACTGGAAAAAAGGCGATTATCCTGTATAATAAAACTGATCTTCAGCCGGAAATCCAGCTGGAAATCCTGGAAGAAAAAACAGGACATCCGGTAATTCCGATTTCTGCAAAAGAAGAAAAAGGCATTACAGAACTGGAAGAACAGATTAAAGATATGTTTTTTGGAGGAGAGATTTCCTTTAATGATGAGGTATATATTACAAATGCCCGTCATAAAGCAGCATTGGAAGAGGCTGACAGAAGCCTTGATCTGGTCAGAAACAGTATCGAAATGGGAATGCCGGAAGATTTCTTTTCTATAGATCTTATGAATGCATATGAAAATCTGGGTAAAATCCTCGGAGAGTCTGTTGGTGAAGATCTGGTAAATGAGATATTCAGCAAGTTTTGCATGGGTAAATAAAAATCAAAAAATCGCCTTCGGCGATTTTTGAAAGAATAGGATGAGCAGTTGTAAAATAAAAGGAGACAAAATGAGAACGTTAGTAGAAGATTATGATATTGTTGTAGTCGGTGCCGGTCATGCCGGATGTGAAGCAGCACTTGCGGGCGCGCGCCTGGGCCTGAATACAGTGATGTTTACTGTAAGTGTAGACAGTATCGCATTAATGCCATGTAACCCGAACGTAGGCGGCAGTTCCAAAGGCCATCTGGTAAGAGAGCTTGATGCCCTGGGCGGTGAAATGGGAAAAAATATTGACAAGACCTTTATCCAGTCCAAAATGCTTAACTGTTCCAAAGGACCTGCAGTGCACTCCTTACGTGCGCAGGCTGACAAACAGGCATACAGCAATGAAATGAGAAAAACGCTTGAAAATACACCTAATCTGACTATTAAACAGGGAGAAGTAACAAAACTTCTGGTCGAGGACGGAAAGATTACAGGGGTAAAAACATATTCCGGTGCAACTTATAACTGTAAAGCTGTGGTCCTCTGTACAGGAACTTATTTAAAAGCAAGATGTATTTACGGTGATGTAAGTAATTATACAGGACCAAACGGACTGCAGGCAGCCAACTACCTGACTGATTCTCTGAAAGAGCTGGGAATTGAAATGTTCCGTTTTAAAACAGGAACACCTGCCCGTATTGCAGGAAATACAATTGACTACAGTAAAATGGAGGAACAGTTTGGAGATGAGAGAGTTGTACCATTTTCATTCTCAACTAATCCGGAAGATGTTCAGATAGAGCAGAAATCCTGCTGGCTGACATATACAAATGAGAAAACTCATGAGATCATTCGTGCAAACCTTGACCGTTCTCCGTTGTATTCCGGTATGATCGAAGGAACCGGTCCGCGTTATTGTCCGTCAATTGAAGATAAAGTAGTCCGTTTTGCAGATAAGAACCGTCATCAGGTATTTATTGAGCCGGAAGGCCTCTATACAAATGAGATGTATATCGGTGGAATGTCCAGTTCTCTGCCGGAAGATGTGCAGGAAGAAATGTATCATTCCGTACCGGGACTGGAACATGCAAAAATCGTAAAAAATGCATATGCCATCGAATATGACTGTATTAATCCACGTCAGTTATATCCTACACTGGAATTTAAGAAAATCAAAGGACTGTTCAGCGGCGGTCAGTTTAACGGAAGCTCAGGGTATGAAGAAGCAGCGGCGCAGGGACTGATCGCAGGAATTAATGCTGCTCTGGAAGTTAAAGGTCAGGAACAGCTGATTCTTGACCGTTCTGAGGCTTATATTGGTGTTCTTATTGATGATCTGGTAACAAAAGAAAACCATGAGCCATACAGAATGATGACTAGCAGAGCGGGAGTACAGATTACTTCTCCGACAGGACAATGCGGATCTGAGACTTCGTAAAAAGGGATATCAGGCAGGGCTCATCAGTGAAGAGGATTATCAGAAAATCCTTACGAAAGAAGAACAGATAAAAACAGAGATCAGCAGAGTAGAACATACAAATATCGGAGCAAACAAAGAGGTTCAGACCCTTCTGGAAAGCTATAACAGCACACCGCTGAAATCCGGAACTACTCTGGCAGAACTGATCCGCCGTCCGGAACTTTCTTATGAAGCAATCAAACCACTTGATAAAGAACGTCCGGAGCTGCCATGGGATGTACAGGAACAGGTTGACATTAACATCAAGTATGATGGATATAGTCCGCAGACCAGTTTAAAACAGGTAGAACAGTTTAAGAAACTGGAAGCAAAGAAAATCCCGACAGATCTTGAATTTATGAGAAAGTTGGAAGCCTGAGAAATCGAAGCACGTCAGAAACTGGAAGCATACAGACCGATTTCAATCGGACAGGCTTCCCGAATTTCAGGAGTTTCTCCTGCTGATATATCAGTTTTACTGGTGTATCTTTCCAGTACGAAATAGTTAATATAATACGCTTTAATGTGCTTATAAAAACAAGAAATTGGCAAAAAATATTAAAATAGTACATAAAAGAGTAAAATAACGGACTATAAATAACAGATAAAATCATAAAAGCACATAAAACAACCCTGTAAAATACACAAAAATAATAAATAAGGTAGAAAAAGGAGAATAATACATGCCGTATAATCTGACGACATTGGAAAATGGATGCAGAGAACTGGGTATAGAGCTGAGCCAGAAGCAGAAAAATCAGTTTATCCAGTTTTATGAATTTCTGGTAGAAAAAAATAAGGTTATGAATCTGACAGGTATTACTGAGTTTGAGGAAGTACTTACAAAGCACTTTCTTGACAGTCTTGCCTGTGTAAAAGCCATTGATATGACAAAAGTAAAAACAATTATGGACATCGGTACAGGTGCCGGATTTCCAGGTGTGCCTTTGAAAATTGCTTTTCCACATCTGGAGGCATGTCTGCTGGATTCTCTGAAAAAGAGGGTAAACTTCCTTGAGGAAAGTTTTGAGCTTCTTGGATTAGAAGGGATTAAGGCGATTCATGGAAGAGCAGAAGAGTATGCAAAAAATAAAGAGTATCGTGAGAAATATGATCTCTGTGTATCCAGGGCAGTATCAAACCTTGCAACTCTGTCAGAATATTGTCTTCCTTATGTAAAGACAGGAGGAACTTTCATTTCCTATAAATCAGGAACTGTACAGGAAGAGGCAGAAGAAGCAAAGAAAGCAATCAATATCCTCGGTGGTCAGGTGAAAGACATCACATACTTTAAATTGCCGGACTCCGAGATTGACCGATCCTTTGTCATTATAAATAAGAAAAAATCTACACCTGGAAAATATCCGCGTAAAGCAGGAACACCATTAAAAGAACCATTGTCATAATAAATCTATGTATAGTTGTCTCATGAAATCTTCTGGCAAAAAATGCCGAGATTTCGGGACAGCTATTTTTTTCAAACAAACATCACAGAATAATCACACTTTTATCCTAATTTCATCACAACTTCATCATAAACTATTTTTATAGAGATGTCCTCGGGTTCCCCCATTCTCTGTTTCACCTGGGGACATTTTCTATATTTTATTTTGGCAAAAATTAAGAGGAGGAGAACACATTGATTGAAGTAAACAATCTGGTCAAACGATATGGTAACCATACGGCAGTTGACCACCTTTCCTTTAAAATAGAGAAAGGCAAAATCTATGGATTTCTGGGACCAAACGGTGCAGGAAAATCCACTACAATGAATATGATAACCGGATACATCGCATCCACCGAAGGAACCGTCAAAATTGACGGACACGATATCCTCGAAGAACCGGAAGCGGCAAAGAAATGTATCGGTTATCTGCCTGAACAGCCGCCGGTCTATTTTGATATGACTGTCCTGGAATACATGAAATTTGTGGCAGATCTCAAGAAAATCCCAAAAGATAAAAAAGCAAACATGATCGAAGAAGTCATGGATATGGTAAAGATTTCAGACATAAGAAACCGTCTGATAAAGAACCTGTCAAAAGGTTACAGACAGAGAGTTGGTCTTGCTGAGGCGATTATGGGGTATCCGGAGGTGATCATCCTGGATGAGCCGACAGTAGGTCTTGACCCTAAACAGATTATTGAAATCCGAACCTTAATTAAAGAATTAAAAAAGAAACATACCGTTATTCTCAGCTCGCATATACTTTCTGAAGTAAGCGCGGTATGCGATTACGTGCTGATCATTTCTCATGGAAAACTGGTAGCAAGCGATACTCCTGAGAATCTTGGAAAACTTGCAGAGGGATCCAATACTCTGGAGATGCTTATTAAAGGTGAAAAAACACAGATCAGGCTGGCTCTCGAGGGAATTGAGGGAGTCAACAGCGTAACAATGGAAAAAGATGAGAAACAGAATCTCTGGAGTGTGAAAGTTTCAACAGAGGAGCAGAATGACATTCGGGAAAAAGTATTCTACAAAATGTCGGAGATTAACAGCCCAATCTATGAGATGAAGTCCAGGAAAGTATCACTGGAGGAAATCTTCCTTGAACTTACTGCATCCGATAAACCAATATCTGCAGACGAAGTCCCAAATACACCTGAAGATAAAGATACTGATGCCGGTAGATCAAACGAGACAAACGTAAAACAGACATCAGCAGAAATACCGGAAGAACAGAATAATGATAAAGGGGGAGAGAAATAACCATGACAGCTATATATAAAAGAGAGCTGAAAAGTTACCTGACATCCATGGTAGGATATTTATTTATCTTTTTCATTCTTGTACTGACAGGTATTATTTTTCAGCATATCAGCTTTCAGCAGCATATCCGAAATTTGAATACACCTTAAGTGCAATTACCTTTGCATTCCTGATCGGAGTACCGATTTTGACTATGCGTGTACTTGCAGAGGAAAGAAAACAGAAAACAGATCAGCTGCTTCTGACAGCACCGGTTTCTGTGAGCGGTATTGTAATAGGTAAATATCTTGCACTGGTAACTGTATTTGCTGTTCCGATGGCAGTTATGTGTACTTATCCGCTGATTATGTCCAGGTTTGGCACAGTAGAGTTTGCATCTGCATATACAGCAGTCCTGGGATTCTTTCTCCTGGGATGTGCAAATATTGCAATCGGTGTATTTATGTCAGCATTAACTGAGAGTCAGGTAATTGCAGCGGTACTCACATTTGTTTTCTTATTTGCATTTTACATGATGAATGGTATTTCTTCATTCTTCTCTCAGACATCTATGTCGACATGCGTGACATTTGGGTTATTGATCCTGGCAGCAGCCATCATTATCTATACCATGATCAAGAATATTCTGATCTCAGCATTGATCGGTGTGATCGGAGAAGTGGCACTGATTATTATTTATGTAGTAAAATCCAGTATTTTTGAGGGCGGTATTCAGAAAGTCCTGGATGTGTTTAATCTGAGCGGACACTTTGATAATTTTACAAGTAACATCTTTGATATAAAAGGAATTGTATATTTTCTTTCTGTGATCGCAGTATGCCTGTTCCTTACAACACAGTCTATTTTGAAGAGACGCTGGAATTAGTGGGGAGGTGAAAGAAAATGAAACTGAAAGAAAAGATGAAAAATAATAAGCATAAAAAATTTGACAAAAAGAAACTGATTGGCACCATCAGTAAGAAGCATATCAAAAACGGCTCTTACACAATGGTTATGTCAGTGATATTTATTGCAGTAGTTGTAGTGCTCAACATGATCGTAAATGCGATTCCGTCCAAATATTCAGAAATTGATATCAGTAGCCAGAAACTCTACAGTATTGGTGATGATACAAAAGCAATGCTGAAAGATCTGGACAAGGACGTAACAATTTACCAGATTGCACAGAGCGGTTCTGAAGATGAGAATATTACCAATCTGCTTAAGAAATATGAGGATGAATCCAAACATGTTAAAGTAGAGCAGAAGGATCCGGTAGTAAATCCTAAATTTGTAACAGAATATACAAGTGATGATCTTTCTGCAAACAGTCTGATCGTTGTATGCGGTGACAGAAATAAAGTCATTGATTACAACAATATTTATGAGAGTACAATGGACTATCAGACCTACAGATCTCAGACCACTGGTTTCGACGGTGAAGGTCAGATCACAAGTGCGATTGGATATGTAACATCCGAAGATCTCCCGATTCTTTATACACTTGAGGGACATGGTGAGAAGGAGATGGATTCTACTATCAAAGAAGATATCGAGAAGGCAAACATGGATATTCAGTCTCTGAATCTTCTTACAGAGGGAAGTGTTCCGGATGATGCAGACTGCCTGTTCATTGATTCTCCGTCCACAGATATTTCAGAAGATGAAAAGACTGCTATTATTGATTATCTTGAAAATGGCGGAAAGGCGATGATTTTCTCTGATTATACAACAGAAGACCTGCCAAACTTTGATGCAGTTCTGGAAAACTATGGTGTTCAGAGAGAAGCTGGAATCGTATTTGAAGGTGATAATCAGCATTATGCAATGCAGATGCCATATTATCTGGTTCCGACTATAAACAGCACAGATGCAAGCTCTGAGACTGTTTCCGGAGGATATTATGTACTTGTACCATATGCACAGGGAATCAAAAAAATGGATGATGTAAGAGATACCGTAACGATCAACAGTATCCTCACCACATCAGACCAGGCATATTCCAAGACAGATCTGAACAGTGATACTCTGGAGAAAGAAGACGGAGACGAAGTTGGCCCATTTGATCTGGGAGTAAGCATCACAGAGACTCTGGATGATGACAAAGAAACGCAGATCGTATACTATTCAACTTCCAATCTGATGGAATCACAGGTAAATCAGATGGTATCCGGCGGAAATGAGAAGCTGATCATCGAATCCCTGAAGTGGATGACAGACACAGAAGACAGTGCAACCGTATCTATCCCATCCAAGAGCCTGTCTGTATCTTATCTGACACTTACAGACTATGATGCTGCATTCTGGAAGATCTGCACCATCGGTCTGATTCCTGGATTCTTCCTTGTTGTAGGGTTTGCAGTTTGGATGAAGAGGAGAAAAGCTTAAATGAAGAATAAAACTGTAAAAATGGTTCTTGCAGTTGTAGTTCTTGGTGTCTGCTGCGGGGCTTACGCAGGTGTAAAAACCTACGTAGCCCATCAGGAGCAGAAAGAATCCGAAGAAGATTCTGAAGAAAGCACAACTGTATTTACTGCATCAACAGATAACATTAAATCTCTGGATTTTATGGTTGATGATACAGAGACAACATTTGAAAAAGATGATGACAGCTGGGTAAAGAAAGACGAAATAGATTTTCCGGTAAATCAGACTACTCTGGACAGTGCAGCATCTGCTATTGCATCTGTCGATTCGGACAGAGTTCTGGAGGACGTAGATGATCTTTCAGAATATGGTCTGGACTCTCCGTCAAACACGATTAAGATTGTAACAAAATCTGATGAGGAAGATGGCGATGACATAACAACTACACTGTATGTGGGAGATGAAAATTCCTCCACCAGTCAGTATTATGTAAGAAAAGATGATGATGAGAAGACAGTATACCTGATAGATTCTTCCTGCGTAGAGCCGTTTACCAAATCATTGAATGATTATGCGCAGATGGAAGATTTTCCTGCAATTTCCAATACAGATACCATTACAAAAATTTCTGTAGACGGCGATAATTCCTATGAATTATCAAAAGACGAAGATACAAGTACCTGGTCAGTAAAAGGCAGCGAGGATGAAGAAAAAGCAGACTCAGCTACCGTAAGTTCTCTGGTATCCTCATTCGGAAGCATGGCATATAGTTCACTTGCAGATTATAAATGTGACGACAAGAGCAAATATGGTCTGGATAAACCATATGCAACAATCACAGTAGATTATCAGGAAGAAGTTGCTGATGATGACACTGATAAAGACACACAAGATGATACGACAGCTTCCGGTGAGGCGGCAGATGAAGATGCTTCATCTGTGGAAGAAAACAGTGACGATGCTGAACAGGATACAGAATCAGACGAAAGTGTAAGTGAAACTATGGATGAAACATCTGAGGCTGAAGATACTGACGGTGAAGAAGCAGAAGATGAAACATCAGAAAACTCAGACAGTGCATCAGACGATGAGGATTCTTCGGAAGAAGAAACTAAGATGGCAGATAAGCAGCTTACAATTCTTGTTGGAAATGAAACAGATGACAGCAGCAGATATGTCATGGTAAATGACAGCAATCAAGTCTATGCGATGTCAACGGATACTCTGTCCGCGCTCACTGATAAATCAGAAGAAGACTTCTGGGATATGACAGTAAGTTATGTATCTTTAAACAGCCTCGGAAGCCTCAAAGTAAATTATCAGGGCAGTGATTATAAAGTAAATGTTTCACGTGAAACATCCACAGATGATGATGGAAACGATACAGAAACAGTTACCTATAAATTGAATGGTTCTGATCTGGATGAAACAACATTTACAACATTCTACAATAAACTGATCAACATGACGGCTCAGAAACGTCTGACAGATAAATATGAACCTGACGGTGATGCAGAACTGACAGCTACATTTACAGAAGAAGACGGTGATACACAGGAAGTTGCATACTATAGCTACGATACAAACTATTATGCGGCAGTGGTGGATAATAAAGTATATCTCGTAAATAAGATGAATGTAAAAGAACTGTTCACAGCATTTGAATCAGTTGTCGGAACAGAAGAAGACAGTTCAGATAAGACAGATTCAGACGAAGCAACAACAGATGATACTAAATCAGATTCAACAGATATGCCAGGTGAGAGCATAGAAGAGTCCGATGACAGCACATCTGAAACAGCCGGCACAACAAACGATTCTGATACATCCGAAGAGGAGAATACAGATTCTCAGGAAACGGACAGTACAGAAGAGTAAAAGAATAAACGAATCTATAAAAAAGTGAGGCAGGCATATAGAATTTCTTCCATATGCCTGCCTCACTTTTTGTTGTATTAGAGCGTGTTTGAAAAATCATTCCCACAATCTGCACGCCCCACTTTGCGGTATATTTTGTCCGAATTCGGTT
>ENA-OQIX01000185-OQIX01000185.1-human-gut-metagenome-genome-assembly--contig:-NODE-185-length-13026-cov-4.860919_pt1 | contig 13026 bp, 15 predicted proteins | sample MGYA00242591_ERZ504756 | MGnify/ENA primary metagenome ERZ504756 (study PRJEB26092, sample SAMD00036369) | human gut metagenome | host: Homo sapiens | study: EMG produced TPA metagenomics assembly of...
AAAAAGAAATGAGGCGAACATATGCGTGCTTTCGGAGAAGTATTAGTAAGAAACAGAAGAAGGAAAGGCTACTCCCAGGCGGATCTGGTGGACTTACTTGCTCAGGAAGGAATTGAAGTTACTACGAAAGCAGTCTCCAAATGGGAGAATCTAACAAGAGAACCCTCCTTACACACAATCCTGACAGTTTGTCAGATTTTAGATATTGAAGATATATACGAAGAATTTTTAGGTGAAAATCCATTTGATCATGTCATGGAAAATTTGAATGAAGACGGCAAAGCTAAGATTATTGAATTTGCCAATCTTCTGCGGGCGTCCAGAAAGTATCTTCCGCATAGAGCCGATATCATTCCATTTGAAAATTATCAGCCGATTGCAGTAGAGCCAGCTTCTGCCGGTACTGGAAATTATATTGAAGACAGTGTAAAAGAAAGTTACAATGTCGGTCATCTCGCACCTGAAAAGACGGATTTTGGAATCCGTATATCTGGTGACAGTATGGAACCAATGTATCATACCGGAGATGTTGCATGGGTTCATAAACAAGACAGTATCTCCAACGGTGAAATCGGTATCTTCTATCTCAATGGCAATACCTATATCAAAGAGCTACATGACGGTCCGGATGGAGTTTATCTGGTTTCATTGAATGAAAAGTATCATCCAATCCAGATTTATGAATCTGATTCTTTTAAAATCTTTGGGAAAGTAATCGGAAAATGCAAAGGAGCAGAAATCCCTGGTTTTCATTAAAGATCAACTGCAGACTTCTAGCCTGCTCTTGCTGAAAATAATAAAGGAAGTGATAAAATGGCAATTAACAACACACTTAAAGATATCCGTGAAGAACGAAATCTCGTTCAGGCAGATCTTGCAAAAGCTGTCGGTTCTTGCAGTGATACCATCGGACGCATTGAGCGTGGTGAGCGAAATGCCTCTCTCGAAATTGCAATCCGTCTGGCACATTATCTGAAAATGCCAGTAGAAGAGATTTTTCAAATTGAAGACTGAACCGCAAATATCAGAAAACCGAGGACTGTTCCCCGGTTTTTCTTTTCGCTAAACTATTTAGAGTCCTTTTACAAACTCAACTGCATTTTTTATATCTTTTTCATCTGGATGTCCTTTTGCTATACCACCCACCAGTTTAAATGGGCCAAATGTGTCATAGCCCTTGCATCCGAATTTTCCGATTGCTGTAGAATGCTTCTTGCCCAAAATCTGCTCTATGGATTTATAATTCGCACTTCCACCATAAGTACAGATCAGAAATACCCCTTTGTCGTCCGGTAGATTCTTCTCTGCAAATCCCAATATCGACTGATGAAATTTTGAAAAATAGATTCCTGATGCAAACCCAATCGTATCATAACTGCTCAGATCTGCATCTGGCTGTTTTACAGCATCAATCAAATCAACCTGACACTCTTCTGCAATGCTCTTTACTAATTTCTCTGTGTTTCCATGATGCACAGATGAATATACGATTACCTTTCTCATCATTCTTCCTTTCCTCTATTCCCATCAATCATATCATAGCTCATATCCAAAAAATCTAATGTCTTTGCTTCACTTACTGAACCATCCAGTAAAATTGTGATCCAGTGCTGTTTGTTCATATGGTATCCTGGCAAAAATCCAAAGGTCTGAATAATCATACTTGTCATTTCCGGATCACATTTTACATCCATAATATCGACAAATTCATTTCCTTCTAATCCTAGTTTGCATTTTTCAACGCTCATGACCACAGCATACCATTTTCCATTCTTATGTCGCAACACAGCATTATCTGGTGATTGTGCCCATAAATACTCCGGCATCGTACCATACTGTTTCTTCACATATTCAAAAATTTCTTCTTTCTTCACAATCTATTCAACTCCTGATTCTCCTGATATCCTGCCCATAATCATACCATATTTTCACTTCCCGTGCTACCTGCCAAATTCTTTTGCATTTTCCCGGTTCTCCTGACTTTTAACTAATAGAGGGATAAAACAGCAAGGACAGGAAGTGAGGATACACTTCCGGGAAATCCCAATTTAGGGTACCCTGCCCTAAATTGAAAAACGTTGAAAGCAACGATACTACTGTCCTCTCAGAAAGGAGAACCCACCAATGGCTGAAAGAAAGAGAAACAAAGAAATCCATTTTTATGTCACCGAAGAAGAAAGGAAGCTTATACGCAGGAAGATGATAGAATCAAAAACCAAAAACATGGGAGCTTATCTGCGTAAGATGGCAATCGACGGTTACATCGTCAACACCGATACCACCCCACTGAAGAAACAGTATGAGGAAATGCACAAGATTGGTGTAAATATCAACCAGATTGACAAAAAAGGTAAATACCACCGGAGATCTATATCCAGAAGAAATGCAAGAATTGAAAGAGATGGTGAAAGAATTATGGCATATCTTAAGATCTTCCCCATTAAAGTAACAGACAAGAAAGCACTGGACTATATTACAAATCCAGATAAGACAGATGAAAAACTGTTAGTTTCCAGTTTTGGCTGTTCCCCTGAAACTGCAGATCTTGAATTTTCTATGACAAGAGAAATGGCAAAAAAGAATGGAATGGACAAAGGTGATAACCTGGCATTTCATCTGATCCAGTCCTTCAAACCTGGAGAAGTTGATGCCGAAAATGCCCATCGCTTAGGGCAGCAATTTGCAGACGAAGTATTGAAAGGAAAATATGAATATGTGATCAGTACCCATGTTGACAAAAATCATATCCATAACCATATCATCTTCAACGCTGCAAGCTTCGTTGATCATCATAAGTATGTTTCCAATAAGCGGAGCTACCATAAACTCTGTAGAATCAGTAATCGTATCTGCCATGAAAATGGACTTGCCACCAGTATGCCAACCGGAGAAAAAGGTAAAAGCTATAGAGAGAACATGGAGTATCATCGTGGCACCAGCTGGAAAGCCAAGCTACGTGTCGCAGTTGATAAATCAATCTGGTCTTCTATCAACTATGAGGAATTTCTACAAAAGATGCAGTTAGCAGGATATGAAGTTCGACAGGGAAAACATCTGTCCTTCCGTGCACCGGAACAGAAAAACTTCACTTATATGAAATCTCTCGGAAGTTATTATTCGGAAGAAAATGTCCGTATCCGTCTGGCTAAAAATCGTAGCAAGGTGAAAACTCCAAAGCATCTGTCCAGAGAATCTCGCCTGTATATCAATATCTCCACGTATGTTACAACCGGCAATCGAGAAGGCTTTGAACGATGGGCAACACTCAATAATCTGAAAGAGGCAGCCCGCACCTTCAACTATCTTTCCGAAAATAACCTACTGAATTATGACGATTTCAGGCAGCATGTATCTGACATTGAAGCTTCTGTGAAAGTTGCCGACCAAAGAATAGCACAAATCAACAGTGAGCTGAGCACGCAGAAAGTCATTCAGAAACACTGCGATTCTTACCGGCTTTGTCGTAAAGTAATTGAAGATTGTAAATCTGCTAAAAATCCAAAAGCATACCGCACCAAACATCAGGCAGAATACCAGCTCCACGATTCACTAAAAAAAGAGCTTCAGGATCTCGGTGTTACCAAAATCCCAAGCTCTAATAAAATCCAGAAGCGGATTGAAAATCTTGAATCTGAACAGGATGCTACTGTCCGGGAAAAACAGGAATTGCAGAAAAAGCAGAAAACCCTAGAGATCATTCAGCAAAATTTCACTGTACTGCTCGATGCTCCAGAGATCAGTTCAGACTTACTTCCGGCAAAAAAGGAACCTGTTTCTGTCACAAGAGAAAAATAAGATTGCACTGGCAACTCACTCATTTTCTTCCAAATCTTCCCAAGGTTTCAAATCCTTTTCCTCCCAGGTGACACCATACGGTGCACCTCCGGAGGTATAACCAGCAATACAGAAAAATCGGTCATCTTGCAAGATCTCTTCTTTGGTCAGATTATCTCTTGCTTCTTTTTTCCGTTTTGCTCGCCTCTGTTTCCTCTTTTGTTTCGCAACAGCTGCTTTTTCTTCCGGCGTTTTCCTATGTCCTTTTGCCATAAGTGTTTCTAGTGTAATTCCACTCTGAATGTCTTTTAGTATACGAGTTTCATACCCTGTTTCACGTTTCTCAACAATTCTATAGTATGATGAACATAAAAGATTCGGTGAATCAACATTGTACTAATACTTTTTTTCAACCGAAGTTTTCAATTTTTCAAAAGCTTCTTCACTGATTACATGTTCTATCCGACAGGCATCTCTTTCTGCAGTTTCCCGATCAACCCCGACAGCTACAAGCTGCTCCGTAAAGAACTGATGGCGTTCATAAATTTTCTCGGCAACCTCCCGCCCGGCATTAGTCAGATTGAGGTATCCATCTTCATCGACAGTCAGGAAATCGCCATTCTTTAACACACCTACTGCATGGCTGATGCTCGGTTTACTGAATCCCATGTGCCGGGCAAGATCAATGGATCGGACCATACCCTGCTTCTTTTGAAGAATCAGCACAGCCTCCAGATAATCCTCCCCGGACGCATGAATCTTCATCGGTTCCTCCTTTATGCAAGGCTCCAGCCGGAAGCCTTTTTACGGATATTTACAAAATCCTGATAAATCCCGGCTTTTGCCATAAGCTCGTCATGGGTTCCCTGTTCGCTGATCCGTCCATCAGAGATCACCAAAATCTGATCTGCCTGACGGATGGTATTCAGGCGATGTGCAATCACAAGTAATGTTTTACCCTTTACCAGCTCATTGATTGCCTCCTGGATATAGCTTTCATTATCGGTATCAACACTTGCAGTCGCTTCATCCAGAATGACAATCGGTGCGTCCTTCAAAATGCATCGGGCGATAGAGATTCTTTGCTTTTCGCCGCCGGACAGAGTAGCGCCGCCTTCACCGATGACTGTCTGGAATCCATCTGGCAGCGCCATGATAAAATCATAGCAGCGGGCTTTTTTTGCAGCCTCATAGACTTCTTCCTCGGTAGCGTCCGGTTTACCCATGCTGATATTGTTGTAAATGGTATCCTGGAACAAGTACACCCTCTGGAAAACCATGCTGATCTGTTCCATCAGTTCGGCGAGAGGTACATCCCGAATATCTGTACCACGGATTGTCACTTTGCCGGATTTCACATCCCACAGCCGCGCCAGAAGGTTCGCAATCGTGGATTTGCCACCGCCAGACGGTCCCACAAGTGCGGTCATGGTATTCTTCTGCATAGAGAAGCTGATGTTGTGCAGGACTTCCTTGTCCTGATAGGCGAAGCCCACATCGCTAAATTGTACTTCTGGCTGATCCGGCTGTGCCTGTGACAGAATATGTTGATTTCCGTTATCGGGAAGTTCGGGCTCGTCCAAAACAGCTTCAATGCGGTCTAATGCGGCATTCATCACGGTCAGTCGGGTTGCTTCTCCATAAAGAGCTTTCAGAGGTCCAAAGAGATCAAAGACAAACAGCAGCACGCCCAAAAGATAAGCCAGGGAGAGTACGCCTTCCTGATGTAAAAAAACGGATAAACCGAAGATAGCGGCAATACCCACGCCATAGAGAATGTTTAAGCCAGTGGTCCACGGTGTCATTTTCTGCTCAAACTTCGTATTGACATCCCTTGATTTTTTGAAGTTTTCCGTTAATTCGTCAGATTTTTCTCCGAGCAGATTGTAACTTTTGATAACCCCAATTCCTTCAGCAAAAGACAAGACCGCATCCGTCAAATTCTCGCTTTGGTTTTGACGCCCGACAGCCTCCTTGAAGGAAACCTTATTCATATATTTTGCAACCAGTGATGCCAGCATGGTAATGATTACCGCAATCAGCCCAAGTCTCCAATCCAGTACGAACATAAAAACAGCTAAAACCAAAGTAGACAGCATATAGCTCATCATGTTGCCAATGGTACTCATAGAAACTTCCTCAATGAATACCATATCCGTACTGAGAACAGAGCTGATTTTTCCAATATTCCCCGATGTAAAGTAACCCATCGGCATTTTTCTTAAATGATTTCCCAACTCCATCCGTTTATCAGCAAAGATCATAAATCCAGCGGCACTTTGCAGACGGTCGCTCAAATAGTGAACCACTGTCTGAACCACTACAACAGCTAATAATCCAAGTCCGACAAACAGACAGGTCTTTCCAGTCAGCGTATTATCAGCAAACCCGGCCAAGACAATAAACGCCATGAAGATCGGCATTTTGGAGAGAATGGACTCGACAAATGCACATAGAAATGCAGCCTGAATACGGCTTTTATACCTCCCGGAGAGGTTTAGGATTCTTGAAATCAATGCAAACATTTATCTTCCCTCCTTTGCAGTAGATACTTTCCACTCGGCGCTGTCCTGAGCCGCTTTCCACAACTTTTGGTATTCTGGGCAAGCTTGAATCAGCTCCTGATGTTTTCCGGTTGCCACCATCTTTCCGTGATCCATAACGCATATTTGATCTGCGTTCATTATAGCGGGAAGTTTGTGAGCGATAACTACCAAGGTTTTTCCCTCCACCAGCTCCGCAATAGCAGCCTCCATTTTTTCCTCATTTTCTGGATCAGCATAGGCCGTGGCCTCGTCAAGCACTACAATCGGGGCATCCTTCAATATTGCCCGCGCCAGGGAAATTCGCTGGCGCTGCCCCCCGGAAAGCATTTTCCCCGCATCGCCCGCCATGGAGTGAATACCTTGCGGCAGCTTTTCCAGAAACTCCATACACCGGGCTTTCTTCGCCGCCTGCATTACTTCCTCATCGGTAGCATCCAAACGTCCAAGACGGATATTTTCCAGCAGGGAGGTGTTAAACAGGTACTGATCCTGAGCCACATAGGAAATGCGGCTGTTCAATGCCTCCAGGCTCATATCACAAAGTTTATGCCCGCCAATGGAAATGCTCCCTTTCTGCGGGTCATAGTAGTGGATCAACAGTTTTGCAAGGGTGCTCTTGCCAGAACCGGATTCACCAACTAGGGCAGTTTTTTGTCCTGCTTGTGCCACAAAGGTAATATCGTGGAGGACTTCGTTTTCCGCTATTATCGGTTTCCCATCTGGGCCAGGCTGTGTCGTCTGATACGCAAAGGAAACATGATCGTAAGAAATGTTAAAATCCTGTCCGTGGAAATCATCCTCAGCAGCTTGCAGCGGTGCCGTATTTAACATCTGTTCAAGTGCCGTGATCTTATAATTCAGATTGGGAATCGTCTCCATAAAGCCCAGTGCTTTCAGGAGAGGAATCCCAATGCTGAGGGAAAGGCAGAGGACTAAAATCAAATCAGGTAAAGTGCTTATGCCACAGAGAACAAACCATGCCCCAAGAGGCAAAGTCAGAATAACAGTGCAGGGCAGTAGACTTCCGTATATCGCCATCCAGGGCCAGGCGGCCTTATACCATGCCAAGGTATAATCCCGATAGTCCGTTACATCCTTGCGGAAGTTCTCGTAAGATTCGCTCTCCCGGTTGAAAACCTTGACAACCTCCATACCATTGATGTACTCAATGATCGTGTTGTTCATTTTCTGTGCAGACTGATAGTAGGGACCCATGCGCTTCATTCCAACAGAGTACATAATGACCATGGAGAGCAGGCTGATCGGGATAGAGGCCAAAGACATAAGAGCCAGTTTCCAGTCCGCACAAAACATAGCAACATAAATCACCAGCGGGATCAGTAAATTTGCGATACCCTCTGGGACTGAATGAGCAAGGAGCAATTCCAAGCTGTCCACATCATCGACAAACAGCTTTTTGATTGTCCCTGTCCCTTTTTCCTCCACAATGCCAAGGGGAAGTTTCTCAAACTTCTTTTGCAGAGATACCCGCAGCCGGAACAATGTGTTATATGCTGCTTTATGAGAAATTGATAATCCCCATCCAATAAAAAAACGCCTGCAAAACAAGACAGATCAAAACCCCTATAACACGCAATAAAACAAATTCTGTTTCAACAGAATCGCCCATAACCAATGGCGAAATGACCTGATAGGCCAGCACAAAAGGCAGGATGCCCATAAGAACGCTGACCAGTACGACAACCGTGGCCACATACATATTTTTCTTATATGGCCCTGCGTACTCAAAGATTTTTTTGAACATAAGCCCTCCTTATATTGAGCCGTACTGTCTGTGCTTCAAAAACAAGAGGCCGCCAAAGTAAAGCGGCCTCTTATCATTATCTTTCTGTCCAGTCAAGGCGGCCCTGACATTCATAATTTCTAAAATTCACTGGCGGATTCGGAAAAAATCCAAAACCTTTTTACTGCCGGATTCGTCCAATGGATAGCTTTCTTTTACTTGCCCTTTTTCCATATGGACTACATACGAACATCCCGCCATCACCAACTCCGGATCATGCGTAATAACAAGAAGCGTTTTGCCCTGATCCGCGAGTGACTTCAAACTCCGCGCAACTTCCCGCATATGTTTGAGATCAAGCCCGCTTGTTGGTTCGTCAAACACAATGATCTCCCGGTTACTCACAATGGCAGACGCGATCGCTACCCGCTGTTTTTGCCCGCCGGAAAGAGAAAGCGGGTGCCTGTCTTTATATTCCAGCAGATCAAACTGTTTAAGGATTTTATCCACAACAGTTTCATCCTTGTTGTCCATGCTCAGAAGCACTTCATCCGCCACGCTTTCGGTAAATAGCTGATGGCTGGTATCCTGCATTACCATGTAGCAATGTTTGAGCCGGGCTTTCCAATCAAGGGTTTTCCCCTCAACCTGCAAAAAGCCACACTTCTTTTCCAGTCCGCAAATACAGCGGGCCAGAGTAGATTTTCCAGCGCCATTCAGACCGATAATGGCAATCGTTTCTCCAACAGGCAGTTCTGCACTCGGAATATGGAGGCTTTCCGGTTCCCGCTTTTTATACGCAAAGCAGAAATTTTGAAATTCCATCTGTTTAGCTGTATGCGCCTGATACTGATTCGCAGGCTTCAACTTCGAGAGAGAAAACGGCCGCAGCCCTATTTCTTTTCGAGTGCCATCCGATAAGCTGTCAAATTCAGCAGGCGTGTATTCCCGTTCAATCTCCCCATCTTTTACATACAGCACACGATCTGCAAGATCGTGAAGGTAGTAAAGGCGGTGTTCTGCGATCAGAATTGTTTTGCCCTGCTTTTTCCAGAGGCTTAGGACCTGCCGCAGGTCATCAATAGCAGCCATATCCAAATTAGAAGATGGTTCGTCCAGGACCATAATTCCCGGCAGCAATACACTTGATGAGGCACAGGCTATTTTTTGCTTTTCGCCTCCGGACAGAGCAAACACGCTTCGCCCCATCAAATCTTCAATATGATAATCGGAAACTGTCCGGTCAATCCTTTTCAGGATATCCTCCTGAGGATAGCCTAAATTTTCACAGGCAAAGGCTAATTCACTATCCGTATCCACGTTGAAAAACTGACTTTTGGGATTCTGGAATACAGATCCCACCATAGCAGCCAAGTCATAAAGCGGCGTATCTGATACGCTTTTTCCGTCCAGAAGGACATCGCCCTCTAATTTGCCCTCGTAATAATGAGGCACCAGCCCGTTTACCAAACGGGTAATCGTTGTTTTCCCACAGCCGGATTCTCCCGTAAGTAAAACAAATTCCCCTGTGTTTATGGTGAGATTGACATTTCTAATCCCTCCGCCGCTGGATTCTTCACCATAAGAAAAAGAAACATTTTGAAAATCTATCATGGCAAAATCCCTCCTGCGGAAATTATCGGGGAAGCAATCGCCCAAAACACTACAAAGCAACAAAACAAGATCAGCACCACATCGGCAAAATTGAATTTAAGCTGGCAAATGTTTGTGCGTTTGACAGGAGCGCCGAGGCCACGGGTAATTGCCGCAGCGGAAAGTTCCTCACCGATTTTCACGGAGCAGGTAATCATCGGGATCAGCTTATACTCCAATATTTTTGAAGATTTTTTCCCTCCAAGTTTAATCCCACGCATTTTCATAGCGTCACTGATTGCTTCTGACTCCTGAAAGACAGTTGGAAAGAAGCGGAACATGACCGTTAAGGGGATCGTCACTTCTTTAGGCATATGGATTCTTTCCATGCCGGAAATCAATTCACTGACCGTTGTTGTTTTCACTGCATAGGCAGCAATCGCAACACTGGGAAGGATTCGGCAGAAGAATCCTATTGTAAACAGAACAAGGAAATTCAATATCCCCGTAAGGTGCGGCAAAACATAAATTTGGACAGCATAAAAAACAGAAAACACAGCAATATAGCCCACAGCTTTTGCACATTGTTTCGAGGTAAGCAGCAATATAGCCGGAACCACACAAAGAACAAGGCGGATCAGTCCCATAGCTTCTCCGCCTGTTCCACCCATGACAAAAATGCTTATGATGAAGATGAGCAACAGTTTTGTACGCGGATCGAGCCGCAACCCTTGTTCTGTTTTTTTGCTGAGCAGAATTTCCCGCGCCATTATGCAATACCGGCACGCTGGAAGTGCTTTTTGCAAATGACTTTCCCAATCATACCTCCGACAAGGCCAAACACAAAGCAGGCAACCAGCAAAATAGGTGCAATCCACATAGGCATATATGTATTAAGGGTAGCTGCATATTCAGCGCCGTATCCTTCAGTCAGCATTACCATATAGCTTTCACGGTTCAGGAAAATGGGAGCAAAGTTGCCAAACACCCAGATGCTGAACACACCGCAGGAAAGAACTGTACTCTTTGCACTTTTGTAGTCTGCCTTTTTCAGGATCACGTCAGCCAACAGGCCGCCAACAAGACCAGTTACCATAGTAAGATAGCCGTTGCCGAAGAACACCATGATTAGGCCAATCAGGAAACCCATGATTGCAGTCATCCCGAATTTTTTAGCCTTTGTAACATACAGCATATAGGGGATGCCGCCAATCAAAGGACACAGCACCGCCATCAGCGGAATAAAAATGGGGATGAAGCCAAGCATCGCCACCAGCATAACAATGACGACATAGATGACGGTGTAGATGCCGATAGTAATTAAATCTTTTCCCTCAAGCCGGGAACTTTTTTTTCTGGGAACTCATACCAGTATCCTCCTATCTAAAAAATGGTGTAGTTAGCATTTTCTAACTACACCACATATAATAACAATTTACGCCTACATTTCCAACCCAAAAACGGTTTTATTCTACCCAAAATCGGTATTTTTTAATTTTAACCAATCGTATTTTCCGTTTTATAGTTTTTAGGAATTACCCCATACTTCTTTTTGAATGCCGCAGCAAAGTTACTCGGTTTTGAATAGCCTACAAATGCTGCCACCTGACTTACGTTCAAATTACTTTCTAATAGTAGACTTGCCGCCTTTTCCAATCGCTGATCTATAATATACGCATGAACCGATGTTCCAAACAGCGAGGAAAAACCCTTTGACAATTTTGAAGTACTAATATTGACTTTTCGCGCCAATTCCTCACAACTTGGTGCCAAAGCAAGCTGACTGTCAATGATTCTCTTCGCTTCTATGATGGATTCTCGGTCACTTCTGGAAATTGCTATATAAGTTGACGCAAGAATACTCAGTTCCAAAATCTCACTCAAATATACAGATAACAACTCAAAAACTTTGCTTTCCAAAAACAGGTATCCCAATCCGCCGCGATATTGCGTGAAGTCTTTCAGTTCCGCAAAAATGTGCTCCATATAGGGAGTAATACCTACTTTTGATATACCTTCCAATAGTTTTTTCTGATAAACCTCAATCTCACCAACATCAAAATAGTCATTCATAATTTTACGGAAATACGACAGTGGTACTTTTACATTTTTGAAAAGGAAATCGTTTTGTTTGGAATAGCACAGATATTCCATTTTCCCGTGTCCACGATAAATACAGGACTCACCTTTTTGTATGCTGATACTTTGTCGGCTATCTGCAATATTCCAGGAAACACCATCATTGAAGCAGAACAACATTTGAATGTATTCTTCGCTACTCACTCCCTGCACGTTCATATCTGAAAAATAATTCATTTTCCAGTCCGAAACAACTGCTCCCTGTTTCGTGACCACCTGTAAAATCTGCCCTGTCCCCATGTCTGCTGGAATATCTATGGTTATTGTCTGCGGTGAATTAGAGAGCAGATCACGATAAAGATTATTCATGTATTGGTTTGTCATGTACAAGCATTCCTCCCGAAGTTAGATAAGACTAATTAAATTTTACAACTTCCAAAGTAAAAAGTCAAATTTTGTAATCATGTAAAAAGCAGACACTACTTAATGTAAATTACAAACTTCACTTACTTCCATTTCTTTCTGCATCTCACAAGACGATAAAGTCACTTTTAAAACCCATTGTACTGACAATTTAATATTAATTCTCATTGTTCTCCCTGCACATCGCTAAATTATCTTATAAATATGGCATTTTAGGAACACCTGACAGTTCGAGAGTTAATTTTATCTGAAGTTCATATTTATCGTGCTTTTATTGCAAGTAATAATGTTTCTGATAATTTAGCTGTTCTAAAGTGCATTTTTGTCAATTGGTTTAAAATTTTTTCCACACTCTGATAATTCCACGACATTAGGCTATCTACAGTACTAACTATGTTTTTACCACAAAAAACTTTATAGGTCAATCTCCATGTCCATTGATCCATCCCCACTTGCTTTATATCGGTAATATACGTCTCATAGCGCAATCTTCCTTGAGTAGCCACCGATATTCTACTTCCTACTGGCGCAACAAGAAATTTCGGTTCTAAAAGTTCTATCAGGATTGGGACATTTATATTCAAATTTTTATCTAATTTATACAATAATTTTTCTTGTTCATCCCTTTTTAAATGTCCAAGTACTCCCATGCACATTACACCACTTATTTTATCTCGAAATGAATATTTACCTACATCTATCGGCAATAGAGAAATTCTCTCTTTAACTTCATTATGCTCCATTAATCTTGCCATAAACGCTGTTCTCATATAAGCCGATGGTTCTAAAGCAATTATTTCTTTATCACATATCATATTAGCCATCTCTATTGTTGTTTTTCCTAGTTCCTGTCACCTATATCCAAAA
>ENA-OQIX01000187-OQIX01000187.1-human-gut-metagenome-genome-assembly--contig:-NODE-187-length-12997-cov-1.838151_pt1 | contig 12997 bp, 16 predicted proteins | sample MGYA00242591_ERZ504756 | MGnify/ENA primary metagenome ERZ504756 (study PRJEB26092, sample SAMD00036369) | human gut metagenome | host: Homo sapiens | study: EMG produced TPA metagenomics assembly of...
ACCAGTTTTGCGCGTTTGTGGATCCGGCCGACGAGCATATCGTGACCGATGCGGTGTCGCATTCGCTCACGACGCGCTGGTGCGATCTGTTCTGCGACATTATCCCTGCCAACGGCGGCAAGGATCTGGGCGTTGCGGCGACGCTGGAGCGCCTGGGCGTCGACGTGAGCGAAGCGATTGCCTTTGGCGATGGCGAGAACGACCTGTCGATGTTTGGAGCCGTGGGCACCAGTGTTGCCATGGGCAACGCGCAGGATACTGTGAAGGCCGCAGCGACCTACGTAACGACCGCCGTAGACGACGACGGCATCTACAACGCCGCAAAGCACTTCGGGCTGGTGTAGCTGCGGATTCGGCACTTGGGGACGTTCCTTTTCTGCCGGCAGTTGGGGACACTCCTTGCGGGGCGTCCCCATTTTGTTTTCGTCCCGCATGTTTTGTGAAACACGGCTAACTTTTAGGCAAAGTAGTAAGACATGGGCAACTTTTGCGGTAAAGTAAATCAAGCAAAAGTATCCAAAGGCTAACTAGAAGCCATCGCGAAAGGCGGCCCATGGCCCTGCGTGAATCCGGAGAAGACTATCTCGAATCGATCTACGTTCTATCGGAACGTCAGGGCATCGTGCGCTCGATCGACGTTGCCGAATACTTGGGCGTAACCAAAGCAAGCGTCTCTAAAGCCATGGCGGCCTTGGAGAGCACCGGCTACGTGGAGATGGGCAAACGCGACGTGCATCTGACGGAACGCGGTCTTGAGGTTGCCCGTCAAATGTGGGAGCGCCACTGCTTTTTTGTAGGTCTGCTAGAGGACGCAGGCGTAACGCCCGAGGTCGCGTCGCAAGAGGGCTGCCACATGGAGCACTGCCTGAGCGAGGAGAGCTTCGAGAAGCTAAGATCGATGCTGAGACGGGAAGATGTAGCGGGTCCAACAACAGAAGCCTAACTGACCCACAGTAGCGCGGAGTTCACGCAAAGCGCGAACCAGCGACCGGGACCAGCGGCCCTTTCGGCCAAGTCCATTTCAGCAAAGGAACCCCGCCAGCAAGCGATGCCCAAGAACCGCCAGCTGTGTCAATGCAGGCCGGGGCCGGGCTTGGTTTTGAAAACACTCCGCAGCGCGAGGCCCGCCTTTCCGTTGCTCCGCAGGAGCAAGAAAGACGGGCCTCATGCGCGAGGACGTTTTCAAAACCAAGCCCGGCCCCGGCCGGAGGGACCACGAGCGCTACAGGTTCTTGACACCCATCGCGCGCATGGCGTTCAGGATGGCGATGATCGCCACGCCTACGTCGCCAAAGACGGCAAGCCACATATTGGCGATACCCAGCGCTGCCAGCACAAGGATCAGCAGCTTAATGCCCAGCGCAAAGATTATGTTCTGCCAAACAATCGACATGGTCTTGCGCGCCACGCGGATCGCGCGGGAAATGTTGGACGGCTTGTCGTCCATCAGCACCACGTCGGCGGCCTCGATCGCGGCGTCGGAGCCCATGGCGCCCATGGCAATGCCCACATCGGCGCGCGTAAGCACAGGAGCGTCGTTGATACCGTCGCCGACAAAGGCGAGCTTGCCCTTGCCACTTTCGGCCGCGAGTAGCGCCTCAACGCGCTCGACCTTGTCGCCCGGCAGGAGCTGCGCGTGGAACTCGTCGAGACCGAGTTTGCTTTGGCCACAGACGCTGCAACCTCCTCGTCGGTCGCCCGTGAGCATGACGGTGCGGTTGATACCGGCGGCATGCACGGTCGCGAATCGTTTGCTCCGCATCGGCCTTAACGGTGTCTGCAATCACGATGTGGCCGGTCGTACACGCCGTCAACGTAGCACGTGGAGGATCGTGCCGACAACCTCACAGTCCGGTGCTTCAACGCCGGCCGCGGCGAGCATCTTGGCGTTGCCGACGACGACATGCATGCCGTCGATGGTCGCCGTCACGCCGTGCCCCGCGTCATTAGCGGAATCCGTCACGCGCTTGGGGTCGGGCTCGCCCTGGTAGGCGGCGCGCACCGACTGCGCGATAGGGTGATCGGAAAACGACTCGGCAAGGGCGGCGACTTCGAGCAGCGACTGCTCAGTATAGCCTGCCTCGGGGTGTACCGCCACGACCGAAAACGTGCCGTTGGTGAGCGTGCCGGTCTTGTCAAAGACGACGGTGTCCACATCCGCGAGCGTCTCGAGGTAGCTAGAGCCCTTGATGAGGACGCCCAGCTTGGATGCGCCACCGATGCCGCCAAAAAAGCTGAGCGGCACGCTGATCACGAGCGCGCATGGGCAACTGACGACGAGGAAGGTCAGGCCGCGCAGGATCCAGTCGGACCAGGCGCCGGTGACCAAGCCACCGCCGAGCGCGAGTACCGCGGCCGCGCCGGTGACGGCGGGCGTGTAGACGCGGGCGAAGCGCGTGATGAAGTTCTCGGTGCGTGCCTTCTTCTCACTAGCGTTTTCTACGAGCTCCAGGACGCGCGCGACGGTGGACTCGCCAAAGGGCTTGGTGGTGCGCACGTGGATGAGACCCGTCATGTTGATGCAGCCGCTGATGATATCGTCTCCGGTTTTGGCCGGGCGGGGACCGACTCTCCGGTAAGGGCGGCGGTATCGAGCTGTGTCTCGCCTTCGACGATGACGCCGTCGATAGGCACGCGCTCACCGGGCTTGACCACGATCACGGTGCCGACGGCGATGTCATCGGGGAAGACCTGCTCGAGTGTGCCGTCGGGCTGCTCGACGTTAGCGTAGTCGGGCGCGATGTCCATCATGGCACTGATCGACTTGCGGCTCTTGCCCACGGCGTACGCCTGAAACAGCTCGCCGACCTGGTAGAACAGCATGACGGCGGCGCCTTCGGCCATGTGCGGGTCGGTATCGGGGAAGAGCACCATGGCAAACGCGCCGATGGTCGCGACGGCCATGAGGAAGCTCTCGTCGAAGGCCTTGCCGCGGCGGATGTTATTGAATGCCTTTTGCAGTACGTCGTAGCCGGCAATCAAAAACGGCACGAGGAACAGCGCGAAGCTGGCGTAGATGTTGCCGGGCTCCCCAAATGCGATAGTGAGGGCGCCGAGCTCGTCGAGGGCATAAACAACGGCAAAAATGCCCAGTGCTACCAGGATGCGGTTGCGCTTGTGCTCAAGGGACTCTTTCTTCTTGCGCTTCTTCTTTTTCTTTTTGGGGTCGGCGGCTGCCATGATTCAAACCTCCCATTTGAGTGTATGAACACTTGCTCATATAATTTCGCGAGCAAAGGCCGCGGCAAGCGCGGCCTTACAGGTCAACGTGTGCGCGGGTTAGAGAATGATCTCGCAGTCCGGCTCGGCGTCGGCGGTGAACTCAACGACGCGGTCCAGGACCTCGTCGAACTTGGCGTCGTCGGCCTCGAGCGTCAGCTTCTGGGTCATAAAGTTGACCGAAACGGACTTGACGCCATCGAGCTTAGCCAGCTCGTCCTGAAGTTCACGCGCGCAGTTGGCGCAATCGATCTCGTCGAGCTTAAACTGCTTTTTCATGGTGGGTTCCTTTCCCTGTGTTGGCGGTCTGGGTGCCGGCCGCGCTGATACCGTGGTTGATTGCTATTCGCAGATATGGCTCATGCCCTGGTTGAGCATGGTATAGACATGATCGTCAGCGAGCGAGTAGAGAATGTTGCGGCCGTCGCGGCGGAACTTGACCAGGTGCGACTGCTTAAGCGTGCGCAGCTGGTGCGACACCGCAGACTGCGAGGTCGCGGTCGCTTCGGCGATGTCAGCCACGCAGAGCTCGCGGCCCATGAGGGCATAGAGAATCTTGATGCGCGTGGTGTCGCTGAAGACCTTGAACAGGTCGGCAAGGTCGTAGAGAAGTTCCTCGTCGGGAAGGTCCTCGGGCGAGCAGGTGGTGGGGACGATCGGCTCGGTGGCCTCGATGCCAGTCTTTGTTTCATCAGCGTGGCTACTCATTGCAATATCCTTTCATATGAACATGCGCTCATATAATTTACTTTCGATTATATGAGTGCATGTTCATATGTCAATGACGTTCAGGTAATTCGTTGTACAAAATGATGGGAATAGGTGACGAGATCCCGGACTGAGCGTTTTTTGATAGTCGATGCCAAGGTGGGTACCCTCGTGCCGTGCAAAAAATGGAGTATTCTGCAACTATAGGGGTCCGCTAATTTATTGCAGGTCATATAATGCAGTTCAAGAGTATCTTAGGGTGTTAATCCGATGAGTTCTTCCTCAAATGTTGCCTAACGCTCTCACGCAAGAGTGATTTCGCTTCACATTTGGATCCACTCGAGGGTGATAGACACCCGACCTTGCTGAATACTCGCAATTTTGCACATCGTTAGGGTACCCACCTTGTTAGCCGGTCTAGCTTCCGGCCCCGAAGATTCTGCCCTCGGGCGCGAGGCTGCTTATTTGGGCAAATGATGGGCTGTCGGATTCGACAGTCTGCATGTCATCGATTGCCGGAACTTCATTTATTGTCGGGTCATCCAGCGTGATGCCTTCGAGTGTTGCTTTTTCGAGGTCGATTCGTTGACGCTCTTCGGAATCCTGGCGAAGCTGCTTCTGAATTCTCTTTTTCTCTTCTATAAACCTTCTGAGCACAAACTGTCTCAGGTCCTCTTGCATGATTTGAAAGTCTTTTGGCAGACGCGAGGGGCGTATGCCCTCTTTCCGTTGGATCGCCTCCATGACCCTAACGAAAGCGCTGGCATGCATAAAGGAATAACGACTGACGGTGATGATTCCGTATCCCATGGACGCAAGCGCATTCTTGCGCTCCTCATCGATGGCGCGGTCTTCTTCCGCGTCATGATAAAACCCGTTGTATTCAATGTCTGTGCGAGATTTCTTTAGATACGCATCCATAAAGAACTTTTTGCGTCTCGTGAGATTCTTTGCGGCAGCGGTGACCTGCACCTCGCAATCGGTCTCAATTCCCTTAATACCAAGCCCTCCTTCGCTTTTAGGCAGCGTTAGCATCATGACAAAGGCCGTTTCCATAGGAGACCGGCATCCGTCGCGCACACATTGAATCGCCTTTCGGGCAAGGGCCAGACCGTCGCATCTGGTAATGGAATTAAAGAACTGTTTTAACCTTTCGGTCGAGGTGAGCGCGAAACGCTCGTTATACGAGGTGGAAGAGCCGGTTCCAAGGGAGTAAGCGCCGCACAATTCAAAGTAGTACTCCACCAGTTCGCGAAAAGGGAGATAGGTGGCGGCCTGAAGTGCGCAAAGCTCAACGCCAACAATGAAGATGCCATCTTTGAGCTCTATAAAGCGTGAGCTCGAGAATCGTTTTGACGAAACGTGGCATTGACAGTTCATTGCATAGCGCGCATTCCTGCGATCAAACACCATTACTTCGAGGCAATCATTTGCGTCAAGGGAAACATCGTGTTTGGTGAGCCATTCTGCGGCTGCGTCAAGGAGCGTTCCGGTGGGACATGATCCGTAAATCGCGGCAGGGTTACAGGGCTCGGTGTCTTTCGTAGACGCCGAATGCGCGGCCTGGTAGACCGCTTTTGCAGTGGTATGTGACAATACGATACTCATGGTATATATCGTGTCAGCTAATGCCGTGCTGATGGCGCTGAGTGGGAAAGTCGTTTTAGGGGCCTAAACCAAATGCTGTCCAAAAGCTTGACGCAATTTATGGGTTGGCATGCCTAAAATCAATGTTAATCGCAGCTTAAGCTATAGCATATAAAACTCAATTGCTGCACATTTGATATCGATGCATCACCATTCCGACAACGAATTACGTGTCGGGAATTGGCCGAAATCGTTCAAAATGAGGGTTCAGAATTTGTGATGGCAGATTTATTTGTGGAACGTAGGGCGGCCTCGCTGCGGGGGGTTCCCGCTGCGAGGCCGCTCGTGATCTACGCCGTGTTTGTCGTAGACGTTTCTACTTGGCAAATAGGTTCTTGAGGTTGAACTCGGCTTGGACGGTGCGGAGCATGAGGTCGGTGTCGTCCAGACCCAGATGCTGCTCGTTGGCGTCGGGCGCGAGGGTGCCGCGACGGCGTGCCCAGTTCTCGAGCGCGGCGGGGGCGGACTCGCGGGGGAGCGAGCGCACGTCGGCGTCCAGGCTGCGGCAGATCTGGCGCGAGTCGATGACGATGATCTTGCCGGCGCGGCGTGCCTCGGCGTAGCCGTCCAGGTGGATCTTGAACCAGCTGTCCTCAAAGGCGGCGTTGTGTGCCATGTACGGGTACTTCTTCATAAGCTTGAGCAGCTGCTTTTGCAGCTCCTTGTTCTCGCGGAAGGGCGTTTTGCCGTCGATGTCGTCCCAGGTGATGTGGTGGATATTCGACAACGGCACGTCCTCGCCGCGGTAGATATCGGGCAGGCCGCAGTAGTGTGCCTCGGCGTCATGCGGGACGGCGTCGCTGGTGAGCTCCATGATCTCCCAGCCCACGTTGATGATATAGCCGCGCTCGGGTGCACGGCCGGTGGTCTCGATGTCGATGCCCAGCACCGTGCCCTGGATGGGCTTGCGGGCGTAGGCGACACCGAGCGCGTCGCGGTCGCCGCGGATCTCGCGCATGACGGACGCGGCGGTGCGCTTTTGCATCTTGCCGATGGCGGCACAGATGTCGGCGTCGGACAGGCCGCGCGAAAGCGTCGCGGGCGTCACGTTGCGTAGGCGCGCCTCGCCAATCTGGTCGCACAGGTCGCGGTTGCGGTCGGCCAGGTCGCGCACGGTGGCAAAGTCGAAGCCGGGGTCGTCCTCCGCGGTAAAGTACTCGGTCTCGAGCACCTTGAGGGCCTCTTCGCCTTTCTGACGCTCGGATTCCATGGCACCGTGATCGCCATAGATAAACATGGGGATAAACGGTTGTCGCTCGTATTCGAGTGCTTGCGAAACGTTCATATTACTGCTCCTTGGACGGGCCGCGTCGTGCGGCTCGGGTTTGTCGAGTTATGGCGAGATGATAGTTTACCATGGGCAACTATTGGCATCGCGCCTCGGACAATTACAATACCCTAGTTGACCGCTAGGACTTTTACAATGCTGCCGAAAGACACGAAAGGTTCCATCCGTCATGGATTTACTGATTGATATTCTGCTCGACGCCGGCAAGGACACGCTGTCGCTGGTGCCGTTTTTGTTGGTGACGTATCTTGCTCTCGAGACACTTGAGCACGTTGCGGGCGACCGCGTCAACGGCGCTATCAAGCGCGCCGGCGCTGCGGGTCCCGTGGTTGGCTCGCTGCTGGGCATGGTGCCGCAGTGCGGATTTTCGGCCATGGCAGCAACGCTGTACGCCGGCCGTGTCGTGACCTTGGGCACGTTGGTGGCGGTGTTCCTTTCGACCTCCGATGAGATGCTGCCGCTGTTGCTTGCCGAGCAGGTTCCCGTGCAGACTATGGCGATGCTTTTGGCTTCGAAAGCGCTGATCGCACTGGTCACGGGTTTTATCGTGGACGCTGCCATTCGCGGCCTGCGCCGTAACGCCCGCGCGCACGCGGCGATTCGCCGTACCGTGCTGGGAACCGCAGCCAACCCGGCCCACGTGAACTGCGCGCACGACGACCACAGCGGCGGTGACATCATCGACGAGGTGGCCGAGGCAGGCGTGAGCGCCGACCACATCCACGAGCTGTGCGAGCGCGACCATTGCGGTTGTGATGAAGACGAGGACGAGCACGAACACGGACATGGCCACGATCACGGTCATGAGGGCGAACATGAACACCATGATGGTCACGGTCACTCTCACTCCCACGAAGGGACGCCTGTCCTGTCGATCATCCGCAGTGCGATCTCGCACACCGTGCAGGTCTCGGTATTCATTTTTCTGGTGACGCTGATTCTGGTCGCCGTGCTCGAGACGTTCGGCGAGTCCGCGATCGAGCAGTTCCTGCGCGGCAACGAGACACTCGCTGTCCTGGGTTCGGCGCTTGTCGGGCTGATTCCCAATTGCTCGGCGAGCGTGGTCATTACACAGCTGTATCTGGAAGGCGCGCTGCAACTGGCGCCGATGCTCGCCGGCACGCTCATTTCCGCCGGCGTGGGTTATCTGGTGCTGTTCCGCACCAACCGCAGCGCCCGCGAAAATGCCGTGTTCCTGATCATGATGTACGTCATCGGCGCTGGCTGGGGCCTCATCCTCTCCGCCGTTGGCCTCTAAGTAGGCCTAAAAAATGGGCTTCAAATAGCCATGCTCAGCGCCTGCGCAATGCGGCGACGCATGGCATTTTGAAGCCCGTTTTTTGTTGAGCCATGGATTCCGAGCGCTCACACCGCTCAAAACAAAAGGTAGATTTTAGGCATGTCTCAAAAATCTACCTTGGTTAGTGCAGCAACTCGGTGAGGTTGCGTTTAAAGCGGGCGCGGTCTTCGCTGGTAAATGCTGCCGGACCGCGAGTGCGTCCGCCGGCGCGGCGTACCTTCTTTTCCTCGTGGCGAATAACAGCTGCATGTCGATAGTCGCCTTGTCGTACACGCGCCCCGCGCACACCGATGGCGGCGGCATCGCGCCCGAGCACCATGCTCGCCAAGCCAATGTCCTGCGTCACGACCACGTCGCCCGCCTGCAGGCGTTCGACAATGGCAAAGTCGGCGCTGTCGGCGCCCACGCTCACGTCGAGCGTCGTGACCCAAAAGCCGCGTCGCGCGTGCTCGGCATCGCGCGGGTCGTCGCGGCGAATGTGCCGTTCCAGGTTTTGCGTGCTGTTGCCGGCGATAACAACGGCGACGCCCGCCCGCCGCGCGCAGTCAATCGACTCGCGCGTGACCGGGCAGGCGTCGGCATCAATAAAGAGCGTCTTTGGCATCTAGCGCACCAGTTTGCCAAACTGAATGGCGCGAACAATGAGCGTCACGCCAAACACCAGCAGCGCGGCACCGCTAAAGATGACGAGCATCTTGGCCGACCACAGCGGATAGATAAACACGAACATGCCGGCGATGATGGAAAGTGCGCCGCTCAGGATAGCGAGGGCGCGGTTGGACGAAAGCTCGGACTCCAGAATGGACATGACACCTTCGACAATCCAGCCAAAGCCGGCCACGATAACCACCATCGTGGTGAGCGTCGCGGTCGAGAAGGCCTGGTTGCGCAGGATTATGACGCCGCCCAACGATAATGAGTAGGTTGGAGATGATGCTCGTCACGCGCCAGCCGGTGGGCAGCAGCGGCTCAAAAATGGCAGTGAATAGTCTGATGGCAGTCAGTGATTACAAAGTAAAACCCAGGACAGTCGTCAAAAAGACGAGGGACTTGGCAGGTGCAAAAAGCAGCGCGATACCAGCAATGAGTGCTAAGACGCCCGTGATGGCGTAGATCCAGCGTACGGCCTTGACGGCTTTGCCCGCCATGCTTTCTCGTCAAATCCAAACTGGCTCGATTTTTGATCATCGTTCTTAAAGATGCCCATAAGTCTCCTTTCCGTGCGGCGTAAGCCTTGATCGTTACAACCAGTATCCCCTAAGGGCGCTGACGTATGGGGTCGGGGAGGGCGAAACGTAACCCAAAGGCCCCGAATTTGTTTCCGTTGTTCCCCACGTCGCGATTTTCTATTCAACAGGTGTAGAACATTGCAGCCCTGTTCGTTATTGCCTACGTTTTAGGTTAGATTTTCCTAAGGACAATTGGCTTGTATTGGGGTCCCTATGAACGAAGCAGTTCCCGAGGCACCGTCGAGTGTCGAATCGATGGCAAAGCAAGGTTGCGAAAAGCTTGGCCTGGACACGTTTGACGCGCTGGTCCGCCGCGCCCGTACGTGCCGCCGTTTTGACGAGTCCATGCGCGTGCCGCGCGAGTTTTTGCTTCGAGCTGGCGGAACTGGCGCACCTGGCTCCCTGCGGCGCCAATGCTCAGCGTCTGTCGTTTCATGTGGTGAGCGGTGCCGAGGATTGCGCGCGTGTATTTGATGAGCTTGCATGGGCCGGCGCGCTTAAGGATTGGTCGGGTCCTGCCGAGGGCGAGCGTCCGACCGGCTACATCGCGATTCTTGCCGAGCGCGCTGTTCCGGGTAAGCCCGCCGCGCCCATCACCGAGGTCGACACGGGCATTGCCGCGCAGACGATGATGACTCGCCGCTCGCAGCGCCACGCCCGAGGTGGCAGCCTGCATGTTCAAGGCCTTTACGCCCCGCGCGATCGATGCTATGGGGCTCGATAACGACAAGTATGAGCTCAAGCTGATCATGGCTTTTGGCGTGCCGGCCGAGACGCAGATGATCGATGCGATCGATTCCAACCCCGACGGCTCAATTAATTACTGGCGTGACGATGCGCAGGTGCACCACGTACCCAAGCGCCCGCTCGCCGACGTGCTGGTGTAGGCTGAGCGTCACCGCGGCGTGATCAGCGGTAAACCACCACAAAGGTGCCTGTCCCCTTTGTGGTGGGTACGAGGGGGAGAGCGTGTGGGCAGATCTGTATTTGGTGCGGCATGGGCAGACTGAGCTCTAATGTGCAGAGCATTTTTGCAGGGCTGGCACGATTCGCCGCTTACGGCGCGCGGGCGCGAGCAGGCGCTGACGGCGCGTACGGCGTTTGCGGCGCGTGGCGTGGCCTTTGATCATGTGTATTCCTCGCCGTTGGGCCGGGCGCGGCATACGGCCGAGCTTATCGTTGGCGAGGGCCGTTCCATTGAGCTGGTCGATGACCTGCGCGAGTGGCATTTGGGCTCGCTGGAGGGCACATCAAATCGCGAGATGCCGCCGCAGCCCTGGGGCGATTATCCGGTGGCCTTTGGCGGCGAGTCGGAAGTGCAGCTTCAGTCGCGCATGGTCGCGGCGCTGTCCCGTATTATGGCCCGGCCGCAGCACGACTGCGTGCTGGCGGTTTCCCACGGCTCAGCCTGCCAGGAGTTTCTTGAGTATGTGACTGGCGGGGGAGAGCTACCCGACAACGGTGCCGTGCTTCATTTTGGCTATTGCGACGGGGCGTTTTCGCTCTTGGGTTGGTAACGAACGAAAGGACCCCTATGAATAAAGATCTGTATCTGGTCCGTCATGGACAGACGATATTCAACCTTAAGCGTATCATTCAGGGGTGGAGTGACTCGCCGCTTACGCAGTTGGGTTGCGACCAGGCGGCGCGCGCCGGCATGTTTTTACGTGCGCGCGGCATTGAGCCCGATCATGCCTACACCTCTACGCTTCATCGCACCGAGCAGACTATCGCCAACTTGTGGCCGGGCTTGGCGTACGAGCGCCTGGACGGCCTGCGTGAGTGGTTCTTTGGCGACTTTGAGGCCGAGCGCGTGATGCTTATGCCCGAGCGCCCGTCGGCGCGACTTCTATCGGCAGTTTGGCGGCGAGGGCCAGATCCAGGTGCGCACGCGCATGGTGGCGACGCTGACCGATCTTATGCGGCGTCCGGACCATACGTGCGTGCTCGCGGTAAGTCATGGCTCAGCTATCAAGGAGTTTTTGGACCACGTGCGGGGCGCGGCGGCCGACGAGCGCGAACGCGTGCCGGGCAACTGCTCAGTGCTGCATTTTGCGTTTGACGATGCGGCCGATACGTTTGAACTGGTCGAAGTCTTTACGCAGGAAGACTACGCGCGCGAGCTGGGGCTAGAGCCGCTCGTGGCGGCGGCAGGTCCGCAGCGTGGATAACGCTGACGTTGCGGCCCGGTTTACCGGCGTAATTGTTTGATGCGAAAAGGGCGGAGGTGCATGCGTTTGCTGCATCTCCGCCCCTTGTTTGTTTGGATGCTGGGTTTTCCAGCTTAGCGTTTGAGTTCGCTAGAACCGTGAGACCTGGTGAGTGAGCAGACCCGTCGGAACCTGCGGCGCGCTGCCGCTGACCTGCGCGGCGGGGAACAGCACGGCTACAGCAAAGTTGAACGGCTCTTTGCCAGAGTAGGCGCCGGCAGCGCGGGCCTCGTCGGCCAGAATCTGCGATGCCCCAGCCAGTGCGGCGACATAGGCGGAGTCACCGGCGAACACCGGGTCGGGCGCCTGATCGAGCATGGCACGGATGGCGGCAACGGCGTCCTCGCGCTTGACCTCCCACACGCGATGTGTGACGCCCGCGGGATCGGTGACGGCGTAGAGCGATGCGCCCTCTTTGGCAGCGCTCAAAATGATATCCATGACGGGCGACGCCTCGTAGGCGAGCGACACGGGGCGCGGCTGCACCTTAAGCTCGGCGATCGCGCGCGCGGCGGCGAGTGCGTCGACGCTCTCGGCGGCAGCCTCGTCGCTACCCGTCAGTACGTTAACCGGGCAAATCGCCACGACACCCGTCGCGCGACCCGGCTCGCCCGAGCATTCGTACACGTAATACGCCGCGCCTGGATCCTTGAGCATAGGCGTCAGCAATGGCGCCGCGCAGGGCGTCGTTGCCGCTCAGGATACCGCCCATCGCAGGCAGCGCCTCGAGCACACGGTCCTGAGCCGGGCGGATGCAGGGAAACGGAGTGCTTTCATGGGCGGTCCTAACGCGCGAGTCGGTTTGTTCGCGGCTTATTATGCCCCAACTTGGACGCTTGCGTCCCAGAGCGTGTTGTCAACAAGCGCGATGAGCACGTTCTGGCAGCGAACGATATCGGCATGGGCCCCGGCTCGTTGGGCTTATGCGCGAGCACCAACGAGCCGGGGCCGTAGCTCATGCAATTGCGGTTACCCGTCTTGCCGGCAATGACGGCGGTATCGGTGCAGCCGGTAAAGAAGCTGGCGGGTACGTCCGCGTCTGTCACGTCATCGGCGGCGCGCTTGAGCGCAGCTAGGAGGGGAGAGCCTGGGTCGCGCTCGATGGCGTCCCAGGGTGACGGTATCCATGTGGCAGATGTAGACGAGCCTCGCCTCGTCGCTCACGCCCGGCACGGTAATCATAAGGTTGCGGCGCCCGGGGAGTACTTCGAGCTCCTCAATCTGCACGGCACCGAGTACTGGATGGCTCAGCTGCGCCATCCGCTCCTCAGCCAACGCCTTGATATAGCGCTCGATCTCGCCCTCATACGCACCCGGGGTCCGAGCTGTCAATCTTCACAAGCTCCTGCACAAGGCGCCAGGCAAAGTCCTCATCAACCATATGTAACCTCACATC
>ENA-OQIX01000189-OQIX01000189.1-human-gut-metagenome-genome-assembly--contig:-NODE-189-length-12951-cov-2.782361_pt1 | contig 12951 bp, 8 predicted proteins | sample MGYA00242591_ERZ504756 | MGnify/ENA primary metagenome ERZ504756 (study PRJEB26092, sample SAMD00036369) | human gut metagenome | host: Homo sapiens | study: EMG produced TPA metagenomics assembly of...
TCCGCGCCGGTTGAGACGGCAATCGTCGTCGATCGCCGGACGGCGCGGATGAACGGATTGACGGCGCGGATGGCGTGTCCCACTTGCAGCTTAAGCGCTTAATCACTACAGTAGGGCACAGCGGCGAGGGAATATGACGAAGTTTCCCGAGCGCATAACCGAACAAGGTGCGAACGCAAGGGGCGCATGCACATGCGGCGCGTCGCTCATCGGCGCGCCGGAACGTGCGTTGCGTGAAAAACCAAGTGCGCGATCGCAGGAAATCAGGAAAGGATTTGACATGGCTGTCGAAGACAAAAAATATCAGCTGGGAACGGCGGAAAACAAGGCGTTCCTCGACGCGGCCCGCGACAATCTGCTGAACTTCGGCACGAAGTTCCCGGCTCCCGACGGCAGCTCCTACTGGCTGGGCGACGACGGCACCCCATGGAAGGACCGCAATCGCGCCACTTGGATCACCTGCCGCATGACCCACGTGTACTGCCTGGGCGCATTCGTCGGTTTCCCGGGTGCCGAGGAGCTGGTCGACGCCGGTCTGAAGGGTCTCAAGGGCGCGCTGCATGACGACGTCAACGATGGCTGGTACTACCGGAAATCCACCCCCGAAGGCGGCTACACGCCCACCAAGCAGTGCTATGCGCACGCTTTCGTGCTGCTGGCCTCATCGTCCGCGACCCTGCTCGGTCGCCCCGGTGCCGCCGAACTGCTCGACCATGCCGAAAAGGTCTTCCTCGACAAGTTCTGGGACGACGAGACCGGCCTGTCCGTCGACACGTGGAACACCGAATTCACCGAACTCGACCCGTACCGCGGCCTCAACGCCAACATGCATTCCGTCGAGGCGTTCCTCGCCGTGGCCGACGTGACCGGCGACGAGACCTGGCGCAAGCGCGCGGGCCGCATCATCGAGCACGTGCTCGGCTGGGCGAAGGCCAACAACTGGCGCATCCCCGAACACTTTCATTCCGACTGGTCGCTCGACCTCGAATGCAACCGCGAGAAGCCGGACGACCAGTTCAAGCCGTACGGCGCGACTCCGGGCCACGGCATCGAATGGGCCCGCCTGATCACCCAGTGGGCCACCAGCACCTATCCGTCCGATCCGGCGGCCGCGTCCCCGTACATCGACGCCGCGGAGCATCTGTTCAACCGTGCGGTCGAGGATGCGTGGAACGCGGACGGTGCGCCCGGCCTCGTATACACCACCGACTGGGACGGCAAGCCCGTCGTGCACGACCGTATGCATTGGACGCTGGCCGAGGGCATCAACACGTCCTCCACGCTCGCCCGCGTGACCGGCAAGGAATCGTACGCCAAGTGGTATGCGACGTTCCTCGAGTACGCGGACAGCACGGTGATGGATCACGTCAACGGATCCTGGTTCCACCAGCTCGACCGCACCAACCAGCCGATCGGCACCGTGTGGCCGGGCAAGTCCGACCTGTACCACGCGACGCAGTCCATGATGATTCCGCTGCGCGACCCGAGTCTGTCCATCGCACCGGCGGCCAAGAAGCAGGGCTGAGCCTCCATCAGCCGGCGTAAAAAACGGCCTTCCCGTCCGTATGTTGTCACCGCGGATCGATTGATCCGGTGATTTCCATACGGACGGGAAGGCCGTTTTATGTTGCTTATGGACGCTTCCCGCGTGGGGCTTGTCGTTCCTTTTGCCGTTCCTTTAAGGAATCGTGTAAGGAAGTGCGTAAGGAAGCGCGGTCATTCGGCGTCCGCGGCGGACGCGTCCGCCTGCTTGCGGCCGACCTGCGTGAGCTGGTACGCGGCGAACAGCACCGCCAGCCAGATGACGCCGGCGATCACGGCGATGCGGTAGCTTGCGGAGAAGCACATGAGCACCACGACCAGCAGCATGAACGCGATCACCACGTACGGCGTCACATTGGCGAACGGCAGCTTGAACGCAAGTTTGTCAAGTGCTTCCTGGCCCTTCAATCCCTTCAAATCATTCGGACCGTCGCCGGCGGCGACAACGCGACGGAACTTAATTTCCGTAAGCATAATCATGATCCAATTAATCGCAGCGGCAATCGTGGCAATCGACATCAAATAATTGAACGCGAAATCAGGCCACACGAACACCACCACCACGGCGATCGCAATGATGATGGCCGACGTGATCACACCCCCGACCGGAACGCCGCGCTTGTTCAGGCGGCCCAGATACGCGGGCGCATTGCCCTGCTTCGCCAACGAATACAGCATGCGCGAGTTCGCGTACAGGCCGGAGTTGTACACGCTCATCACGGCGGTCAAGCACACGAAATTCAGAATGCCGGCGGCCGCATGCACGCCCACCGAGTCGAAAATCTGCACGAACGGGCTGGAATTGCCGTCGATCGTGCTCCACGGCACCACGGCCATGATCACGCCGAGCGCGCAGATGTAGAACACGAGAATACGCCAGATAATGCCGTTCGTGGCCTTCGGGATGGTGGTGCGCGGATTTTCGGTTTCGCCCGCGGTGATGCCGATGAGCTCGGTGCCGCCGAAGCTGAACATCACCACGACCAGCGCCATCAGCAGGCCGGTCCACGTGCCGTCCGCATTGCGAGACATCAGGCCATGCGGCAGGAATCCGCCGTCAACGGTAAACCAGTTGGCGAACGACGCGCGAATGCCCGAAGCGGTCGGCACATTCGCGATGATCACATACAAACCGCCGAAAATCATGGCAAGCACGGCCACGATCTTGATGATGGCGAACCAGAATTCAAATTCGCCGAACTTGTTCACGCCCATAAGATTCAGCGCCGCGATGGCCACCAGGAACACCGCCGCCGACACCCACTTCGGAATGTTCGGGAACCAGTAATTCACGAACGAGCCAACCACGGCCAACTCCACCATGGCCACGAGCACGTAGTTGAACCAGTAATTCCAGCCGGAAATAAAGCCGGCTCGCTTCGACCAGTACTGCGTGGCGTAATAGCTGAACGCGCCCGCCTTCGGATCCTCGACCGCCATTTCGGACAGGGCGCGCACGATCAGGAAAATCGCCAGACCGCCGATCAGATAGGCGAGCAGAATGGCCGGGCCCGCCAGCTGAATCGACTCGCTGGAACCATAGAACAGGCCGGTGCCGATCGCGCCGCCCAATGCGATCAATTGAATATGACGATTCTTCAAAGACTTGCGCAGCGTCGGCGGAACCGGCACATCGTCGGTTTCGCGTGGTTTCTTCGCAACGGTTGCGTCGCTCATGAATGCTTCCTCTTCTTGGGTGCCTCGGCAATATTCGGCAAATTCGGCAAAAGTTTGCGATCTTGGCGATGTTGCGTTCGGCAGTAGTGGTAGGTGACGCGCCTATGGTTTTTGGTATGGCGCGTCTTCCCCGATTGTAGCTGTAGCGCGTGGATTCGGTTTCATAGTGTTCAATAGTTCGATAGTTCAATAAAATGAAGGTTTTGGGAGCAATGGTTGGTGCTGCTTGAGCGCTACGAGCTGGAGGTCGTCATGGCATTCATCAAAGACATGGTGCGTATGTGGTTGCATGCGTGGAAGCGATTCATCTCCATCGCACTGATCTCGTTGCTGGGCGTTGCCGTGCTTACGGGCATTTACGCGGGTTGCCGAGACGCTTTTCTTGCGACGGATCGTTTTTTCGACACCCAAGGATTGCACGATATTCAGGTGTTGTCGACGGTCGGATTGACCGATGACGATATTGCCGCGCTCCGTAAGGTTTCCGGTGTCGCGAAAGTGCAGGGCGAACGTTCGCAAACCGTGACCGTCGATCTGAACGGCAAAAAAACCGTGACCATGCAGGAGATCGGCACGAACGGCATTGACCAGCCGTATTTGCAAAGTGGCCGTATGCCTGAAAAGTCCGGTGAGATCGCGGTGACGCGCAAATTCATCAAGGATTCCGGATATAAAAAGGGCGACCATATTACGGTGACACCGCAGGATTCGGCGTCTTCTTCTGTGTCCGATTCTGCAGAATCGGACACGCAGGATGGCAAAAGTGCCGCACGGGTGACCGATTCTGGTGAATCGGACAATCAGGCACCGAGCTTCCCCACCGAACTGACTATTGTGGGCGTGGTGCTTGACCCGCAGGATCTCACCAATCCAGACGGCTATTCGGGTACGAACGCGTTCCGTTCCTCCGCCACCAGCGACTACACGTTCTTTGCGCCGTCCGACGGTGTGACCGGCAGCATGTACACGGCCGTCACCATTCTCGTGAAAGGCGCCGCCGACAAGGACTCGTTCAGTGACGTGTACGACGACACCGTCAGCGAAGTAGCTGACCGCATCGACGGTACGGTGCGAACCAATCGCCAGAAAGCGCGTCATCAGGAACTACTCGACGCTGGAACCAAACAAATCGACGAGGCGAAAGCGCAAACCGACAAACAGTTCGCCGCAGCGCAACAGCAGATCGACAGCAATCGCAGCCAGCTCAATCAGCAAATCGACCAAATCGTCAATATGCAGGCGGGCGCGGCTGCAGGATCCCTCGACGAAACAACCCGTGAAACACTACGTGAAACGGTAATTGCCGCAAGCCCGCAATTAGCGGAAGCCAAAGCGCAACTCGACCAGGCGCAATCGAAATTGGACCAGCAGAAAAAAGACACCGAACGGACACTGCAATCCAAGCAAAACGAGCTGGAAGACAGCATTCCGCAAGTGCGTTGGTATGTGCAGGACCGGTCGCAAATCGGCGGATTCAGCTCGCTGAAATCTGATCTGGAATCCATCCAATCGCTGGGCAACGCATTCCCGATCGTGTTCTTGCTCGTGGCGGTGATGATGAGTCTGACCGCCATGGCGCGCATGGTCGAAGAGGATCGCGGGCTGATCGGCACATACACAGGGCTCGGCTACGGGCGTCTTGCGGTCGCCTCACGATACCTGTTGTTCGCGCTGTTCGCCTGCCTGATCGGCGGTGGATTCGGCCTGATCGCAGGCTTCCTTGGCATTCCGGCGTTCCTGCTCGTCGTATTGCGAGGCTTGTATGTGATGCCGGACGTACGCTTGGCATACGACTGGCTGTACGGAACGGCCGGAGTCGCGCTGTTCGTGGTCGGCGTGCTTGCCGCAACCGTGTATGCGTGCGCGCAGGAAATGCGACAGAAGCCGGCCAGTCTCATGCGTCCGAAAGCGCCGCGTGCAGGATCGCGCATTCTACTGGAGCGTATCAAGCCGTTGTGGAATCGCATGAGCTTCCTCGGCAAAGTCACGGCGCGCAACATTTTCCGTTTCAAATCGCGTCTGATCATGACGGTCGGCGGCGTCGCCGGCTGCACCGCGCTGATTGTGTGCGGACTCGCGATCAACGACACCGTTGCCGCATTGGGTGCGAAACAGTATCAGGACGTGTATCAGTACGATTTGATGGTGGTCGCGAACGATGATGACGCTGATGCGATGCGGCAGAAAGTCGCTTCGGATGGTCACGTCACGTCGAGCATGGACGTGCGCGTTGAATCGGGTGATTTGACCGGCGATTCGGGGAGCGAAAGCATTCAGCTGGTTGCCGTGCCCGACAGTGAACGCAGCGAGTTCGGCAAGATGGTCACGTTGCAGCCGGTGCGCTCCAGTTGGGTGGACGCTGCGAAGTCGTTGTTCAGCGGGAAGTCCAGAGCGTCTTCCTCTGCGTCTTCGGTGTCCGATTCTGGAGAATCGGACAACCAGACGGGTAAAAACGGGTCCCAGATGTCCGATTCTGGAGAATCGGACGCGAATGGTACCTCCGGTACGAAGGGCGCGGTAAGTCTGGGCGATGACGGCGTGATCGTATCGCAGTCCGCGGCAAGCGCGATGGGCGTCAAAGCGGGCGGTATGGTAACGCTGACCAACGGTGACGATATGCAGGCCGAAGCGCATGTCAGCGCGGTGATCCGCAGTGTGATCGGATCGGACGTGTATGTGAGCGAAACCTATTATCGCCAGCTGTTCGATACTGCTGCATCCGGCACGTCTTCCGCATCTTCCGCGTCCGATTCTGGAGAATCGGACAATCAAAACGGCAAATCCGGTACCTCGAATGGCGCATCGTCAAACGACCAACAATTGGTGTGGAACGCCATGTATGCGAAGCTCAAAGGTTCAGGCGAATCCCAGGCCGCCTACGCGGAAAAGCTGGAAGACGACGATGCGGTCATGAAAGCCGTGAGCTGCGCACACATGGCGGAAAGCTTCAAATTCGATCTGATGGGTGCGGTGGTCGCGCTGATCGTGGCGCTCGCGGGCGGGCTCGCGCTCGTGGTGTTGTTCACGCTCGCCAACACCAACGTGTCAGAACGTGAACGCGAGATGGCCACGCTCAAGGTGCTCGGATTCTTCGACAAAGAGGTTCACCACTATGTGAACCGTGAAATGATGGTGCTCACCATGATGGGCGTGGTACTGGGCTTGCCTCTCGGCCGTTTCGTCGGCGGATTGCTGACGGCTGCGTTGAATATGCCCGCACTGTATTTCGAAGTGGAATGCACGCCGTTGAGTTATGTGATTGCGGCCGGCGCGACCATGGCTTTCGCGCTGCTCGTGCAGTTGTTCGTGAATCCGGTGTTGGATCGTATCGACCCGATTAGTTCGCTCAAATCCGTCGAATAGGCGCATGTCTGAATGTCCGATTCTCCAGAATCGGACAACTAGACGGGTAAAAGTGCGTTACGGTTGTCCGTTTCTCCAGAATCGGACACTTAGAGTGCCGGAAAGGCTCGGATTCGCGTTTCAGTTCTTCGGATAACGGTAGTTGTGTGGCAGTTGCGTGGTGAGCTGCGGGTCCAGGCCGAGTTCCTTCAACTGCCGGTCGATTTCGCGGCGCGCACGTTTCACAAGTTCGGCTCGATATTCATCGTCATGTCCGGCATTGCTATGTGCCGCATCGCCATGTCCCATCGTTCCCATCTTCTCCAGTGCGTCCAATGTTTCCGCCATACGCTTGAGCCGGTCCTGATGGTGCAGCAGCGCACGCACCTGCGCATGTTCGTGCACGATCGTCCGCCAATCGGATGGTGTGTGTGCAATCTCCCGAACCGCGGTGACCGGATGTACGTCGGCCACCTGATATGTGATCGAGCCAAGCAGCGGCATTAGGAACACCGTAATCGCGCCGGCTGCGACCAGTGTTGACGCGGTGTCGCCTTGCATGGTGCCGACCTTCACCGCCAGTGACGTGACGGCGACGATGATCGGCAGCGCGGTCGTGCAATACAGCGCTACGGTGACGCGATGATGCGATGACAGCGGATTCTCGCGTTTGTCGAGCGATAGCGCAACATATACGGGCACCGCGCGAATCAGCATGAGCATTACGATGAACGCGACGAGCAGCGCGGGTCGGCCTGCCACGGCGCGCACGTTGATCGCGGCTCCTGACACCACGAAAAACACAGGAATAAGGAATCCGTAGCCGACGCCTTCCAGTTTCATTTCCAGCGACTTGCTGCCGTCGGGGATGATGTAACGCAGGATGAAGCCTGCGGCGAACGCGCCGAGCACCGCGTCAAGTTCGAACAGTGCAGAAATGGTGACAAGGAAGATGAGCAGGAATGTGGTCAGTCGCATGAGCGTTTGCGATGACGTGTTCGCGTTTTCCGTAAGGAAACGGTACAGGCGATGGCCGGTTTTCAGTGCTTTCGTGGGTAGCATTGCGCACAGTAGACAGATGGTAAGGAACGCGCCGAGCACGAGCATGGTCTGCCAGCCGGTTCGGGTGGATAGCAGGATGGCCATGGCAAGGATTGGGCCGAGTTCGCCCCACGTTCCGTACGAGATGATGGCGTCGCCGATGGGGGTGCCTTCGAGGTTGCGTTCCTTGAGAATCGGCATGAGTGTGCCGAGAGCGGTGGTGGTAAGTGCTATTACCGTGGCGATGCCGTTGATGCCTTGCTTTGCGAAGAATGGAAGCAGGGTCACGACGAGTCCGGCGAGCCCCAAGGTGATGATCCATGTGACAAGGCCGACTTTGCCTTGATGTCCGGCGAGTCGTTTCGGGTCGATTTCATAGCCGGCGAGCAGGAATAGGAACGCCATGCCGAGCTCGCTCAAGAGTTTCACGGCGTCGTTCACCTCGATTACGCCCAGTCCGTACGGACCGAGTGCGGCTCCGGTGACGAGCAGCAGCACAGTTTGTGGAATGAACCTTCCTGGAATCAGCTGCGCCACAATCGGGCTGACGGCCGCCACCGCCATGATGATGGTCAAGGAAACAAGCTCTTGCGTCATACCGTCGAGCCTAGTGAGCCATTGTGACCGGAGGTTGAAGAATGTGATTTCCGCTATCTGTGGCAGGTTTCTTCGGGGAAACCGACCTAGGGGGCATGATTCCTACCCCCTAGGTCTGGATTTGCTCAAGGAACCTGCCACACATAACGCAAATCGTTTTCTTGTGAAGGGCGAATCTGCCACATATAGCACGTTTCACGACATTAAGGGGGTCGGTCGCGTTTGCGAGGCGGCCAACCCCCGGTTCTCGTCCGCCGCGCGCGCACCGCCCGCCCGCCAAATGCTATCTAGCTTATAGATGGCGGGTGGTTCGCCCCATTTGCCAGTTCGGGGGTATAAATCATACCCCCGAACCGCCTATTCTCGTCTAGCACCCGCCATCTATAAGCGAAATACCTTTCCGCAAAGCCCCAAATCCGCCATCTATAAGCCAGATAGACCCATCAGTTTGACCATGGATAGACTCGGTTAGAGATGCTCTTGGCGAAAATGCCAATTTCGGCCTCCTGCAAGGGTTTTGATGGGTCTAACCCATGATTTACATAAAACCTAACCCACGATTTGCATAAAACGTGGTTCGCTCAGAGCTGTGGCCGGAAAGACCGCCTAGGTCCGACCGATGCTATCGAAATCGTTAGGAAAGGAGGCACGCGGGCGCATTGGGCGGCTCCCGCGGTAGGGTGTGACCATTATGACTTTAGGGAATACGAATACCGGGAAGGCCGGCACAAACACGCAAGCTGCCGACGCGTCTGACGCAACGCAGAACGCGCAAAGCACACAATCGCATATCAAATCCGTCGAAAGCCTCGACAAAGACAACGACATGGAACGCGGCCTGAAAAATCGCCACGTCCAATTCATCGCCATCGGCGGAACCATCGGCACCGGCCTGTTCCTCGGCTCCGGCAAATCGATCGCGCTGACCGGACCAAGCATCATCTTCGTGTACATCGGCGTGGGCCTCATCATGTTCCTGCTCATGCGCGCCATCGGCGAAATGATGTACAGCGACCCAAGCCAGCACACCTTCATCAACTTCATCACCCGCTACCTCGGCCGCGCGTGGGGCAAATTCGCCGGCTGGACGTACTGGATCGTGCTCATCCTGACCGGCATGACCGAAATCACCGCCGTAAGCACGTATTTCGTAACGTTCTTCGGCACATTCGGCATAGACCTGAACTCGTGGAAGTGGTTGATCGAACTGTGCTTCCTTGTGGCGCTCACCGGCATCAATCTCATTGCCGTGAAAGTGTTCGGCGAGGCGGAATTCTGGTTCTCCATGATCAAAATCACCCTGATTGTGGGTCTGATTGTCACCGCCGTGGTGATGCTGTTCCTCGGTTTCAGCTACCCGGCCACGCATATCGAAGGCGTGGACGGCACGGTTTCCGGTGCCACTGTGAGCCTTACGAACATTGCCGACGGCTTCCAGCTTGCGCCGAATGGCTGGATGAACTTCTTCATGAGCTTCCAGATGGTGTTCTTCGCCTACCAGCTCATCGAATTCGTGGGTGTGACCGTGTCCGAAACCCAGAACCCGCGCAAAGTGCTGCCGAAAGCCGTCAACGAGCTGATCATGCGCATCCTCATCTTCTACGTGGGCGCGCTCGTGGCCATCATGGCGATCGTGCCGTGGCGCAACTTCCATCAGAACGCGGACGGCTCGTTCGGCTCCCCGTTCATCATGGTGTTCAAATACGCTGGCCTCGACTGGGCTGCCGCGCTCGTGTTCTTCGTGGTGATCACCGCAGCCGCGTCAGCGCTTAACTCGCTGATCTACTCGGCTGGACGCCATCTGTACCAGCTCGCGCAGGATTCCGAATCGCCCGCCATGCAGCGTCTCGGCGAAGTGTCGGACCGCAAGGTTCCGGCGAAGGCGATTATCGTGTCCGGCTGCATGATCCTGTTCTCCCCGCTGATCAACGCGATTCCGGGCGTTTCCGGCGCGTTCGTGCTGTTCGCCTCGGCCGCCAGCGCCGTCGTGATCTTCATTTACATTCTGACGATGCTTGCTCACCGCCGCTACCGTCAAAGCGCCGACTTTCTGCCGGACGGCTTCGTGATGCCGGCCTGGCAGGTGTGCGATTGGATTGCGGTCGCGTTCTACGTGGTCGTGTATGTCACGTTGTTCCTGTCTTCCGACACGCTCGGTTCCGCAGTCGCCGGCCTGGTCTGGTTTGTCGTGTTCGGTGGCTACTGCCTGCTGCACGAGCGATTCCAGAACCGCGACCTGAAGGCGGCTCTAGGGAAGTAGACGTATTGCCTGTCGCTGCGGTATGCGTGGCATGCGCGTGTTGCGCTACGTGCCGCGCATCTGACGAAAGAGGGTCGGTGGAAACCTTGCGAAAATGTGCGTCTCCACCGACCCTCGTCGTGTAATCGCAATAAAACAGTGCGAAACGTTAGTGCACGAATCGTACGAAATCGGCGCGAATCAGCCGATGTAGTCGGCCTCGTTCGTCGGGCTGGACGGGACGGCGTGGTCCTCCGTCACCTTGCCCAGGCCGGACAGGTACGCTTCACGGCCGGCCTCAATCGCATTCTTGAACGCGCGTGCCATCAGCGGAATGTTGCCGGCGGATGCGATCGCCGTGTATGCCATCACCGCGTCCGCGCCCATCTCCATGGCCTCAGCGGCCTGGCTCGGACGGCCGATGCCCGCGTCGATGATCACCGGAACGTTGGCATTCTTGATGATCACTTCAATGAAATCGCGTGCGCGCAGGCCCTTGTTCGAGCCGATCATCGCGCCAAGCGGCATCACGCAAGCTGCGCCCGCGTCCTCAAGACGCTTCGCTGCGATCGGGTCCGGGAACATGTACGGCATGACCACGAAACCTTCCTTCGCCAGCTTTTCCGTGGCTTTGATGGTCTCCTCGTTGTCAGGCAGCAGGTACTTCGACTCGTGCTCGATCTCCACCTTCACGAAGTCCGTCTGGCACACCTCGCGCGCGAGACGTGCGATGCGCACCGCCTCCTCCGCGTTGCGCGCGCCCGACGTGTTCGGCAGCATGGTGATGCCCTTCGGAATGTAGTCGAGCAGGTTGTTTTCGGTGGTGCGGCAGCGGCGCAGCGCCATGGTGACGATCTGCGTGCCCGCGTTCTCGATGGTCGCCTTGATGAGGTTCAGGTCGTAACGGCCGGAACCGAGGATGAAACGGCTCGTGAACTTGTGCCCGCCGAGGATCAGCGGGTCGGCGTCGCCGGTGGCGATCTCGTCGTACGCGTGAGCGTCCGGCTCAGGCAGGATCGCCGTGTTCGTGGTGGTGCCGACCAGCTCGTCGAGCGTGGCGTTCGGTGCGGCCGCGACGTCGGCGGCTGCGGTGGTGATGGTGTTTTCGGTGCTCATCGTCGGTTCCTTTCGTTGGGGTGTTTGGTGTTGCTGTTGTTGCGATTGCTGTGCTGCTTGTGTTGCCGTTGCGTCGCTGTTGTGTTGTGTGCAACGTGCGTTTGTAATCGCAATAAAAATTTCGATTACGGCAGTGGAGTAACGTAGCAGTGCGTCAGGCGTCTTCCTCGCCGAGGATCAGTCGCGTGATCATGTTCGCTTCGTGGCAGGCGACCACGCCCACGCGCGGCGCCATCAGGCCGGCACCCGGTACCGGAGCCGTCTCGCCGTCGCCGCAGAAGTAGAAGTTCTTCGAAACGCGACGCGTGCTCACCAGGTTGGAGCTGCGGAAGCCGGCCATGCCGGACGCGCTGACGAGCTTCTTGCCCGGCAGATTCTCCAGCACCGCGTTGACGAGCATCGTCTTGTTTTCCGGCACGTCGAACGCCTCGCAGATGATGTCCTCGTTTTCGAACAGCGTCGGCACGTTCTCGTCGGTCACCTTGACGGTGTCGATGGTGATGTCCGTGAACGGGTTGATTTGGCGCAGATTGCTGCGCAGCGCCTCCGTCTTGTACTGGCCGAGGTCCTTCAGGAAATACTGCTGGCGATTCAGGTTCGTCATATCCACGCGGTCGAAGTCGATCAGATGCAGATGGCCGACGCCGATGCGGGTCAGCGCCACCGCGATGGTGGAGCCGAGGCCGCCACAGCCGCAGATGGCCACGTGCGCCGCGTCGAGCTTGTCCTGCGTGGCGGCCGCGTGACGGTCGAGCAGGGCCGCGCGGATCTCCTCGCGGCTGACCAGGGTGGCCGGGTCGGGCTGGTTGTCGAAAGCGTGCTGGCGGGCGTCGATCTGCGCCTGCGATGCGGATGGTTCAAAAGTCATGGTTGTTCTCGTATTCTCGTTTCCGTTCGTATGGTTTGTTTCGCTGCTGTGCTCAGCCGCCCTGCACGAACGTGACGATTTCCAACGTATCGGTGCCCTTGAGCTGCGTCTGCGCACGCTGGGCGCGCGGCACGATCTCGCCGTTGAGCTCCACGGCCACGCGGTCGGCGCGCAGACCGCGCTGCTCCACTAGTTCGGCCACGGTGATCGGCGTGGCGACGTCCTCTTCCTTGCCGTTGATGATCATTTCGGTTCCCTTCTGTATGTCAGGCCCCACGAGTGCCGTTCCCGCCGAAACGGACGTTCAGAACTGCTTTGTGGGCTTTCCGAGCGTCTGCTTCCGGTGAATCGGACATTCACGGTTGGTACGAAAAAAGGGTCGCCGAAGGAACCGTACCCTACTGAGGTGGTGCGCCCCTCCGTGACCCTAATCACGCGATATTCGGTTATCGCGAACGGAAATGAGATGCGCCTCGCGGCGCGAACAACCCGTCTCCTTACGGCGGCATTACCCGCATCAAGTCCTCGG